>Ga0326728_10002472_pt1 | contig 61381 bp, 44 predicted proteins | sample MB3enrmetagenome_FD_207602 | JGI IMG/M metagenome (GOLD analysis project Ga0326728, IMG submission 207602) | Lab enriched peat soil microbial communities from McLean, Ithaca, NY, United States - MB31MN | ecosystem: Environmental > Terrestrial > Soil > Wetlands > Peat | place: USA: New York... | reverse complement strand
GAGCCGATGATCCATCAAGGACCATCGTATCGCCGCCGTTGCTGAAGTAACCCAGCGGAACCTCGCTTGCGTGGCTCGCGGAGTCCACCCCGGTGATTTGCTGAAGGCGGGCCAGGATGTTGTCTGCCAGGATGCGCGTCTGCGTGTCATTCATCCCGATCTCGTCCGGATCGACGGAGAGATTCAGCACTTGATCCGGTTTGAAACCCAGGTCCATCGTCTGCATGGCGGAAAGACTGCGCACGAACAGGCCAGTGACAACCAGCATCACCAGCGACCCGGCTATTTGCAGAACCACGAGCGTATCGCGGAACCAGTGACGGCCGCGAGAAACCCCTCGGCTGCCTTCGTGCAATACCGCATTGATGTTGCTCTTCGCATTTCGCAGGGCGGGCGCGATGCCCACAACAACGCCGGCCAGCAGGGCGATAGCAAAGGAATAGAGGAAGATGCGCCAATCGAAATCGAAGGTCAGGCGGAGGGGAAGATCGGCGCGCGCATTGATGTGGCTGAGCGCGGTGCTGGCCCACATGCCGAGAGCGACACCCATCATACCGCCCATCAGCGCCAGCGTAACGCTCTCGGTGATCATCTGGACGACGAGGCGGGAACGCTGCGCGCCAAGCGCCGTGCGAATGGCCATCTCGCGCTCGCGCGTGGTGGCCCGCACCAGAACCAGGTTTGCCACATTGACACAAGCCAGCAAGAGCACCATGACGGCAAGGGATAAAAAAATCCCCGAGATGACGTACATCTGTTTGGGATCGCCGGTTTGGATGCGCAGACTCGGCTCCGGCAAGGCTGAAATCTCGATGTTCTTTTCGGCATCCGGGTGCTGCCGCATCAGATCCTGCGCAATCAGACTGAGTTCCGTGTCAGCCTGACGCAGGCCGGCTGCCGGGCGAAGCCGTCCGAAGAGGCTGAAACCCCGCAATTGCCAGTTCGTCCAGTAATCGGCGGGAATCCCCGCGGCCCCCATCTGCGAAATCGGCATGTAGGCCGCGACAGAGACAAAACTTCGCACCCCATGAAAGCCCTTGGGCGCCACGCCCACCACAGTGAATGGACGCCCGTCAATCGTAACTGTGCGGCCCACTACGCTCGCATCGCCGTTGAATCTCAGCATCCAGTAGTCGTAGTCGAGTACAAGAATCGGGTCGCTGCCCTGAACCTCGCCTTCACCGCGCAAAAACAGCCTCCCGGCCGCAGGTTTCAGCCCCAGCGCCGCGAAGAAGTTGCCGCTGACATACGAGGTGAGGACGCGTTGCGGCTGCTGCCCTGCTACGGCAAGCCCATCCATGCCAAGACTGTTCGCAAAAACCTCGCTGAACGAGCGCTGGCTCTGCGCGCGAAGGTCGTTAAACTCCGGCCAGGAGAAAAAACTCTGCGAAGGTCCCTTGTTCTGGCTCATGGCCAGAGCCGTAATCTGCCCGGGATTTTCCACCGGAAGCGGCTTGAGCAGGATGGTGTTCACCAGGCTGAAGATGGCCGTGTTTGCGCCAATTCCCAGGGCCAGCGTCAGCACCGCGGTCACGGCAAAGCTCGGCGCCTTCCCGAGCTGACGAAAGGTAAAGCGAAGATCCTGCAACAGGTTCCCCATGGAGGCCTCCATGCGCACAAGGGCACACATTTCCAGATGCACGTACCCTGCCAAACCATCACGAATGCAAGTAATTCAATTGCAAGGCAATACGCTCAGAAGACGATTCCCGCGAATGCGCATCTTGTACGGAATCGAAAATCGTTGTCCGAAACCGGACAAGGATCGTTCAACCTGCGCTCACTCCTCGTCAGCCGCCGGCAGGCGGACGGTGGTGCGCGCGCCGGGGCCGTCTTCGCGATTGAAAGCTACTGCACCCGCTTGAAATCCAGATGGCCATGCACAAGCGTGCCGTCCGCCAGCATGAACGTCCAGTCTTCCAGGTGATGGTTCGCGTCGATGATGGTGAACAGGGCGTGGCTCACATGCCCCACCTGGTTGCTGCCGGGGGCATCCACCAGATCGAATTCCAGCGTCTTCCCATCCGCCGAGGGCCGAGCCACCATATGTGGCCTGTTACCGAAATCGCAGTAGTGAAGCAACGTTAACCGATCGTCGTCGAGATAGAAAACAGTGACCTCTGGACCAGGAGTACTCAACTCGTGAATCAACGCGTTTCCATGGGATGCAACGCGGATGGAAAGGGGCATCAGCTGGTCCGTGCCCCAAGCAGGATTGTCCGTCGTTATCGGACCTTTCCAAGTCCCCGCCAGAGTCTTCATCAGGTCGAAAGACCTCTGCCCGTCGGAACTGGCAACGGGCTTGGCAGGTGATACCGAGGACTGCGCGCTGGCCGTACCCGCAAGCGTAGCGGACAGCATGAACAAGGCAAGTGTCAGACCCATCTTTTTACTCAGAGAAGATACCCCGAAAGTGCGATTCATTTACTTTCTCCTTTTACCGGACTTTGCCGAGCCGCTTGTGATTCTGCGGTCGCAATCCCTTGCTATGCTCAGGTGCACACACCCTGCCAAACCATCACGAATGTAAGTAATTCAATTGCAAGGCAATACGCTCAGAAGGAGATTCCCGCGAAGGCGCATCCTGTACGGAATCGAAAATCGTTGTCCGAAACCGAACAACGATCGTTCAACCTGCGCTCACTCCGCGCCAGCCGCAGGCAGTCGTACGGTGGCGCGCGCGCCGGGGCCGTCTTCGCGATTGAGCAGGCTGATTTCGCCGCCGTGAGCGCGGGCGATCTGCTGCGCCAGAGCCAGGCCAACGCCGCTGCCAGCGGGCTTGGTGGTGTAGAAGGGTACGAAAAGGTTTTCGGCGTTGGCGATGCCCAGGCCGCGGTCTTCAATCGAGACCAGAGCGGCTGCGCCGGCCACACGCCAACTGACGCGCGCACCCTGCGCACCATTGGCCAGCGATGCGTCCACGGCATTGGCCAGCAGGTTGATGAACATCTGCTCCAGTTGATCCGGATCGGCGTTGAGCACGAGCGGAGGTCCCGGTTCAAGCTGGACAGCCAGGCGCTGTTCCAGATGCACCACGCGCTCCAGCAGCGGCCCGAGCGAAACCGGCCGGAGTTGCGGCGGAGGCAGCTGGGCGAGCTTGCGATACGACTGCACAAAGCGATGCAGCGCGTCAGCGCGGCTCTCCACAACGCCCAGGCCGCGGCGGAAGTCGCGCAGCGTCGCCTCGTCGCCGGGCAGGGAATCCACCCGCTCCAGCAAGCTGCCGGCAATGGATTTGATGGGCGCCAGCGAGTTGGAAAGCTCGTGGCCGAGAACCCGGATCAACCGCTTCCACGCCATTTGTTCTTCTTCCTGGAGCGGGAGGCTGACATCGGCCAGCAGGAGCAGAGTATGGGGCGCGCCGTCCTGGCGGAAGGCCGCTTTGCGCAGCAGCCAACGGGTAGGCTTTGCGCCGAAGGAGTGAGTGGTCTGATCGGGCGCGGCCAGCAGCTCTTGCAGGCCGAGTTCGCGCGCGCTCTGGTTGTAGCAACGCGCCAGGGGCCGGCCCAGCAACTGTGCGCCTGAATTGCTCGCCAGCTGCAGACGGTCATGACGGTCAAAGGCAAACAGCGGCGTGTGCATCACTTCAAGGATGCGCGCCAGCAGAGCCGTGGCCTCGAGCGAACGGACGCGCTGCTTTTGCAGCAAGTCGGCGAGTGCGTTGATCTCCGTGGCCAACTCGCCCAGCGCATCTTGCGAGCCGGCTCCGCGCGCGCGGAAGGAGTAGTCGCCCTCGCGCAGTGAAGCGACGACGTTGGAAAGCGTCTGTAAGGGGCGGACCAAGCCTTCGATCAGCGCCGCGGCCACCAGCAGCAGATAAAGAAGCAGGCAAGCGATGAGCAGAATCGCGGGAGCAAAAGAGATTTGCCCTTGGTAGAGAAAGATGCCGGCAAAGATCAGCGCGGGCAGTGCCAGCAAAAGACAAAAGCGCCAAGCCCGGCGGACGGCCGAGCTGTGGCGGCGCACCTTCCTCTCAGAGCCCATATTTCTCGATGCGGCGATAGAGCGCGGCGCGGCTCAAGCCCAGCGCATCGGCGGCCTTAGAGATGTTGCCGTCGCAGCGGCGCAGAACCTTGCGGATGAGCAGGGCTTCGACCTCGTCGATGCTCATGTTTTCAAACGACGGAGCGGCGGAGCGCGCGGGGGCGATGGCCAGGCTGACCGGCTCGATCTGTTCGCCGCGGCAGAGCAGCACGGCGCGCTCGACCGTATGTTCCAGTTCGCGCACGTTGCCCGGCCACGCATACTGCATCATCTGCTGCATGGCGTCGGGCGAGAAGCCGTCTACCTGCTTGCGATAGCGTGCGCGATTGCGGCTCAGGAAGTGCTGCGCCAGTAGCGGGATGTCCTCGCGCCGGTCGCGCAGGGCGGGCAGGTGGATTTCCACGGTGTTGATGCGGAAGAGCAGGTCTTCGCGGAAGTTGCCCGCCTTGGCCTCTTCGTGCAAGTCAGCGTTGGTGGCGGAAAGGAGGCGCACATCAACGCGTCGGGTCTGCGAGGAGCCGACGCGTTCCAGTTCGCCTGTCTCCAGAACGCGCAGCAGTTTGGCCTGCTGGCGCAGCGGGACGTTGGCGATCTCGTCGAGAAAGAGCGATCCGCCGTTGGCCAGCTCGAAGCGTCCAATGCGGTCGCTGCGAGCGTCGGTGAAGGCGCCCTTCACGTGGCCGAAGATTTCGCTCTCGAAGGTTCCCTCCGGCAGTCCTCCGGCATTGACCGCGACCAGGGCCATGCGCGAGCGCTGCGAGGCCGAGTGCAGCAGTTTGGCGACGATCTCCTTGCCCGTGCCGTGCTCGCCGGTGATGAGAACGTTGGCGTCGGAGGGGCCGACCTGCGCGATCAATTCCAGGACCGGCTGCATGGAGGGTGCGCCGGCGACAAACTCCGGCATCCCTTCGGAGCGCAGCAGGCGATTTTCCATCTCCAATTGGCGGGCGCGGCGCAGAGCCTGGTGCAACTCGGCGTGGACGCGAATCAGCGAGAGCAGCCGCTCGTTCTCCCACGGCTTCTGGATGAAGTCGCGCGCGCCGCGCTTGATGCTTTCGACGGCCAGATTGATGTTGCCCCAGGCGGTCATCACGATCACCGGCAGCCGTGCGTCGAACTCCCGTATGCGGGCGAGCAGGTTCAGGCCTTCCTGGCCGGAGGTGGTGTCGCGAGTGTAGTTGAGGTCGATCAGCAGCACATCGTAGTCGCGTTCGCTGAGCGCTTCCAGCAAGAGCTGGGGCGAGCGCACGCAGTCCACGGCGAAGCCCTGCGGGACCAGCAGCAGTTCGACGGCCTCCAGAATGTGCGGTTGATCGTCGGCAACCAGGACGCGAATTGGCTCATTCTTAATCGTGATGGCTTGCCTCCACTACTCCGGCGAATCCTGCGGCTGGAACGATCGGCTCGGCAGCGCGATGCAAAACGGATTGTGCTGAGGCGAGCATAGTCCCTCTTCGTGATTCTACGGCTAATGAGTCACGACGCCCAATTTCGCGTCGTCAATGGAGACGCCTGTCCGCTCCAGCGTCTCCCCGGTGGCGCGGTCGATATCCACTTTCGCCTTCTCGTAGGCCGTTTTTGCAGTGTCCAAAGCGGACTCGGCCTGGGCCAGGGCGCTTTCCGCGTTCAGGGTATCGAGGCCGGATTTCGCACCGAGCAACCGTTCCTGTTTGGTGATGTCGAAGGTCTTCTGGGCAAGGTCGCGCGCTTTCTCGGCTGCTTCGACGTGGGCCTGAGCCTGTTCAAGAGCAAACTTCGAGTTGCGCACGTCGAAGCGAATGCCCTTCTGCTGCTGCTCGGAGGAGATCTCGCTCTGACGGTACTGCAACACGGCGCGGAATTGATCGGCCTTGGCCTGGCGGTTGCGCAGATTGATGGAAAGCGTCATACCGACCTGGTATTCCGGGGAGGAGTAATTGAATGTGTTCACGAACATGCTGGGGAAGCCTGTGGGCAGACTGGTGGAGCAATCCTGCGTGCTGGGGTTGCACAAGGGATTCACGGGACCGGCGGTGCCCGCGCCGGCATAAAGTCCATACAAGTTGAGAGTCGGCAACAGCTCGCTGTTGATGTCCTTCAGGGCCTGTTTCTGCACTTCGGCCTGCATCTGGTAGATGGCGACCTCGGGCCGCTTCTTTTCGGCCGTGGAGATGAGTTCGTTGATGGATTTGCCGGCATTCGGATCGGGATCTCCCTGCATGTCGAGCGGGATGACTGGCATCTCGTCGATCGAGGGATCATCGACCTTGGTGAGTGCGTTCTTCATCAGCAGCTCGTTCAGCCGAAGACTGGCGCGCGCCACGGTGAGGTTGCCTTCGGCTTGAGCCACGGCAGACTGATCCGTCATGACCTGCATCGCCGGGATGGCCTGGAGTTCGAGCTGCTTCCGATCGTCGGAGAGATTCTTGTTGGCAAAGCCCAGTGAGCGCTCGCTGATCTGCTCGCTCTCGTAGGCATTCACGAGGTCCCAGTAGATATTCTCGACCTGAGTCACGGTGGCGATGACCTGTGCCTTGAAGGCAAGGTCGGTGATCTGGGAGTTGCGCTTGGCAATGCGGATAAAGCGCTCGTTGGTGGCGACTCCGAAGCCGGCTAGAAGGGGCTGGGCGATTTGCACACGAAAATTGGAATACAGCTCCGGATTGATGAGGTTGTAAGGGGTGTTGCTGGCGACACGCTGGCCGAGATAGTTGACCTGAAGGCCCGTGCCGATGGGGAACGACTGGGAATAGGTCGACAGGACCTCAATCGTGTTGGTCTTAAGATTCGGTACGCCGGTCAGAATCTCGTTGGCTTCCTGGGTGACGTTGTGATCGACGTAGCCCTGGAAGGTGAGGGAGGGATCGAACGACGAAACGCTGGTGCCTGCGCCGAGGGTCGAGGTGACGATGCCGCCAGCTCCGGCTGAGAATCCGGATCCGGATGAGCCGCCACCGCCTCCGGTGGAAGCGGCAAACCCGCCCTGGGTGCCCTGGACGACGGCGGTGTTGACGCCGTTGGCAGAGCTGCCCGCTTTGGTGCGCAGGATATCGGTTTGAGCGATGGGGAAGTTATAGCGGAAGTAGGCCAGATCGAGGTTGTTCTCGATGGCCACTGCGATAGCGTCCCGCAGTGAAAGATAGATCTTGCCATCGCGGATCAGGTTCTGCAGGCGCGGTGAGTTGCTGAGGTCCAGTTCAGGCGCGGTGCTGGGCATATAGGGCGCAAACGGTTTGTGCGAGTGGGGCATGGGCACGTGAAACGGCCGCGGCGGAGCAAACGACTGCTGCCGCACCTGCTGGATCTGCTGCGCCAACGAAACAGGCACCGCGGTGGCGCCATTCGTCGCGGGCAAAGGAGCCTCCGGCACAGTTTGTGTGGAAGGCGCCGGGGTCTGAGACTGCTGATTCGGCCCAGGATTCTGCGCTTGAGCCTGGGACGGGTCTCCGGACACGGGCTGGGCCGGCTGCTGAGCGGCAGCCGAACCAGTAACCAACGCCAGGTTCACCTGCAAGAGAAGAATGGCAACAGCGGCTTCCATGCCACGAGCCGAATTGGATTTGAACTGATTCACTTGACGCCTACTTCCGTTGCCCTTGCAGGCAGCAATTCATCGCGCGTGAGCCATCCGTCGCGCAGTTCGATGATGCGCTTGCCGTAGCGCGCGTTTTCATCCGAATGTGTTACCTGCACGATGGTTGTTCCCGCGCGGTTGAGTTCGCAAAAGAGATTCATGATCTCGCGCGCCTGCGTGGAGTGCAGATTGCCGGTTGGCTCGTCGGCCAGCAGTAGCGCGGGAGCGTGGACGACGGCGCGCGCAATGCCCACCAGTTGCTGCTGCCCGCCGGAGAGCTGCGAGGGAAACAGATCCTTCTTGGCGACGATCTGGAAGCGGTCGAGAATGTCGGCTACCATCCCCTGCCTTTCTTTGGCGGGCAGATTCTTGTAGGAGAGCGGCAGGTCGATGTTCTCGGCGACGGTCAAGTCGTCCAGCAGGTGATAGCTCTGGAAGACCATGCCGATGCGCTGGCGGGCGAGATCGGCGCGCTGCTTGCGGTTGAGCTTATGCGCGGCGGTTTCGCCGAACCAGTACTCGCCCTTCCAGCCGTCGTCGAGCAGCGCGAGAATGTTGAGCAGCGAGGATTTTCCCGCGCCCGACGGGCCCATCACGGTGACGAACTCGCCTTCGCGAATGGTGATTCCGATGCGGCGCAGTACCCAGGTCTCGGTGGGTCCGGTCTGGTAACTGCGTTCAACGTTTTTCAGTTCGATCATGGTGTTACTCCGATCTCAAAGCAAGATTAGGATCAATGGAAGCGGCGCGGCGCGCGGGCAGCCAGGCCGCAATCAGAGAAGCAGCGGCCAGAACAACAACCACCGCGGTAAAGGTGAGGGCGTCGTGAGCCTGCACGCCGAAGATGTAGCTGCGCGTAACCGTGGCGGCAAACCAGGCGAGTACACCGCCGATGGCGAGGCCGGCGACCACGAGCAAGAGCGCGCGGCGCAAAATGAGTGAGAGAATGTTGGCCTGCGGCGCGCCCAGAGCGATGCGCAGGCCGATCTCGCGGGTGCGCTGCGCCACGGCGAAGGAGAGCAGCCCATAAAGACCGACAGCGGCAATCATCAGCGCCAGCGCGGCGAAGCTCTCCAGCAAATGCGCAATCAAAGTCTGGCTGCCGAAGGAATCTTCGACCGCTTCGTGAATGGTCTTTACATCTGTAGTGGTTGCGTCGGGAGCGACCTCGTGCAGGACTTTGTCGAACTGCGCGCGTAAGGCGTTGGCAGGAATCGCGCCGCGAATGGCAACCTGAATGAAGGCGGTCGCGATGCCGTAGAACGGGGTCCCTGGCTCAACCTGTGCGAGGCAGAAGTACATTTCCGGATAGGTGGTATCGGTGACCTTGACTTGCTTGACATCTCCGATGACGCCGACGATGCGCATCTCGGCGAAACGGCCCTTACCCATGCCGAAGGTGTGGCCGATGGGGTCCTGGCCGGGCAGATATTTGTTGGCGAATGCCTGATTGACAACCACTACTGGCGGAGCAGTGGCAGTGTCATCATCGGTAAAGAACCGGCCACGCAGCATAGGGATTCCAAGTGCATCAACAAGTCCAGCTGAAGCGAGGCGACCATCGAACTTCGGAATCTGTGCAGAGGGAACCTCTTTATGGTCGAGGTTTCCCATGATCCTGACTGCAAACTCCGCGCGCAGGGGCAGTACCGAACTGAGCGCTGCCACTCGTACGCCGGGAATGGCGCGTAGCCGGTCGAGTAGCGGCAGGTAGGAGGTGCGCACGATGTCAGTTTGCTTATTGACCGCATCCTCATCCTGATGCATCGATCCCGCGTTGATAATGATGCCGCCGGTGAGTACGTTTTGCTGAGTAAAACCGAGCGGCACCTGGCGCAGTGCTTGAATGGTGCGCAAAAAAAGTCCCGCACCGACGAGAAACACGAGAGTAAGTGCGAGCTGCGCTACGACCAATGCTTCGCGGGTGCGATTCTGGCTGGCTGAGGCGGTCGTCGTCACGCCGTGAAGGTTGCCCTGCACATCGCGGCGCATGGCGCGCAGTGCGGGGAAGACGCCAACAATGATCGCGGTGAAGAGCGTGAGCGCCGTGAGCCAGACAACGACCCGCCAGTCGAGATGAACCGTATTGGAGAGTGGCAGATTGCGGCTGATCTGATGCCAAAGCAGTTTGATGGCGGATTGGCCAAGCAGCAGTCCGAAGACACTGCCGATGCCGCTGAGCAAAAGGCTCTCGATGATGGTTTGTTGCAGCAGGCGTGCGCGGCTGGCGCCCAGCGCGGCGCGCACTGCTTGCTCACGAGTACGCGAAATGGCCCGCGCCAGCATGAGGCTGGTGACGTTGAGGCAGGCCAGCGCCCAGATGCCAAAGACGACGGCATAGAGCAGCGTGAGCGGCTTGCGAACCTGTTGGTTCAGCGATTGCTGGTACTCCGTGACCGCGATTCTGGGAGATATGGATGGGCCGTCGGTGGCCTCCTTGGCGATGACGGCCTGCGTGCGCGTCAGTTGATCCGTGAGTTGGGCAACCGTCATGCCATTGGGCAGACGCGCATAGAGTTCTCCCCACGCCGCCTGATCGCCGCTCATTGAAGAGCGGCTGGCCGGATTGATTGCCGCGGGCGACCATATCTGCATCTGTTCGTCAAAGGGAAACGAAAAGCCTCTGGGCATGACGCCGAGAATGGTATAGGCCTGGCCTTTGATGGTGAGCGTCTTGCCGGTGATTTGTGGATCGGAGGCGTAAAACTTGCGCCACACCTCTTCGCCGATCAGCACCACGCGATTGCGGCCTGGTTCGTTCTCATCGTCACGGAAGGAACGGCCGAGGATGGGCTGCACGCCGAGCATGGCAGGCAGGCCGGCGGTGACCTCAACCTTCTTCGCCTGGAAGCGGCCTGCCGGTGAAACGATGCTGGCCATGGATTGATTCATGACCACGCCGATCCGCATCCTCGCGCCCACCGCATCGTGCAACTGGACCATGTTCGCGTAGCTCATCATATAGAATGACTCGCTGCCGGTCCCTTTGATTTCGACGATGCGATCGGGATGAGCATAGGGCAGCGGACGCAGCAGGATTCCGTTCAGTACCGTGAAGACGGCGATATTCGCGCCCAGCCCGAGCGCCAGCACGGTCACGGCGGTGAAGGTGAATCCCGGCGACTTGCGCAACTGGCGCAGCGCGTAGCGAAAATCATGAAAAATCGATAGCATGATTCAGTCCCTTTCTGCTATTCGTCTCTCAGAGCCTGCATGGGTTGGACGGCGGAGGCGCGGCGGGCAGGCAGCCAACTGGCCAGCAAAGCCACACTCAGCAGGACGAGGGCGACGACTGAGACGGCGGCATAGTCAATGGAGGCTATACCGTAGAGTGTGCTGTGCATGGCGCGGCCCACGAAAAAGGCGCCGATCAGGCCCAGGCCGAGACCGAGAAGCGCCAGGTACATGGCTTCTTTCAGAATCAGAGTGACGACGTTGTTGCGGCTGGCTCCGAGGGCCATGCGCAGTCCAATTTCGTGTTCGCGCTGGGCCACAGTAAAGGCCATGACGCCATAGATGCCAACTGCGGCAAGCAGCAGCGCCAGCACGGCAAAGCTGAAGTAAAGCACCATGGTGAAGCGGTCGCCGGAGAGGATGTTGCTCTTGACCTCATCCATGGTCCGGGGTTGAGCCAGCGCGATCTGCGGGTCGACAGCGTGTACCGCCGCCGCGATGCTCTTAGTCATAAGTGCGGGATCGCCCGCGGTGCGCACACCGATGGTGGCGCTGGGCCAGGGGATTTGCCAAAAGGGAATGGCGATCTCCGGATTGTCCTGGCGGAGGCCGCGGCTGCGCACATTGTGGTAGACCCCCACGATCTGCCAGGAGATGGGCGCGCCCAGCTTGGTGACGCCGGGAATCAGTTCTTCGACCATGAGCCGCTGTTGAAGTGGGTCCTTGTCCTTGAAGTACTTTTGCGCGAAGTTCTCGTTGACCATGGCGACGCGCACGCTGGCGGCGTTGTCCTGGTCAGTGAACGAACGGCCGCGGATGACCTGAATGCCATAGGTCTTGAAGTATCCGGGCGTAACCATCCCGAAGCCACACGCGGGCCGCTGCGAGGGGTCGGCGAAGTCGGGCTGGCCGGCGATGGTAAAGGGCATTCCGAATCCCATGCCGTGGAGCGGCAGGCCAGTGCCTGTTGACACATCGAGGACGCCGGGGACCGACTTGATGCTCTCGATCATTCGCTGGTAGTAGGCGGCGATCTGTGCGGGATCCTTGGGGCGCGCATCGGGCACGGGCAGGAAGAAGGTAAGCACATGATCGGTGTTCAATCCGAGATCGACGCGGGTGAGGTTCCAGAAGCTGTGGATGGCCAGGCCCGCGCCGGTGAGCAGCGTAAGCGCCAGCGCGAATTCGCCGATGACCAATACCTTGCGCAGGCGATGACGGCCGGAGCCGGATGTAGAGCGTCCGCCCTCCTTGAGTGCTTCGCCGGGATCGACACGCGTGGCGTACCACGCAGGAAGGCAGCCGAAGAGCAAGCCCGCCAGAGTGGAAGCGGCGAGCGAGAACAACAGGATCGGCAGATTCAGGCTGAGGTCAGCCTCGGATGGAAGCGTTCCTGGAGGCATGATGGCGATGAGGCCGCGCAAGCAGAGCGCGCCCACGCCAACTCCGAGAAGTCCGCCGATGAGCGCAAGGACGAGGCTCTCCGTCAGGAACTGGGCGAAGATGTTGGCCCGCGAAGCGCCGAGAGAGGTGCGCACGGCCACTTCCTTCTGGCGCGTGGTTCCCTTGGAGAGCAGCAGGTTGGCTATGTTCACGCAGGCGATCAAGAGCACAAAGCCCACTGCGCCGAGCAGCATCCACAGGGTCTGAATTCGCTCTTTCGGCAGAAAGTCATTCTTCAGCGGCTCGACAAATGCGCCCCATCCCTTGTTGCTTTTGGGAAAGGCCTGCGCGATGTTGGCGGTGACCGTATCCATGTCGGCCTGGGCCTGCTTGATGCTCACATTGGGCTTGAGGCGTCCCATGGCCAGCAGCCAATGGAAGTCGTGATTCAACTGCTCTGGCTTGAAGACCAGCGGCACAATCAGATTCTGATCGAGACGATCGGGTTGGCCCGGAGCCATGACCCCGACGACGGTATAGGGCGCTCCATCGATTTGGATTTGCTTGCCGATAATCTTTGGATCGGAGCCCAGGCGCTTCCATAGTTTGTTGACCAGGACCACGACGCGATCCCTGCCAGCCACTCCTTCCTCGGGGAGAAAGTCGCGCCCATACAGAAACCTGACGCCCATCATCTTGTAGAAGCCGGGCGTGGTGAACTGGCCCTCGACATACTCCGGCTGATCCTTGGTGGCGAGATTGAAACTGCCGCCAGACCATGCATTCAGATCCTGAAAAGACTTGCTCTGGTTCTTCCAGTCAACGAAGTCCTGCGCCGCAATGCCGTTGTGGAAGCCCTGAATCTTGGACCAGACCATGACGAGTTGGTCAGGCTCGGGATAAGGCATGGGCGCGAGAAGCGTGGCGTAAACCGCCGTGAAGATAGCGGTGTTAGCGCCGATGCCCAGGGCCAGCGTGAGTACCGCGGTCAGAGTGAACACCGGCGACTTGCGTAACTGGCGCAGCGCGTAGCGGAGGTTTTGCAAGATCGTAAGCATTACTCGTTTCCTTTCTTACTCAGTGCGTAGGGCCTGCATGGGTTCAATGGTTGCGGCGCGGCGGGCGGGCAGCGCTGCGGCCAGCGCTGCCATCGCCGCGGTGAGAGTAACTGTTACCGACAATGTAAGCGGATCGAAGTTGGTGACGCCGTACAACTGACTACTGAAAAGCCTGGCCAGAGCAACGATGGAAGGCAGCGCAATCGCCGTGGCGATGGCCGCGATGATGGCCATCTCGCGAACGATCAGCACGATGACATTCGACCGCGGCGCGCCCAGCGCCAGTCGCACGCCGATCTCACGCGTGCGCTGCTCGGTGGAGTAAGCCAGCACGCCGTATAGTCCGACGGCAGCCAGCAGCATCGCCAGCGCGGAGAAGCCGATGGCGAGAAAGGCCAGCGCTCGTTCATCGGAAGAGCTGCGGTCCAATTGCTGCTCCATGGTGCGCAGGCTATCTACGACCAGTGTGGGATCGAGTTGATGAATCGTCTGGCGTATCGCGGCTTCGGCGGTCTCGGGCGGTCGAGCCGTACGTACGTAGACCTCCACGCCGCTGGGATGATTCTGCTGCAGGTAAGGCATATAGACGGCCTCGGGCATCGCAGTGCGCAGATCCTCATGCCTGCTGTCGCCCACCACGCCAACGATGGTGGTGTCAAATTTCAAATTGTCGCCACCGCCTTCTGCGATGGCGCGGCCCAGCGCGTTCTGCGGCGAGCCGTAGAAGCGTCTGGCGAAGGCCAGGTTCACTACGGCCACGCTGGGCTGCCCTTTCGCGTCCGAGGCCGTGAACTCCCGGCCTACCAGAAGCGGCTGGCGCAGCGTGGCAAAGTAGCCAGCCGTGATGCGCGGATGCTCGAAGTTCATGTGTTCTTCTTCAGCAGGTTTGTAGCCTTGGATGGAGAAGTTCCCTGTCGAGGTGTCGCTGGCGAGTTCGGGGTCGGTGGTAGCGGCTACGGTGACAACACCGGGAATGTGGCGCAGCGCTTCAAGAGAGTTGGTGACGATCTGCGGTGTGCGGTCTTCGCCATAGCCGGAGTTTGTTGGATCAAGTGAGAAGACAACCAGGTTTGAGGTTTGGAAGCCCACATCTTGATGATGTAGATTGTCGAGCGTGCGCACGAAGAGGCCCGCGCCGCCGAGCAAGATGACGCTGAGCGCAATCTGCGCGCCCACCGCAGCTTTACGGAAGCGCTGCGAGTTCTTCGATGCGGTGCTGGCATTTTGGCGCAGCGCGTTGGCCAGGTCGGGGCGTAGGAAGTGGAAGACTGGCGCAATGCTGAACAGCAGGCTCACTAATAGCGAAAGCGCAAGCGTGAACAGCAGCACACGCGCGTCAATGGAAGCGGAATACGGTTCACTCCCAGGATCGGCGCTGGTCATCAGCCGCACCAGCGTTGTGGCAACCAGCGGAGCAAGCGCGAGTCCCGCGGCTGCGCCGGCGATACCGAGCAATCCGCCTTCGACGAGCAACTGCGAAACGATGCGGCTGCGTTTTGCGCCGAGCGCGTAGCGCATGGACATTTCGCGCGCTCGGCCCGCGGACCGCAGCAGCAAAAGCGTGGCCACGTTGATGGCGCACATGGCTACCAGCAGACCGGCCATGCTCATGAGAATGATGAGCGGCGTCTTTAACTCCATGCGACCAGGAGAAAAGCCGGTCGAGTCGTCAAGCACCTTGAGATGCGAATTGTCGAGGAAGTTTTTTTTGAAACGTTCGGACCGCGATTTGTAGAGAGTCAATTCATACGCGCGCAACGAGTGCCACAGCGGCCCAAGGCTTGCCTCGGCCTGGGAGTTGGATACGCCCGGCTTCAATCGTGCCACCAGCGTAAGCCAGACAGAATCGTGACGGTTCAGGTTGTCGCGCGGGGCCATCCACGGCATGGCGATCTCGACCATGCTGATGGGGATGAAGAGGCCGGGCTTGTATCCACCAATGGCGGAGCTGAAGTTCTCCGGCGTCACGCCAAGGATGATGAAGGGATGGCCGTTGATGAGCACCGTCTGGCCGACGGCATCGCGCGATGCACCGAAGCGCGTCTTCCAATAGTCGTAGCTGAGGACCGCGACAGGGTTGGCGTTCTTTGCTGTGTCGTCCTGCGGGGTCAGAAGACGGCCTACGGCGGGTTTCAGTCCAAGCAATTGGAAATAATTGCCGGTGACAACTTCGGCGTCCTTGTTTTCGGCCTGGTTGCGCCAACTCACGCCGACACCAGTGCGATCCGCAGCGAGCATCCCGGAAAAAACCTGGTTCTGGTCGCGCAGATCCTTGTACATGGGATAGGAGAAGTAGTTCGTGGTGTCGCCGCCGATGCTGCTCATCGAACCGGAGAAGGCGCCGCTCCACTCGAAACGCACCAACTCTTTGGGCCGCTCGACAGGCAACATGCGCAGCAGCACCTGATCGAAGAGCGTGAAGACAGCCGCGTTAGCCCCGATGCCCAGCGCCAGCGTGACGATCACGGTAAGCGTGAAGGCCGGCGACTTGCGCAACTGGCGCAGTGCGTAGCGAATGTCTTGAAGCAGCGTGTTCATCGTTCCTTCTCCTCGACTGTTGAATATCACTCGGCGCGCAAGGCCTGCATGGGTTCGATGGAAACGGCGCGGCGTGCAGGGATGAGCGCGGCAACCAGACCCGCCACCACCAGCAGCAAGGCCACCAGCAGAAAGCCTCCGGCCTCCTTTTGCGGTTCGAAGTAGATGACAACGCCGATGAGCTTGCGAGCGAGCAATGTAAGCACAAGGCCCGCAATCGTTCCCGTTCCGAGCATCCATGCGACGCGGCGCAGCACCATGGCGAGAATGCCGGGTCGCGATGCGCCGAGAGCCATGCGCACACCGATGTCGCGCGTGGACTGCTCGACTTCGTGACTGATCAGTCCATACAAACCGACTAATGCCAGCGCCAGAGCAAGCCCGGCAAAGATGCCGAAAAGCCAGCTCTCCATGCGCTCAAAGACCAGCGTTTCCGCAATGACTTCGGTCATGGTGCGCGGATCGGCAAGAGGCACGGTGGGATCAATCTCATGCAATGCGTTGCGCAGCGCCGAGACGATCTGTTTGGGGTCGCCATCGGTGCGCATGACAAGAACCATGGTCGACAGAGCCGCGGGGCGGTCCTTCGCCGGGATCTCATCAAGCAGGTAATCCATCTCCGCCAGCCCAGGTTCGCGGATATCCTGGCTGACATTGCCCATCACGCCGACCACAGCGGTTTTCTCCTCAGGCTTTTGGTGGTCGTCGAGGTGCGGCGTAGCCGGGCCGAATCCGGAAGGCAGGAACTTTCTCACGAAGGCATCGTTAACGACCACTGTGGGAGCTTTATTGGCGCTCACATCCAACTGCGGCGAGAGCCTACGCCCCTGATGGAATGGAATATTGAAAACGTCGAAGTAACCGGTAGTGACCATGCGGTATTCCGCAAGCATCTCCTGGTTGGGCGGATAGGGCGGCTGGCCGGCGATGTGAACGTCTGCGTTCGATCCCCAGGACTCAATGGGCAGCATATCGATGAGGCCGGCGGCGCGTACACCGGGGATGAGTGCCGCGCGATCAAGCAGCGGTTGATAGAAGTTCGCCAGTACGTCGCGGCTGTCGTAACGTCCGGGCGCGATATGCAGGTCTACCGCGAGGATGTGCGCCGGATCGAAGCCCAGATCGGTATGGCGATAGCGCGTCACCACGCGGATCAGCATCCCGGCGACCACCAGAAGCATGAGCGTGAGCGCTACCTGAGTGACGACAAAGCCGGAACGCAGGCGATACTGTCCGCGCTGCATGCCGGCGCTGCCGCCGGCCTTCAAAGCGCGATTGGGATCGATGCCGGAGAGACGCAGTGCCGGATAGAGCGAAGCAGCCAGGCTGGCAATGACGGCAACGGCTATTGCCGCGGCGAGTACCTTCCAGTTCATGTGAATGTCCGCACCGCGCGCCAGAGCCTTGATGAGGAAGGTGTGCATCAGGTCGAGCATGAGCGATGCCAGTAACACTCCACCTGCCGCACCCAACAGCGCCAACATGACTCCTTCAGTGAGCACTTGGCGGATGAGTCGTGTGCGCCCCGCGCCGATGGCCACACGCATGGCCATCTCACGTTCGCGCTTCACGCCGCGCGCCAGAAGCAGGCCCGCGATATTCACGCAACCAATGGCCAGTACTGCCAGGACCGCGCCCAGCAGCGTCCACAGCGGCCCCCTGCTTTGGCTGTTGACGTTCTGCGAGAGCATTTGCAAGCGGGCTGTCCGGCCTCCATCCGAATCGGCATACGCGCGGCCCAGATCGTTGAAGATATGAGCGAGATCGGCCTGTGCCTGTTCGATGGTGATGCCCTCTTTGAGCCGCGCCACAGTCCAAAGCCAATGAGAGCCGCGATTCTTCATCCAGGGTTCGGCGTCCAGATGCAATGGTGTATAGACGCCGTCGCGCGTACTCAAGGGGAAGCGAAAGCCCGCCGGCATTACGCCAATGATGGTGTAGGCGCGGCCGTCCAGGCGCACGGGTTTTTCCAGTACATCGCTGGCGCCGTTGAAGTGTTTCTGCCAGGTCTCGTAGCTAAGCACAACGAGATCATTCTTGCCCGGTTCCTGCTCGCCGGGCAGGAAGGTGCGGCCCAGAAGGGGATGCACGCCGAAGACATCGAAGAAGTTGTCGGTGGTGCGGACGGACTGGAGCACCACAGGCCCGTCGGGAGTCTCCATGGCCACATCTCTCCAGCGGAAGTATCCCGCCAGAGCCTGGAACGAGGAGGCCTGCGCGCGCTCGTCCTGGTAGGAGGGCCATGATTCCGGCTGGGTATAGCCGCTTTGGCTGCGGCCGTCAACGGAGACAATGCGCTCCGGATGCGCATACGGCAGCGGCCGCAGAATCACGTTGTCGATGACGCAAAAGACCGCGGTGGCCACGCCCACGCTGAGGGCCAGGGTGAGGACCACGGTGAAGGCGAATCCTGGAGCGCGGCGCAACTGGCGAAGCGTGTAGCGGATGTCCTGAAGCAGCGTGTTCATTCCTATTCTCCTCGAAGGTGTGAAAACTCTATTCAGAGCGCAAGGCCTGCATGGGTTCAATGGAAGCCGCGCGGCGCGCGGGAATGAAGCCCGCAGCCAAAAGCACAAACAACAGAGCAACCACCGCGGCGCCAAAACTCACAGGATCGAACGGAGCTACGCCGAAGAGCATGGAACGCAGCAGGCGCACTGCCGCTATGGAAGCCGCGCCGCCAATGACCAGTCCGATGGCGGCAATAGAAGCGCTGCCGGCTAGCACCAGACGGAAGATAGCCGCGCGCGTTGATCCGAGCGCCATGCGCAGGCCGAACTCGCGCTGGCGCTCAACCACCGTGAAGGCAATCACCGCGTAAAGCCCCATCATAGCGACGAAAAGGCTCGACAGGGCGTACACGCCAAGCAGTTCCGCCGGAATGCGCGAAAACTGGTACATCATGCCACTGACATCCTCAAGCGTGCGCACGTTCTCAACCGGCAAAGCGCCATCGAGGCTCGATACCACCTGGCGTAGTTGCGGCGCCAGTGCGCCGGCATCGCTGCGCGAGCGGAGAGCGAAGATTGTGTAGGATGCAAATCCCGTCTGCGCCATGGGCAGGAATAGCACGGGGGGAGGGTCGGTATCCTGCGGATCGTGATAGGCGTAGTTGGGAACCACGCCCACAACCTGCCATGCCTTCTTGCGGAACTCGATGCTGCGGCCGATGGCATCGCCGCTGGGCCAGTAGTGCCGCGCCATGGCCTCGTTGACGATGGCTACCGGGGTGGATTCGGCGGTGTCACCGGTGCTGAAGTCGCGTCCGCGGTTGAGCGCGATGCCCATAGTGCGGAAAAAGTCGGGGCCCTCGAAGTCCGTCACGACTTCCATATCTTCGTTCTTGCCGGGCACATAGCCGGAAACGCCGAACTCCTGCGTATTGCCCGCGCCGTTGTCGCCCATCGGCAGGTGGGAGGTGAACGTCGCTCCAGTGACTCCGGGCATTGCGCGGAGGCGTTCGATAAGAGCGGTGCGAAACGCCTGCGCCTGCTCTCCCTTGTAGCCGGAACGCGCGAAGTCGACCTCGGCGGTGAGGCAGTTGGCGCGGTTGAAGCCGGGATCGCGATGAAGCGTGTTCAGGGCGCTGCGCGTTAGCAGACCGCAGCACACCAAGACCACAAAACAGATGGCCAGTTGCAGACCGAGCAGAATACGGCGGCCGAGACGCCGGCCCGAAACCCCGGTCACCGCCGTGCTGCCGCGATGCAGAGCCTCGCGTTGCGAAGAGCGCATTGACTGGCGCACGGGAAGCATACCGCACACCAGCGTGACCGCGAGAACAATGCCGGCGACGAAGAGAACGATGCTCAGATCGGCGCGCAGATTGAAAGCCAGCGTGGGGCCGAAGCTCGCCAACAGCAGGTAGAGAGCGCGCGACATCAGCGCGCTCATGACCCATCCGCAGACGCCGCCCAGCATTGCGAGTAGACCGGTTTCGAGAAATATCTGCACGGCGATGCGCCTGGGGGAAGCGCCGAGCGCGGTGCGAATAGCGATTTCGCGCTGGCGGCGCGCGGCGTTCTGGGCCAGTAGCGAAGCGATATTCATGCACACCAGGATCATCAGCAACACGGAAGCGGCCAGCAATACGGGAAGCATCTGGCCGACCATGGCGAACATCCCGCGCTCGAAGTGAGCCGAGTCGTCAAGGTTCAGGTCCCAGCCGTTGTAGCTGCTGTCGTGCTGCTGGAGAGCAAAGCTGTGCGCCAGGGTGTGCAGTTCCGCCGCGGCAGAGGCGTCGGAGACACCGGGACGCAAGCGAACCGCCACCTGCAGGCCGTAGTGCTTTAGCGGATCGGGACCGGCTTCGGCGGAAAGATCGCCAAGGCTCGAGAGAGGAAGCCAGGCATTTTCTTCCATGCCGCCGAAGATCCCCGAGAACTCCTGCGGCGCCACGCCGACGACTGTAAAGATGTGGCGATTGATCGCGATGGTGCGGCCGATGATCCCGTGATTGGCGCCGAACTGCATCCGCCACAACCGGTCGGAAAGAACCACCTCGTCGTTAACGCCGAAGGCACGATCGTCTGCATGCGGATTGAAGAAACGGCCCGCCTGCGGCCTGAGTCCGAGGAACGAAAAGTAGCTGGCCGAAACCATGCCCACCGGGATGGCCTGCGGAGGCGCATCCGGCGCGGTCAGGTTTACCTTAGCCCACGCAAACGCCGCCGAATCCTGCCAACTGCGTCCCTGATCGCGCACATAGCCGTATTGGTCGTAGTGCAGAGAATATCCCTGCCCGCCAAGCACGGTGGCGGAAACAAAGCGGAGCTGGCGCGGCGCTTCGACGTGCGGCCAGGGACTGAACAGAACGGCGTTCGTCCAGGTGGCGACCGTAGTCAGCGCGCCGATGCCCAGGGCCAGCGTGAGCACCGCGGTCAACGTGAATCCCGGCGAGCGCCGCAACTGGCGCAGTGCATAGCGAATGTCCTGGAGCAACATGGCTACGCCTCCACTTCCTCTTCCAGCTTCTTCAATTCGGTTTCCGAGACGACCTTGCCGTCGAAGAGATGGACTTCGCGCTGGGCGTGGCGGGCGAAGCGCGGATCGTGCGTCACCATGCAGATGGTCGAACCTTCGCGGTGCAGGTCGGCCAGCAGATGCATTACAGCCTCGCCATTCTTCGAGTCGAGGTTTCCGGTGGGCTCGTCGGCCAGCAGGATCGACGGCGAACCGGCCAATGCGCGCGCCACGGCGACGCGCTGCTGCTGGCCGCCGCTGAGTTGAGCGGGATAATGCCTCATACGATGCGCCATATTCACGCGCTCCAGCGCTTCCTTGACGCGCTTCTTGCGCTCGACTGAAGGCATCCCGGCGCGATAGGTCAGCGGCAGCTCGACATTCTCTTCGACGGTTAGATCGCCGATGAGATTGAAGCTCTGGAAGATGAAGCCGATCTCCTGGTTGCGGATCCGTGAGCGGTCGCCGAAGCTGAGATTCTCGACGGGGTTGCCGTTGAGCAGGTACTTGCCGCCGGTGGGCGTGTCGAGCAGTCCCAGAATCGAGAGCAGCGTGGATTTGCCGCAGCCCGAAGGACCGGACATGGCCACGTACTCGCCGCGCGCGATGGTGAGGTGAATGCCGGAGAGCGCGTGCGTCTCCACTTCGTCGGTGTAGAAGATCTTGGTCAGGTCTTCAATTTCAATGAGTGTTCCATTCGATGCCATTGCTCTCTCCTATTTCGTGGTTCGTGGTTAAACAGGTTGCCATTTTCGCTTTGCATCGGAGTCGATCTCCTGGCTGCAAAGCTCATCTACTCCTATGTGAACGACTCGAAGACGACAAATTCCTCAAGCTTCTTCTTCGGCATCGGATCAGGCCATCCATCGGGGATGCCGAGCGGCGTGATGCAGACGCGCTCGTAGCGTTCGGGAATGGCCAGCACTTCGCGCGTGGCCTGTTCGGGGATGGCGTCGGTCACATAGACCGTTCCATAACCAAGCGCCCGCGCTGCCAGGCACAAATATCCCGCCGCCAAAGGGCCGTCGTGATGGTTGTAAGAGGGATACATGGATTGCGAATCGGTAAGAACGACGATAAAGAGCGGAGCGGAGAAGTAGCCTGCCAGATGTTGTGTGGCTTTCTCTCTGCGAGCTGTCCTTTCCGCGGGAGGCAAATCCTGGGGCCAATTCGCTTCATACAATTGCAGGCAACGCGCGCGCAAACGCTCGATGGTGGCTTTGTTTCGTACGATCAGGAACTTCCACGGCTGCTGATTGCCCGAGGTGGGAGGACGGCGCGCCGCATCGAGGATCAGGCGAAGATGCTCTTCCGGGACCGGGTCGGGTTTATAGCGCCGCACCGACTGACGCTTTGCAAAGAGGTCGAGCAAGCCGGAATCGCTGTTGGGCGCGGAGAAGGCGGTTGCGGCTCCGATTGTGCATAATGCGCCGCCGGCTCCGGCCATACGAAGAAAACTCCTGCGGTTCTTGTTCATTTCATCTCCTTTCCAAACGCTTTCTGTAGAAGTGGCAGATGAGTCATACGCGCGAAGCGCCGCTTGCCGTCCGCGCAGAAGATCTTGGTCACGTCTTTAATTTCAATGAGTGTTCCATTCGATGCCATTCTGTCCCTTTTCAGTGATGAGTGGTGAGTTTTCAGTTATCAGTGAGTATCAACCATTGATACTGGGGTGCGTTTGAAGTTGAGATCGGATACGTAATCCTGACTCCATGTGCCGACAATTTCTGTTGCATCCTTATTGACCGTGCCCTCATAGGTTCCGTTAACGGTGGTGACTGTCAAATAGAGCTTTGAATCTATTAGCGTGATCGTCTCTACCGGAAGATTCAAGGCATTATCTTCAGGGTCGTCCGCCGTAGCCTTGAGAGTTCCATCGGCGGCAATAGAGATGTGAAGAACAGGATGGTACACGTGGTCCTGGATATTCATCAAACCATACCAATCCCCCGCAATCGTGGATGGCGTCTTGAGCGGATGATTCGGTCGCGCCGTGGAATCCGCGACCGGTGATGCTGGCAATGGTACTTCGCCATGCGTAGGCTCCGTTTTGACCGGCACTCGTTTCAAAATGAGTTTGGGCTTCAGGATCATGTGCGACGTGTAGATTCCGTCGATCTCCGTTATGTCGTTGTTCACCGTTCCCGAATAGGATGCGTGCGCGATGCTGATGGTGAAGTCGAGCTTTGATCCCTTGAGTGTGATAACATCCACCGGCATGGCGTAGTGATCTTCATCAGGATCGTCCGCTGTCGCTTTGAGTCTTCCATCCTGAGCAGTGGTGACGTGAAGAATGAATCGGTAATCCTTGCCGAGCAACCTCAATGTCCCCTGCCAATCGCCCGCAATTTGCGTTTGAGCGCGGCAGAGCGGAGTGAATGCCAGTACGATAAAAAGTACCAAGACAATTGTCTTGACTAAGCCGTGTTTCATTGATTTCCTCCTGTGCCTGTTCGTCTTCCGTTTCTGTTGCGCAGTGATGTGCGAAGCGCGTTTCGCCACGTGCGCAGCACCGCAGAACTACTCCAGGCTGATGCGATCTACGTTGTCCCAGCGCGACATATCGGAGAGAATCACGGTGTCGCCCTCCTTCAATCCTTCGAGAACCTGGATGCTGTTGACCGATGCGCGGCCCACTTTGACCGGCACGCGCGTTGCTCCCTTGCCGTCGGGGTCGATCTTGAAGAGGCTCAGCGTCGAGTTCTCGTTGCCCAGTGCCGGCCGGCCCACGTAGAGCACGTCGGCCATGCGTTCCAGATCGATGGTTCCATCCACGCTCAGGGCGGGACGCGCGCCGGGCGGCAAAGGTCCATCCAGTGCTACGTCAACGGTGACCGTTCCGTTCAATACAGAAGGATCGATTCTGATCACGTGACCGGGAATGATGCCGTTGTGGGTGTCAATGGAGGCGGGCTGGCCGATCTGGATGTCGCGCGCCTGGGTCTCGGCGATCTGGAGAGCGGCCTTCAGTTTGTCAAGCTGAATCACTTGAGCCACGGAGGTTCCCGCGGTGACGTGCTGTCCCACCTGCAACGGAGTGGAAAGCTGTGCGAGAACGCCGGAGATTCCAGCCCTGACCTGAAGCGCCGCCGACTGTTTCTGATAGAGGTCAAGCTGGGCCTTGGCCTGGTCGATCTTAGTTTGTTGGGAAGCGAGCTGGACCGCGATCGCTTTCTGGTTGACGTCGAGCTGCTCCTGGCTGAGCTTGTGCTGAGCGGTCAATTGGTCGGCTGTATTCTTTGAATTGCTATAGGCAATCCCGGCAATCACGCCAAGGTCATAGAGAGCCTTGTCGGTCTGCGCCTGCAACTGGTCCTGTGTATAGGAGGCATTGATCTGCGCGGCGGCGGTTTTCTTGTCCATCAGTGTGCTTTCGAGCGTAGCCTGAAGGCTCTTATAGTCGGCCTGTGCGCCCTTCAGCGCTAACTGCGCGCTGAGAAGCTGCTGCTCGAGTTGAGGGTCAGCCAAGTCCATCAGGACGGTATCCGGAGTGACCTTGGCTCCGGGCAAGACGCGAATACGAACGATGGTGGCGTCGGTCTGCGCGGGAATGAGCTCGATTGAGTCCTCGCGTGGCACAAGGCTGCCGGTCGACCCGCGCACCTGGCGGATCATCGGTCCGCGCTTGACCGTGTCTGGCCAGATGGTTGAGCGATCCACCGTCGGCGCAGCCGGTTTGAGCCGCATAACAACGACTACACCCACCGCCAGGACAACGAGCGCGGCGGCGATATACGCCGCAATGCGGCGCTTCCTCTTCAGCAACAAATCTGGGCGAGCGATATCCATACGGCAGAGATAGAGCAATTTACATGCCAGATGGAGATTGTTTTAGCCTATTGAAAACACTTTACTTAGTGTTGAATAGTTGACTGCAGAAGTGCGCTGGAGTGGCCGTTTCTGGAATGCACTGTCCGATTATGAACAGTAGAACCGTTGCACCCGGCTGAGCGCGAATTCAAGGTTGCTGGTCAACAGCTACAGACTTGAGCTATCCGGCTCCTGGCTTGCGGCGGCGGAAGCCTGTTCCTGGCGTTCCCGATAGAGGACGCCGTTCAGCTCCGCGCCCAGCAGCGTGCTGAAAGAGATGATGTAGAGCCAGATCAGCGTGGCGATGCCGGTGCCAAAGGAGCCGTAGAACATCGAGTAGTCGGCGATGCGCGTGACGTACCAGCCGAAGGCCAGCGTGGCCGGGAACCAGAGCAGTGTGGCGGCCAGTGCGCCCGGCCCCACCCAGGCCCAGTGCTCCTTGCGGCGAGTGCCAAAGTGATAGAGTGCGCCCAGGACGGTGACGCTGGTGACGAGCGCGATGGCCCATCGCGCCATACGCCACGAGAAGAGCACCAAATGGCGCAGTTGATGGCCGGCTTTCTCAATCATCCACGCCTCGAACTGGCGACCGAAGACCAGCACCAGGGTGGCCAGTGTCAGCGGAAGCAGCACGATGGGCACCAGCAGCAGGGCGCGCTTCCTCCTCTGCCAGAAACCCCAGTTGTCGCGCGGCTGCCGGTAGGCGCGGCGAAAGCCATCCATCAGCGAGAGCATCAGGCCCAGAGCCGCAAAGATCGAGAGGACGGCGGCGGAGGCGATTAACTGCGTGGAATAGAAGCGGCGGGTTTCCATCGCGGACTGCAACAGGGACATCGAATCAGCGGGCAAGAACTGCTCGAAGGAGGCGCGAATCTCGCCCACCAGCGTGGTTCCCTCCGTTACGCGGGCCAGCAGCGCGGTGAAGACCACCAGCGCGGGAAAGAGCGCCAGCATCCCCGAATAGGCGGCCGCTTTAGCCGTGTTGAGCATATCGTGCTCAATAGCCAGCCAGAGGGCTTCGCGGAAATGTCGTATCAACCGGGCCATACGCCTCTCTGGCTAGAGTATTCGATTACCTCGGAGTTGTGCGAGTGCTTCTGTTTCCAGAGGGAGTTGCGGCGCGGGATGCGCCTGACCATTCATGCCGCAACAGTGTATTCTGGCTTGGCCATGAAAACTCCTTCGTATCGCCCTCTGCTGATTCTGATTTCTCTTCTGTCGATTGCCGCTCCCGGCTGGCTTTCAGCCCCAGCCCAATCCAGGCCCGTTCCCAATCCCCAACTGGCTTCGAAGGAAGTCAACGCGCGCGTCGAAGCGCTCTTGCAACAAATGACCCTCGACGAGAAGGTCGGGCAGTTGGCGCAGTTCAATGCCGGCTTCGCCACCGGACCGGGCGCCAATAATAGCCAAAATGACGAAGTGGCGGCCAAAGGCCAGGCGGGATCGTTTTTGAACCTGGCGAGCGCGGAAGCCACGAATCACTATCAGCACCTGGCCGTGGAGAAGACGCGACTCCATATTCCCATTCTCTTTGGGCTGGACGTGATTCACGGCCACCGCACCACCTTCCCTGTTCCGCTGGCGCTGGCCGCGAGCTTTGACCCGGCGGCGGTGGTATTGGTTGCGCATACCGGCGCAACGGAAGCCCGTGCCGACGGCATCCCATGGGTCTTCTCGCCCATGGTGGACATCAGCCGCGACGCGCGCTGGGGACGCATCGTCGAGTCAGCGGGCGAGGATCCCTACCTAGGTTCGGCGATGGCCCGCGCTTGGGTGAAAGGCTATCAGCAGGACGATCTCTCCCGGCCCGGTTCGGTCGCGGTCAGCGTGAAACACTATGCGGCCTACGGCGCGCCCATCGCCGGCCGCGACTACAACGCCGTGGACATGAGCGAGATCACTCTGCGCCAGGTCTACCTGGAGCCGTATCGCGCCGCGGTTGAGGCCGGCGCGGCCACGGTGATGAGCTCTTTCAACACCATTAACGGCGTTCCCGGCTCGGCCAATCCCTTTACGCTGACTCAGGTTCTGCGCAACGAGTGGGGCTTCGACGGCTTCGTGGTCTCCGACTGGGGCGCGGTCTCCGAGCTACTCGACCACGCGATCGGGGCGGACGGCCCAACTGTGGCCCGCAAGGCGCTGGAGGCGGGTGTGGACATGGACATGGTGGGCGATCTCTTCGGAACCGTCATCGCTCCCCAGGTGCGCGCGGGCAAGATCCCCATGAGCGTGGTGGACGAGGCGGTGCGCCGCATTCTGCGCGTCAAGTTTGCGCTGGGGCTCTTCGACCACCCCTACACCGCCGAGGGGCCGGCCTACGAAGCCACGCCGGAGCGCCGCGCGGCTGCCCGCAAGGTGGCCTCCGAGACCTTTGTGCTGCTCAAAAACGAACCCGTCGAGGGAATTGGCGCTCTCTTGCCGCTCACTGCGAAGGCGAAGAAGGTGGCGCTGATCGGCCCGCTTGCCGATAACCAGCGCGAAATGCTGGGCGCATGGGCCGTCAGCGGCGATCCCAGGTTTGTGGTCACGCTGAGAACAGCGCTGCGGGAGCGCCTGGGCGACCACCTGCTCTATGCGCAGGGTTGCGATCTGCTCTCCGGCGCGGACGCCAACATCCTCAAGCGAGTGCACTTCGGCGGCGGCGGAGACACGCCGGACGCCCCTCTCTCCATCCCCGACGACGCCAAGACCATCGCCGAAGCCGTCGAAACCGCCAAGCAGGCCGACATCGCCATCCTGGCCCTCGGAGAGCCGGCCGACTGGATGGAGGGCGAAGCCTCCAGTCGCACCACGCTGGGCTTTACCGGCGCGCAAGAGCAGCTTCTTGAGGCTGTCGTCGCCACCGGCAAGCCGGTGGTTCTGGTGGTTCTGGCAGGGCGTCCGCTGGAGTTGAAGTGGGCCGCCGCGCATGTGCCGGCGATTCTGGAAGCCTGGAGCCCCGGCATCGAGGCTGGACCTGCCGTCGCTGATGTGCTCTTCGGCGACGTGAACCCCTCCGGCAAGCTGCCGGTCAGTCTGCCCCGCGCCGTGGGTCAGGAGCCGCTCTATTATGCGCAACTGCCCACCGGCCGGCCGGCGCAGGGTGACCTGAGCCACTTTCCCCGGGACGCAGGCGAGAAGTTCGTCTCCCGCTACATGGACGAGGAGAACTCCGCGCTCTACTCCTTCGGCTGGGGTCTGAGCTACACCAACTTCTCTTACTCCCAGCCCACCGTCAGCCGCGCCCAGCTTCCGCTGCGCGAAGTGCTGGCCGGCGGGCACAAGCCGCTCGTCACCGTCGGCGTGGATGTGAAGAACGCGGGCAGCGTGGCCGGAACCGAAGTCGTCCAGCTCTATATCCGCAACACCGCCGCCAGCGTCTCCCAGCCGGTGCGCGAGCTGAAGGGCTTTGCCCGCGTGGCGCTCAATCCCGGCGAGACCAAGCACGTGGAGTTTCCGCTGGGCTTCGACGAACTGAACTTCTACAACGCCGACGTCAAGCGGACCGTCGAGCCAACCACCTACAAGATATGGGTGGGCGGCAGCTCGATGGCAACAGCGGAGACCAGCCTGAAGGTGGTCGAGTAGGCGCGTAGCATCTTCACGGATAGCGTAAGGAAATGGGTGCCCCACCCTCGCCGCGTTTTTGTTTTTGTGGCTAGGGTGGGATACATGGAAGCAACAAATTGCTGGCTGGGTTTCAGCAGAGTTTTCTCTACACCGTCTCCTTCGGGACCACAGTGATTGCCTCGTGAGTCTCCGCAACAGCCGAAGGCAGCGAGCTGTACCAATCGATCTTGCGGGTGAAGTACATGACCGCCGCAACTGCGAGGAAGCTGGCAATCGCTCCCACCAGCAAGGCATTGTCTTCGAGTCGCAGGAGCAGATAGATGAGCGCATAGAGCAGGCTGAAACAGATCAGTGCCCGATAGCCTTGTAAGCGGCTACAGAATATCCATCCCGCATTGGCGGAAAGCAGAATTACCGTCGCCGCACCTGCCAACAGGAATCCCCAATCGAAGCCGATGCGTTCGGCAAAGGAGAGTAGTAGCAGATAGAAGATAATCTGCGCCACACCGACCAGGAGATATTGCGCCGGATGCACGCGTTTGCCGGTTGTCACTTCAAAGACAAAGTAGGAGAGGAACAACAGGCCCAGAAACAGGAGTGCATATTTGAGCGACCGGTTGACGGATTGGTAGGGGTCGGCCAACTCGACAAAAGTAACGCCCAAGGCATTAGCGTCGAGACCGCTAATCAAATTACTTCGCCCCTCGGGTCTCACGCCGCGCGCGATGAACGGCACTAACCACTCGCCAGTAAACCCTTGCGGAGAAATGCTTCGATTCACCGGTAAAAAGCCGCCATCAAAACTTGGATTGGGCCAGTCCCCTTCCATCGAAAGATGTGTGGTTTTGCCGTAGGCCATGACCGCGATTCGTTGCGCACCGGAGAAATGCAGAGAGGAGGTCACTTTGAAGTGGGCGTTCGGCTGTGCGGCTTCACCGGCTGAAATACTGAAAAAGGTCAGCCCATGACGATCGTCTTGAGAGATTTCATCGCCGTTCTCCGCTGGAACCAGGGTGACCATCTTGGCATTGATTGACATTGTCGCATCGGCCTGCGCACCGCGTGCATCACTTACCCCCACAACAATCTCCGCGCGATTCCAGTCGAGTACAGCGCCACTCGGAGCCGCCGACGGCACGCCGGTCAGGTCAAATGTTGCATTCAGGCTCAACTCCGCCTGAAAGACAGGAACCTTGAAAAGTGAGCGGTGCCTCTCCTCGGTGTGGGTCTTGACCGTTGCTTCGGCCAGCACCGGAAAGACTATGTAAACACCGTGATCCAGTGTAGCGCTTACAACGGTAGCGCCTTTGACCTCAGGCAATGGCACCCTGTAAGGGATAACCAGCGTGGGTCCAAGAAAGCTTTGCCTGCCGCCTACAAGCCCGCTGATCTCGTCCGTCACTTCTGTTGCCCGCTGTGTCCGTTCCGCAACCAAGCTATAGACGAACAGCGCGGGAATCATCATCAGCAGCGCCAATGCGCAGACCACGATCAGCTTCAAGCCCATCGATTTGGAATTCATTTTAACTTTCAAATTGGATTGCAACTCAGAATTATCGTTCACATTCGCTCCTTCTTTTTACTCCAAGCAATCTACTATAACGAATACTCCATACAATAAGAAAATATTTGTTGCAGGTTATCTCTTACGGTACTGCCGCCGCGCCGGAACAGGTACACTGTTTGCGTACAGGAGGCTTCACCATGCAGACCAAAATTCAGGGCACCACCATGCCCGTGCTCGATGTGCAGCTTGAACCCAACGAGAGCGTCTTCAGCGAGAGCGGCGAGCTCTCCTGGATGACTGCTTCGATCCAGATGACCACCCACACGCAGATGGGCGGAGGCGGCGGCCTCTTCGGCGTGCTCAAGCGCGTGGCCGGCGGCGGCAGCCTCTTCATGACCGAGTACCGTGCGTATGGCTCGCCCGGTGTGGTCTCGTTTGCCACTAAGGTGCCGGGGCACATCGTTCCGGTCGAGGTTGGGCCAGGCGCGGAGTATATGGTCCACCGCCACGGCTTTCTCTGCGCCACCCCGCAAGTCACCATCGGCGTGGGCTTCCAGCAGTCGCTGGGAGCGGGCGTCTTTGGCGGCAACGGCTTCCTGCTGCAACGGGTCGCCGGCCAGGGCACGGCGTGGCTGGAGCTGAGCGGCGAACTTGTTGTAAAGAACCTGGCACCGGGCGAGCTGCTGCGCGTGCATCCGGGCCATGTGGGCGCGTTTCAGTCCTCGGTGGCCTTTCAGATCACCACCGTGCCGGGCATCAAGAACATGATCTTCGGCGGAGATGGAATCTTTCTGGCCGAGATGATGGGCCCTGGCGCGGTGTGGCTGCAAACGCTGCCCATCTCCCGGCTGGCGCACCAGATCGCCGAGTACCTGCCGCACACCGAGAACCGCCAGGTCGGACCGGCCGCCGGAGGCGCGCTGCTAGGCGGAATTGTCGGGTCGATCCTGGGCGGGGAGCGGTAAGGCAGGGAACAGGGAGTTGCTGAACTATTCTGCCGCAGCCTTGACTTCAGCATCCACGGCGGCCTTCATCACGCCGCAGTTGGAGAAGAAGCGGATAAGGCTGGCAGTGAGGGGTTCTCCGATCTCGGGATTGAGAGCCGGCGGCGCGGCGCCGGCAATCTTCATCTCGCCGGTGCCCTGCGCGTCGAGGATCAGCGCGGTGAGTTTGCGGGCCAGGTCGAGCGGGAAGCTCTCGGCGACGAAGACCAGCTTGCCGCGCGTGGTGATCACCACCGGGCCTTCGCTGGTGGAGTAAACCTGCTCTCCGGGCAATGCTGCTCGAGCGGAGTTTGCCGCATCGGAAGATTCCTCAGATGTTGCCGGGGGCGGGAAGACTTTGAATCCGGAAGATTGGCTGGCTTGGGCTGCGCTCTGGGAGCCCGATTCGAGCTGGACGCTGGAGTATTTGCGCTCCAGCTCATCCGAGTAGAGCTCGGCGAAGGCCCGCGCGGAGGCCGCATTCTTCCACGCAGAAAGATAAAAGATGGCGATGGAATCTGTCTTGGCTTTGTCGGCTGGGGTCTTGGCGCTGAGGCGCTGACCGGCCCAGTAGAGGCCGCCGTCCCAGGCCGGGGTCAGATCGCGGGCGGCCTGCTCGCCGCCGAAGAGCTCGGCAAGAATGCGCACGTCCAGCTGGCCCATCTGGCCGATGTCATAAGGCTTGTAAAGCGAATCCACCAGCGGATGAATGTTGGGCAGCAAGGGCACGGCCGGCGTGTGCTGCGCCTCGTACTCGCGCGGGTTGAGGATCTCCCAGCTCGAAGTGGGCGGGTGATCGAGGGTTCCGGTAAAGGCCGCCGCCTGGCCCTGGTCCATCCACACATCCTGCTCGAAGCTGAGACCCTCGCGATAGGGGAAGAGCAGCGACGCACTGAGCAGCAGCGGCGCGCGTGCGAGCATGGGCGAGTCCTGAGAGCCAGACATCTGCTGCTGGACGTACTCCATCACCTCTGGGTCTTTCACCAGGCTCTTACCCATCGGCTTGAGGATGTAGTCCATCATCACGGCGGTGGCCTGGCCCTCTACGACGGCCTGGCGGGCCGTGTCCATCTCGTCTTTGGCCAGGTGGTCGGTGTCGCCGGCTGAGTTGAGCGAGACGTCATCGGGGGTCTGGTCGCTCCACTTATCCAGGTCGGTGTGCTGGTCCTGCAGCGCGTGCGTCAGCTCGTGGGCCAGCACCGGCTTCTGCTCATCAATGCCCACCCAGTCGAGCATATAGACGGTCTTGGTCTTGAAGTCGTAGTAGGCCTCGATCTGTTCTTTGAGGAGCTGCAGAAGGAATGGCTTGAGGGCGAAATCGCGGTCCAGCAGGCCGAATTTCTTGAGTACGATTTCGCTTTGCTGCATGCGCCGAGTGCTCTCGTCTTCGTCAAACTTCTCTTTCAGATAGCTTTCGACGATGGCGCGGGAGGTGATCTGGCGCTTGACCTGGCTCTTGATGGGCAGGCCGGTCTCGTCGGAGGAGAATTTGATCAGCTCATCGACGAGCGAGAAGAGCTGACGCGCCTGCTCGGGAGTGATCTTGGTTGGCGCAGGGGATTGCGGCTGCGGCGCGGCTGCGGCAGACGGCTGCTGACTTGGCGCAATGGATGCCGCAAAACACAACGCCGCTATCAAAGCCCATCCGCGAAACCTTCCGTGCTGCTTGCTCATCGATTCTCCCAATCTTCTTTCAAGGCTATAATCAGGATGCGGCCTGGCGCGAAAATATTGTTGAAAATCCGCGCCCGAACCGGCAAAAAAGATCCCCTATGACTGAAACGGCTATCCCCCCACCCCCCAAGGCGACTGAACCCACGGCGACCCCGCTCGCCACGTTGCTGGCCCAAGCCGCCGCGCCGCCGCAGCTTCTAGCCTATCGCGGTGTGCTGACCCCTTTCAGGTTGGACGTGGCAGAGAAGGAAATAGCGGCTCTGCTCTCCGGAGTCGCGGTTCACGACCTGGGATGGCTGCGGCGAGTTGCCGTACGCGGCGAAGACCGCTTCCGCTGGTTGAGCGGCATGGTCACCAACACGGTGAACGATCTGGCGGCGAACGCCGGCGCATGGAACCTGGTACTCAATGCGCAGGGACGCATCCAGGGCGACCTGCACGTGGCTCGCGAGGGCGATGCTCTAACTCTGGTCATTGCCGCCGACCAGTACGAAAAACTGCTGGCTCACCTGGAGCGCTTCATCATCATGGACGATGTGGAACTTGCGCCGCTGAGTGTGGACGCAGATGGCGAGTTGAGCGGCGATACGGCGCTGGGGCTTGCCGGTCCCTTGGCCGCAGGTTTGCTGGCGCTACTGGGAATGCCCGCGCCACTGGAGCCGCTGACCAGCGCCAGCGCTGGCTGGAACGGGTTTGACATGCGCGTTGTGCGGGCCTACGACGTGCTCGCGCCGCACTACGAGCTGTGGGTGCGTGCGGTCCAGATTCCCGTGCTTTGGCAGGCGCTGATTGATACGGGCGCTCGCCCGGTGGGAGCGGCCTCGCTTGAGGCCTTTCGCATCGCCGAGGGGATTCCCGCCTACGGCATCGACATTGCCGAGCGCGACCTGCCCCAGGAGGCCGTGCAGCAGTTGGCCCCACCACAGGTGGCGATCAGTTTTAACAAGGGCTGCTACCTGGGCCAGGAAATTGTGGAGCGCATCCGCTCGCGCGGCAGCGTTCACCGGCATCTGCGTTCGCTGGAGCTCTTTGGAGCAGTACCCGCCGTCGGCACTGCGCTAACATTGGAGGGCGGGGCGGTTGTCGGCCAGATCACCAGCGCGGCGGAACTGCAGTTGCACAGAGGCAGCCGCGTCTTCGCTATGGGCATGATGCGCGCCGAAGCCGAACTTTCACCCCAGCGAAGAGGACCTGTCGCCGAGGGCCCCGAAGTGCGCGATCAGTCCTTCACTTACGCTGCCGGAACGGCTACGGGTACGGCCCGCCTTCTGGCCATGCCGCCAGAACTGGAACCGAGTCAGCAAAACAAACAGGAAAGCAGAAACCATGAGCGATAAACCGAAGTTCGAAGTCATTGACCGCCGCAAGATGAAGGCGGAAGAAGAGCAGGAGAACCAGCAGCCGTCCGCGACTCCAGTGGAAGCAGCATTGGTGGAAGCAGCGACGCCGCCGCCCGAGAAGGGAGGAGGTCCGCGGCTGGTGGTCAACGAGCCAAAGTCCGAAGCCGCGGCGGAAGGCGAGTTGCCTCCAGCGCCCACTGCCCGGGAGAGCCGTGAACAGAAGACGGCCTATGACGCCTCGGCACAGCGGCTGGAAGAGATGGTGCGGGCGCAGAACCCCGCCGTGGGCCCGCAGCCGCCGGTCACCTTCGAGCATCTTGTCCAGCAGTTTTATGTCTCCGCGATGATCCAGATGGGCGCGGGTACACAGGAGGGCCAGCGTCCCAGGGTGGACATTCTGGGCGCGCGGACGACGATCGATTTGTTGGGCGTGCTGGCGGAGAAGACCCGTGGCAACCTGACCGAGGCCGAGAACAACACCCTGGAGACAGTGCTCTTTGAAGTGCGGATGGCCTTTCTGGAACTGACCAGCATGATCTCCTTGCAGGCCATGCAACCACCGCAGCCTCCGCCTTCGGGCAAGCGGTAAAGACAGAGATCAGGGACTACCGTTGCCTATGGATGGATTGCTCACATTTCTCGGCACGGGAACCTCGATGGGGGTTCCGACGCTGGGCTGCGGCTGCGCGGTCTGTACCTCGGCCGACCCGCGCGACCGGCGGCTGCGGCCCTCGGTGCTCTTGCGCTGGCGCGAGCAGGTGGGCGGGCGTGAGCGTGTCGTGGTCATCGACACCAGCCCGGACTTCCGCGAGCAGGCGCTGCGCAACGGCCTTACCCGCGTCGACGCGGTTTTTTACACCCACTCTCACGCCGATCACATCCTGGGCATGGACGATCTACGCCCGCTCAGCTTCACTGCCGTTAGCGAAGGCGCGCCCATTCCGCTCTACGCCACGCAGGAGACCACCGTGGTACTAAAGCACATCTTCGATTACACCTTTTCACCGCGCGCCACTTATCCCACCCGCGCCCGTGTCGAACTGCGGCCGCTGGCCGAGCGGACTCCGGTTTACGGCGTCGACTTCCTGCGCGTGCCACTGCTGCATTGCGAGATGGAGATTACCGGCTTTCGCTTTGGCCGCGCAGCCTATCTGACCGACGTGAGCGCCATCCCCGAATCGAGCTTCGCGCTGCTCGAAGGGTTGGACCTCCTGGTCGTCTCCGCGCTGCGTCACAAGCCGCACCCCAGCCACGCCACCGTGGAGCAGGCGGTCAGTTGGGCCAGCCGCATCGGCGCGCGCCAGACCTGGCTCACTCACATCGCACACGAACTGGGCCACGAACAAACCAACCACTCGCTGCCCGACGGCATTCGGCTGGCTTACGACGGCCTCAGCCTATCCGTGAATCTGGGGACCGTGAATTGATGACCGAGGGCCATGTGATTTCTGTCTTTCATTCCGTTGCGGAGATTCCGGCGGGCTTTGGCCCCAGCGTCGCCTCCATCGGCAACTTCGACGGCGTGCATCTGGGCCATCAGCAGATTCTTTCGGCGCTGGTGGGCGAAGCACGGGAGCAGGGCGCGCGGGCCGTGGCCATCACATTCGATCCCCACCCGGAGCAGTTTCTGCGCCCGGCCCAGGCGCCGCGCCTGCTTACGCCGGTTGACGAGCGCTTGCGGCTGCTGGCCCTCACCGGCATAGACGCGGTGGTGGTGCTCACCTTCGATGAGGCGCTTGCCTCGCTCGCGGCGCGGGAGTTTGTGCGCGGCATTCTGGTGGACGCTCTGGGCCTTCGAAGCCTCCATGAGGGCGGAAACTTCCGCTTCGGCCATCACGCCCAGGCTGGCGTGGCCGAACTGAAGAAACTTGGCCCGGAGTTCGGCTTTGCCGTCCACGTGCACCCTCCGGTGCGGGCGCGCGGACTGGAGGTTTCCAGTTCAGCAATCCGGGATTTCGTGGCTGCCGGCGACATGACCCGCGCGCGTTGGATGCTGGGACGGCCCTTCGAGGTGCGCTCCACGCAGGCGCGCGGACGCGGCATCGGCACGCGGCTGCTGGTGCCCACGGTGAATCTGGCGGCTTACGACGGCCTGCTTCCCGCCTTCGGGGTTTACGTAACGCGGCTCACGGTGGCCGGGCGCAGATTTCAGTCGGTGACCAACGTGGGCAACCGGCCCACCTTCGGCGCGGCATCCTTTGCCGTCGAGTCGCACATCCTGGACTTCGAGCCCATTGAACTGGACGATCAAACGCCGATTACGCTGGAGTTCCTGATGCGCCTGCGCGGCGAGCGAGAGTGGCCTACGCCGGAGGCGCTCAAAGCGCAGATATTCAAAGACGTAGTCAAGGCGAAGCGCTACTTCCGACTGGCAGAAACTGCCGCTAACTCGCGATCCCGCGGGGCGGGGCTAACTCGCTAATTATTGACCTAATCCATCTTAACATCTGACAATAAGGGAAAAGAGTCTGCTTACTTTGCCGCTAACTGCCGCAGAACATACTGTAAAATTCCGCCGTGCTCGAAGTACTCAATCTCCTGCGGCGTGTCGATACGCACTTTGACGGTGAACTCCTTCGCTTCTCCATTGGCTGCCGTGGCTTTCACTCGAAGCGTGCTGCCGTTTGCGAATTTGGCTGCGAGCAGAGCCGTCAGGCCAGGAAAGTCGTAGACCTCTTCGCCGGTCAGGCCGAGCGACTCCGCGTTCTGAGCGTCGGCAAATTGCAATGGAAGAATTCCCATGCCAACTAAGTTAGAGCGGTGGATCCGCTCGAAGCTCTCGGCAATAACCGCTCTAACTCCCAGCAGCTTCGGCCCTTTGGCTGCCCAGTCGCGCGAGCTGCCGGAGCCAAACTCTTTCCCCGCAAGAATAATCAGCGGCACGCCGCGCTCGGCGTATTTCACGCTGGCGTCGAAAATGGACAGCGGTTCGCCATCTGGAAGCAAGCGCGTCACGCCACCCTCAGTGCCCGGAGCCAGCTTGTTGCGCAGCCGCACATTGGCAAAAGTGCCGCGAACCATCACTTCGTGGTTGCCGCGCCGCGAGCCGTAGCTGTTGAACTCCGCCGGCTTCACGCCTTTCTTGGCAAGATACATACCCGCCGGCCCGTTGGCCTTGATGCTGCCGGCAGGCGAGATATGATCGGTAGTTACCGAGTCGCCCAGCACGGCTAGCACGCGCGCGCCCAGTATCTCTGTAACTGGTGCGGGTATCTTGGTAATTCCATCAAAGTAAGGAGCCTTGCGAATATAAGTCGAATCCGGTTCCCATTGATAAACCTCGCCGGTGGGAAACTTGAGTCCCTGCCAGTTGGCGTCGCCCAGGCTCACTGTCGCGTACTCGCGGCGGAAGCCCTCACTGGAGACTCCCTTTTCTATCGCCTCGGCCACCTCCGTTTGTGTGGGCCAAATGTCTCTGAGATAGACCGGCTGTCCAGCCTCGTCCTTGCCCAGATCTTCCGTCTCGAAGTTATGACTGATCTTGCCTGCCAAAGCATAAGCCACTACCAGCGGCGGACTCATCAGATAGTTAGCCCGCACATCCACATTGACACGCCCCTCAAAGTTACGATTGCCGCTCAGCACGCTCACCGCAACAAGCCCATGCTCATCGATGCTCTTGGAAACGTCGGCAGGCAGTGGCCCTGAGTTACCGATGCAGGTAGTGCAACCGTAACCCACCACGTTAAAGCGCAGCTTTTCAAGATATGGCAGCAAGCCGGCCTTGGCGTAGTAATCCGTAACCACCCGCGAACCCGGCGCCAGCGAAGTCTTTACCCACGGTGGTACAGTAAGTCCCTTTTCGACAGCCTTTTTCGCCAGAATTCCCGCTGCCATCATCACCGAAGGGTTCGAGGTGTTCGTGCAACTGGTGATGGCTGCGATCACCACCGAGCCATGATCGAGATACAGGTCCGGATCGACGCCAAAGCGGCCCTGCACGGTCGTGGCAGAATGGGTTCCGATAACTCTCGTTTCGGACACCGCGCTACGCTCCCAGTTAGCCGCCGTGCGCGTGCCCAGAGGCTTGGCCGTTTGCGAGAGCAACGCGTGCAGCTGCCCGGCGAAGCTGGCCGCCGCATCCTTCAGCAGCACGCGGTCCTGGGGGCGTTTGGGACCAGCAACGCTAGGTTCGACGGTCGCCAAGTCTAACTCCAGAGTTTGCGTGTACTCAGCCTCCGGCGAATCAGCCGTGTGGAATAATCCTTGTTCTTTATAATAATCCTCGACCAGTGCAATCTGCTCCTCACTACGGCCAGTGAGGCGCAGATAGCGCAGCGTCTCGGCGTCCACCGGGAAGATGCCGCAAGTGGCGCCGTACTCGGGTGCCATATTACTGATCGTGGCGCGATCGGCCAGCGGCAGCGCGGCCACGCCGGGGCCAAAGAACTCCACAAACTTGCCGACCACGCCCAGTTTGCGTAGCGCCTGAGTTACCGTCAGCACTAAGTCGGTCGCAGTAGCGCCCTCGCGCAGTTTGCCAGTAAGGCGAAAGCCCACCACCTGCGGAACCAGCATCGAGATAGCCTGCCCCAGCATCGCAGCCTCAGCCTCAATGCCGCCCACGCCCCAGCCCAGTACGCCCAGGCCGTTGATCATCGTAGTGTGCGAGTCGGTGCCCACCAGCGTGTCGGGATAAGATACTATCTCACCGTCTAACTCCGCCGTGAAGACCACGCGCGCGAGATATTCCAGATTCACCTGGTGGCAGATGCCCATCCCCGGCGGCACGGCGCTGAAGTTATGGAAGGCCGTCTGCCCCCATTTCAGAAATGCATAGCGCTCGCGATTGCGCTCAAATTCAAGCAGCGCATTGGCGTCGTAAGCGCCCGCGCTTCCATACTCGTCCACCTGTACCGAGTGATCGATGACTAACTCGGCCGGAACCAGTGGATTCACCCGCTCCGGATCTCCGCCAAGTGTCCGGATGGCGTCGCGCATCGCGGCCAGATCGACCACCGCGGGCACGCCGGTAAAATCCTGCATCAGCACACGCGCCGGCATAAAAGCAATCTCACGGCTCGGCTCGGCCTTGGCATCCCAGCTAGCGAGAAATTCAATCTCCGCGGCCGTCACATTGATGCCATCCTCGCGGCGCAGTAGGTTCTCCAGCAGAATCTTCAGGCTGAAAGGCAGCCGGCTCAGGTTGAAACCGCACGCCTCTAAAGCTGGCAAGCGGTATATCGTATAACTGCGGTTGCCGGAGACAAGTGTTGCTTTGCTGTCAAAACTATTCATCGGGGAAGGACCTTTCTTCCGCGCGCGGGCGGAAACAGTTTCAATTCCGAGTTATTCGGGATCTATCTGCAGCCAATAATGGAATCCGTCCACGATGGCCATCAGCGCCGCCTGGTTCAAATCGCTGCTGACTCCCGCGGTGGTCCAGGGCTCGTGGCCGTCGGCGTGGAAGCTGACAGTGACGCGTACGTGAGCCGCCGTGTCTTGCGCGGATACATCAATGGCCGTAACACTGAATCTGCCTAAGTGCATGCGCGCGATGGCCGGATGCCATTTTTCCAATTCGCGCCGCATGGCTTTGGTCAGCGCATCCACCGGCCCGGCGCCTTCTGCTCGAGTTACAGTAACTCTGGAGTCGCTAAGGCACAGAGACATCGAGGCCTGAACGTATCTGTCCCCGGTTTCATCGGATTCGTCGATCACTCTCCAGCTTTTCACGCTGAAGCTATTCTTCAGGGTATTCAGCACCTTCATGCAGGCCAGTTTGAAGGAAACTTCACTGGCGGTGTAACCGTCGCCTTCGATCATTGCCTGGTTGGCGTCCATGAACTCCTGAGCTTGCGCTGAGTCAAGAGGAACACCGATCGCCTTCGAGAGCAGAATGATGTTGGCCTTTCCCGACTGGCCGTTCACTCCGATGACAGGGATGGCGCCGACTTTGGCGGGATCGCACCACAGATAAGCTCCAGGATTCTTACGTTCGCTGCTGCCATGCATTCCAGCCCAGGTGCCAAAAGCTCCCGGGCCGACAATCGGAGCACCGTGCGGCGGCTCAATTCCGAAGGCCTCATAAGCCGAATGCGCGAGGCTAGTTAGCTCGACGAGCGATTCCGGAGTTACAAACTCAGCTTCGCCTCTGAGTTGCATGCTGCCGATGACAGTGGTCAGGTTTACATTGCCGCAGCGTTCGCCCGTTCCCAGCAGAGTGCCTTGAACCTGAATCGCTCCGGCGAGAATGGCGGCGCGCGTGTTGGCAATCCCAAAGCCGCGATCGGTGTGGCCATGAAATCCGAAGTTAGCTCCGGAATAATACTGCACCAGGCCACCAATGACCTGAGCGACTTCTTCAGGATTAGCGCCGCCGGTGGTGTCGCAAACAATAATTCGGTTGACTTGCTGGCGGGCGCACTGCGCGATCATCTGGTGGAAATAATCCAGGCTGCGCCGGCTGAAATCAGCATCGCAATGGATGCCGTTTTCGCGGCGGCCGCAAGCCGCGTCCATCGCGTGCTCAAGATCCACGATCACTTCCAGGCCGCTGTCTTGAAGGCACTCAATGGTTTCGTAAGCCATCAGCAGGTTTTCTTCCGGAGTCGTCTCCAGGGACTTCTTCACATCGAGCAGCCTGGATTTGACGACAATAACCGCTACGGGAACGCGCTTTTTGCGGTTGACGATGAATTGCACGTCCGGCCATTCCTGCACCTTTGCGCCGCGGCCACGCGTTCTGCCAAACAACGCCAGTTTCATCGCTCCCGTATCGGCTGATTCAAGGGCGCTGGATAAATCGCTTACAAATTGATTTGCGCCGGCAAAGCCGATTTCGGCATAGTGAATGCCAAAGGCGGCCATGCGTTCCAGCAGGCTGACGGCATTCGGCACGGAGATGTCGATGTTCGGCTGCTGCATTCCGTCGCGAAGGCTGGTATCGAAGAGCTCGACTTTTCTAGCGTGAATTTTCTTCATTTGTCCCTGCGCCCGATGGTGAGAATGTCCTGCCAAGGATTGTCCTGACGGCAGGTTTGCGACTTCTCAATCACTCCTCTGTTGAGGCTTCCTGAAACTCAAGAATAACAGGGAACGTGCGCGGGTTCCCAGGGCATAGAATCGAGCGGGAAGACGGGGCCGCATTCGAACAGCCTGCCAAATCCAGCCTCAATCTGCTATCTTCACAGGTTAAGAGTTCTTGCACCTACATTCCCGCCGAGCCGAGGATCGTCGCCTTCATGCCTGAACCGCTTCGCCGTCCGCCCGCCTCCGATATTGAAGCTCCTGAATCAATGGGATTTTTCCATCCATCGAAGCGCCCTTACCGCTTCACCATTCTGATGTTCATCAGCTTGCTGGTACTGGGGAGCTATTTCGCCTATGACAGCATCGGCGCCCTCGCGCCTACACTCATCGATGCGCTACATCTGGACCGCAGCACGATCGGGAATCTTTACACGGCATACTCCGTGGCCGCCATCATCATTGTGTTCTTCGGGGGCATGCTTTACGACAAGCTGGGCCCCCGCCGGGCCAGCATGCTGTTCTGCAGCCTCGTCCTGTTGGGCGCCATAATCGTGGCCTTCGCTCACTCCACGTGGGAGCTCTTCGCCGGACGGTTGATCTTCGGCGCGGGTTCCGAATCCCTAATCGTGGTGCAGAGCGCTATCATCAGCCGCTGGTTCAAGGGCAAGGAGATGGCCCTGGCCTTCGGCATCGCCCTCACCATCAGCCGCATCGGGACCCTCTTCAGCTTCAATACCGAGGAACTCATCTCCCAATACTTCGGCAGTTACCGCATCGCTCTCTGGGCCGCGGCGGGCTTCTGCCTGTTCTCCGTACTGTGCAACCTGGTCTTCTGGGCCATGGACCTCCATGGCGAAAAGGTGCTCAAGCTTCCGAAACCGGACGCTGGCGACAAGATCGTCTTCTCGGATATTGGGAAGTTCAACTCCTCTTTCTGGTTCGTGACCTTGCTCTGCGTGACCTTCTATAGCGCAATCTTCCCCTTTACGGCCCTCGCCACGGATATGTTCCACGACAAGTGGGGCATCCCCCTGGTGAGCTCGAGCACAGGCGGGTTCCTGGCCCAGATCTTCGACAACTTCATTCACATGTTCTCGACGGCGCCGGGGATCACCAGCATCGTGATCTTTGCATCTATGGTCTTCGCACCCTTCGCCGGTGACTTGGTGGACCGCATCGGAAAGCGGGCAACACTAATGGTGGTGGGCTCCCTCATGCTTATTCCCGCGCACCTTATCATGGGTATCACTCACTGGAATCCCATCCCCAGCATGGTCGTGCTCGGCGCCGCCTTTGTACTGGTACCCGCGGCGATGTGGCCTTCGGTTCCCCTGGTAGTGGAGGAGAAACGCGTGGGCACGGCCTTCGGTCTGATGACGGCCATCCAGAATCTGGGCCTCGGGCTTTTCCCCTTCCTGAATGGCAAGCTGCGAGACGTCACCGGAACTTATACCGCGACACAGGTCATGTTCGCGGGGCTCGGCGTGGTGGGGCTCATCTTCGCCTTGCTATTGCTGCGGTCGGATAAGCGGCATGGCAACACACTGGAGCGAGGAAAAATACAAGAGAAGGATCTGTCCCGAATCGAAGAGGGCTTTGAACAACACTAGGCGGAGGAAATTCCCCTGGCTATGAGTATCGTGAAAATCCCCACCGCCGCTGAGATGGAACGATGGCCCTATGCTGTGCGCGCTCTGCTGGGCTGCGGCGCGGCTTTGCTGGCCGCGCTACTGACCTATTGGATCGTGCCGCTGCGCGAGTTTCCCATGCTGCTGGCATTCCCCGCTGTCATTCTGAGCGCCTGGTTCCTGGGAATGTGGGGCGGCGTGCTTTGCGCCGTGACCGAAGCCATTCTGATTGACTTGTATCTGGCCAGGACAGCGGCGGTATTTCCCGGCGGAAATGCGAAAGAAGGCGTGCGGCTGACGGTTTTTCTCCTGATCCTGATTGTTTTCAGTTGGGGAATGCGGCGGCTGGCGAAACAGCGTACTCAACTGCGAACCCAGGAGCAGCAACAGCGGCGGATGCTGGCTCAGGCGGAAGGCCAGTTGGCAGAGGAGCACACCCGCATCAGTGAGGAGTTGCAGCAGCGCGACGAGCTTCTCAGGATCGCGCTTGAGGTCAACGGGATGGGGCTGTGGGTATGGGATCTGCTGGAAGGCACGGCCTACCGCTCCAACCAGATGTATAGGATCGCCGGCCGCGAAGCCGGCTCCATCGATCCGCGCCCAGAGGCTTGGCTACAATTGGTACACCCGGAGGATGCGGAGAGCGTAAGGAACGCCTGGGAGGAGACCCGCGCAACCGGCAAGGATTATCAGATTCAATACCGCGTGCTGTGGCCGGATGGGTCGGTGCACTGGCTGGAATCGCAAGCCAAATGCCAACGCAACAGCGAAGGCCGGGCGGTGCGCGTGGTGGGCGTGCTGACCGACATCACGCACCGCAGGCTGACCGAAGAGGCGATGCTGCGCACGGAAAAGCTGGCTGTCGCCGGACGACTGGCGGCCTCCGTGGCGCACGAAATCAACAACCCGCTGGAGGCGGTGGGCAACCTGCTCTACCTGATCTCTCGCGCCGAGTCCGCCGAAGCAGCGCGGTCGCAGGCCAGCCAGGCGCTCGACGAACTGATGCGCATCTCGCTGATTACCCAGCAGACGCTGCAATTTCACCGCCAGCCCGGCGCGCCGGCCGTCACCCGGCTCTCCGAGGTTGTGGCGGCGGTGTTTGGGCTCTTTCGCGGCAAGATGCTGGGCGCTGGGATCGCGGCCGAGGTGCGGATGGAGCGGGAGACAGGGGTCGCGTGCATGCCCAGCGAGACGCACCAGATCTTCGCGAACCTGGTCTCGAACTCGATCGACGCCATGCCGCGCGGCGGGCGGCTGGTGGTCCGGCTGCGGTCCTCGCGCGACTGGCGAGATGGCCAGACGCCGGGGATGCGGGTGACCTTTTGCGATACCGGAGCGGGCATGAGCCGGGCCACAATGCGGCGCATCTTCGAGCCGTTTTTCACCACCAAGACGGAGACCGGAACCGGGCTGGGCTTGTGGGTGGTGGCGCAATTGGTGGAACGGCGCCACGGCGATGTGCGCGCATGGAGCTGGCAGCGCGCGGCGGGCTGCGGATCGGCTTTCTCCGTCTTCCTGCCCTTGGGAGACGCCGCGGAAACGGGCGAGGATGTACTGACGAACGCCTTAGGCGATTAAGCTTCACTCGTTTACCGTTGCTCCTCCATGTTGTAGAGGAAGTACGCTCGCAGCTCCAGGTACTGCCCGTGGAAGTCCCTGGGCAGGGGCGGGTAGTTCGAGCCGGTCAGCGCGCCCCACGCCGCGCGGTCCAGCGCAACGTCGCCGCTGCGGCCTTCCAGCACCAGGCTGCCGTCCATCAGCCGCCCGTTGGGCAGAACTTTGAAGCGGATCGCCACCATCCCCGACTTCAGAATCGGCGGGTTGACCTCGTCGGGAATCAGAGGATCCCAGGTTCGCTCCGTCTCCCGGTGCCAGCGTTGCAGCCAGCTATTGAAGTCCACGCCCTGGGTGTCGGAGAGCACCTCAATGCCGCCCGAGCCGGCGCCGGGATGCATTCTGAGGCCGCCTTCGGAGGGAAGATTGCCCGCGCCCATGCCGGGGTTCCGCGATACACCCTTCATGGCCTCGCGCAACGCGTCGGCGGGGTTCTGCGAGTTCATCGCGAAGTTGGGACGCGCCGGCACGGCCGCCGGACGAGGCGCCTCCACCTGCGATTGCTGATTGGGAGGTATGGGCGGCGGCGGGGGAGCCGGCGCGGCCGCTTGCGGCGCTGGCTCCGGGGCGGGCGTCGGCGGAGCGGCCTTGTTCATCTCCTCCAGCGTCTTCTTGTCGATCTGGGGATGCGGCGCTGGTACCGGCTTGATCTCAACCTTTGGCTGCCATTTCGGCGTATCCATATAGGTAAATTCTTGATGCTCCTGGATCGCATGGCTGGAATCGACCACCACCGGCGTCTTGAAGACGTACGTGGGAAGCAACAGGATAGCTGCAAAGAGAGCCGCATGGACGAGAATGGCGATCCAGACGCCCTCGCGGAAACGCGACCAGCGCCGCTCATCCTCCATGTCGCTGATCAGTTGCAGCAGCTCGTGGGTATCGTAGTCCACCCAGCGCGAACCGCGCACCACCGGGGATGCGGGCTCAGCCGGGCGCGGCGCCTCACCCAATGCCGGAGCGCCCGCAGCGGGAGTGGTTTCCGCTGGCCCGTTGGGCTCGTTCACGTCGTTGGGCGCTTCGTCGGTGAGCATTCGTTCCTGAGAAGCAGGCCGAAGCGCACTCGCGCTCAGCCGCTCTGTTTCGTGTCCTTTCCTTCTATTCTCTCATCCCGGTAAAAATCCTGCCCATCGCCGCAGCCCGTATGATAGTGAGACGGTTTATCCGGCGGAAGGGGACCCTGTTTGAAGCAGTTTATCGTTCGTTTGATGGCCAAATGGAAGCTCGTGGCCGTGTTTCTCGCCAAGTTTGGCATTTGGGGCGTGGGAGCGGCCGCGCTGCTGGACTCGTCCACCATTCCCATTCCCATGGACGCGCTTCTGGCTGTCTATGTGTGGAACGACAAAAGCCATTTCTGGCTCTATTGCCTACTCGCCGCCGCGGGTTCGGCCATTGGCGGCCTGCTCCCCTACGGGCTTGGCCGGGCCGGCGGCGAACTCTTCCTGCTCAAGCGAGTCAATCGCCAACGCTACGAGAAGATTCGCGCCCGCTTCGAGCGCCAGGAGTTCCTGGCCATGATGATTCCCTCGATGCTGCCTCCGCCCACGCCCTGGAAGGCCTTCGTCTTTGCCGCCGGCGTCTTTGAGATGCGCGTCGTCCCGTTTATGCTTTCGGTCTTTTGCGGCAGGATGGTCCGTTGGCTGGTGCTCTCGCTCTTGGTACTTAAGCTGGGTCCGGGTGCAGTGGAGCTTGTCGAACACCATAGACTGGTTCTCGTGGCCATCGTCGGCGGCCTGGCGGTGATTGGCTTTGCCTGGTGGTGGTTGCGCAAGAAGCGCGCCGAGAAACTGGAAGACTAGGTAGTGTTTGGTGAATCTCAAATCGACAGGCGTGTATCAGGCCACGGGTTTGTTAATCAGACTATCGAATGAATCATTCTGACGGCCGGACAGACGTCATCAGCCTGACCTTCAGTTCTGCGCGCCAGCCTGAATAGCCGCATTGAGCGCCGGATCGCGACCCGCAAGAAGATCGGCTCTGCTCATGCTGGCTGCAATGTCAGGGAACAAACTCGGGCCATCCATACCTTTGTCGGCTGTAAAGTATCTCGTGGAATAGCCAATCACCAGTTTCGAGTTTGGCAGAGTGAGAAAGTTGACTTCGCCATAGGAGCCGGGCTTGCCGCCCGTCGGTTCGCCCACGAGCGTTGCGCGAAACTTGAGCTTCAATCTGGCTGCGTTCATCATGGCCGCAGAGAATGTCTGCGGCCCAATAAGAACATAGATCTTGCCCCTCCACTGTGGATGCTCCTTCAGTGCCTCCAGTAGCGGATGGATGACGCGTGAATCCCCGCCCCCGTTCCGAGTCAAATCGATGACTACGCGCCGAACGGGCTTCGCATCGAGATCGGCCATCATGGAGCGCACGAAATCGGTGAATGCGAGCTTCGGGTCGTTGGCGCAAATGCCGTAGTTGATATAAGCGGTCTGCGAATCGTCGAGGTAGCGGTACCAATAGTTGCGATCCCGCTGCCTGAAGCTCATCGGAAAAGGTGTCCTGAGTGCTGCGAAGACGCCGATCCACGGCTGCGGATTTTCGAAAAAGGGTAATTTGAAGTCGAGTGGCGTCTCGCCGGGACGGTCAAGCGTGAGGGTGACGAATCCGTCGGCGTCAATCCGATGCAGCGCATCCAAAACGGGGCGAAGCGTCATCAGCTTTGGCGCATTCCATTTCAACCATGGCTCGTTCTCACAGGAGATGAACGGCGCAACCGCTTTCTCCAGATCTTCAGGAGTCATGGAGCCGACTCTCGCGACGCGCATTCCAATCAGCTGCTTGTATTCGGGAGTCGCCAGCCAAACGATCATGCCATCGGAGAACCAGCGGAATTGAACCGGCAAAGCGCGCTCGAAGCCCATGGACCTGGGTATTTCCACAAAGGTGTGAGCGACGTGGGCACTGGCCACAATGCGCGCCAGCTCAAGCACAATTTCCGCGTCCGTCCTAGCACCGGCACTCAGCTTGAGAGCCGTAATCTCCGCTTTGAATTTCTTTTGAGGATAGAGTTTCTCGAAATCGATCTGGCCGCGCGAAGTAGTGTCCCCGAATAGGTCGCGGGTTGAACCGTGGGTAGAAAAAACCTGAACGAAAGCGTCGATGTCCTGCTCCCAGCGGGCCTGCCGCGCTGCTGAAGAGTCACCTGCTTGTGCGATCACACAAGCAGGCCAACACGCAAGGAGTGCCACTAATAATCGCGTTTTCATTGTGCCAAAATACTAGCACGGCGGGTTGCCCCGATCTGACCATCCACGAATGAATGGATGCACCAGGTCTCGATTCTAAGACCTGGGAATGAAAACGAGGAAACTACTTCCCCGCCAGCGCCATCTGCGTCCGCGCCGCGCTCATCCGCCGCACCAGCACCGGAAGCCCGAAGGCCAGCCCGGCCACCAGCGCTGTTGAAATCAGGTCGTTGCGATAGAACGGCAAACCGGCGGCGAAACAGGCGATCAGCCCGCTCAGCGTGTGCGGATACGGATAGGCAAAGCCGCTCAGCCATGTCGCATAATTCGACACCAGGAAAAACGATGTCGGCCCCAGCAGCGCGCCCGCGCCTACGCGTACCACCGTCGTCCGGCTCCGCAGCAGAATCTGCCCCAGCGCCATGGCCATCACGTACCAGCCCCAGGTAGACAGATAGCTCTGCCAGACGAAGGCGTAGTGGTAGCTGTACACCGTGAGGAAGTAGTCTGTGGCCACCAGAGCAGCCAGCGGAACCAGCATCTCCCGCCACGAACGCCGCGCGCCAAAGTACAGCAGTGCGCCGCCCACAGCGGTAAAGTTCATCCACCCGGCATGGGGTAGCAAACGGCTCAACACGGCAACCAGCAACAACAGATAAGCAGGCATGAACACCTCAGCACTCAGGATTCCGGCATCCACCCACGGGAAACAAGACACTCCGGGCGGAACAACGGCGTTCTTTCATTCTGCGGGTCGCGCGCCGCCGGGTCAACCAAAAAGATTCATGCGATGAAAAATACTTTTATTTGGAGCCGTGGCGTTGCCGGAATCTGCATCATCAGACGCTCGCGGACAATCTTGCAACAACGATTGGCTGATAAGAACCGCTCTCCGCCGGCATCAGCCAGCGCACCTCGGCGAAGCCGGAATCCGTCAGAACGGAGGAGAGTTCGCCACGCAGCAGACAGCGATACTCAGTAACAAAATGATGCGCCTTCCATCCCCGGCCGGTGCGCGTGGTGATGTAAAGGTGCACCACAATCCGGTCTTCCTCGATCCAGTCCCATATCTGATGCATGATGCGCCGGCTCGCTTGATTCCCATAGAACGCGGGCGGTTGGGCTGTGGGCTTCTCCCGGATGATCTGGTCGTAATCGCGGATGCTGGCGATGAAGATCCCGTTTGGCTTGAGCTTCGACGCCATCGCCCTCACGGCTTGCCGGAGCTGAATGGCGCTCAGATGCGGCAGCGCATTGTCCATTGCCGCAACCGCGTCAAAGCCGCTTTCAGGAACTTCACGAAGCGATGTCATATCCGAAACGCGAAAGGAAATCGGCAGCGATCTGCGTTGCGCTTCGCGTTGCGCGCGGTTCACCGCCTTGCGGCTCAAATCCGAAGCCACAACCTGGTGGCCCATCGCCGCAAATCCAATCGACTGCGTTCCGATTCCACATGCGCAATCCAGGATTCTGAGCGGATGCGCGGAGAGTTCCGCCTCCAGCAAAGCACCCAGAATCTTAGCCTGACGTTCAATCGTGCGCTCCCAATCTTCAAAAATGAGATGGTAATTCTCCGCAAGCGCATCGTAAAAGCTTTGGATTTTCTCTGTCATAAAAACTCCAGTCCGCCGCTGAGGGTCAGTCAATCTGTCATAAAGCCCGCGAGAAATTACTTCTGCTCCCGCCCGTTCATCGCCTCGCCCGCCTCGTCGCGGCCGTCCACGATGTAGACCCAGCCGCTCAAAGGCGACCGATTGGGGCTTCTGCCCGCGCCCAGATAGGAGTAGACAAAGCGCAGATCGGTAAACTCAACGGTCGTCCATGTGCGATTGGGCGGCAACTGCGGCGGAGTCATGCCCGGCGCGTCCACTGGTCCCACATCGCGCACCACCGCCCACGTACCCCAGTCCAGATAAACCTTCCCCAGCAGTGTGCGTTTGGCGGCCTCGGTCGCCTCGGTGGCGGACGGCTTGTAGAGCAGATCCCGGCGCGGGTCGCTCACGATCTCTCCGGTAAGAGTGTTGATCTCGGCGGTCTGGTAATACGTCTCGGTCTCCATAATTGCGTGCCAGCGAAAGGGGTTGATGGGGTAGGGCTCCAAAGCCATGCGCTTCACAGGCGCCGTGGCGATCCCGGAATTTTCGGCCAGCATCCGTGCCCGTCCCTGCTCGGCCCAGCGCCATCCCCACAGCAAGACCATGCCGGTCAGCGCAAAGATCGCCCATCCCCGCCCTTGAAATTGCTTCTTCCTCGCGCCTATCTCCGAGTCGGCCAGGCCAAAGAGCCACGGCATCACCATCGCGAGAATCAGCAGCGCCCACAGCACCGGCTCTGCAATAAAGACAAAGCTGCCCGCATACCAGCGCGGGTTGAAGGGAAAGAAGGGCCGCAAGCCGTAGTTGTTCGTCCAGTCCAGCAGCAGGTGGCTCAGCGCCGAGAGCAGAGCCGTCAAATAAAGCCAGCCCCAATGGAGTGGTGGCGCCTTTGAGTTTTGGATGAGGGCGCTGGCCTTGCCAGAAGGCCGCGTTCGCCGCCAGCGGTCGTAGAGCCACACCACGCCCACCGCAGCCGCCGCCACCACCGGCACGGCGATGAACGTGTGGGTGATTCCGCGATGGTGCTTCAGCTCCTCGACCGGCCCGGCAAACGACCACAGCACGTCGAGGTCGGCTGCCTCGGCGGCCAGCACGGCAGCCAGCGTGGCATAGGCCGTCTTGCGGTTCAACCCCGCCCGGCCGATGCATGCTCCTGTAAGAAAGTGGGTGATGGGTTCCATAGCGCTCTGCCAACCATACTATCCTGCCCCGCGGCCTCCTATAATTCTCCTCATGGGCGAACGAGACAACCCAGACTCCCATCCCGCCGAGCGAGCCGCCGAGTTGCGCGCCGAACTGCGCCGCCATGAGCACTTGTATTACGTTCTTGACGCGCCGGAGATCAGCGACGCCGCTTACGACGCGCTGATGAACGAGCTGAAGCAGCTTGAGGCCGCGCACCCCGACCTGCTGACGCCCGACTCGCCCACCCAGCGTGTCGGTGGCAAGCCTGTCGAGGGCTTCCGCAAGGTCGCACACTCGCGGCCCATGCTCTCACTGGACAACTGCTACTCCGCCGAGGAACTGGCCACCTGGGATGCCCGCTGCCGCGAGCTGGCCGGACCGCTCACCGTCGAGTACATGGCCGAACTCAAGATGGACGGACTGAGCGTTGCGCTGCGCTTTGAACCTAATAGTGAAGGCGGCTCGCGGCTGACGACCGGAATCACCCGTGGCGACGGCCAGACCGGCGAAGACGTGACCTCCAACATCCGCACCATCCGCAGCGTGCCGCTCACCATCCCTGCCGAAAAACTGAATGTCGCCGGCCTGCCGCCAGCCTTCGAGGTGCGCGGCGAGGCGGTGATGCCCGAGGCCGCCTTCCTGCGCCTCAACGAAGAGCGCGAGAGTGAGGGCCTCGCGCCGGCCGTCAATCCCCGCAACGCCGCCGCCGGAACGCTGCGCACGCTGGAGCCGGGCATTGTCGCCAATCGCCGCCTGGACTTCTACGCCTATTTTCTGCTGGTCGAGGGCGAGTACTGGCCACGTGGCCAGCGCACCACTCTCGACACGCTGGCCGCTCTCGGCTTCCGCGTCAATTCTCATCGCAAGCTGGTCGCCTCGGTCGAGGAGATGACCCGCTTCATCGATGCCGCAGAGGCCGCACGCTCGACGCTAGGCTATGAGATCGACGGCGTCGTTTTCAAAGTGGACGCGCACGCCACGCAGCAGCGTCTCGGTTATACCGGCCGCGCGCCGCGCTGGGCCATCGCCTACAAATTCACCGCAAAATCCGGCATCACGCAGGTCAACGCTATCACCGTTCAGGTGGGCCGCACCGGCAAGCTGACCCCGGTGGCCGAACTGACGCCTGTCTTCATCGGCGGCACCACGGTCAGCCGCGCCACGCTGCACAACGCCGACTTCATCGAGCGGCTGGGCCTGAAGCTGGGCGATACGGTCAAAGTCGAGCGCGGCGGCGACGTGATTCCCAAAGTTGTCGAGGTGATCGTAGACGCAGATCATCCGCGCGGCGTCTTCGACTTTGTCTTTCCCACGATTTGCCCGGAGTGCGGAAGCGCCGTCGTCCGGGCCGAGGACGAAGTGGACTTTCGCTGCGTCAACGCTGACTGCCCGGCCAAGCTGCGCGAGAGCCTGCTGCACTTTGCCTCGCGCGGAGTGATGAACATTGAGGGGCTGGGCGAGGCCGTGGTGCAGCAGTTGCTGGATCGCAATTTGGTGCGCAGCGTCGCCGATCTATACTCCCTAACTGCGGAGCAGTTGACTAGCCTCGATCGCTTTGCGGAGAAGTCCGCGCGCACGCTGCTCGAAGAGATTGAACGCTCCAAAAAGGCCGGGCTGGCTCGCGTGCTGATGGGCCTGGGCATTCGCTTCGTCGGCGAACGCACGGCGGAGCTGCTGGCGGAGGAGTTCGGCTCTATCGACGCGCTCAGAGCCGCCAGCGCCGCAGAACTGGAGCGCGTCGAAGAGGTAGGTCCGCGCATCTCGCAGGCGATCCGCGAGTTTTTTGCGCAGCCGGCAAATCAGGCTCTCATTGAAACTCTCATCGCTGCCGGTGTGGAGATGATGGCGGAGAAGAAGCAGCGCTCAACGCAGTTGGCGGGGATGACATTCGTGCTCACCGGCACGCTGCCCACGCTCACGCGCGACGAGGCCAAGGCCAGGATCGAAGCTGCCGGCGGCAAGACCGCAAGCTCCGTCAGCAAGAGGACCAGCTACGTGGTGGCCGGCGAAGAAGCCGGCTCCAAGCTGGACAAGGCGCGCGAACTCAAGCTTCCGGTGCTGGATGAGGCTGGCCTGCTGGCGCTGCTTGCAGATGCGCCGGCAACGCGGTAATCCCCTTATCCCCGCGCGCGTACAGGGTTCCGGAGTTGCACACAAGAAACCTGGTGGTTCGCATTAGTGGAGAAACGGCGAGAAGAATCAGCAACATATCCAGCCACATGAGGCAACCTCACTTTCCTGCGAAGTCAGCGAGAAGGCGAGCTTGCCACGCTAATAACACTTACATCACAGACATCAATTACAACACTTACATTACTAACACAATATGCGATGAACTGAAGCGGCGCCCAGGGCCGCGCCGGCGCAACCTGTGTCGGCGCGGTTAGAGTCCCGCTGAACCAGCCGGCTTCGGAGTGGCGATCAGCCGTACGGAAGACTCGACTTCCTCGTAGCCCGCGTTCGAGGTCAAGCTGGTGTCAGCGCCTATAGACTGTTCCATGAATTCGTCATCGATATCGATTTGTGCTGCCTGCGGCACATGCGTCGTCAAGGCCCGGGCCATGAATTCGTCCACCAGCTTATGCACGCAGGCTTGCCCGCACAGATGCTTCGAACCCGGGCGCAGCAAGTTGCGCGAGTTCCACCCGCTCACCCGCAGCTCCTCTCCCTGGTCGTAGGCGACAAACCAGTGGTTCGTCTGCTTCTTCTCGGTTCCGCAGATGTCACACGATATTGCCTGCCGGATCACCGCATCTCCCCCTGTCCGCATGGCCCTTTCGCAGCCGGGCCGATTCCCATCTTTCCCTTGATCCCGTTGCGCCTGACAATCTCGAAGAGCCTCGAGCCCTCGATGAGCCACCCCTCGAACTGCCGCAAGCCGCGCAGACGAACCCCATGGAATACTTTGGGGGGCGTCTATCTCTATTTCATCGTGTATTCTGCCAAATAAGTGAGATGTGAACAGAAAGAATCCAGGGGTGAAGCAATTGCGGACAGCAGAAGCGGAACTGTCCTGAAACGGAACCCGTAGCGGGTTTCGAAAGAAAATACCGAAGGAATGGAGGAAATGAATTCTGATGAACGGCTTCACAGACTACGGAAAAGGTCAGACCGGAGGGAGGCGGGGTTTCAACTCCAGCGTCACGCTCTGCGCCACCCGCGCGTCTATACTTGAGCAATATGCTGCCGAATCTTCATCTCGGGTTCTTTACCATTCATACCTTCGGGCTGATGATGTGGCTGGCCGCCGTGGCCGCCGCGTTTGTCATGGACCGCAGCTTCCGCCGCGCCCGTGTCACAGTGAAGGATCAAGGGGCCGACGCGATGAGCATTGTGGCCATTACCCTGGTGGCCGGCATCCTCGGCGCCAAACTATGGCACATACTCGACACGCCCCTGGAGTTTCGCTACCTGGGCTGGAGCGTGCTCTGGGATACGGCCGGCTTCGCCTGGTTCGGCGGGCTCACTTTCGGCATCTCCGCGCTGCTTTTTCAGGGATGGTGGACGAAGATCGGCGCCCTGCGGACCCTCGACCTGGCCGCTCCGGCCGCCGCCATCGGCTATGGCATCGGCCGCATCGGCTGCTTCCTCTCCGGTGACGGCTGCTACGGCATCGCAATCCAGCCGGTCCATCTCCTCTCCTTTACCTTCACGCCCTGGGGCATGGCCTTCCCTAACGGCATCGAGCCGGTCTTCGTCCCCGTCTATCCCACTCCGCTCTACGAACTGGTCGCCGGGCTGCTCATCGGCGCCTGGCTGTGGTGGCGCGCCGGCAAGCCGCAACCTACCGGCGCTATCGTCGGCCAGTACCTGCTGCTCACCGGTACAGCCCGCTTTCTGGTCGAATTTGTCCGCCGCAACCCCAAAGTCCTCTGGGGCTTGTCGAATGCGCAACTGGCCAGCGCCGCCACGGTCCTGGCGGGCATCCTGCTGATCGCCTGGACCGCCACCCGCCCCGCCTGCTCTCTGGATCAGGCTTGACAACCGGACTCGACAACCAGGCGGCGCGTTATCAGACAAAGTCGCACCTTCGCGGGTACTCGGAATTACAAGCAAAGGGGCTTACACTGAAATTGCTCTGGTTTCTTCGCGCGTGCCCCATGCGCCGAACCTCCTTCATCCTTCTCGTGTTGGCCGTGTTCTTCACGGCCTCTGTCGGCAGCCCGCCTGCTCATGCAGCCCGGATGCGCGGGCGAGCCTCGTCCGCGGCAGCATCTCGCAGTGTTCACAACAAGAAGAAGCCCGCTATACAGAAGGTCAAAGCGCGATCCAGTAGTCGCAGGGCCGTTGCGCGTCTGCGTTCGGCCGTGCTCAGGCTACACCGCGCGCAGCCGGGCGTCGAGGCCGAAGCCGCCGGAAGCGAAACCGCAGATCAGCCGCCCGCCGTTGAAGACGCTTCTATGCCAACCCCGCGGAGGGCGATACCGCTGCCACTACGCGGCTCGTATGAATCTTTGCTCCGGCAGAACGAGAAGACCGAGGACGACGCTCTGGAGCGCATCGAGGACGACGACGATCTGGCCGACCGCATCGCCCGCAAGATGCTGGTGCCGGTTCCAGTCTCCGCCGCGCTCAACGTAAACCAGAATCTGCCTGAGAACCGCCGCTACTGCCGCCCGTGGACGGCGAGCTTTCTCACCGACCTCGCGCGCGCCCATGCGGCAGAGTTCCATGGACCGCTGGAAGTCAGTTCGGCGGTGCGCACCGTCGCCTATCAAAAGCAGCTGATGAAGGTGAACGGCAACGCCACGGCGGCCGAGGGCGACGTCGCCAGCCCGCATTTGACCGGCGCATCCATCGACATTGCCAAGCAGGGCCTCACCCGCCAGGAGATCGGCTGGATGCGCGCCTGGCTGCTGCCGCTGGAAACGGCCGGAAAGATCGACGTCGAGGAGGAGTTCCGCCAGTCCTGCTTCCACATCACCGTCTACAAGAGCTACGCTCCGCCCAAACCGGCGCGCAAGCCGGCAGCGCAGGCGGCGGCAAAGCCCTCCAAAACTGGCAACTCTGGGCTTTAATTCCTACTCATCCGATTTTTATTGTGCAAGGCATACCCTCCAAGGTTACAATCTCGGCCAAGGCCCCAAGGGTCTTTACGAGGCGGAATCATGAGTGATATGAATATTCAACCTGGGGCCGGAGAAGCCCCCGGCCTTTCCCAGTGGCAGCGCGTAACGAATACCTTCACCGCGCCGTCGAAGACCTTTGAAGACATTAAACGCGGCAACCGCAGTTGGTGGATGCCGTTCATCATCTCTATCCTGGCCAGCTATGTCCTGTTCGGGGCGATTACTCTCAAGATTGGCTGGGCGCAAGTGGTGGAAAACACGATTCATCTCAATCCCAAGATGGCGGAGAGGATGGAGCAAGTTCCCGCGGCGCAACGGGAGATGTCGATGAAGATCACCCAGTACAGCATGGAGGGTGGCTTTGCAGCCACTCCGATCATCATCCTCATTGCAGTTGCGTTGGGATCGCTGGTGCTGTTGGGCACGATTAACTTCGGTTTTGGAGGCAAGGCAACCTTTGGAAGCATCTTTACCGTGTGGATGTATGCGGGGCTTCCGGGAATCATCAAGGCGCTGCTGGGGGCTGTAGTGATCTTTGCTGGAATCGCCCCGGAATCCTTCAACCTGAACAACTTTGCCCCTACCAGCGTGGGAGCCTTTCTTAACCCGCTGGAGACCAATGAGGCTCTTTACAAGCTTGCCAGTGCTTTGGACGTGACGACGATCTGGACACTGGCTCTGCTGGGTATTGGTATTGCCGCTGTGGCGAAGCTCAAGCGCAACGCTGGCTACATAGCGGTCTTCGGATGGTGGGCGCTCATCACGTTGATCGGCGTAGGCTGGGCGGCGGCCTTCAGTTGATGCAAGAATAAGGCCTGCAAACGCCAACAGCGCGAACCCGGATAGGATTCGCGCTGTTGGCGTTTACAGGCTGAAAGTAGATAGCTGACGGCTGAAAGCTGGCGTTACTCCGTCCATCGCCGCATGATCAGCGAGGCGTTGATGCCGCCAAAGCCGAAGGAGTTCGACAGGCCGATGTCGAAGCTGTGGGCAATGGCTTTGTTGGGCACATAGTCCAGGCGGCACTCGGGATCGACGTTTTCCAGATTAATAGTCGGCGGAAGCATCTGGTTGACCAGCGCCAGCACGGTGATGCCTGCCTCCAGTCCGCCGGCGCCACCCAGCAGATGCCCGTGCATCGACTTGGTGCCCGATACTTTGAGTGTGTGGCTCAGCGCGTGCTCGCCGAAGACCGCCTCGATGGCTTGCGATTCATTGCCGTCGCCGGCCGGGGTCGCGGTGGCGTGGGCGTTGATGTAGCCCACCTCCTGCGGCTGGATGCCGGCGTCCTTGAGCGCGGCTCTCATGCTGCGCTGCGCTCCCAGGCCCTCGGGAGCGATGCTGGTGATGTGATAGGCGTCGGCGCTCATGCCGTAGCCGATGATCTCGGCCAGAATCTTTGCTCCGCGCGCCTTGGCGAACTCCAGTTCCTCAAGGATGAGGATGCCTGCGCCCTCGCCGATGACAAAGCCGTCGCGGTCCTTGTCAAAGGGTCGGCTGGCGCGGGTGGGTTCGTCGTTGCGTTGCGAGAGCGCGCGCATCGAGGCGAAGCCGCCCACCGACAAAGCTGTAACCGCCGCCTCCGCACCGCCGGCGATCATCACATCGGCGTCGCCGTGCAGGATCATGCGCGCCGAATCGCCAATCGCATTGGCACTGGTGGCGCAGGCTGTTGCGGTGGCCGAGATCGGCCCCGTCACTCCATAGCGGATGCTTACCTGGCCGGCCGCCATGTTGACGATGGCCGCGGGAATAAAGAAAGGTGAAATCTTGCGCGGTCCACCCGCCAGCAGGTTGGCGTGTTCGCGCTCGATGACTTCAAAGCCGCCGATGCCCGAGCCGATAAAGACGCCCACCCGTTCAGCAATCTCCGGGGTAATCTGAAGGCCGGATTGGACCATGGCCTCCTGGGTGGCGGCAAGGGCATAGTGGATGAAGCGCGCCATCTTGCGCGCCTCTTTTTTATCCACAAACTCGAGCGGGTCAAAGTTCTTGACCTCGGCGGCGAAGGTGGTAGTGAAGCCAGTGGTATCGAAGCCCGTGATGGGCCCCATGCCGCTGGCGCCGGCCATAAGCTGCTGCCAGACCTGGGGCGCGGTGTTGCCCACACCGCAGAGCAGCCCCAGACCGGTGATGACGACTCGGCGGCTCAAGGGCTAGTTGCCGCCTTTCGCGTTCTTTTCGATGTAGTCGACCGCGTCCTTGACGGTCTTGATCTTCTCGGCGGCTTCGTCGGGAATCTCCAGGTCGAAGGCCTCTTCGAACTGCATTACCAGCTCGACTACGTCCAGCGAATCCGCGCCCAGGTCTTCCTGAAAGCTGGCGCCGGGGGTGACTTCGGCCTCGTCCACCTGCAACTGCTCGACGATAATCTGTTTGATCTTGTCTGCAACGGCCATGCGTGCTTCTCCTCTTGATCTCTTGGATCTTTGAATCCTGGGAATCTCTCCGGGGCTCGTCTTTTCAGACGCCGCTTGTTTACCATACCGGCTCAAGGCACAGGAACACAACTGCCCCGTCCAAAAAAATGCGCGATTCCCCGAGACCACAGTCTATCGGGCGCGCCGGAGGCGTGTAAAGGCAGGGATCAGGGAATAGAGAATAGGGATTAGAAAATCTTCAAACATTCGCGGAAAATGCACAGTTGAAAGGCGTATATTAGGCGAAACAGGCGAAAGGGGATTGGGATGCAGGATTTGTTGATCGGAATCGTCGCCGCGCTCTTGGGAGTCGCTCTCGGTTTTTGGCTAAGGGACAGTTCCGCCAAAGCTGACAAGGAGCAAGTGAAGCAGCGTGAGGATGAGTTGAGAGCTGTTCGCGCCGAACTGGAATTGGCCAAAGCCAAGTCGGACGAGCGGGCGGGGTTTGAATCGCTGGCGGGCGAGCGGGAAAAGACTATTGTGCAGTTGTCAGTTGAGCGGGATGAATTGCGGCAAGAATTGAAAGCCGAATCCGAAGTTGTGGGATCTCAGGGGAAGCAAATCGCTGGGCTTGAGGCAGAGTTGGAGGGCGAACGAAAGAAACTGGCGGAAAACCTGGCGCTATTGGAGACGGCAAAGGAGGCGCTGGCCAATCAGTTTAAGACTTTGGCTGACGAGATTCTGGAAAAGAAATCGAAGAGTTTTTCCGAGACTAGCCAGGAGAAATTGGGAACGCTGCTCGGACCGCTCAAGACGCAGATCGAGGATTTCCGCAAGAAGGTGGAGGAGGCGCAAAGTGACTCGAAAACTGGCGTTACGAGATTGGAGACGCTGGTCGGCGATCTCAGTGGCCTCAACCAAAGACTCTCACAGGAAGCACATAATTTGACGACTGCGTTGGTTGGATCTTCGAGCGACCAGGGGCAGTGGGGGGAAGATATTGCCAAAGATCTGCTCGACCTCGCTGGTTTTGTCGAAGGCGTTCAATATCGCTTGCAGCAGACTGTGGAGGCAAATGCCGGAGATGATGGAGGCAAACAGCGCAATGTACGTCCGGATATCACTATGATTCTTCCAGGCAGCAGAAACCTGATTATTGATAGTAAAGTATCGCTGACGGCATATTACGAATCCGTCAAATCTGAATCGGAAACTGACCGCAAATCAGCAATCAAGAAGCATATTTCTAGTGTCCGCAGGCATATAGATGAATTAGCCGCCAAGGATTATCACAGGCTGCAGGCAGTACAGTCACCTGACTTTGTAGTCATGTTTGTTCCCATCGAACCGGCATTTCTATTGGCAATTCATGAAGATGGGATGTTATGGCATTACGCCTATGAAAGGCATATATTACTCGTTGGCCCGACAACGCTTCTCTTCGTCATTCGTATTGTTGATAATCTTTGGCAGCAAGAGTTACAGGCGCGAAGTGTGAAAGACGTAATCAAACGCGGTACCGCACTTTATGAAAAGTTCGCCGGTTTTGTCGCGGATATAGAAGCTATCGGCAGAAATCTTCGCATTGCTACCCAGAGCTATGAAGATGCAAAAAGCAAGCTCAGTAGTGGCCCAGGCAACCTGATCCGTCAAGTTGAGATGCTTAAGCGACTTGGCATTAGAACTGTGAAGTCAGTGCCGCAGAATCTGCTGGATGCGGCAGACTTTGAAGAGACAGAGTTGGTACTGGCCGCAAATGCAGATGAGAGCGACGAAGTAGAATAGAGAACACTATTAGCCCGCCAACGCCGCCCGCATCCGCTTCCATGTCGTTTCCAAATCCTCCGGAAGGATGCGCGTCTCGGCAATCGTTGTCATGAAGTTGGTATCGCCCAGCCAGCGGGGCATGGCGTGCAGATGAAGATGCCCGGCTACCCCCGCGCCGCCGGCCCGACCCAGATTCAATCCAAAGTTGAAGCCCTGCGGGTGATAGAGCCCTTCCAGCACCTCTTCGGTCCGCTGCGCCAGATCCATCAGTTCGTGGGCGGTTTCGGCGGGCAGTTGCGACAGCCGGTCCAGATGTGCGTAGGGCATGATCATCACGTGGCCGGAGGTGTAGGGATACGCATTCAGACAGACAAAGCAGTGCTCGCCGCGATAGACAAGCCCGCCGGCCGCTTCGGCCTCCTCCGCGTCCATGCCCTGAGCAATCGCGAAATCGATGCAGGCGATCAGGTTGCAAAAGACGCAGTGATGGTCGCCGGGCCAGGCTGCAAGGCTTGCCGGAACGCCGGGGCGGGTAGTGCTGTCGGCTGAGGTGATGTAGGCATAGCGCCAGGGCGTGAAGAGCTGGTCCATGGGTGGAGTTCCGTCTGCATCAGTATAGAGGTTCTCGCGCGGGTTGGCTGCTGGCCCGCAACTCCATTGTTTCCCCCGTGGCGCGCGTGAATTTTCGCTGACAATGCGGTTTGTGCCAATTTGCTGCATTGACGGTCCAAAGCTGCGGTTGCTACACTGGTGACCGTAGCTTGCTGCGCGGATTCCAGAAGCGAGTTGCGGCCACTCTCCAGCATGCCGATGCCTGCCGGGTGTATCCCAAGGAGACCAGAACCTTCCACTCAGCCGGATTGGCTCGGGGAAGTGTCCCTTGTGATGACCATCCAATCACAGACACGCGTTTACACGCCGGGAGATGGCATCCGGCTTCCTGGTTGACGGCTATCGCAACCAAGAGACCACCCCCAGCGGCATGATTGTTTGCGTCGCGGGAGCAAGGAATCCCGGAGCTGGTACGTGATGGCAAAACTCCTCAATCCCGAAACCGAGAGTACAACCCTGAACACTGCATTGGAAATCCCAACCCTCGAACCTGCGACGGAGCAAGAACAGCCGTTGCCCGAATCCACGTCCAACCCAGAGACCGCCGAAGTAGTCGAAAACCCCGCGCTGGACGCCGATGCCCTAACCGAGCCTGTAACTGAGGCCATGCCCGTGGTGGAAGCCGCGGCAGAGGCTGAACCCGCTCCAGTTGCAACGGAAATCCCCGCGCCAGCAGAGCCCGCAGCCGTGACTAAGACGCCCGTTGTCAAAGCGGCGCCGCGTGGCAAAGCAAAAACTCAGCGAGCCAAAGCCGTAGCAGCTCCTGTAGCCGAAGCAAGTTCCCTAGTAGAGGTAGCTCCCGTCGTCGAAGCGGCTCCCGTAGCCGAGCATGCTGTAGCCGCGCCTCAGCCGCAAGCGGCCGAACCGGTTGCCATGGCGCCGGCGCCCGCCAAGGCAGCGCGTCCAGATCACAGCCTGGATGCCATGGACGACTTCTCCGCAGCCCTGGAGGCCTTTGAACGCGAGCAGGCCGCCGAGGCCGCCGCCGTGGAAGCCTTTGGCGACAAGATTGTCTCCGGCACGGTGATCAAAGCGACGGACAAGCACTTGGTCATTGATGTGGGCCTGAAGTCCGAGGGGCTGGTGCCGCTGGAGCAGGTTCTGGATCACACCGGTGCGGTGAAATTTCAGCCCGGTGACGTGATTGATGTAGTAATAGAGCGCGAGGAGTCCGAAGGCGGCTACCTGGCCAGCTACGAGCGGGCGCAGCGTTTGCGCGTCTGGGATGCGATCGAGAAGGCCGCCGCCGACAAGACGCCGGTGTTGGGCACGGTGGTCAGCCGCGTCAAGGGCGGCGTGACGGTGGACATCGGGTTGAAGGCATTTTTGCCCGGCTCGCAACTGGAGATTCGCCCCGTCCGCAACCTCGACGGCTATCTTGGCCAAAAGATTGAAGTCCGCGTCATCAAGCTGAACAAGAAGCGCGGCAATGTCGTGGTCAGCCGCAAGGAGATTCTGGAAGAAGAGCAGAACGCCAAGCGCTCCGGAACGCTCGAGCGGTTGGGCGAGGGCGCCGTGCTCACAGGCACGGTGAAGAACCTCACCGATTATGGCGCGTTTGTTGACCTTGGCGGCATTGATGGCCTCCTCCACATCACCGACATGAGCTGGGGCCGCCTCACCCATCCCCGCGACCTGGTGAATGTGGGCGACGAGATCCAGGTGAAGGTGCTCAAGTTCGACAAGGACAAGCAGCGGGTTTCGCTGGGCTTCAAGCAGTTGACGCCCGACCCGTGGCTGGACGCGACCGAGCGCTACCCGGTGGGCGCGCGCGTGCATGGCCGCGTGCTTTCGGTCACCGACTACGGCGCGTTTGTCGAGCTGGAGCAAGGCATCGAGGGCCTGGTTCACCTCTCCGAGATGACCTGGTCGAAGCGCTTGA
>Ga0326728_10002471_pt1 | contig 61394 bp, 50 predicted proteins | sample MB3enrmetagenome_FD_207602 | JGI IMG/M metagenome (GOLD analysis project Ga0326728, IMG submission 207602) | Lab enriched peat soil microbial communities from McLean, Ithaca, NY, United States - MB31MN | ecosystem: Environmental > Terrestrial > Soil > Wetlands > Peat | place: USA: New York... | reverse complement strand
CCTGAAAACCGCCGCTGTCCCTGAATACTCTTAGTGTCTCCTTTGTCTGGCGATTGGCGGAGGGAAGCATGAGCATCAGAACGACAAGATTTTCTTGAATGTCCTGAGGTGAGAAACGGTCGGTTTTTTCAACGATCAGGGTATGCCCGCCGCTGGCTATATCGAGATGCTGACGATAGGGATGGTCCCGGTCCTTCAAACTCTGGATCGTTTGTCTATAGATTTGCGTTGTTGGGACTATCCAAAGAATGAGGCCCGTCCTGCGATTCAGGTAAACCATGTTGACGAGGTCGATAGTCTTTACGGCCAGCAGGGTTTTCCCCCCTCCAGTGGGGATCTTAACGCAGAATCTTGGCAGCGGTTGCCCAAGGCCGTTCTTGGCTGGCATAAAGGGTCGCTGGATTTTGGCCTTGTCCCATGCCTTGGATGGAAAATCAATCTCGAACTCAGGGTTGCTCTCGGCCTTTTTCTTCCAGGCCGATAGATGTTCAAGGTAGCCCCTGATTTCCGTTAAGGCTCTTTCCTGGTACTCTTTAAGCCGCATGGGTCACCGCGCAAGCTCATAGATCTCAAACGGAAGCTGTGCAAAATCTATCTTATAGAGCTCAAGGTGTTCCTGGTCGAGGTACTTGGTAGGCGCAAAAACCAACCGGCGCTTACCTTCGTTTAACGGCGGAAGGTTCATCGCCATCTCGAGTGTCAGAGCTAAACTCTTTAATTTTGCCACCTCGGGTTCATAGAATAAATAAACCTGATGCTGACTGCTTTCACCGATGAAATTTTTGGATTTATCGACAATTGCCTCGTTATATTCCTCCCCAGTGGCGGTGTAGAATATGTACCGAGCAAGCTCGACATATTCCGGGAGGCTTTCCCCGTCTAGGATGTGTTCGAGTTCAAGCGGGTCTCCAATTTCAAAAAAACTGAATGAGCCATCCAACCCATTCTTAAGGCTCTCGTTTTTCGAGTCTGGAACTCCCTTTATTATGCGGCGCAGTCTTTCGGCAGTAATTGAGTCCGCGTATTCCTCGCATTCGATCAAAATGAAACGACGATTGCCGCCATCATGGGCGTTTTGCTTCAGCACCGCGTGCGCGGTGGTGCCCGAGCCGGCGAAGGCATCCAGCACCAAAGAATCTTCCTTCGTACCGACCCGAAGAATCCTGTCGAGAAGCTTAGTCGGCTTCAGCGTCGTGAAGGTCTGGAAATCTTCCCCAAAGATGGCCAGCAACTCCTTCTTGGCTTCTTGGGTATGACCGACCTCCTTATAGGTCCAAATGGTCTCCGGAACTAACCCTCGTTTTACCTCGGAGAGGAACCGCTTAACTGCAGGGACCTGGTTTCTATCCGATCCCCACCAAATGCGATTGTCCGCATCGAACTGTCGAAATTTCTCTTCTGAGATGCTCCAGTACCTGCCTGGAGGCGGTCCTTTTATAATGCGTCCACCCGGACACTTTATGATGTAGATGCCCTTGCTGTAAGGATTCCTAGCAGACAGGTCACCCGGCTTCCAAGGCCCTCTGTGATCGTTGTCGGGATTCTCATACCGCGCATCTGCTTCCGCTGTGCGCGGTAGAAGGCCAAGAACAAAATCATCTTTCCGCTTGGCATAGGCGACAACGTAGTCGTGATTTTCAGAGAAGAATTTCGCGGAGCTTTTAGGAGAATAAACCTTTTCCCATATAATGGTGGCAATGAAGTTCTCTTCTCCGAAGATTTCATCCATCAACATTCGCAGATGCTGAACCTCATTGTCGTCAATTGAGATGAATATGACTCCGTCCAGGGCCATCAGTTCGCGGATAAGCTTCAACCTGGGCATCATCATGCAGAGCCACTTGTCGTGCCTCGTCAGGTCTTCTCTGTCAACGACTTTACCCAACCATTCCTGCATCATGGGTGAGTTGACGTTGTCATTGTAAATCCAGTTTTCATTCCCGGTATTGTAAGGAGGATCGATGTACACACAATCGACTCTCCCGGCGAACATTGGAAGAAGGGATTTAAGCGCTTTTAGATTGTCGCCATGGATGATCAGGTTGTCATGAAGGCTTACATTTTCGGTCAGGCTTTTCTCTCTAACGGGGAGGAACTCGTGGTATTTCACAAGCATGTGATGATTCTGGACAAAGGTCTTTCCTTTGAATTGAAGCTGTGCCATCAACCGCCTCTCATTCGCGCCATTCTGTATCTTACAATATCACAGAATGAATTGTCCGGCTGCTGGGATTTTAATCAAGAAAGTTGACGCGCAGACCGACATAAGCTGCCAGCGATGCCGGAGGGGGCCGTTTTCGCTCCAGGCCGTGAAAACTGGATACCTTCGTGATTATGGGGGGTGAGTCAAGAATATCAAAGAATTTGTTCTAGTACCAGTACGAAGAAGAATGCCGGCTGCTGTGGGTGAGATGAAAGGTGACCGGGTTCGTCCCTTGATTGTTGTATAGAATCCAGCCCGCGGTTTGTCCCTGCTTTTTTCCGCTTCTATTGCCGTTTGTATTGCCGCTTCTATTGCCGCTTCTGGATGCCGTTTTGCGCGGCTGGACCTGTTGCCGTAGAATTGAGCTGAATGGTGAGGTGAATTTTTAAGAGTTCGTTGGAAAGATGGATCAAGGTTCGGTTCTCGGAATTCACCCGGAGCCGGCAGGATTGGGGTTGAGAGGTTCTGATTTAATTTATAAATAATGTCCATGAGTTATAAATAAGACGCGATACTTTCGCGCTGCTTCTGGAAGCCAAAATTCACTTGTAGTGAAATCAATAACTTACGGGAGTCTCACCTGCATTTCACCTGAATTTGCAGGAGCCGGTTTCCACTTTTGAAATAGGACTGCGTCCACCCCGTTCTTTCAAAAATGAATAGCCCTTGAGTCCTGCCATCCGGGCTAAGGCGCGTTGCCCGAATCGCATAAGCTCTTAACTAAAAACTCAAAACTAAAAACTAAAAACTAATCAGCTTCAACTATGAAGCACTTCAGGTATCTTGTCTCCGGCATGGCCGGAAGGGCAGGGTGATCCAAAGCCTGGCCGCGGACCTGGAGCAGGCGCAGTCTCTTCCCGCTCGCCTGTCCGGCGGAGACCAGCACTTCCCGGAAAAGCTCTTCGCTCATGTGGTAAGAGCAGGAGCAGGTGATGAGGATTCCGCCCGGCTTCAGGGCGAGAAGCGCCCGGCGGTTCAGGTCGGTGTATCCTTTTCTGGCTTCAGGCAGGGCCGCCCTGGTCTTTGCGAATGCCGGCGGGTCCAGAACGATCACATCGAAAGAAGCCCGCGGGGTTCGTTTCAGGTAATCGAAAACATCTGCGACAATGAAATTCGACCTCCCGGAAAATCCATTTGCTTCGGCGTTGCGGCGCGCCTGCTCTATCGCGTGCACTGACTGGTCGACTCCCGTTGCCTCGGCTGCCCCTGCCGCAACCGCCGAAAGGGCCCATGCGCCGTTATAGCAGAAAAGATCGAGCACCTTCTTGCCGTCCATCCACCTCTTGGCGGCGCTCCTGTTGTCGCGCTGGTCGAGGAACATGCCGGTCTTCTGTCCATTCAGCACATCCACCTCATACCTGATTCCCTCTATCCGCACTGGGAGTTCTCCGGGTAAATTCCCGTAGGCCACGCCCTTTTCAAGAGGCAGGTTTTCAAGGGCGCGTGAGGGCGAATCATTTCTGAAGACCAGCGCGGCGGGTCGGAAAAGCTCGATCAGCAGTTGCCTCATCAACTCTTCGACCCCGGCCATCCCAAGGGTTGCGGCCTGATAGACGAGCACGTCCCCGTAGCGGTCGACCACAAGACCCGGAAGGCGGTCGGATTCACCGAAAACCAGGCGGCAGCTTTCTGCGCCCGGATAAATGGATTGGCGAAAACCAACCGCATCGAGCAGCGCCTGTCGAAAGAAGTTTTCATCGGGCTTTTTGCCGGGAGGGCAGACAAGGCGGACGGCGATGAGAGACGCGGGGTTGATGTATCCGGTACCGATTGAGAGACCCTTTGCCGTGAATACTTCGACCCAGCTTCCGGGCTCGAAATCATGGACCGGATCGGCGATTTCGTTGCTGAAAACCCAGCGATGTCCTTGAAGAATTCGCCTTTCGCGCCCTGGATGCAGTCTCAATGGTTTCATGACTGATCTTTCATACGAAGTTGCGCTCAAGATAATACGATAGAAGCGTGGAGGCAGCCCCCCCCTCGCCGCTTCGCGGCTCCGGGGGGTGCGGGGGAATCATTCCCCCGCTCTTTTTATGCTCGAAAGATGCGTCTTGAACGCAACTTGGTATTAGACGCAACTTGGTATCAGCAATCTTTGCAGCGGCGCTCCCCGGGTCCGCTTAGCAGGTTGAACCGCCGCAATCAGAAATAAAAAAAGCGCTCTTCGAAGAGCGCCGCCCTGACGGAATGCCTCTTTTTCAGCGTTCAGCCCCGGCTCTTATCGATTCCAGCAGTATATGATAGTCCTCATACGTATCGGCCGAAGTTTCGATCAGTTCATATAGATCATCAAGGTCCATGTTTACGACCGCATCCTTATCAGGGGATTCCTCTTTCAATTCAATCCAGATCCAGTCGAGAAGCATCTCCTCGGCATCGCCGTAACCTTCTTCGTGTGGATCGAGGCTGCCGTCGCGAACTTTTTGTCCAACTTTACCAAGGGCCGCCCTGACGAATTCCTGCATCTCCATTCATTCCCCTCCTTATACAAGCGGCCTGTCGCCGTCTGGAATCAAGCAATTGAAAACCTTTAAAAAAACTAATTCGAACGCTGAAAATAGCTCATTACTTTCCGCCGTTCAACTTATTTATCTTTACATACATAAATGCGTGTGATGTCTTCGAATTCTGGTGTTGTTCAATTTATATGGTTTAAATATAATTACGTACATGAACCTGTAACAGGTTTTTTAGGTAAAAAACCTTATCCTGGGCGCCTTGAAGCGCTTAATTTTTCGCAAAAGGAACCAATTCCATGACAGAGAAGCAATACGTGATCGATGCGCTGACCATTCACGATTCCTGGCGGCTTTTCAAAATATTGGCCGAATTCGTCGACGGGTTTGAAACGCTGGGGGAGCTTTACCCGGCTGTCTCTATCTTTGGATCGGCTAGGGTGCGGCCGGGAGACGAAATCTATGAAAAAACGTACCAGGTAGCCAAAAAACTCGCCCAGAACGGATACCATATCATTACCGGCGGCGGCGCGGGAGTAATGGAGGCCGGCAACAAAGGCGCCAAGGAGGGGGGCGCTAAATCGGTGGGGCTGAACATCCATCTGCCTTTGGAGCAGAACCCGAATCCCTTTGCCACGGTTAAACTCAGTTTTCAGTACTTCTTTGTGCGCAAGGTGATGTTTGTCAAATATGCCCAGGCATATATCGGAATGCCCGGGGGGTTCGGGACAATGGATGAGATCTTCGAGTCTTTGACCCTCATCCAGACCAGGCGGATCAAGCCTTTTCCGGTAATCCTGATGGGGACTAAATACTGGGAGGGCCTTATGGATTGGATTCGAAGCACCCTGCTTGCCGGGAAGTACATTTCGGCCGAGGATCTGAATTTTGTTACGATCCTGGATGATCCTGACGAAGCGGTCTATACGATCAAGAAATATGTAATAATTTGATTCAATGGGGGGTCTTCAATGCCTATCTATGAATACAGGTGCCGGGAATGCAGGCGAAAATCGGAAGTAATCACCCTTCGGATATCCGAGGACGTTTCCGTCAGATGCAATCATTGCGGCAGCGCTGAAGTCGAACGAATTCCGTCCAGGGTTCGGGTCCGCATGTCTGAAGAGACTCGAATGGAACGGTTAGCCGATCCTTCCCGATTTTCGGGGCTCGATGAAAACGATCCCAAAAGCATGATGAAATGGATGAAGAGTATGGGCCGGGAGATGGGAGACGACCTGGGCGAGGATTTAGATGTTGATGCGATGATGGAGGAGGCCATGGAAGAAAAAGAAGGAATGGGAAGTGAGCCCTCCGGAATCGACGATCTGCCCTCCGGCGGTGGTGATGACTGATGATGATCGGCATCCTGCCTTTACCCACGGGCGGGTTTCTTCTTTTCGGTGGCGCGTTGGGGACCGGGAAAACCTCAACCTTCGCAAGGCTGTTTCCGCCTGTCTGAAAGTCTCGGAAGACGAAGCGGCGGCGCTGATCGAATTTGGATCGGTCCATGTCAAGGGCCGCCGGGAGTGTAATCCTTCTACGAGACTGAGCGGAGGAGAGGAGGTTGCTGTAGCCTTCTCTCCTTACGGGGTCCGAAGATTTTACGAAATCGATCCGCTCCGGATGGTTTTCCGCGACCGTTTTCTTTTCATATATGACAAGGAAGCCGGTATTCCAAGTCAGCAAACACCTTATGACGGATATAACAATGTGTTCGCGGCCCTGCTTCGCTATCTGGCGCGGGACGGAACCGGTCAATATGCCGCCATCCACAACAGGCTCGACAGGGAAACGAGCGGTCTTCTGGTCTTCGCGATTGAAAAAAGGGCAAACGGACCCTTGGGCAGGGCGTTCCAGCAAAGGCAAGTGAAAAAAGAATATCTGGCTTGGGTCGAAGGCGTCCCGGAAAACGACTCGTGGACACGGATTTCGGATATTGGCAAAGTTGGCGGCAGATACACGCCTGTCAAAGAAGGAAAAGGCAGGAAGGCCCAGACTTTCTTCCGCGTGATTCGCAGGGAAGAAGCCCGGGCGCTCCTTATCGCAAGCCCTGTTACGGGCAGGACTCACCAGATAAGAATTCACCTGGCGGAAGCCGGCCATCCGGTGGTCGGCGATTCCGCCTATGGCGCAAAACCGGACAGGCGTCTTTACCTGCATGCCTGGCGGCTCACCCTCGCGCATCCCATCTCCGGAAAACTTATCGGTTTTGAAGCCCCGGAACCGGCCGATTGGCCGGCCTCAGGGTGATTTTCCGGACATGGAGCACCCCCGGGCTTATCTTCAAAATGAAGAAATGAAGATCACCGGAAAGGAAAATACCATGTTTGTTGCTCTGATTTTTGGCGCGGCTCTGCTTTGCTTCGCGTTGAACGTTGCGGAGGGACGCGGGATTGAACCCGGCGGCGGCGATGACCGGCTACAGAAGGCTGTTTTTGCCGGTGGTTGTTTCTGGTGCATGCAGCCGGCTTTCGACAGGCTCGCGGGTGTGATATCGACGGCTGTCGGCTATACGGGCGGTACGGTGGCTAATCCCGTCTATGAACAGGTCTGCGCCGGCAGGACCGGGCATGTCGAAGCTGTTGAAATTGTCTTCGACCCGGCCCTTATCAGCTTCCGCGAACTGATCGAGACATTCTGGCGGAACATCGACCCCATTCAGGCAAACGGACAGTTTGCGGACAAGGGCCCGCAATACCGCACGGTTATCTTTTATCAAAATGAAGATCAGAGACTTATGGCCGAAGCTTCGAAGCTGGAACTCGAAGGCTCCGGAAGATTCGCGGGAAGAATCGCAACCTCGATCGAGCCGGCAAAGCCTTTCTATAAAGCCGAGGAATACCATCAGGAGTACTACCTCAAGGACCCGGCGCGCTACACTCTTTACAAGATTGGATCGGGCAGGGCCTCCTTCCTTGAAAAAATGTGGGGTAAAAAAAACTGACACGGGGAAAAGATAGACGCAGGGAAGGGGGAGGCGCGGCAGGTTTGCCGCGATAGCTTGGCGTCCTGACGCTGTTTTGGGCTATAATCGCCAGGGACGGAGAACAAACTGAAAAACCCCAGGATATGGAACCTGGTCCCGGCCCTCGGCAAAAAACCGGCAAGCAGCAAGGACAACAGGCATGTCAAATCTCGAACACACTTTCCAAAAACAAATTCAGCACCTTTCGCTTCGAATCTCAAAATTGCAAGACATCAGCAAACAATACTCCTATCTCCGATTGATCCATGTTCTGATCGGGATTCCGTTGATCTGGGCAGGTTTTCAATTTGCGGGCAGTTGGGCGGGTAGGGTCATCCTGGCAGTGGTGGTTGCGGCATTCCTGATTGTGCTCTATCGCCACGGGCGGCTTAAGGACAGCATCAGCCGGCACCGGATTTTGAGCGACTTGAAGTCGGCTCAGATTGCCCGCATGCGGCTGGATTGGGAGCGAATGCCACCGGTATCGGTCATGCCCGCTCAGGTCGAGCACCCCTTTGGAATCGACCTGGACATCACGGGAGAGTGCTCTTTGCATCGCCTGGTCGACACAACGGTCTCAATCGAGGGCAGCAGCAAGGTTTGGAGCTGGTTGATGACAACCGAGCCCGGTTTGGAAGGCATCCTCAAACGCCAGAAGCTTGTGAAAGAATTGAGTCCGCTCGTGCTTTTCAGGGATAAGCTTGTTGTGAATGCCCTCAAAGCACGCGAAACTCCGCACGCCAGACTCGATACAAAAAGCATTCTCCAATGGCTCCAAAAACCCGCGCACAGCTTATGGGCAGGAAGGGCCCTGTTGCCGCTCACGCTTCTTGCAGGGTGCAACCTGCTCATCTTTGGCCTTGGCCTGTCAGTCATGGGGATGATCCCGTGGTACTTCTTCGCCACGTTCCTTCTCTATCTTGCGGTGATGTTGCTCCTTCAGATCGAAATCGGGAAGGCATTCCGTGACGCCACTAGCCTGGAACTGACTCTGGACAGGCTCCATGCCGTCTTCCTTCACCTGGAAAAGTTCGGGTACGCGCATACTCCAAACCTGGCCAAACTCTGTGCGCCATTCCTGGATCCGCAGGACAGACCATCCACTCAGCTCAGGCGCATCTCTCGAATCGTGTCGGCGATAAGCGTGAGGTCCAATCCGATGGTCTGGCTGCTTTTGAACGGCGTCCTCCCCTGGGACATCTACTTTGTTCGCCGCCTGGATCGGTGCAGGGAAGAGATATTGGCCCTGCTTCCAGCGTGGCTGGACGTTTTTACCGAGGTGGAGGCACTGAGTTCTTTGGCCAACTTCGCATTGCTGAATCCCGATTATTCGTTTCCCGAGGTGGAAACCTTAGCCAGTCGCGGTGCAGCGGTCCACAACGAACCCCGTGAACGTAGTGAAGGCGCCGGAGTCACTCCATACATGCGTTTTAGCGCCGAGCACCTCGGGCATCCGCTCATTCCGCACCAAAAGAGGACCTGCAACAGCTTTTGCCTTGATGAACAAAACCGGATCGCCCTGATCAGCGGCTCCAATATGTCCGGAAAAAGCAGCTTTTTGAGGACACTGGGCGTTAACCTCTGCCTCGCCTATGCAGGCGGCCCGGTGTGTGCCGTATGTCTTCACACAGGGCTTTTCCGAGTTTTTGCATGCATGCGTATCAACGACTCTTTGACGGACGGGTTTTCTTTCTTCTATGCCGAAGTCAAGCGCATGAAAATGCTGCTGTCGACGACCGTTGAGCCCGGCCAGGGTCATCCGGTGTTTTTCCTCCTGGATGAGATATTCAGAGGGACCAACAATCAGGAACGCTTCATCGGCAGCCGTGCCTATATTCGTGCCATGGCGGAGCATCCGGCGATCGGCGCAATTGCTACTCATGACCTGGAGCTGGTCAAACTCGCCGACGAGAATCAAGCCATCACCAATTATCATTTCAGGGAAGACGTCGAGGAAGGTCGAATGCTGTTTGACTATAAATTGAGGTCCGGCCCCTGTCCCACAACCAATGCCCTTAAAATCATGGCCATGGCAGGATTGCCCGTTTAAAGAGAGATAGACGCGGGGACAAGGGGAAAAGATGGACGCGGAGACACGGAGACGCGGGGACGCGGAGAGAAGACAGAAGCTGACGCGGTGACACGGAGAGAAGACAAAAACAGACGCGGGGACGCGGAGAAAGATCGACGCCAAGGCGCGCATTCATTATTCCAGGGTTACGGTGAAAGGCTGACGCACGGGCCGGCCGCTCATCATTCATCATTCATCATTCCCCTCAGCCCCTCCTCCTCACCTTCGATGAGCGGGTATCGGCACAATTCGCCACGGTAGTTCCGGACGATCATACCTCCTTTGTCAACCTGCAGGATCATGTTCGGAAGCAAGGGCATTTTGCCTCGCCCGCCCGGCAGATCGATGACGAAATGCGGCATCGCCGGCCCGGAAATCCAGTTCCGGAGTTTGCGAAGAATGCGGAGGCCGGTGACCACAGGTGTCCTGAAGTGGGCGGTACTTCTGGTCAGGTCCATCTGTAAGAGGTAATAGGGGCGGACCCTGGCTGAGAGCAACCGTTGGAAAAGCTCGGAGAGGATGTCTTCCGAATCGTTTACACCGCGAAGAAGAACGGTCTGGCTGCCGAGCGGAATGCCTGAGTCGGCCAGGATTGCGCAGGCCCGTTCCGAGTCTGCGGTGAGTTCAGCGGGGTGGTTGAAATGTATATTCACGAAAAGCGGGTGGAACCGTGAAAGCAATCCGGCAAGATCAGGAGTGAGAGCAAGGGGAAGAGCGCTGGGAACCCGGCTGCCGATCCTTATTATCCCGACGTGTTTTATCGCGCGGAGTCCGGTTAGAATCTTTTCCAGACGATCCAGGGGAAGCAGAAGAGGGTCTCCCCCCGACAGGAGCACATCCTGGATTTGCTCTTGATTTGCGATGTAGTTCAGGGCCGGCTCAATATCGCCGGCGGCAGTATGTTCAAGACCATCCGGGCCGCCGCTGCGCCATCTTCTTTTGCGAGTGCAGAACCGGCAGTGGATTGCGCACTGCTCGCCGACCAGCCACATAACGCGATTCGGATACCTGTGGACCAGATTTGGAACAGGGGCCAGGATCTCTTCCGCGAGCGGGTCCTCGAAACCGGTTGTGTCCGATAGTTCCCTTATATCCGGAACAACCTGCTTCCAGACGGCGTCACCTGGTTTTTGAATGAGCGTCTCAAAATACGGATTCAATTTGAAGGGATATTCACGGGTGACGGACTCCAGGGGCACGGGGTCGATTTTCCATTTTCTTGCGAAGCTGTCGAACGAGAGCATACCATCTCCGAAAGAGATTGCAAAAAAGTCTAAGTTAAACCCGAAACGGCTCCCGCCGCAAGCCCGATGCGATTACCTGCAAACCCCGGCTTCGCGCTTTGCTTCCGGTTCGCGCGTCGAGGAAATTTTCCGCACAATACCACACCCGCCGTAAAGCGCCTGGGCAAATGGGTGCTTCGACATGGAAAGACGAACCGGAACTCTTCATGGCCCGCTCTTCGCCGTAGGAGAAAATAAAAGCGTTGTTCCTGCGTTCCATATCATATACATTGCCGGAGTTTTCCAAAAACGAAGCTGAGTTTAAACGAGTTCATGGAATGAGAACCTGGCTCAAAATTTATGGCAACAGGCGCGTCTTGAGCCTGGTTGGCCTTGGTTTTTCCTCGGGGCTTCCCCTTGCACTGACGGCTTCGACGCTCCAGGCCTGGCTCGTGACCGAAAAGATCGATCTCAGCGTCGTTGGCGCCTTTTCTCTGGTGGGTTTGCCCTACGCCTTGAAGGTATTCTGGTCCCCGCTGATGGACAGGTTCAGCCTGCCGTGGCTCGGAAGAAGGCGCGGATGGATCATTTTGATCCAGCTTCTGTTGGCAATCTCAATTCTGGCTCTCGGTTACTCCTCTCCGTCTTCTTTTCCGGCTCTTGTCGCGTTTGCAGCCCTTGTCACCGCTTTTCTAAGCGCCAGCCAGGACATTGCTATCGATGCCTACAGAGCGGACGTTTTGCGTGAAAAGGAACTCGGCCCCGGCGCCGCGACAGCCGTCATCGGTTACAGGTCGGCCGTTCTGGTTTCGGGTGCGCTTGCGTTGATCCTGTCGGACCACATGGCGTGGCGCTCGGTCTATACCCTTATGGCGGCAGCAATGCTCCTTAACATGCTTTTTACGCTTGTTGCCCCCGAACCGGAAGAAAGGGTAATACCCCCCGTGAGCCTGAAAGAGGCGGTATGGGGTCCTCTGGCCGGTTATTTCAAGCGGTCGGGAGCAATCGAGATGCTGCTTTTCATAATGCTCTACAAGCTTGGAAATGTAATAGCCGGCGCGATGACCACCCCATTTTTCCTGGACATCGGGTTCAGCCGCTCGGATGTCGGTATGGTGAACAAGGTCTTCGGCCTGATCAGTACGATTGTGGGAACCCTGGTGGGCGGGAGCATTGTAGCCAAAATCGGCATTAACCGTTCCTTGTGGGTCTTTGGCTTTTTGCAGGCCGTATCGAACGTGTCCTTCACCGGGGTTGCCCTGGTTGGGAAGAGTTATCCGGCTATGGTTGCCGCGATAGGGATCGAAAACATCTGTGTGGGCATGGGTGATGCCGCCTTTGTTGCATTCATGATGAGCCTTTGCGACAAGCGTTTCACTGCGACCCAGTACGCGCTTTTAACCAGTTTTATGGCCGTGAGCAGAATTGTTGCCGGGGCGCCTACCGGTTTTGTCGCCCAGGCAGTCGGGTGGCCGGGCTTTTTCACTCTGAGCGTGCTGGGCGCCATTCCCGGCCTGATGCTGCTTACTCGTTTCGCCCCCTGGAACGGAAAAGGGAGAGCCGTACTGCCGGATGCCGGCTAAATTAAGGGTAATTCGCCGGAAGTTTTCACCGCAAAAACTCCGCCGGGTCGCTCCCAATAACCGGAAGCACAACCGGAGGCCGCGAGGCGCCGTTCTTTTCAAAAGGGCGGGATGCGGCCCTTTTTTTTGGCCGTCACCCGGTTCTGGGGTGCCGGTATTTAATTGGGCCTCGATTTCTTTGAAAAAAGTTTGGTTTTTGAACATGTTTTTTGTTACTGTTCTCGGTTACAAATTTTGTTTCGGGAGGGAAATTGAAAAGCCGTGATTGATTGGCTGAAATGGATGCGTGGGAAGGCCTCAGACCTGTTCTGGAGGGATTCTTACGGCTATTCGATAAATATAAAACCCCGCTTTCCTCTTCAGAAGTGGTTCGAGCGAACGGTACGCCATGTCAGCGTGCCCGAAGACCAGCAGAAGTGCCTCGAAGAGCTGTCCGGGAAGGGCGCCATAGTTTATGCCCTAAAGGAGCCCTCGCAGATAGACTTCGCCTATATATGCATGCGATTGCATCAACTCGGTCTGCCATCGCCTTCGTTTATGTTCGACCAGCATCCATATGTTTGGCAGCCCCGATGGTATGCGCTCAAGACCATCCTGTGCCACTGGGGCTATCTGCTGCGCCACCGGGTTTTCCCGGACGCCTATGCCGGGGGGTATTACGGCGAAAAAATCAAAGAAGGTGAAAACGGGCTGTTTTACCTGGTCGGCAAACGTGGTTATTACCGCAGTACGGTCCATGTGGGAAACGATCCTCTGGAGCACCTCATGGAAATCCAGAAGACATGCGAGCGGCCGATCTTTATCGTTCCAATCGTCCTTCTATACAGCAGACGCCAGGAGACACAGCATCGATGGGGACCGTTCGAGCTTTTCCTGGGCCAAAAGAGGCATCTGGGCTTCTTCCGAAAAATGATTTCTTTCATAAGCGGAAATCCCTATGCGGTGATGGAAACCGGGGAGCCGCTGAATATACAGGAAATAGAGCCCGAGCTGTCGAAAGATCTCTGGCTGAAACGCAAACAGATTTTCGAGCTGCGCCGGAGCCTGATCGATTCGGCCGATGAAATCAAGAGGGCGGTTGTCGGCCCGATCATCAAAAGCAAGCTGGAGATGAAGGAAATCATTCTCCACCATCCGAAGCTGGAAGCGCTGATGCAGCGCCGCGCCAGGTCCGCCTCTCAGGAAATCTGGAAAATACGAATGGAGGCCGACGGATACCTTGAGGAGATCTCCGCAAATTATAACGTCACCTTCCTTCAGATCTCGTCAAAGATTTTCAACTGGGCCTGGGCCAATCTGTTCGACGGCGTCGAGCTTGATTCCGAGAGCCTGCAGAAAGTTAAACGCGCCGCTCGCCATGACACTCTTGTGTATGTCCCCTGCCACAAGAGTCATATGGACTACCTTCTTCTCACCCAGCTTCTGTACTCCAACAACCTGTATGCGCCGTTCATAGCGGCGGGGAAAAACCTTTCCTTCTGGCCGCTGGGTGCAATTTTTCGGATGGGCGGCGCCTTTTTCATTCGGCGTACCTTCAAAGGACTGAAATTCTATGCGGAAGTCTTCTCACTGTATGTCAAAACAATGGTCCAACTGGGCTACAACATCGAATTCTTCATAGAAGGGGGTCGAAGCCGCACCGGCAAGCTCGTTCTGCCGAAGCTTGGACTGCTGGCTATCCTGATTCAGGCTGTTGAAGAGGGATTTTGCGACGATTTGGTCTTTGTGCCCACCTCGATTTGCTATGACCGTATTCCGGAAGAAGAATCGTATCTGAAAGAGATTACAGGAGACCCGAAAGAAGAAGAAAACCTCCATCAGCTCGTGCGGGTTCGGCGTGTGCTGCGGAAACGCTACGGACGCGCCTATATAAAATTCGCCGAGCCGCTTTCCGTGCGAAGCTACCTTAAGCGCCACGATTACAATCTGGGTAAAATGTCACCGAAAGAGCGGCATGCGATGTATCGCAACTTTGCATACCGCATCATCAATTGCATTAACCGGGAATCAGTGGTTACGCCTTACGCCCTTGCCGCCTCAGCTCTTCTGGCGCTGCCCCGTCACGGGGTTTCCAAGGCGGAGTTTATGGAAATTTCCAGTACCTTCCACAGCTTCATCGCGGCCCTGGGAGTCGGCTTTTCCAAGACTATGAAGAATCTCGATTTCAGCCTGCAGGATTCGTTGCGCAGTATGGAACGTGGCAAAATAATCGGCAAGCTTAAGGACGATGACGATGACCTGGAGGAGGAAGTGTTCACCCTCGAGGACAGCAAGCGGCTTGCCCTGGAATATTATAAGAATAACATTATCCATTTCCTGCTTCCGGCCGCCTACGTTTCGACATCGATCCTTGCCCAGGAGACTTTCCGATTCAGTGTGAGTCAGGTGCTTCAAGACGTGACTTTCATGAAGAACTTCTTTAAATTTGAGTTCGTTTACGATAACGAATTAAGTGATGAAAAGCTCGTTGAGGATGTGCTCGTCATCTTTGCGGATCTGAATTTTCTGCACCGCATCGGGGAAGGCGATCAGCCGTTCATTTTGGCTCACAAGGGGCTTCGGGCCTCTCATGCGTTTCACAGTCTGATTCGAAACTACTTCGAAGGCTACTGGCTTGTTTTGCGCGGCCTGCGCTATCTTCAGAAAAACGGCTTTTCGGAAAAGGATTTCATCAAGAAAATTCTCGGCCTTGGCCAGAGAGCGCTTAAGTTGGAGCTGGTCGAGAGGCCCGAGTGCGTATCGAAGATAATTTTCGACAATGCGTTGAAACTCTATGTCGAAAAGAACATAGTCGTCAGGAACGTTGATGGAGGAAAGGAAGACGAGGAACTATTGCACCCTGGAACGGAGAGCCGCGCGACCATCCAGCTCTATAGCAAGCAGATAAGCCGTTTTCTACGCTCACCGCATTTCACTTTGCAATAAAAGCTCGAGCGCTGTCTACCCGCTCGCGTCCTGCTATTCCGTGGGCTTTTGTCGAAATCAGGAGGTTTTAATATGAAAATATCCCTTCACCCAGTGGAACCGCATGAAAGACGTCCCAAGCCGAAGGATGCAAAAAAACTGGTTTTCGGCCGGGTTTTTAGCGATCACATGTTCAAGATGGATTACGAGACGGGGGAGGGATGGAAAAATCCCCGCATAGTGGGCTATCGCGCGCTGGAGATGGATCCGGCGGCGATGGTGCTCCATTACGGACAGGGAATATTCGAGGGGCTCAAAGCCTACCGGTGGCGCAACGACACGATAAGCCTTTTCAGGTCCGACCAGAACTGGGAGCGTTGGAACCGTTCGGCGCGAAGAATGTGCATGCCCGAACTTGACGTCAACTACCAGGCCTATGCGGTGGAAGAGCTTTTGAAGATAGACAAGGAATGGATTCCCCGCGCTGTGGGTTCATCGCTCTATATCAGGCCGACCATGATTGCGACCGAACCGCATCTGGGCGTGCGTCCGGCCAACCATTACCTCTACTTCATAATTACCGGGCCGGTAGCGGCTTACTATGCCGAAGGGTTTAACCCCGTAAAGATTTATGTGTCGGAGGAATACGTTCGGACGGTCCGTGGGGGGTTGGGCGAGGCCAAGACTATGGCCAACTATGCCTCCAGCCTTTATGCTGCCGAAATTGCGAAGGAGAAAGGATTTACACAGGTCCTCTGGCTTGACGGCGTCGAGCAGCGCTATGTCGATGAAGTGGGAACAAGCAACATTTTCTTCAGAATCGGCGATGAGCTTATCACCCCACCCCTCACCGGCGCGATCCTGCCCGGGATTACCCGCGATTCGGTGATGCAGCTCGCCGCGCACTGGGGAATTAAAGTCACCGAACGCAGGATCACCATCGATGAAGTTGTCGAAACGGCCCAATCCGGCGAATTGAAGGAGATGTTTGCTTCGGGGACCGCCGCCGTAATTTCACCGGTCGGAGAATTCTCTTACCGTGAGCGGATGTACAGAATTGCCGATGGAAAAGTCGGCGAGTGGGCGCAGAAGCTCTACGATGAAATCCTCGGAATCAAGTACGGGGAAAGAGAAGATATATTCGGATGGGTCAAGCAGTTGGACATTTAGCAGAGGGGCAACGGCTTTTATTGTCGGGAGATGAGGTCGGGCTCTGAACCCCGATTTGAAGCAACTTTTGCTGCTCTTGATCGAAAACTCCGATCTTCGTTGATTTTTAGATTCAGGTGCTTAGCTTGCAGTTAAAGGCTGACATTATGTCGCCTTCTCCTAACCATGAAGCCCTGTCCAGCTACCCCTCCGGCTGGATGGGGCTTTTAATTCCAGGTGGTAAGTTCCGGATCGTCTCAGCTTGGAGGTTGATGTGTCTTGGAGAATAACGAGTGAAAGCTGGTTAGAGTTCCGCCTTGATCTTCTTGAGCATTTTTCCCAGCCCGCCCTGCTGGTAAGGCCGACGGGGCCATGCGCCTAAAAAGTTATCCTGGTGAAACCGCGGAATCAGATGAAAATGAATATGATCAATGAGCTGCCCGGCCGTGCGGTAATTATTTTGGATAAGATTCAGTCCTGATGCATTTGTAACCTTGAAGACGGCTACGCCTATCTTTTGGGAAACAGCCGCGCAGGCCTGAAGATCCTCTGGTGAAACATCGAAAAGAGTGGCATAGTGTATCTTGGGAAGCACCAGCGTGTGGCCCCCGTTTATCGGGTTAATATCCAGAAAGCTGATCACCCGTTCGTCCTCGTAGATCTTGGCGCAGGGAAGCTCACCCCTTATTATCTGGCAGAAGATACACTCAACCATACTCTTTCTCCTTAAGTGCGTGATACCGGGATGTTCAGGTTTTGGGAAATTCGGGCTGGAGTCGCTGATAGTACCAGACAAGTCTTTCTCTGTAAAGCCGGGGGTGTGAACCGAGGACCTTGCGAACCATGTGGGTTCAGGAGGTAAAGATGATCTTGTTGGCAATTTACGGATCACCGCGGAAAAACGGCAATACCGATCTTATGATGGATAGTTTCCTCGATGGAGCATTATCTGCCGCAAATCCCGAACTGCAAAAAATCTATGTCAGGAATTTGAATATCTCAGGTTGTCTGGCCTGCGGGTATTGTGAAGAACATGGGACTTGCGTTCAGCAGGATGACATGCAAAAGGTCTATCCTCTTCTGGGTGAGGCGGAACGGATTGTCATTGCGAGCCCGGTGTTTTTTTACGGGCTGAGCGGTCAGACGAAACTGCTCGTGGACCGCAGTCAGGCTGCATATATGCGACGATACAAGCAGAAAACCGAGCTCGCTGCGGCGGGAACCAACACGGGCAGAAAGGGATATTTCCTGTGCGCCGGGGCGACTAGGGGCCGGAGACTGTTTGAGGGAGTAATTTTAACTGTGCGATACTTCTTCGATGCGATTGGTGTCGAGTATTCGGGAGAAACCTGTCTTCGTGGGCTGGATGAAAAAGGCGCCATACGGAATCGTCCCGATGCCCTGGAGGAATGCAGGCGGGCAGGGATGGCGTTTGTCGGCAACGGTCAAAAATGAAGGGAGCGGGGAGCGGAACACCCGGAAGAGAAAAAGCTGCTCTTGATTGCTGTTTCTCGCTCCATGCTCCCTGTATTTGTTTCAGGCCTTTTTGACATTTATGGCCTGCGGTCCTTTCTGCCCCTGTTCGATATCAAAAACTACTTCTTGACCTTCGCTCAGTGTCTTGAAACCCTTGCCTTCAATGGCACTGAAATGGACGAAAATATCCGGCCCGCCATCAACCTCGATGAAGCCATAGCCTTTTTGCTCATTGAACCATTTCACTCGACCTTCCGCCATTACGATGTTCCTTTCGCTTAATTTGTTAAACTCCAGTGGCGCGCTATTTGAGCAACTTGCGGAAACGTCTTGCTTTGGCGAAAGACCGATTCCCTGACAAACCCCAAATACCGACCTCAAAGAACAGGACGCCGATTTTAAATGCCGAAGCAATAAAAATCAATGAAGAATAGCTGATGGTAATGACTGAGAAAGTACCAATCGGCTTTAGTCATTCATTCGAATTTAAGCCCTGTTAAATCTTACCCTGATATCTTCTTTCCTATCATTTCGCACAAGGGTTGAGAAAATGATGGGGGCGCAAAAATCATGCGCCCCTTCCAGGCAGGCAGTTTCGGGAATAGATGCTATTTTGAGATAAAATGCTCTCTATACTGGATATAACCGTCTCGCACCGCCACATAGGGGTCGAGCGAGGCTTTTTTTACCTCCTCGTACTGACCTATTTCGAGGGAAGCTTTGTTCAAATATTTGTCGGTTGTAGCAACAAAGCTCACCCACCAGTCGACAGGGAACCAGAACATCGGATCCATGGCCCCATCTGCTCCCAGGCCGACCAGATCCCTCTCATCCGAAGGACCGAGCACCGGGATAACCAGGTACGGGCCTGACCCCAGTCCCCAGAGGGCAAGCGTCTGACCGAAATCCACATCATATGGGGGTATTTTAAACTTGTGTTGTGCAATGTCTATAAGACCCGCAATGCCCAGAGCCGAATTTATGACAAACCTGGCCACCTGGATGGAGGCTTTGTCAATTTTCCCCTGCAGAATGCAATTAATAAAACGGCCGGGGAAAACCAGATTGTAGAAGCCGTTCTTGAGCCCCACGCGGAGATCCAGGGGCAGACAGTGCGAATAAACCTCAGCTACGGGTTTGATCACATGGAAATATAGACCGTCATTGAAGTCGAATACTTTTCTATTCCAACTTTCAAAGGGGTCGTTCATCTTATGCCCGGTCGGCGGCCCTTCTTCTTCAGGCGGTTGATCCACAGCGGCCAGAGTTACAACCGGCCCTGGAGCGCCGATCGGTGTCAAAGAACACAACAAGGCGAAAATCAAAGAAGAAAGTAATACAAGCTTGAAATATCCGCCGCTTTTCATCTGGCCTGCCTCCTGATTTGATTGACGAAATTTAGCAGCTAATATTAATAATCCAATTCATGTGCGTAAGCAAATTCTATGCTGGCTTTCTTGCGATAATATCGGTTTCAGCCAATGACTCTAATTTCTTTGATATCGCATTGCATAGGCTTGGACGTGTAATATATTTTATAAAGCCCGAATTACAAGGGTTCTTTTTGGGATAATTGTGTGCGAGCTGGAAAAACGCCCTGGAAATCCGGGGGCGCTTCGGCTGAAAACTGGAGTGGGTGGATACGAAAATGGCTAAAAACGAATCGAAAGACCCGCTGGATAAGTTCATGAATCGCCTTCGGGGATCCTCTGGAGATGGAAGCGGAAAACAGGACCCTTCCCAGCGAAAGGTCCACTTTTCAATCTGGTACTTCATCGCCGCCCTGCTTGTGATCATGTGGCTGCAAACTTTCGTTACCGAACAGCAGACAAACCGGATCACGTACTCGGATTTCAAGGATCTGGTCAAGTCAGGAAAAGTTGAGAGTGTCGTCATCGGTTCGGACAGAGTTACGGCTATCTTGAAAGACGGCAGAGAACCGAACAAGGCCGTCTCTGCTCTTCGGGTCGACGATCCCGAACTGGTGAAACAGCTCGATGCGCAGGGGATAAAGTACAGCGGCGCTGCCGATAACAAATGGTTCGGTGTGTTGCTTTCATGGCTTTTGCCATTGGCTGTTTTCTTTTTCTTCTGGAGTTTTCTCATGCGGCGCATGGGAGGTGGACCTCAGGGAGTGCTCTCCATTGGAAAGGCGAAAGTCAAGATCTACGCCGAAAAAGAGATCGGCGTGACTTTCGATGATGTCGCCGGGATAGATGAAGCTAAAGCTGAACTTGAGGAAATAGTTGAGTTTCTGAGAGAACCCGAAAAGTTTCAGAAGCTTGGAGGTAAAATCCCGAAAGGCGTTTTGCTCGTGGGCGCGCCCGGAACAGGGAAGACTCTTCTTGCCCGGGCGGTTGCAGGAGAAGCCGGGGTGCCCTTCTTCAGTATGAGCGGTTCGGAGTTTGTCGAGATGTTTGTTGGCGTCGGAGCGGCGCGCGTGCGCGATCTCTTCGGCCAGGCGAAGGATCATGCCCCCTGCATCATTTTCGTGGATGAACTGGATGCACTGGGCAAGGCGCGCGGATTGAACCCGATAGGAGGTCATGACGAAAGGGAGCAGACGCTGAACCAACTGCTGGTCGAGATGGATGGTTTTGATCCAAGGGCCGGAGTTATCATAATGGCGGCGACCAACCGGCCGGAAATACTCGATCCCGCCTTGCTGCGCCCCGGCCGTTTTGACAGGCACGTCGCAATCGATAAACCCGACATTCGGGGCAGAGAAGCTATTCTGAACGTTCATGTGAAAGAGGTAAAACTCGGTTCGGAGGTGAATCTGAAGAAGATTGCCGCCATGACGCCGGGGTTTGTGGGGGCCGACCTGGCCAATCTGGTGAATGAAGCGGCTTTGATAGCGGCAAGACGCAACCGGGAAGAAGTTACCATGGCCGACTTTCAGGAGGCCGCCGACCGGATTATCGGAGGGCTGGAAAAAAGAAACAGGGCGATGAACCCCAAAGAAAAAGAGATCGTCGCCTACCATGAATCCGGTCACGCACTTGTCGCAATGGTTCTTCCCAACGCTGACCCGGTCAGCAAGATTTCTATCATTCCGCGCGGAATTGCCGCTCTGGGTTATACCCAGCAGCTCCCAACCGAAGACAGATATCTGATGACGCGTGAGGAACTGCTTGGCAGACTTAAGGTCCTGCTCGGCGGCAGGGTTTCGGAAGAGATCATCTTCGGCGATATTTCAACCGGCGCTCAAAACGATCTGCAGCGTGCGACCGACATCGCCCGGCGGATGGTGATGGAATACGGAATGAGTGAAAAGCTCGGGCCGCTCACCTACACGAATGAGCCTCACTCTGCGCACCTTGACCTTGGCCTGGGGCCGCGCCAGAGGGAATTTAGCGAAAGCACGGCCCAGCTTATAGACAGGGAAATTTCAGCTATCATTTCTGAAACTCACCGGAATGTGACGGACATTCTAACCGAACAGCACAGTATGCTCGATAAGTTGGCCAAAATACTGTTGGAAAAAGAATCCATTGACGGTGAGGAGTTGAAAACATTCTGGGAAGAAGTAAGAGAAAGGATAGCTGAACAGAGTTCCAAGCGGGTCGCCTAGCGGCAATTTTCAGTTCGATGTAGAACCCTGGCGGACTGATGTTTTTGCGGGTCTTTACTTTTCCTCTCGTTTCACCCTAAGCAGCGCAAGAGATTAATATCATTATTCCTGATGTTAACCTTGACAGGGCGGCGGTTTAAGGTATAAACTTCCCTTTTTGCAGCTTTGGCTGCAGTTTTTTTGGTATTCGAGCAGGTGTGATTCAAAGAGGTGGAATTCAAGGAGGTTCGATTGGCAAACCATAAGTCGGCTATCAAAAGGGCGAGACAGAGCGAGGAACAGCGGGTGCGAAACCGCTCTCGCAAAACCAGAATGAAAAATGTGATACGGGGTCTTGAAGAACTCATAGCTGGAAAATCGCCCGAAAAGGCTGCCGAGGAACTGAAAAAGGCGGTCTCCATTATCGAAAAAACCGTCTCCAAAGGCGTTATTCATAAAAATACGGCATCGCGCAAAATTTCCCGCCTGACCCACAGAGTCAACGCTCTCTAGGCTTGGCGCCTCCTCCTCCGGCCCCAACCCCGTGGGCTGGCGCGAAGCGCTTGGAGCCGGCAAGGCAAAGGTCCAGCACCAACTCTTCGAGCAAAACTTCCGGGGCTCCTCCCGTGCTCTTGATTGCCACGTCTGTTTGACAGATAGCTTCAAGCGTTGAGAATAAATCTGCGTCCGAAAAACGAGCGGACTGCTCCCGCGCCTTTTTCACCACAAAAGGATGCGCGCCCACCCGTTTGGCCAGTTCAGATTCCGGGATGCCCTGCCGCAAAGCGTCTTTGACTTGCCAAACTAATCGTATCTGCCATGCCAGAGTCGCTAGAATTTTAAGAGGGAGTTCACCGGCGAGAATCAGGCTTTTTAGCGACCTTACGGCCTTGCCTGCCTGCCGCGCTCTGATCTGGTCAAGCAGTTCGAAGGTTGAGAAACTGCGCTGTGAACTGGCGGCCTCGAAAATATCCTCGGCCTCGATCCTTTCACGTTCGCCGACAAAAGTGCAAATTTTGTCCAACTCGGACGCCAGAGTTTGGAAGTTGGCGCCGGCCGTTTCCACAAGGAAAAAAGCGGCCCTGTGGGAAAGGGTTTTACCGAGTTGTCCGGCCCTTTCCATCAGCCAGCGCGGCGCGTCTTTGCCGCCCGCGGACTTGAACTGGACTATTTTTCCTTTTGTTTCGACTGCTTTTGCCAGCCCTTCTATATTTTTTCTGCTTGCAGCGGTCATGACCAGACATGCAGTGGGGGGAATTATAGGCACAAAGGATTCCATGGCTTCACGGCCTTCTTTGTTCCAGTTCTCCACCCCGTCGACCCTGATGAATCGTCGCCCGCCGAACATTGGCATTGTTGCAAGACGCTCGATTACGGTGGCGGCTTCTATTTCCTTTGCCTGCAGCCGCTCGCCGTTGAAGAATTTGCCGCTGCTGGGAAACGCCTTTGAAAAAAGCTTCTTCCAGGCCTCATCCATGAGGAAAGTTTCTTCCCCCACGAGAAGGTAAACCGGTGCGATTTCACCGGACTCAAGTTTTTCAAAAAAACCTTCGGCCTGCATCAGAAACTGCTCAGGAATCTGTCATGGATACGTACGCACAACTCTTCCGCCAGAACCTTGAGCGCTGCCTCTCTGTTCTCAAAGCCCTGTATTGGACTGGGCTGGGCAGGGTTGTCATATACCTGGTAAATTTTATGGTAACGCAATGCAGGATCCTGCCATAGTATCTTGTGAGTTTTCTTGTCCTCGCACCTGATGCTCACTGTTACCTGGAGCCTGTTCTCCACCGTGATCCGAGTGGAAACCTGGCTGGTGGGGACATGTGCGACCGGCTGAATACTGATTGTCAGGACCGTCCCGACAAATACGGCCTCGGCATCTTCGACCGGAACAACCTTCATGGACCCTTTTTGAAGAAACTCTTCCCTGAGCGCTCCGGCGAAAATCGCTCCGGCATTCGGTTCCGTAGTATTGTTTGTGAATACGGGGATGGCGATACAAGTCAAACCCGGTTTCGGCCCCAGACCCTCGCCTGAGAAGTGGTAGCCGCACGAAGCAAGGCAGAAGAACGCCGCGCCTAACAAAATTATCAATCTAAAATTTCGACTGACCATGGCAACACCCCGCACCGCCGCAAACCGGCTTTTGAAAACTATCCGGACGGCAGAAAACCTCATCGATCCATGCCACTTTGTGGATTTCTCGTTACCGAATACTAATCCTAGACGACTATATTTATCAGCTTTTTCGGAACCACAACTATACGTTTAACCTCTTTCCCTTCAATGGATTCCCGCACCCTGGTGTCCTGAAGGGATATGTCCTCAAGTTCTGTGTCGGTGGCATCGGAAGGTACGGTTATTCTGCTTCGCAGTTTTCCGTTTATCTGGACGACAATGAGGATTTCCTCCGCCTTCAGCGCCTGCTCGTCCCAAGCCGGCCATACAGTTTCCAGAAGCATCTGTCGGTGGCCAAGCGTTTTCCAGAGTTCTTCCGAAATGTGCGGGACCATGGGCGAAGAAAGAACTATTACCGCTTCGGCCGCCTCTCTGACGACAGGCCAGAACATCGGGTCCGGTTGCCGGTTTTCAAGTACCTGGTATATCAGGTTGACGAGTTCCATAATTGCGGCGATCGCCGTATTGAAGTGGAACCTTTCCTTTATGTCCTCGCTGACCTTCTTTATCGTCTGGTGGGTCTTGCGGCGAAGTTGAGCGAGATCTTTGGATAGAGGGCTTCCGCCTGGAAAAGGAACTGCCGCCGCCAGGTCGTCGAGATTTTCGGAAACGAGCCGCCACATTCTGGAAAGGAAACGGAAAGAGCCTTCTACGCCCTGTTCGCTCCAGTCGAGGTCCTTTTCCGGCGGTGAGGCGAACAGGCAGAAAAGCCGCACCGTATCCGCCCCGTATGCCTGAATCATCTCATCCGGATCCACCACGTTTCCCTTTGATTTGCTCATCTTGAAGCCGTCTTTAATGACCATTCCCTGAGTGAGAAGGTTAAGGAAGGGCTCATCGGCTTTGAGTTCCCCGAGATCGCGAAGTACTTTCACGAAAAATCTGGCATAAAGCAGATGTAAAACGGCGTGTTCTATTCCGCCTATGTACTGGTCAACCGGCATCCAGTAGTCGACCCGCTTGCTGTCAAGCGGACCTTTGTCGAAATCGGGGCATGCGTATCGGGCAAAATACCAGGATGATTCAACGAAAGTGTCCATCGTGTCCGTTTCGCGCCGCGCATCGCCCCCGCATTTCGGGCAGGGAGTCGAGTAGAAAGGCTTGTGAAATGGAAGAGGAGAACCGCCGTTTTCAAGAAGTTCAAGGTTTGTCGGAAGCACCACGGGCAAGTCTTCCTGCGGGACAGGCACAACCCCGCACTTTTCACAGTAGATAATCGGAATGGGCGCTCCCCAGTAGCGCTGCCGCGAAATTCCCCAATCGCGGAGCCTGTATTGCACGGTTGCTTCGCCGAGTCCTCTTTTCGCCAAAGCTTCGGTTATAGCAGTGCGGGCGGTGGCGGAATCCATCGAACTGAACTCCCCGGAGTCAACCAGGACGCCGTCGTCCTCAAACGCATGTGTGAGTTCATCGGCTGAAGGGGCTTCACCGGCCTCGGCAGGTTTAATGACAACCCTGATCGGGAGGCCGTATTTTTTTGCAAACTCAAAATCGCGCTGGTCATGAGCGGGTACGGCCATGACCGCTCCAGTGCCGTAACCCATCAAGACGAAGTTCGCCACATAAACCGGCATCCTCTCCCCAGTCACCGGGTTGATGCAAAAACTCCCTGTGAACATGCCCTCTTTTTCAAGCAGTTCGGCTTCTCGCTCTTCGCGTTTCGATCTTTTGGCCCTTTCGACAAAGTCGAGCACGGCAGCCTGCTCGGGCTTTCCCCGGCATAGGTCGGCAACCATTGGATGTTCCGGGGCAAGGCTCATGAATGTCGCGCCGAAAAGCGTGTCCGCTCGGGTCGTGAATACCTGAATGTTTCCCTCGCCGGATTCGAGCGGAAAGAACAGTTTGCTCCCGGTGCTTTTTCCTATCCAGTTCTGTTGCATCACCAGCACGCGTTCGGGCCATCCGGTCAGTTTGTATGTGTAATCGAGCAGTTCGTCGACATAGTTGGTAATCTTGAAAAACCACTGTTCCATGTCTTTTTGCACGACGGGTGTATCGCAACGCCAGCATGCGCCGTCTTCGACCTGTTCGTTTGCCAGGACCGTCTGACATTTGGAGCACCAGTTCACATAAGAGCTTTTTCTATAAGCCAGACCACGCTCGTACATTCGAAGAAAAAATTGCTGCTCCCACCGGTAGTAGCTTGGATCACAGGTGGCGAATTCCCGCGACCAGTCGTACGAAAAACCAAGTTGCTTGAGCTGGTTTCGCATGTAGTCAATGTTGTCGTAGGTCCATTTCGCAGGGTGGATCTTCGCCTTGATTGCAGCGTTCTCAGCAGGCATTCCAAAGGCGTCCCAGCCCATGGGATGGAGCACGTTATATCCCGACATCCTTAAAAAGCGGCTCACCACGTCGCCTATGGTGTAGTTGCGGACATGCCCCATGTGAATGCGGCCCGACGGGTATGGAAACATTTCCAGCAGATAGAATTTTTTCTTGTCCGCCTGTTCACTTACTTTGAAAATCTGAGACTCGTCCCAGTATTGCTGCCATTTTTTTTCGATCGACTTGGGAGAATATTTTTGTTCCATCGGTTTCCTCTTCGAGAAGCCTGAGCATAGGCAACTCCCTGATTCACAATGCCGGCTTTAATGCAATGCAGGGCAGCCGGTTCTCATTGTTTCCGCAAGTGCCCGAAGAAGCACGGTTGAGTTCGCATCAGAGCGGAAGGTATACCAAATAGCAGATTAGCGGGAAAATTGGAATAAAACAGAGCAAGTAAAGAGTGGACAGGAGCGAGTCGTTCGCAGCGGCAAACTCACCCGAGACAGGAGACTCGAACTTTCCACTGGAGGAAATCAACGACTCGATTGGCGGCAGGGACCTGCGGCCGATTGCAGAATGGCGAGACAAGAAAATCGTGGAACTGCTCAAAACGATCTCTGACGAACTACCTTAATGAGAGAATCCTATCCACCTTGGATTTTACCACCATCTTGACCAGTCCTGAGGAGGTGATTTTACCCCGGGCTTTTCCCAGCTTGATGAGCGCATCGGCAATATCCTTGGGTACATCCGGTTGTTCGGTATCAGGTTTTCGGACCAGACTGAGTGAATCGGTAGGGCAGGTGGAAACGCAGAGTCCGCAGCCGATACACCTGGCCAAATCCAACTTCAACCCCTCGGCATCCAGTTTAAGCGCCTCCATCTGGCAGCGATCCACGCAGACGCCGCAAGTTTGACACTCTTCAGGATTGCAGGCCGCAAAAAAAGAGCTCGCCGCCATAGCGGCCGGCTTGGCCTGTCGCTTAAGCATTTTCAGGACTTGGCAGCAGCATCCGCAACACAGACACATCCAGAGAGCATCCTTGGCATTTGCCGGCTGCAGAACCAAACCGGCTTTATCGGCCCGTTTAAGGATATCCAAGGTCTCCTGCAGGTCAATCACGCGGCCCACGCCGTTGCGTTTTCGATATTCCACCGCCATCCCGAACCCCAGGCAACTCTCCTCCGGCCTGCTACATCCCTTTCCCATCATGGTGTGCTCACGGCGGCAGATGCAGGGGCCAACCGAAAATTTTTTCTGGGCCCGGACCAGTTCCTCGGCGATCTCATAAGGCATCACCTTGTATTCCGGGGTCACACTGCGCCCGATTGGAATGGTGCGCATTTGCGGGACTTTCCAGGACTGTTTGAAAAGGGCCGGAAGATATTCGTTCATGTCCCGTATCAGTTCTTCGTTCAGATCGTTGACGTGATACTCCCAGATTCCGACAATATATTGAGCCGCCATGTATCTTGTGGGACCGCTTCCGCGTTCCTCCCTTAAAATGAGCCCCTTTTTCGCCATCTTCTCCAGACGCCTTGCGGTCTCATCCCGAGGCGTGCCGGCCCTGTGCGCGACGACCCGCGGCTCCTCCGGAAAAACGGTAAGATGAACGGCAAGGTTTGCTTCCTCGGGAGTAAAAAGTCTTTTTAAGATACGCAGTTCCACTCCGCTTTCAGTTGGTGGAAATCCGCCTGGAAGATTATCCAGATGCCCGGCCAGTTTTTTATAGATTTCCTGTTCCATGGAATCCTCCCTGCAGAAGTTTCCGGGTCCCGATCAATCTATAACTTCACCGTTCTCGCCTTGAAGGGTTTCGATTACCCCGGAAGAAACAGGGACCGCAGGTCCGCAAGCCCAATTAGCCGATAAGGCGGGCGATGCCTTAGGAAATTTTGCCGCCTGGAGAGACATCGGCCTCGGGAACGACGAGTTTCAGATCCTTGCCATCGCGCACGGCCAGAATCATTCCGTGCGATTCGATACCCATAAGCTTTACCGGCTTGAGATTGGCGACCAGCACCACCTGTTTCCCCAGCAACTGCTCCGGCGAGTGGGTTTTTGCGATTCCAGCCACAATCTGACGCTCCTCACCAATATCGACTATCAGTTTCATGAGCTTTTCAGACTGCTGGATCTTTTCCGCTTGCTTGATAAGGCCCACCCGGAGATCAACCCGGCTGAAGTAGTCGATATCGATGGCGCCGCCGGCTTCCACATTAACGGCAGTAGCTTGAGTCTGAGGTTTTTCCCGCACCTCTTGTTTCGGCTTGGCATCCTCGCGAGTCTTGACTTTATCCGTCTCTTTGACCACTCTCGGGAAAAGCGATTCTCCTTTCGACACTTTCGCGCCTTCTTTCAAGGTACCCCAGACGGTGTCCTCGGCAAGCTTCAGGTCCGCCGGTTTTTTGTCTACGCCCAGCCTTTCGAGCATCTTCCCGGACGTAGAGGGCATAAACGGACTGATAAGCACTGCGACAACTTTATTTGCCTCCAGAAGAGTTCTCATTGCCGTCTGAAGCCTGGGCATGAGGTCCCGATCCTTTGCCAGATTCCATGGGGCAACATAGTCAATATACTTGTTCGCCGCGCTGATGCTTTCCCAAATAGCTATAAGCGCCTTGTGGAATCCAAGGTTGGAGATCTCCTCGCCAAATCTTGCAACCGCTTTCTCGGTCACATCCCGCAGGTCGAGATCTATTTCGTCAGGTTGTGAGCCGAACGGCGGGACTTTTTCATCGAAATACCTGGCGGTCATGGCAAGCGTGCGGCTAAAAAGGTTACCAAGGTCGTTTGCCAGGTCGGAGTTCAATCGGTGAAGCAGGGCATCTTCGCTGAAGTTTGCATCGAGTCCGAACACCATCTCCCGAAGGACAAAATAACGGAAGGCATCGACTCCGTAGACGGGCGCCAGGTCCAGCGGACGGACAACCGTGCCGTGGCTCTTGCTCATCTTGCCTTTATCTATTTTCCAGTAGCCATGGACGTTCAGGTGACGGAAAACCGGAATATCCGCGGCCTTGAGCATGGTCGGCCAGTAGATTCCGTGTGGTTTCAGGATGTCCTTGGCTATGACGTGCTGCGCAACCGGCCAGAATTCGGCGTACAGCTCGCCGCCAGGGTATCCGATTGCAGAGATGTAGTTGATGAGCGCATCGAACCACACATACGTGACATAGTTCTTGTCGAATGGGAGCGGAATGCCCCAGTTGAGGCGTTCAAAGGGACGGGAGATGCAAAGGTCTTCCAGGGGCTCCCTCAGAAACGACAGTACCTCGTTGCGGTATCTCTCGGGGCGAATCCAGTCAGGGTTGGCTTCCACGTATTTTATCAGCCAATCCTGGTATTTGCTCATCCGAAAAAAATAATTGGCTTCCTCGCGTTCCACCAGGGGCTTGTCGTGATCAGGGCATTTCCCGTCGACCAGTTCGCGTTCCGTGTAAAACCTCTCACACCCTATGCAGTAAAGACCCTTGTAGGTGCTGAAGTAAATTTCACCCGCGTCGAATACCTTCTGCAACACATACTGAACGACCTTGATGTGATCGGGGTCGGTGGTCCGAATGAATTTATCGTTTTCTATATTGAGTTTCGGCCAGGTTTGCCGGAAAAGACCGCTTATCCGGTCTGTGTAAGCTTTTGGCTCCATTCCGGCGGCCTCGGCAGCCTGGACGATTTTATCGCCGTGTTCGTCCGTGCCGGTAAGAAAAAAGGACTTGAATCCCATCAGCTTGTGGCAGCGGTTCAATACGTCGGCGACTATTGTGGTGTAGGCATGACCGATGTGCGGTTCGGCATTAACGTAGTAAATCGGTGTAGTAATGTAGTATCGATCCATTTCCCCTCTTTCCTTGTACTGGTATTTTCTCCGCGGGGGGCGCAAAGCGTCTGAACGCCTCGCTCACGGGACGGGAATTCCCGCGCCGCCTTAAAAAACGTATTTGCGTCCGGGAGGATTATTCGGAAGACGGCAAGCCGGCGGTTTGTCATCAGGGGTTCGGAAATCGGGTACTAGCCTGGATCGACACTCCCGCCCTCATCCCGGCAGCAGCAGTTCTTATCCAATTCAACCTCGATTTCCTTTCCATCTTCGAGCTGAACCGTGTAGGACCTGCACATTACGTTCTGCCTCACAACCTTTCCCTTGCCTTCCGCCAGCTCTATCTTTCTGCCCAGTTTGGGCATGTCCTTCTTGAGTTCCCTGTATGTTTCGTGCTCGAACTGAAGGCAGCACATGAGCCTTCCGCAGGCCCCCGATATCTTGGTCGGGTTGAGGCTCAGGTTCTGTTCCTTGGCCATTTTAATTGAAACCGCGTGGAAATTTTTTAAAAATGTGGCACAGCAAAGCGGTCTCCCGCAGCTCCCAAGTCCGCCGACCATCTTTGCCTGATTGCGAATACCGATCTGCCGCAGTTCGACACGGGTTCGCAGCCTTCTAACGAGGTCTTTGAGTAGCTCTCTGAAATCGACGCGGCCGTCAGCGGTAAAGTAGAAAATGATCTTGCTGCCGTCGAAGAAGTATTCCACATCCACCAGATTCATCGGAAGGTCGTGGGCGGCGATTTTTTCAAGACAAAAGCTTTTTGCGTCCGCTTCTGTTTCCAGGTTGCTGAAATGCAGCCCGATTTCATCTTCACTTGCCAGCCTTTCGATCCTTTTTATTTCCTGAGGATGGATTCGCGGATTCTTGGGGTAAGGGGGTTCAACCACCTGTCCAAGCCCAATCCCCTGTTCGGTGTGCACGATTACATAGTCGTCCTTTTTGGGGGAGAGTTCGCCGGGATCAAAATGGTAAGTTTTGCCTCCTTTTCGGAAACGTATTCCAATCACCTTTTCCATAGAGAGAGTCCTTTATGGCCAAGCAGACCCCTTCAAGGGTCATCTGCAGATTAGCGTTCACTTTCAGGCCCTGTATCGCCTGTTCGATACCTTGATACAAGTCGAAGAGACGCTCCGGAGAAGCCGATCTCACCGCTTCTTTCGTCCTGCCGTTCAACTCGAAGGTTAGCGGATACTCGGATGCCAGGTTAAACAGGATAAGGTCACGAACCCAAAGCCTTACGAACTCCAGGTCCCGTTTCGCGGTTTCGTGGTTTTTGGCCCAATCGGAGATAGCCGGAAAGAAATCCAGCATCGAAAGTGCGTCCAGGTTCTCCAGTTTTCCGACAACTTCTTTCCACGAGGCCACTCTGTCCTCTTCGGTAAGCAATCCGGCTTGATCCATGCTGCCGGCTGCCAGCCTCGCAATCCTGGCCGCATGGTCCGGGGAAAGCCCGCGGTCGCGCACCAGGTATTCGACCACTACCTCGTCATCCAGGGGCTGGAAACGTATCTGGCAACACCTGGATACGATAGTCGGCAAAAGCATCTGTGGCTCGGGGGTCAAAAGAATGAAGATGTTTGCCTCGGGAGGTTCTTCCAGTATCTTCAAAATGGCGTTTGCCGTCACCTCCGTGAGCCTCTGGGCATCTTCAATTATAATGACGCGAAATTTCCCTTCAAACGGTCGGAAACGTAAACGCTTCCGCAACTCGCGAATCTGTTCTATCTTAAAACTGACGCCATCGCTTCTGACATCGATCAGATCGGGATGCAGCCCCTGTTCTATCTTGCGGCAGGCTGCACAGCTTCCGCATGCATCATAGTCCAGGGGATCGATGCAATTCAGCGCTTTCGAGAATTCCTTTGCCGCTGCAAGCTTGCCGGTACCGGCCATTCCGGAAAAAAGAAAGGCATGGGGGACAGCCCGCTTTTTTAAAAGCTGCTTCAAGGACCTCATGGACCTTTGCTGGCCGGGGATATCGGATAATGACATTGGATTCAGTTCTAAGTCTTCAGTTTTCGGTTAAAAGCTCAACTCCAAATTGGGAATGTGCGAATGACTATGCCTCCGATTCTTCGGAAGACTTGTCGTCGCTGGCGCCCTGTTTAGGAAATCCACGGAAAAAACGCCGGCCGAAAACAGTCTCGAATCCGGTCCAGGCTGATCCATCATTTCGAGGATCTGCGAGGATTCGGCTGATGGCGTTCATCTTTGCATCCAGGTCGTCAGCCAGATGCAGGGCAAAGGCTTCCCTGCACGCGGGCAGACTGACAGCCCCGAACTGGGCTTCACCGTGATGACTCAGAATAAGGTGCTTTACCAGAAGCGCCGTCTCCGTGGGGAAGCCTTCAATCCGGCGGATCTTATCTTCGACAATTTGCGTTCCCAGGACAGTATGCCCCACCAGTCGCCCTGAATTCGAATAGTCGATTGAGGTATCATATACGAATTCTTCGATTTTTCCAATGTCGTGCAATAAAGCCCCTGTAATGAGCAGGTCTCGATCCAGGTCCGGGTAGTGGTTACAGATTCTGTATATCAGGGTAATAACCGAAACGGTGTGTTCCAGGAGACCGCCGATATAAGCATGGTGCATTGCTTTGGCAGCCGGGGCTAGTTTGAGGCGGACCGCTATTTCAGGGTCGGTCAGAATTGCCTCGCAGAGTAGCCGGAGATGAATATTGACCAATCCCGACAAAAGCTTGCTCAGTCGTTCGAAAAGCTCGTCCCTGTCGTAGGGGCAGACAGGCAGAAAGTCGGCCGGATCGTAAGCACCGGCGGGGACGGACACTATTTCCGAGATGCTCAACTGCATCCGTTCCTTGTAAAGTTCGGTTCTGGCCCGCAGGTAGACAATCTCCCCGGACTGAAAACACGCCGAGGCTTCGGAGGCCTTTTCCCACATCTTGCCGCTTATCTCGCCGGTCTTGTCCACGAGTTTGAGGTCCAGGTAAACGGTCCCGTTGCGGGCGGTTCTCAATTGTTTCTCAGCGGCGACAAAAAGGGAGGCTATTTCCTGGTTTGGTTTCAGCTCTGAGATGAATAGCTTGGGCACTGGGCACCTGTCTTTTAAACGTGAAAAATCTTGCGCGTCTGGAAACGGTCCCTTGATTCCGGTGACCGGAAAAAGCAAAGTCGCAAAATTTGTCCATTGATTTGAAATTTATAAACTTTCATGTCAGGACCCGCAAGTGAGAAGTGATAAGCCTTTTCCCGGTACCGCCCAGGGGGTCCCGACCAGGGAATATAAACGACTCCACCCGCTCCATTTGACTGTTTTAATAGGATATACTAATGTGCTTTTTGGACATTGTGCCGAAAAATCATGCAAATTTGATGACTATCGCCGTTTGAGCGTCTGAAGCCGCTTGCTAAGCCCTCTTGATACAGTGGAGTTGCCGGATGAGTTTCGATCCGATGAACATGCTGGTGCTGGTAACTATTCTGATGATTCCAATAATCCCCACATTATGGGCCATTGTGGATTTGCCGCGTCGGCGTTTCGCCAGTTTGAAATCCAAGGTGCTCTGGTTCGCCCTGGTTTCAACTCTGCCATGCATTGGCGCGGCCCTTTACATTCTTCTGGCCCGCCGCCATACTCAGCCTCTTTGATCCCGGCCGTAACGATGCCCGGACAAACAAATAAACAAACGAAAGGAAACGGGAGCCAATGCTCGATTTTGTCAGAAAACACTCCAGATCATGGGGCGTGAAAGTCCTTCTCTGGCTCGTCATAATAGTGTTCGTGGGATGGGGAGGATACCTTTACCAGACCCGTCATGAATCAGACATTGCAAGGGTGGGGGATCACTACGTCAGCTATTCCGAGTTTAACAGGGTCTACAACAACCTGGTGGAAAGCATGCGAAAACAGTTCGGGGGATCTGTGCCCGATGAAGTCATGCGCTCCATGAATATCAAAGAACAGGCGCTCCAATCCATAGTCGAACACTACCTCATTATGAAAGGCGCCGACGAACTTGGTCTCGAAGCGTCCACAGGTGAGGTCAGACGCAAGATACTCGAAATACCGGTCTTTCAGGCGGAAGGCAAATTCGACGTTGCCCGCTATGAGGGCTTGCTAAGGCAGAATAGAATGACCCCCGACGTGTTCGAGGAGCAGATGCGGGATGAAATCACCGTGCAAAAGGTACAGGCTTTCGTGCGGGGCCGCGCTGTCGTGACCGAAAGTGAGATCCTGGCGCAATATCATTTTGATCGGGACCAGGCAAAGATAGCCTATGTTGCTATCGACCCCAAAGCATTCGAAGGAAAGGTGGCGATTCAGGAATCAGAACTCCAGACTTTTTACAAGAATCATCAGGACCGGTACATGGAACCGGAAAAACGCCAGATTGCCTATGCGCTGATTGGCAAGGAAGACCTGGAAAAGGGAATCCATCCCAGTGGGGATGAAATAAAACGTTTCTACGACGACAATGTGGTCCGGTTTACCAGTGAAAAACGAGTGCGGGCACAGCATGTGCTGTTCCGGGTAAAGCCGGACGCCCCCAATGCCGAAGTGGAGAAAGTCCGGGCCCAGGCACAGAAGGTCCTTGAGGAGGCCAAACAGGGCAAGGATTTTGCCGAGTTGGCGAAGAAGTATTCGCAGGACGAGGGTACGGCGAAAAAAGGCGGCGAACTCGGTTTCTTTACAAGCAAACAGATGGAGCCAGCGTTCTCCGGCGCCGCTTTCGCTCTGAAGCCCGGTGAGATAAGCGACCTGGTAAAAACACCCTACGGGTTCCATATAATCAAGTCGGAGGAAGTGGCAGAGGCAAAGACCTCTCCCATCGAGGAAGTAAAAGGTGAGATCGAGCGGGAGCTCAAGGCCCAGAGTGCGCAGGATATCGCCTATAAGCAGGCAAGCAATCTGCGTGACTTGGCTTATGCCAGAAAAGATGTGGACAAAGCCGCGCGCGAAATGAAAATTGCAGCTTCCGATCCGGTCTGGATCGATGTGGCTGAAGATCAGCCCGGCCTCGGTCCTTTCCCCAAGCAAATCAAGGCGAAGTTGTTCAAACTCTCCGAGGGGGAAATAAGCGACATACTGGAACTCCCCAATGGGTTGGCCGTCGCTCAACTGAAGTCGATAAAGAAACCTCAGCCAATCCCGTTCGAAAACGTCCAGGACAAAGTCAAAGCCGATTTCCGCATAGAAAAAGCGGGGGAACTCGCGAAACAGAGGGCGACGGAGATTCTTGCGCAATCCAAAGAGAAAAATAGTCTCGCAGATGTTGCTAAAGCTCAAAAACTCAATGTGAAGCAAAGCGATTTCTTTTCCAGACAAGCTCCCGACAAAGACCTGAAAATGCTTGGCGGCTTTGGGCTGAACAGTATCTTCAGCCTTGGCGAAACCAACCCCTTTCCGGAATCGCCGTTGGAACTCGACAATTCCTACATTGTCTGCCGGCTGGAGGCGAAAAAAGCCGCAGGTGAGCCGTCCCAGGCGGAAAAAGATGGGATTTCCGGCAAAATACTTCGGCAGAAACAGACGGCCGTCTGGGAAGCCTGGCTGACCGACATGAGGCAAAATACCAGGGTCGAAAAGCTGAAAGAGATTTGAGATCGGTTTTCAGTTATTGAAAACTACGCTGCAAATTTCCCATTAACCATCATACGGCTTGGCCAGACTCTCCTGATTAGCCATGAGAAGTCGGGACAACTTCAACAACAGCTTGGATCGTTCCGCAACAGATTTACATGCCCATCCGGGAAAGGCCGCCGCTGCCGCGCCTATCGCCGTGTTGACCTCTTCGGTCCGACACTTCGGCACCGTAGCAGTAACCTGCCCGTTGGCCGGGTTCAAAACCTGACTAGTCTCACCACTGGCCGAACTTAGCCACTCCCCTCCAATCAAAATCTTGTAGTTTTCCACCATGTCCCCCTTTGCGAACTGTGATTCTATTGGACTGCATGTAAATATTGTAAGGAAATAGTCACTATTCCGTGATGAACTCCCACTGAAGTTCAAATACACTGTCTCCACCATTCGGTTGCTTTGGGGCGCCAAAATCCTTGAATTGAATGGTTCCCGCTTATTTCCGGGCCTCTTTTTGAGGGCACGCCGGAAAACCCGCCAAAAGGGGCTTTATCAATTACCGCACTGAAAGAGGAGGCAGAGATGAAAGACCTTAGCAGAAGGAATTTTTTAAGGTTCGGCGCCACGGGTATGGCAGGGGTTGCCGTCGGGGCGAATTTCCCCTTCCTGGGCCGGCGATTGGCGCTCGCCGGCACCAGTTCCAATTTTTTCACCATAGCTGTCGTCTCGGATACTCAGAACTATGTGGATGGTACCCACACGCAACCCCTTAATGAGAACTTCTTTCTGTCCCAAACCCAGTATTTGGCGAAAAACGTGAAGCAGTTGAAACTGGCGTTCGTTTCGCACGTGGGCGACGTGGTTCAGCACGGCGACGGGAGCACCATGGACTTCCCCTCCAAATACGGCACGCCCCAGAACACTGAATGGCTGAATGCCGAGAAGGCGGTGGACGTCTTGCGTTCTACGGGGGTGCCCTTCGCTCTGACTATCGGCAACCATGACTATGACAACATGTTCTACAGCGCCCCCGACACTTATCCTCCGTTGGTGAGCACGCCCTCCTGGTGGAAAACCTATTTTGGCTCCGAGTCGAAATATTTTAAAGACAAGTTATGGTACGGCGGCGCCTCGGACGACGTGGGATATATCAGCACCGGGACCGGGACGGGGATGTATCCTGCCGTGGGTACGCCCTGTAACTTTGGGCTATCCAGCTACCAGTTCTTCTCGGCTGCCGGCAAGAAATTTTTGCACATCAGCCTGGAGATGGAAGCCGGCGATGCGGCAATCGCGTGGGCACAGGGCGTGCTCAATTCCTACCCCGGTTATGCGACCATTCTAACGACCCACTCATACATCAGTCCACCCGCATGGGGTGACAACAATTTGCCGCTGGTTGAGCCGGCCGCGCGCAATACCGCCTCTTTCCTGATTAACTCACCCAATGGCTGGAACAGCGCTCAGTCCGTATGGAGCGATCTGATCGCACCTAACAACCAGATCTTTATGGTCCTTTGCGGGCATTCGTGGACTTCCACTGAAAACACTGTTTCAAAGGGAGAGAATATACGCATTGACAACAATAATGCCGGTAACCCTGTCTACCAGGTCTTGAGCGATTATCAAGGCAACACCACCCTGGGCAGCGGAGGCGGCGACGGGTGGTACCGCCTGATGCAGTTCAATATGGACACCAACAAAATCCACTTCTATACCCTCAATGCGTATAAAACCATGAGTACCCACAAGACCGTTCTGGCCGGCCAGTCAGTCGTCTATCCGGACGGCATGAGCGACTTCGAGCAACCGCAGCAGTTCTCGGACTTTAGTCTGGCAATGCCTGTTCAGGTTCAAGACACGCACTCGCAGGTCGATATCGAGGCCGCCAATTTGAATTACAGCCACGTCTCCAGGCTTCACACGGGCACTCTGAAGCTCACCAATACCAGCGTCAACCCGATCACCGGTCCCGTAGCCGTGGGTCTGAACGGCCTCACCTCCGGCGTAACCCTCGTCAACGGCGCCGGTTTTCACAACGGGGTTCCATACGTGACCGTTGCGAATAACGGGCTTGCTCCGGACACTTCTCTGAGCATTCCAGTGCAAATTGCCGGCCTTTCAAGGGCCTCAATCAATTTTAAGCCGATGGTGTTGGAAATTGGGTAATGAGTGATAACTTGATCCGGCTGATAACGGCCGGATCAAGACGCCGGGCTCGGGCCGGCGGGAATAAGGACGATGCCTGGATTGAGCGCCCCTGATCCACAGCCGGGTAATAGCGAAGGTTTATCCACCCGGACTGGAGCAGCCGCGACTTTCGCAGTGAGCCTGCTACTCCCCGTCATACCCGCAAATAACGCGCACGCCCCGGGTCGCATCTTTTTCGGCAACAACTGCAATCACGTCGCCGGTTTGAAGCACTGTATCGGCGTGCGGTATAAGCACTTGTTCCCGGCGCCGCACGGTGGTGATGACACAATCGCGCGGCCAGGCAATTTCGCATAGATGCTTGCCGATGCAAGCCGCGCCTGCTTTGATTTTAATTTCTTCCACGGTCAGGCTGCCGACCTCCCCGAGTCGCGCCTGCCGGGCGCGATGCGGCAGGGTTGTCCGGCGGATCAGGGCCAACTCGTAGGCTCGTATGATATCGGCGCGGCGCAGAACACCAACCAGACGACGCGGGTTTTCGCGCATAACCACAGGCAAACTGCCCACATCCCGAACGCTCATCCGGCGCAGCGCCTCCCCGAGTGTTTCATCCGGATAAGCAGTCAGCAGTTCCCGTGTGCTGAGTTGCCCGACAGTCTCTTTTTCTTCCCCGTGCATCCGGGCAGTCTCGATATCCTGCACAGTAAGAATGCCGGTGAGTTCTCCGCTGTGATTCACAACCGGCAGGCCATGAGACTCCAATTGCAAGATGATATCGGCAGCGGTTGCTAACGAGTCCGACTCTTGCAGCATGGCTGGATCGGTTTGCATGATTTCACCCACGCGCATGCCGTCCAGAACTTCCAAATCGCGCCCGCGTTGCAAGCGTATCCCTTTTCGCGACAATCCGATTGTGTACACGGAATCGGATTCCAGCCGTTGGGAGAGCTTAAGGCTGACCATAACCGCGAACATGAGCGGCAGAATGATGTGATAGTCGGTGGTCATCTCGAACAGCAGAAGAATGGCGGTGAGCGGGGCGCGCACTGTGCCCGCGAGCACGGCGGCCATACCGACCATGGCAAATGCCGGCGGCGCGATACCCATGGTCGGGAAAATCCTCCCGCAGACAATCCCGTACGCCGCCCCCAGAGTCGCGCCGATAAAAAGCGAAGGTGCAATCACGCCGCCAGCGAAACCGCCGCCAATGCTGAGCATCGTCAAAATCAGTTTGGCAACCAGGAGCGCGATCAGGAGCCGGATATCCTGTGAGGCTCCGCCAAGGATCTTCTCGATCGTTCCGTATCCGACACCAAAGACCTGAGGCAGGGCGATTCCGACAATGCCGACAAGGAGACCTGCACAGGCGGGTTTGAGCCAGCGGGGAATTTTCCATGCGTGAAATGCCTCGGATACCGTGTAGAGAAAGCGAACATATGCTGCCGAGACAGGACCTGCCAGCAATCCCAGCCCGAGATACAGGGGCAGTTCCAAGGCTGAGTTGAACGCATATCCAGGAACGTTAAAGGCAGGCTTTGGGCCGGAAACGGCCTGTGTGAATACGGCTGAACTGATTGCCGAGAGTATGACGAGACCGAGTGCGCTACTGCTTATCTCGCCGAGTATGATTTCCAGAGCGAAGAAGACTCCTGCGGTCGGTGCATTGAACGCTGCCGCAAATCCCCCGGCCGCGCCTGCCGCGACCAATGTCCGCACCCGCTCATCAGAGAGGCGAAACCACCGGCCCAACATTGAACCAAGGTTTGCGCCAATTTGCACCGACGGGTCCTCGGGTCCGACCGATGCGCCACCTCCGATGGACACGGCTGAGGCAAGCGTTTTTGCCGGAATAAGCCTGTAGTATAAACGCCCGCCCGCGAGAGCCACGGACTCTATAATACTTGCTACGCCATGGTGTCGCTCCACGCCGACAAAGAAATGCAGAATCAATCCAACAACAAGGCCCCCGAAGACAGGCAGAACTGCGACCGTCCATGTGCCGGCAGGACTCAACAGCACTCCAATTCCACCAAACATGGCCGAATGTGCAAGATCGGTCAACCGTTTAAACAGCCAGACTCCGGAGCCGCTGAGCAAGCCCACGAGCAGTGCCGTGCCGCCCAGGACAACCGTTTCCGACAGTTGCCAGCGGTCGAGCCAGTGGATTACAGTAGTTGTGAGAGGTGATTTCGTCTTCACGCTAACCAGTTCCCACGGAACAGCAGCTTATTTCCGGTCCAGGTTCCAGATGCCGTCCCAGTCTTTGCCGGGGTTTTCCAGGAGGCTTCGGCAGTGTTGCGCATAAAGCGCGGCAACCGGATCGCCGGGTATGCTGTCGAACAGGGCCAGGGCTTCAGGCCATTTTTTGTCCAGACAGTATGACAGGGCCTGATCGAATCGATTGCCGGTCTCTTCCGATGTGGTTTCCATCCCCGTAAGTTCAAACACCGGTACCGGCTGTGCCCGACCTACGACCCGAATGAACCCCAGTTTTCTGCCGGCGAAAATACCGGATGTTTTTTCCCACGTTTCCTCCGAAATCATGATCCGGGTGCCGAAAAACTTGTTTGCCCCTTCGAGGCGTGAAGCCAGATTGGCTGCATCGCCAAGGACAGTATAGTCGAAGCGCCTGATCGATCCCATGTTGCCGACCACCACTACGCCGGTATTGATCCCGATCCGCATGCGAAGCGGGGCTCCAGCCTTCCGGCTGTATTCCTCCTGCATTTCATGAATCTTTTGCTGACATCTCAGTGCGGCCCGGCATGCTCGGTCGGCGTGATCGGGCTGATCGGCGGGAGCGTTCCAAAAGGCGATTATCGCATCTCCTTCGTATTTGTCGAGAGTACCGCCCTCATCCAGGATTATCTCGGTCATATCGGAAAGAAATGCATTGAGCAGTCTGGTGAGGTTCTCGGGGGCGAGCCTTTCGGAAAAAGTGGAAAAGCCCTCTATATCGGAGAAAAAAATCGTGAGTTCTTTCCGTTCTCCGCCAAGCTTCAGTTGAGAGGGGTCTTGCAGGATGCGCTCGATCACCACTGGGCTGAGATAGTGTCTGAAAGCCTTTTTGATGAACGCTTTCTTTCGCCCTTCGGTGGCGTAGTTGAGGACAATGGCGCCCACCAGGGCAACCGCAACGGCGTCGGTCTGAACGACAATGGGCCACCAGTAGCCAAGCGGATAAGCAGCAAAGCCAATTATAGAGGGCATCGGAGCAAATATGGCAAACGCCAGTACGCTATGCCAGGCCTGTTTTGCCAGTGAAACGACGGACAGAGCCGCCAAGACGGCGAGCAGGAATGTTGAAAACGTCACTGAGGCCGGAGCGGCTTCGCGCAGGAAATCGCCCGTGAGCAGGTTATCAAGCAGGGTGGCGTGAATTTCAGCACCCGGACAGATATTGCTGAGAGGCGTGGGTCTGAGGTCAACAAGGCCAGGAGCGCTGAAGCCCAAAAGCACAAAAGAGTTTTTGAAAGATTCGGCGCCCTCAATGGTTTCAGCTCGGCCATCCCTGGAAAGCACCTCAGACTCGATGACGGCAGCGGCGCTATACGTCCGATAAACCCCCGAAGGACCCCTAAAGCGCAGAATAACTTTGCCCTCGCGGTCGACAGGGATCGTCTTTCCGCATATTTTAACGCTGCCTTCCTCGAAGCTGGCCGGCAATGAGGGCGAATGCGCCCCGGACCGGCCGCCGCTGTTTGCGCATTGCATCGCGAAGATGGCAAAGCCCATCGACGGTACTAGTCTGCCGTCGAATATTCTGAAAAGATTCGCTCGCCTGAATACCCCGTCCATATCGGGATCTTCGATAACATTTGCCAGGCCTGCGGCCGCTGAGGCGACTTCTTCCACAGGGAAGGTTGCCGAAAGCCTTGTGATTGCATCTATCGATAATCCGTCACCGGATGGATTAAGGTTGCCGATGTCAAATAAAGGCCGGTCGGGAATTTGTTTGGGCCAGGAGGAGGTAAAATCCCCGCCCCGGTGCAGGCACATCGATCCGATAAAGAGAGGGGCGCGGCTGATTGCATCGCCGAGGGCGCGGTCGTCCGCCACCCCATAGACGGAGGGTTCGGAGTACAAAATGTCGAAGATTACGGCTTTAGCGCCATGTCTGGAACAGAAATCGATAATTGGGGCATAGACCTCCCGCGGCCAGGGCCACGATAGTCCATTTTGTTTGTTTCCCCAATCCAGGCTTTGCTGGTCGACAAGAATCAGTTTTATTCCGCCGGTGGCGGGTCCGGGCCTTGCAAAAAACTGCTCCCGCCAGCTCCAGGTCGCATACTCCAGCCGTTCCAAGAAACCGGCGTTCCAGACGGCAAGGGCTGCAACGGCCGCGGCCGCGCCTATCAGGATACCTCTGAGCAGATCGGTTTTCAGTTTTTGGTTTTTAGCTTTTAGTGACACAAAAGTAACAAAGACCTTTTCAAAGATTTTGCGTAGCGGCTTCGAACCTGTGCTGACGCTCGGGTGGAATCGGTTTTGCCGGAGCATTCCCGATAAGCGGCTTCACATAATCAATACGGTCCTTCGGGTCCGGGTGTGTTTTGGCGAAGTCCAGTCCGCCCGGCTTGAGCTGCTTTTTCATTTCGGTCAGCATGACGACAAGGGCGCCCGGATCGTATCCCACGCGCCTGAGAATCGTCACAGCTCCTTTGTCTGCATCCTGCTCCAGGTCACGTGAATAACCGCTTGTCATAAGGGTGCTGGTGATGTCGGTTATCGAGCCTTCGAATGCCTCGGTCAGTTTGGAGAGTTGAGCCGGGCCATAGGTCCTTGCCGCTTCGGTCGCGGCTACGTTGAATGCGTCGGTCAACCTGCTGTTCTTGATCGCTTTCAGGCCGTGCCTTCCCTGGATGTGCCCTATTTCATGGGCAAGGACGGCGGCAAGTGCGTCTTCGGTCTTGCAGAGCCGGACCATGCCCCGGGTGATCAGGATGAGGCCCCCCGGCGCCGCAAAGGCGTTGATTTCGGGGGAATCCAGCAGAAGGAAATGGTAGCCGCCGAAAGTATCGGGCCTGTCCGACGCCTGGGCCAGAGTTTGCCCGAGTGTGTTCAGGTAGTCGTCGAACCGGTCATTCAGGCTTGCCGGGTACTTGCCAAGGACGTTTGCGGCCACGGCCCTGCCTATGTAGTATTCCTGCTCCGGCGTGATATCCTCAAAAGATTTGCCCAAGGCGACAGCGACTTTTACCGCCGAGCCTACCTTCCCCGGCAGCACTCCGTCGGCCACTCCGCCCACGACATCGGAAAAACCGGAAATTGCGGACCTACAGGGAAAGAGGAGCAGAAGCGCAATAAAGACGAACGGCAAAACTATCAAGGTTCCACGTCGCTGTTTCATCTGGAGCCTCCTTCCGGTCTGACCTTACCTTCATCGAGAAAGCTTATCATCTGCGCCGGGCGTACTGTCATGGTTTCCATGCGGTCCACCCAGGTATAGTCGGCTCTTGCGTTACTTCTTCTGTACTGGGCCTCGACATCCGCATTGAACCCCTTGCCCGCCAGGGCGACTTCCTTGTCGCTTGCCCCACTCTTGGCCTGGCCGCCGGCACTGAGCATTATCTGCTTGGTGGTGAGCGCCGACTGGTGTATCCATCCCCTGAGGTTTTTCGAAGTCTTTACATCGAACCAGTCGCCCTGTTTCTTCACCGTCTCGACCCTCTCTCCATAAGAAACGGGTCCCACGACGGGCCCCAGGAACGAAGGCGTCGACCTGAGCTGACCTTCTTTTACCTGAACGCTCATCATTTCGGAGTCGGACCATGTCGCTGCTGCCAGCGCCAGAACGAACGCCAGGACTAAAACGACCCTAGTGAGTGTCATCTTCCCCTCCAAATTGTGGATAAACCAGCTTCCAGTATCTGCAAACCGTCCCGGCGGGCCTCTTCTGCCGCTCACGCCGGGAGCTTCAAAATACAGTTGTCTATAAGCCGTGTCTTCCCCACCCACACTGCAAGGGCCAGCAAAGCAGGTCCTTCGATCCGTTCGATGTCCTCAATCGTTTCCGGGTTGCAAAGCCTCGCATAATCGATCCTGGCGACGCCTCCGGTGGTGATGAAATCTTCAACCGCCCTGAGAATCGCTTCCGAATCTTTTGCTCCCGAATCCACAAGCTTCTGTGCTTCTTTCAGAGACCGGTTCAGGCGCAGGGCCACAGGCCTCTCTTCGTCGCTCAGATATGTGTTGCGGCTGCTCATGGCCAGGCCGTCCGGTTCCCGGACGATCGGTTCGCCGATAATGGTGGTGTCCATGTTCAGGTCCCTGACCATCCGCCTGATAGTCACAAGCTGCTGAAAGTCCTTTTCTCCGAATACCGCAATGTGCGGTTTCACGGCGAGGAAAAGCTTGCTGACCACGGTGGCCACACCCCGAAAAAAATTGGGCCTGCTCCGGCCGCAAAGGTTCCGGGTCACCTCGGTGACATTCACATACGTCTGGAATCCCTCCGGATACATTTCTTCCCGCGTTGGAGCGAAGGCGAGATCGACCCCCTCGGCGGTTGAAAGTTTGAGGTCACGATCGAGATCCCGAGGATAGCTGGCAAAATCCTCGTTGGGTGCAAACTGGGTTGGGTTTACGAAGATGCTGATAACGGTCTTCGGTGCAAGTTTTCTGGCTGTTCGTAAAAGTTGAAGGTGACCTTCGTGGAGAAAACCCATGGTGGGGACCAGAGCTATGTATTGTCCCTCGCTGCGCCAGGTATCCGATATCCGTTGCATCTCGGAAACCGTTTCGATGATGCGCATGCTCACTCCTTAAATGTGAAGGTTCATAGCAAGCGTCTCATGGAAGCTTTGTCTCAACTTCCAGCCACGAAGACTTTCCTCGATCGCAAGACCTCGTATTCAGCTTTTATCTAATTTGGGATTAATTCCGCAGAGACGCCAATCGCCATTCCGTCCCGGTACAGTGCAGATCCCGGCGCATTGGGACTATTAAGAATTGTTATCACCGGATCAATTCACTTGTCAAGGTTTAGCACCAACGAGCCATGCACCGGCAAACGGGCCCTTCCTAATTTCCCACGCGAACGAATAATGAAGAGTGTGCGGACTTTGGCTGCTCGCTCCCTGCTCCGAAAGGGTTTGCGTTAAGCCTTTTTATTCCATGATGTTTGATGATAAACTAATTTCAACACCTTGCGAGGGGTGATGGAGTCAGGTGACATGAAAATTTTGGCGGTACGGTATCCGTTGTCTCATTGAAATTCAAATCACAGATAAGGGGGGAATGAGCTTTTTCCTATGGAGGGAAACCTGAACAGCAGTATGGACAAAGGAATACCGAAAATCCTCTTCGATCCTGCCGACTACGAACTGTTGGGCATGGTAAACGAGGTGCTCGATCACAGCGAATCTTTCCTGTACCTGAAGAACCTCCTCTACCCTTACCTCCACCCTCGCGGAATCAAAGAACTGGCGGCATCGCCCGCGCTTCGCATGGCTTATGCGGCCGCAAGGCTCATGGAATCTCTTGAAGCGGGCAAGACGAAAGAACGCCTGACGGCCCTGCGTTGTCTGCGCGATGAGGTCGGACAGGGCGGTGATTTGACCATGCGCAAGAATACCGCCAGGGTCCAGATGGAAATCATGAAAGAAATGGTGCGCTCCCGCGGGGACAAAGACCTGCAACTGAAGCTGGCCCACGATTTCCGTATGGCTTCATCGGGTAACCCTCGGATAATCCGCTCCCTGCTGCGCCGTTATTATCTTTTGGAAATGCCGGAAGAATGGAACCAGGTCTCTTTTGACGACCATGTTCACGATTCCAACACGAAGGGCCGCAAATCACCCTCCCATCTGATAATGGACGCCTGGATCAAAGGCATTCGATACCTCACGGTAATGTACTACAACTATGTCCCGGTGAGCGCTGCCGAAGAGCTTTTGGAAGCTGCCAGAATAATGGGCGTGACAGTCCGGATCGGCATCGAGTTTTCAGCAAGGTTTTACGACAACTACGTTCAGATTGTATACATCCCGAGAGGTTTTATAGAAGCCAAGGACTTCCTTTCTTTTCTCGCGCACCGGCGGACAAGGTTCTTTCTGGAGGAAGGGAAGAAGGTCTCCGAATATCAGCAAAAATACGTGCTGGCGATTCTCGATGAGTTCAACCGCCGTCATCGTCCGGAGATCAACAAAAAATACGGGATGGAACTGAACCCGCTCGACGAAGCGGCTTTCCTGGCCTTTGTCGGTGTAGGCCAGCCCTCGATACTTCACCTGGCAAAGTTCATATACAACAACCTGCTTCCGGCAATGCGCGCGCGCGTGGAAAAGCTGAGGCCGGCCTTCGAAAAGGCGTGTTCGGAGGAACGCGAGAAAACCGCCTCGCTTGTTGACGAAATGAACGGGATCGACTCGGAGACGCTTATCGACCTCTACCTAAGGCCGGAAAAAAACCTTGAAATAGCCGATCCTCATGTGCCCAGGGATGCCCCCGATGTCCCGGACCTGCTCAAACTGAACCCCTCCGAACTGATAAACCGTCTGGCCGGACTTCGCGCAGGGTTCCAGATAACCCTTAACCTGAGCAATCTTGGCGCTGAAGACGTACTGGAGCTTCTCTATGATTGCAAAGGCGCGATAAGTTATCTGGAGATTTTCAATCTGAAGGATTTCACATCCGGAAAGGGCTCGCAATACGCCGCGATCAACGAGTTGCAAAGGGCCATAAATGAGGAAAACATCATTGGCCTTAAAAAATGCATCCGTGCCATGATCGGCCGGATGGAAGAATCGAACAGGCATAGCCCCGAAAGAATTGCGAAGTTCCATAAGATTCTTCAAAATATTTCCGAGTTGCAAGGGTATTACAAGGACTGGATATTGAGGTCGAGGATTGGAAGCGATTCCAGCGGTCATTCCCACTATATTCACGGGATGGGACTGGCCGCGGTGGAAACGCTTCCCGAGCACGCGCGCAAAGAGGTAAGACTTGCATCAGAACCTCACCGGCTGATAATTCCCGTCCATATCGATACGTTTTTTCGCAGTACCTACTTTCCTCGCCCCAGGCTTAATGCCTGTCTGCGGTTTCTATACGGCGTTCTCAGCTATCTTCCGGGTCTCCACCGCATAGGGCAGAGGCGGGAAGAAAGCTGGGAGATCCGAGAACTAACGACGCGCGTCGTTCCCAAGGGCAACATTGTCACTTTGGGCGGCGTGGGCGGGGAAACCGGAAACGGCCTCCGGATCGTACCGGAAACCAGGGGACCTCAAGTCGAAATTTCGTGGAGTTACCTGAACACCATTCTCAAAAACGTTATTAAGATCCTGGTGGGTTTCGTTCCCGCTTTCCTCACTTTTTACCTGACTAAAGAATGGTGGGTGCTGGCCTGGTTTGGCGGAGTGATCTGGTTCGTTATAACCGGTCTACGGAATATAGTTCAGTCGGTGTTCGGGGCAGGCGGAATCCGGATGTCTCCGCTTATTAGCTGGAGAAGTTATGTAAAATGGCGCAGGATAAGCGATTCACTGCTCTACACCGGACTCTCCGTGCCTTTGCTCGAATATCTCGTTAAGACCGTTATACTCGACCATGGCTTCGGTATTACAACGTCCACCAGTCCGGTTCTTCTCTACACGTTCATGGCCATCGCCAACGGACTTTATATCTTTAGCCACAACAAATGGCGCGGGTTTCCCAAGGCTGCGGCCACCGGCAATCTCTATTTCCGGACTGCTCTGTCGATACCGCTCGCTTTTTTACTGAATATCTTGGCGGGAGCGCTTATGTCCGCAGTCGGCGTGGTGGATGTGGCGGGTATGCTGGAAAAATGGGCTGCCATCATATCCAAGACGGCCTCGGATTGCGTTGCCGGGGTTATAGAAGGGCTTGCGGACCGCCATCAGTTCATCGAATTGCGCAGGGTCGACTATTCGGTCAAAATCGGGCAACTGTTCGATGCTCATGAACAACTCGAGCTGATGTACCCCGAATCCGATGTTCTGAAGATGCTGGAATCGCCCGGTGATTTCATCCTCAAGTTGAGTTCCGAAGCCGGCAGTCTCGAAAAGATTGTCATAATCAATGCCTTGGACCTGCTATATTTCTGGATGTACCAGCCGCGGGCGCAAGACGTTTTTTGCGCGATGGTCCAGGAGATGTCCGACGAAGAGCGCCGGATTCTGTTCCGTTCACAGTCCGTGTTAAACAGAGACACCGAGGTGTGCCAGTTGCTTATCGACGGCATAGTGGGCAAGAAATATGTTGACGCGCTTTCTTTTTATCTTAACCGCTCGGGGGAATATCTTAAGAAGATGGAAAAGTTGGCCGGCAGTCCAGGTACGACTGAGACCGTTCCTTTGTGGCTAGGCCGTTTTGGAATGAGGTGTGGCGCAATGTTGGGCTCGCTGAGAAACCTGCGCTGGAGTAATCGGGGTTAAGCAGGACGAAAGCGGAGAGTGTTAATGGGTTTCAGCACATATGCGGAAATAAACCTGGATAACCTTGGCTACAATACAGTTTGCATCAGGGAAAAGGTTGCTCCCGCAGCATTGATCCCCGTGGTCAAGGCGGACGCTTACGGCCACGGCGCCGTACCGGTGGTGAAGCGGCTGGCGAGTGAAGGATGCGCAATGTTCGCTGTCGCCAGGCTGGAGGAGGCATTGGAGCTTAGAGAAAGCGGAATTTCTCAGCGCATTCTCCTGCTGGGCAGGTTATTTCCTCCGGAGATTTCACAGGCCTTGAAAGCAGGATTGACGCTCAGCATCTTCGGACACGAAGATCTGCTTTGGGTCGAAAAAGCCTGCGAGAGTGCCGGAAAGCCTGCCGTGGTGCACCTAAAGATTGACTCCGGGATGGGAAGAGTAGGAGTGCTTATATCCGAGGCCGTCGATTTGTTCGAAAGGCTGGCAAGATCCGGGAGTTGTGTGTGGGAAGGCATTTACAGCCACTTCTCCACATCCGACGAAAAGGACAAAAGCTATGCGAGCTTTCAGCTCTTGAGGTTTCAGAAACTCCTCTCGAGGGTTCCGGACCATTCGGGAAAGGCTCGGATGATGGTGCATATGGCTGCCAGCGGTGCGATTCTCGACGTTCCGGGCTGTTACTTCAATGCCGTGCGGCCCGGAATCCTGATGTACGGCCACTACCCTTCAAAAGAGACTTCCAGGTGCATACAGCCGAAGCAGGTAATGTCTCTCAAAACCTATGTGGCTCACGTGAGGGAAATGCCGGCGGGGCATCCCGTCAGCTACGGCAGGAGGTGGGTTACGCCCTGCGGCACAAGAATCGGTGTCCTTCCGATCGGATATGCGGACGGTCTCAGCCGGAGGCTTACCAACAATGGGGAAGTCTTGATCCGGGGCAGACGATATCCGATCGTCGGGACGGTTACAATGGACTACATCATGGTAAATATCGGAGACGGCCCCGTAGCTGTGGGTGATGAAGTCCTGCTGTGGGGCGAGTCGCCGGAAGGGGTCATTGAGGCTATCGATGTGGCCGAGCGGATAGGAACGATTCCCTACGAATTAACCTGCGCGGTTTCCAGACGCGTTCCACGCGTCTATGTCGGCAACCGGTAGAAACTCTTGCATCTGTCCGGCGCGGCGTAGATTTCATTTTCGGCGGGAGAAATCCTGCCCCTGCTTATTGTTTCCTATGCGCAGCCCTGAAAGCGGAGAGTATGGAACTGAATAGATTTAAAATCAGATTTTTGCCACACGGCAAGGAGATAGTCTTTCCGGAGAACGAAAGCATTCTGAATGCCGCTATGGAGGCGGGCGTGCATGTGAATGCGTCGTGCGGTGGGGAGGGGCTTTGCGGCAAATGCAGGGTAATAGTCGAGAAGGGCGTCATCGAGGGTGGCATATCCGAGCAGCTCAGCAAGGAGGACATCGAAGCGGGCTACAGGCTCGCCTGCCGGAGCCTGATTAAAAGCGATTTGATCGTTCGTGTTCCGGTCGAATCGGAAATCGACGCCGGCTACCTGAACCGGATATTTCCCAGGCGAACCGCCCGCGTTCAACAAATGAATCTGGAAGACCTGAAGAGCAAAGGTCTCTTTATACCTCCGGTGGAGAAAAAATATCTTGAATTGCCTGAGCCGACCCGCAAAGACAATCTTGCGGATACATCCCGTCTGGTCAGCTTCCTGAGGATGAATCACAGAGAACACCGGCTGCTGGTAACCCTTCCCGTAATTCGCAAGATGCCGACAATATTTAGAAAATCAGGATTTAGGGTTACCGCCACCCTCAACCGGCCTGTTTTCGATAACAGCAAAACCCAGATCACGAACATAGAGCCGGGCGACACCACGAACAAGAATTTTGCCATAGCTGTCGATATCGGCACTACGACCGTCTACGGGCAACTGATAGACCTGATTACGGGTGAGGTGATTGCGGAGCGCGGCGATTACAACGCTCAGGTCAGCTACGGTGAGGACGTTATATCCAGAATTATTTATGCGGGGAAACCTGGAGGACTCGGCACGCTTCACGAAGTTCTCATTAGCACTATAAACGGCATAATCAATTATCTCATTGAGACCTCCCATGTCGATCGCCGGCAAATCTCGACGATCACCTTGGCAGGGAATACCACAATGACTCAGCTCCTTCTGAAAATCGATCCTGCCAACATCAGGCTGTCTCCCTACGTGCCCGCGTCCACCATTTACCCGACCCTGCAGGCCGTGGATCTTGGGATCGATCTGGACGATCACGCGACCGCCCTCGTCTATGCGAGCGTATCCAGCTTCGTTGGCGGGGATATCCTTTCCGGGGTAATGGGTTCGGGCCTGTACCTCTCCGACCAAATATCACTTTTCATAGATATCGGCACAAACGCCGAAATTGTGATCGGCAACAGAGACTGGCTGGCATGCGCCGCCTGTTCGGCCGGACCGGCTTTCGAGGGCGGGGGCATACAGTTCGGAATGCGTGCCGAAAGAGGCGCAATCGACGACTTCTCAGTCGACCCGCTCACACTGGAGCCAATGATCCTGACGGTGGAAAACGTAAGACCCAGGGGAATATGCGGATCGGGACTGATCAACATAGTCGCCAGGCTTTTCGAAGCCGGAATTATCGACAACCTGGGTAAATTCAACCGGGACCTGAAATCGGAAAGGCTTCGTGAAAAGGATGGTGTCTACGAATACGTTCTGGCGTTTAGCGGGAAGGCGCAAATTGACCGGGATATAGTCATAACCGAAAATGACATCGGTAACCTGATCCGAGCAAAGGGAGCCATCTACAGCGGATACCAGACCCTGCTTCATGAGGTCGGGTTGAAAATAAAGGACCTTGACCGAATATTCCTGGCCGGAGGATTCGGCAGCCGGATAGATTTGGAAATGGCCATGACCATCGGGCTGCTCCCGGAAATCGACCCGGACAGGATTACGTACATCGGGAACGGCTCCCTGATGGGTGCGAGGATGTGCTGCCTTACCAACCGGATCAGGAAAGATGTTGCCGATCTGTTGAAGAAGATGACGAATTTCGAGCTCTCAGAAACGCCGTCTTACATGGGCCGCTACATTGCCGCTCTGTTTCTCCCCCACACGGACTTGGACCTCTTCCCGAAACTTAAGGAGAGACTTGAACTAAGGAAGCGTGAAGCAGGCAGCAGGAAGCCATGAGCATGTGGCAGCCAACCGCGTATCACGCCTGGTGCTACGCGTCTTCTTCCTCCTGCCGCTTTTCCCCATTGTTGAGATAGTAGTCCAGGCCGAAATGGGTTATCTGCTCCTCTCCCATCAAGTATCGAAGGGTGTTCTTGAGTTTCATGGACTGGATAAAGAGGTCGTGTTCCGGGTAGAGGTCCTCTTTTACCATCGGGCTTTTGAAATAGAATGAAAGCCATTCCTGGATTCCGCTCATGCCTGCCCTTTGCGCCAGGTCTATGAACAGGACCAGGTCAAGTATCAACGGAGCTGCAAGTATGCTGTCCCGGCATTGGAAGTCCACCTTTATTTGCATGGGATAGCCGAGCCAGCCGAAGATGTCGATGCAGTCCCATCCTTCCTTGTTATCCCCCCTGGGAGGGTAATAGTTGATAGTCACCTTGTGGTAATAATTCTTGTATAAGACCGGGTAGAGATGGGGCTGCAATATGTACTCGAGAACGGAGAGCTTGCTTTCCTCCTTGGTTTTGAAAGACTCGGCGTCGTCGAGCACCAGCCCGTCACGGTTTCCCAATATGTTTGTTGAATACCATCCTTCCAGGCCCAGCATGCGGGATTTCAGGCCCGGCGCGAGGATCGTCTTCATAAGTGTCTGGCCGGTTTTGAAATCTTTGCCTGTTATGGGCAGCCTCAGGGTATCAGCCAGTTCGATAATGGCGGGGATATCGACTGTCAGGTTGGGTGCTCCGTTGATGAACGGCACGCCGCTTTCCAGAGCGGCAACGGCGTAAAGCATGCTGGGGGGAATGGTGGGGTCGTTCTTGTCGATCGCCTCTTGAAAGGCATCGATCGAACTGTGGATTTGCTGCGGCTTCAGATGCACCTCGGTGCTTCCGCACCAGATCATTACACAGCGGTCAAGTTTGTTGCGTTCTTTGAACTCTGCGATATCGGCTTTAATCTGATTGAGCCTGTCGCGCAGGCCGGGGTCGCTTTTCACGTGGGTGCCGTCGAGATTTTTCACAAATCTGCGGTCGAAAACCGCTTTCAGCGGAACGATTGATTTAAGGAAGTCCCTGATCGAGTCAAGATGGTCGCGATTGAGCACCCGAGCATATAAAGCGGCCTCAAAGCAGTCGGACTCATACAGATCCCAGCCGCCGAAAACGAGGTCTTCCAGGGCCGCCAGCGGAACAAAATCCTTTATTTTGGGAGACCGGCGTTCAAAACGCTTCCCCAGTCTGATCGTGCCGAACTGAGTTAATGAACCTACCGGTTCACCCAAGCCCCGCCGGACAAGTTCAACGCCGGCGATAAAGGTTGTGCTGATCGCACCCCCAATACCGGGTATAAGAACTCCGAGCTTTCCTTTCGCAGGCGCGATCTGCTCCCCTTTTTTCAAATTCTTGGCTTTCAACGCAAATCCTCCCTTTTAAAGTATTTCCGATGAGAATCCTAAATCGGCCCCAAGTGGACCGTTTCTCTTTTCAGGTATGGATTATCGGCCCAATTCCGGAAGGAGGCAAAGATTCCAGAGTTGGGCGTAATCAAAATCGAGGCTCCACGACAAAATGTCAAGCGGGCTTTTCCAGTTCCAGCAAAGCCTTCTTTATACCGAGCCCGGCGGAAAAGCCGCCCAGCTTGCCCGTGCCCGCAATAACCCTGTGGCAAGGTATGAAGATAGGGACCGGGTTTCTGCCGCATGCGCGGCCGACCGCCCTGGAGGCGCCGGCACGGTCTATTTTAGCAGCCACCTGGCCGTAAGACATGGATTCTCCGAAGGCAATGGATTCGATTACGCTCCAGACGTTGCGGTCGAAGCGGGTTCCTTTCCTCAAATCCAAGGGAACCCTGGGTGGTGAGACCCGGTTCGCGAGGGACTTGAGAATGCAATCCCTTGCTTCTTCAAGTGGTTCCGATCCGTAACCCGGGATTGGCTCCGCATTCGGGTATTGTTTGACCACCGCCGAAACCGCGTCATCTTCCGAAGGCCGGTTCTGCCCGAGAAAGCTCACCAGCGCTATTCCATCACTGCTTTCCGCAACAACCATCCACCCGACCGGCGTGTCGAATGTCAAATATCTCAATGCGAGTTTGTCTATCAATTCATGTACTCTACGATGTACGGATTTGTCTCCGCTTCACGCCGCAATGTGGACTTGGGCCGATCCCCGTAGTCGTGGCCCGGCCATACTACTGTGTCCGGCGGCAAAGTCTTCACAAGTTTCTGAAGTGATTGAATCAACTGCTTGAAAGAACCTCCAGGCAGGTCCGTACGCCCAACCGCTCCCACAAATAGAGTGTCCCCGGTAAAGAGGTTTCCATCTATCAAAATGCAGCACCCTCCCGGCGTATGCCCTGGAGTGTGAATGAATTTCATCTTCAGGTTGCCGAATGAAAGTTCGTCTCCGTCCTGCACGCTGACATCGGCGGGGCTCATAGCGGGGAACCCCATGCTCCTGGCGAACATTTTGCTCTCCGGTTTTTGATAGAAGACGTCGTCAGCCGCGTGCATAACCACACCGGCGCCGGTCGCTTTCCTTATTGGCTCGTTGCCGCACGTGTGGTCCGCATGTCCGTGGGTGTTCACGATATAGCGGAGTTTTATTCCTTTTTCCCGGAGATGCTCCACGAGGGCTTCCTCGTTTCCTGCAGGGTCGATCAAGATGCCCTCTTCAGTTTCTTCGTCATAAACAAGATAACAAAACACCTGCATGTAACCGACCGGGATCTGCTCGATTTTCATCGACTCCTCCATGGGTTTGACATTAAGCCGAACTTTCATCGTGACCGGGCCAAAATGAACCAACTTCATTGAAAAGTCAAATGGACGGAAGACAGAAGACGGAAGACGGAGGACTAAAGACGGAGGACTCTGATTTCAGGGGCAAGGGGTAATACCGGTCTCCTTCCTCGCCGATATCACCCCTTGGTAGAGAGGTCGAATGATTAGTTGTAAAAACGATCCAAAGGACTCACGTGTCCGGATCACTGGGAGATGACTATCTTGTTGCCTGTCACAATGTTGTTGAGTTTATTGGATTCAGCCACATTGTTGGTGTTATCCACAATCAAGCCGAAATAGTAGGTCCCGGGTGTTAAGTTCGAAGGAATCTGCGCTGAAATCGACACCGAACTGGTGACGCCGACCGGCAGGCTGGACACCCACCTCTGGCCCATCAGTATGTCGGATGGGGAGATAGTCGTGGTGGTGGAGAGGTACATGCCGACATAAAAATTCCTGGCCGTCGCATAACCCTGGTTTCTGATGGTGCTCGAGATCCCGATGGTCTGCCCGACTTTACCGGTCGTTGGGCCGACGACCGATAGGCCCACGAGATCCGGGAGGGGGGCGCAAATCTGGATCTGTCTGGCCAGGGTGTTGTTCGTCTTGTTGCTTTCATCCACGACACCGCCGCTGTCGGCGACCGCCACCAGATAATAGTATCCCGGTTGTACAGTCGGAGGAATCGCTAAGTTGGCATTGGCATTCGCGACAGCATTTAATTTGAGGCCAGGCACGCCGCTGCTCCCCAGGAAAGAATTCCTGCTATCCATCCATGGCATTTGGGTCGACGTAAAGGAAAGATAGAAGCCAAGCTTGCACGGCGGGGAGGCGCCCGCTCCGATATTTTTAACGCTGCCTGAAACTGGGATTTTTTGGCCGCTGGCTCCTGTGGCCGGCCCCGATAAAGACGACACGATCAGGTCGGGGAGTGGAGGGATTGCCGAACTGATCTTTGCAATGAAAACGTCGCTCGCGCCGGCGATGCGGCCTGTCATGGGCGCTACGACGGGGAAGTCCGTGGAGTAGGTATATCCGGTCAAATAGAGATTACCCAATGTGTCCAGCGCAGCCGCCGTTGCGACATCAACATCGCTGCCGCCCAGGTAGGACGCATAAGACAGAGAGCTGCCTGTTGGGTTTAGTTTAGCGATAAACGCATCAGAGGCTCCGTTTAGCGTCCACTGGAAAGCGTTGCCCTGGACCGGAAAGGTTAGGGACCATGTCTGGCCGACCACGTACGCGTTGTTCGCGCTGTCCACCACGATGCCGCTTCCCGAATCAAAATCCTCCCCTCCGAGGTAAGTCGAGTAGACCAGCGTTGCCACTCCGGTTAGCGCGGGATCGAACTTCGCAACGAAGCCGTCGTAATTTCCCGCAATGCTCATCTGGAAGGCATTACCGCCTGTGGCCGACAAAGTGGTAAGGTCGGACGAGGATGTCGATCCCGTCACGTAGGCGCAAAGGTGGTTGGGCGCAGCGGTATTGGCTGCAACGGCTATCGCGGTAGCAAAATCGTCCCCTGAGCCGCCGAAATAGGTTGAGTATACAAGGGTTGAACCGTTGGCGGCGAAAACCGTTGTGAAGGTGTTCCACCCTCCTTTATTGGTTGCCTGGCAGGGATTGACGGTCGGGAAATTCGTGGAAGCCGTGTATCCGGCCACGTATGCCAGCCCGGCACCATCAAGGGCGATTGCGTTGGCAAAGTCTTCACTGCTGCCGCCGAGGTAAGTCGAGTAGGCAAGCGCCGTTCCGGTGGCGTTGAGCTTCGAGACAAAGGCGTTGATCACGCCGGCATTGGCGGCCTGGTATGCAGCGGCGGTCGGGAAATTTGTCGAGGTGGTGTAACCGGCGACGTAAGCAACGCCGTTGGTCCCCACGGCGATCCCGGTGGCATAGTCATCACCGGTTCCCCCCAGATAGGTAGAGTAGATGAGCGCCGAGCCCGCCGCGTTCATCTTGAACACGAATGCGTCATGTTGCCCTGCGTTGCTGGTGCTGATCACTCCGGCGGTGGTCGGGAAGTCCGTCGAATCCGTATAGCCCGTCACATAAGCGGCGCCTGTTGCGTCAACCGCGATGCCGGTGCCGAAATCATCGCCGCTTCCGCCAACGTAGGTGGAATAGACAAGGGCGGTGCCGGCGGCGTTCAGTTTGGAGACAAAAACGTCCGCCCCGCCGGCATTGCCTTGTTGCAGCGGTTTTTGCGTCTGGAAGTCCACGGAGTAGGTCCAGCCCGTGACGTAGGCGCAACCGGTGGAATCCACCGCGATACCGTATCCGAAGTCGTAGCCGCTGCCCCCGAGATAGGTTGAGTAGCTAATCAATGGATCGATATAGAGGGTTTTGCCCGGATCGTATTGGGCAATTTGGAACCCGACCTCCGAACCATCGCCTGAAAGGACATAACCGCCCTGGACGGCTTTCTTTTCCCCGTCGGACTCCTGGTATATCACGGGGGCGTGCTGAATGAGTTCACCGCCTTCCGGGAGCCGAAGCACCAGGTCGCCGGAGGCATTCAATTCCACTCCATCCACACCTTCAAAGCAAAGCCGTATTTTTGCGGGATCACTACCGGGCCGAACCACGAAATCATGTTCGAGCCGCACCCCCTTATCTGTTCGGTTCCCGTAATATACAAGATCCACACCGGGATAGAGATCGTGGTATTCCACCCTGGCATATTGAGGCACATCGGTGCGCCACTTCCCCGGGTCGCCGCTGTTGAGGTAGTTTGTCCGGCCCGGAAGCTCTTCTTTCCCTTCAATTTTAAGGTCGGAATTGGCCCCGGAAAACTTCGTCCTCACAACCGAAGGGGCTTCGAACTTAGAATGTGTATGTCGAAGGTGAGGCGGTCCCTGAGGTGAAAAATGGGAATCCCCTCCTCTTCTCAGTACGAGCACGCTTTCGTCGCGAGTTAGAAAGAGGTTGTAGCCTGAGCCTCGGGAAAGGAAGCTGACCTGCTCGTCGCTCTGCCCCAGGTTGGGTTCAAAGTGCATAGGCAGCCGGCCGTATGATTCTTTGGCCTGGAGCAGCGCCCCCTGTTCACCCTTATTAGCTGTCCCGCTATGCCCTGCTGAAGTCAAATAAGCAATTCCCATCACCGGCAGCACAAGTGCCGCCAGTATGACGATAATTCCCTTGCCTACAGCTTTCATGGTCTTATTCCATTCATGCCAAAGGTAAATTCACAGATATGGACACTTGGAGAATCCTTTTCATGTTCCAGCCGGTTCTCATGAATGCCCTGGATAGGTCGACCCGCTACTTGTATAAAGTCGGCAAATTCTCGAAAATCTTTAGACAAATCAGGACCTTTACCCCGATTTTTGCCTCAAACGCGTTAAAAGGGGGCAATTTCGATGCCTTGCGAAAGCGTTTCGAGATCACTGGGATTTATTGGTTAAGGAGGTGGTTGTCAATTCTTGTAATGCGTAACATAACATGTTACAATCCGCCATCATGATAAAGACGTTTGCGCAGGTCTGGCTCGAAGATTTCTGGAACGAAGGGAAACACAAACATGTGCCTCCAGAACTCAGTCAGAGGCTCCTCCGAAAGCTCGATATGCTTAACCGCTCAAAAGAATTAAGAGACCTGGCCGCGCCGCCTTCGAACCGCCTCCACCCTTTGCACGGAAATCGCCAGGGGCAATGGGCTGTATCGGTAAGTGGTCCCTGGTGTCTATGTTTTCGCTTTCAAGATGGACATGTCTTTGACCTGGAGCTTGTCCAGTACCACTGAACAGGAGGTAACCATGATTCCCAAAAACAGACGGCCCACTCCCCCTGGAGAGATACTCCTGCACGAGTTTATCGAGCCCCTGGGACTCACTCAGAAGCAACTGGCCGAAGCTTTGGGGGTTACAAGGATTCGGGTTAACGAGATCATCCGTGGAAAGCGGGGCGTCACTCCCGATACTGCCTTTCGTCTTTCCAAATTCTTTGGAACGACAGTCGATTTCTGGATGGGACTTCAGGCGGATGTCGACATGTGGGACACCTTGAGCACACACGGAAGCGAATACGAGCGGATCAAGCCCATCGCTCATGCGGCGAACGAGTAGCGCACCCTTTCGAAGTGTGGCCCGGCTGCTAGTCGGAACTCTTTTCTTCAATCATCCTGATTGCTTTGGCGGGGCATTCTTCCGCGCAAATTCCGCATCCCTTGCAGTAATCATAGTCGATTTCAACCGGGATGGACTTTTTGACTATGCCTTCCGGACAATACATCCAGCAGAGGAAGCAGGACTGCCGCCCTGTTTTTGACGGAATGCATTTGGCGCCGTCTATCTCAGGCCGCGATGATCTCCAGTCGCCGGTTTTTCCGGCTTCGGCCTCGCAAAGTTTGGATCTCGCAACCGTGAATGGGTCTTTATGAGCTTTAGTGTATGCCATGACAACCTTTCCGGGTTCTTTCCTTTCGGCGCATCGGTAGAGACGGTCGGGATTCCCAGTATGCTTTCCGGCCCAGGGAAAAAATCTCCCATGGAAGGCCGGCAATCGAAAATCATGCGGGTCTGTCACCGTTCGACGATATGATCGTTGCTTCGTAGGCCAGCCTTGCACCCAGGACGTTTTTTTGGCCGGCCTCTCCCTTGAAGTGATTCTTCAAGGCCTTTTCTATACTCTCCATGCTCACGAGACCGGTCGCTTTCGAAAAGCCGCCCAGAATGGCCGTATTGAACATGACTGTTCCTGAGATGATAAGGCCGGCTTTGGCGGCTGCGTGCGTCGCGTCGGTCACGGCAATCCTGGCGGGTGATGTCAAAGCGATCTGTTCGGGGGGCCTTGTGCTGTTTACCAGAACGATGCCGTCCGGTTCCATCCCGGCCAGGACATTCACTACGCGCAGTATCGTCTCATCCATCACAATCACCACGGAGGGCTTTTGAACGAGAGAAAATGTCCTAACCGGCTCGCGCGCAAACCTGTTCGTGGCGATTACGGGGGCGCCTCTTCTTTCCGCCCCGAAAAACGGAGCGGCTGTCACTCCCTCATATCCGTCTATATATGCGGCTTCGGCCAGGATCTCGGCGGCTGTGACCGCGCCCTGACCACCGCGGCCATGCCATCTGATCTCGATATATTTGTTGTTCATTTGCCGGAAACCCCGTTCCCCCTGATATATTCACTTCCTGTTTAGTTTCGCAAAATTAATATCTTTTTAATAGCCCAGAGTCAACCTTGCTCTTGTGCAGGAGCAACCTTTCATTTTTGGATCTTGCCTAATTCATCAGGTTTTTTTATTAGAATAGAGGGAAACTGGAACCGGCTTTTTTGAAATCGCCCGAGTATTGGGGTATTCCGGGCGATAGCGGTTCCCGTGCATGGGAAGACAAAAACGCCCGGAGCAACAGCCAATGGAGTCTCAAGACAGAACTATCGGAAGCTTGAATCTTGAAAACGGACTTACTGTTTATTTCATTGACCGGTCCAGTCCGCCGGTAGCCGGACGCTGTCAGGCACAGTTGTTGATCTGGGCGCCCGTGGAGCCGACTGAGGACCATTTCAGCAACTACCCTGAGCCTTCCGAGGTTCTGAGCCGGTTTAACTCTTTGACCGGCTCCGGTCCGGTTGGGTTTAGAACCGTAAAGGCGCGGAACTTCATTAGGCAGGAAAAAGTTGAATCCGTGCTGGACGAAATGAAAAACGAATTTATCCGGTCCAATCTTGAATATCTCAAAAACCCTCGTTTCTCTGCCAAATTTATCACCCGAAAGTTTGAGGAGCTTTGTGAAAAGGAGGCCCTGCGCCGAAATTACGAATTAGCCCTGAAAAGCAATGCATCGCGATAATCGGCAGGCGAGGTGGTGTTCACAATGTGCTTAAAGATGGTCAGGCTGATCGGAGGGAGTTGATGCACAGGGGAACGGTTGCGGGCAATCTGGCGGTAATCCGGGAAAAAATCGAGGCCGCATGCATTCGTGCAGGGCGTGATCCCGGTGGCGTGAAACTGGTCGGGGTTACCAAAACCGTTCCTGTCGAGAGGATTCGGGAAGGCATAGAAGCCGGCATCGAGATCCTCGGCGAAAATTACATTCAGGAGGCAAAGGCAAAAAGAGAGGCGCTCTCGGGGCTTTCCGTTATCTGGCACTGCATCGGACATCTCCAGACAAATAAAGCAAAAACGGCCATTGAATGTTGTGACTGGGTCGAAACGCTCGACCGATGGGCCATTGCAACCGAACTGAACCGAAGGGCCGAGAGCGCGCGTAAAAAGGTGCCGGTCCTGATCCAGGTGAATATCGGGGAGGAAGAGACCAAGAGCGGCATCCAGCCGGACGAGCTGAGTTCTTTTTTTAATCTTGTATGTGGCCTGAACTCTCTGGATGTGCGCGGGCTCATGGCCCTGCCTCCATATTTCGACCAGCCGGATCGGGTCAGGCCATACTTCAGGCGGATGCGCCAACTCCTGGAAAAGTTGAGGTCCGAGGCCCCCGAGCCTGAAAAGCTGGTCGATCTGTCGATGGGGATGAGCGGCGATTTCGAGGTGGCGATAGAGGAGGGTGCAACCCTCGTTCGAATCGGAACTGCCCTTTTCGGGCACAGATAGAAGAAACCCGTCTTGATATGTGAGGCTAGGGCTTCGATATTCGCCGCTGGCGCTGGACTTCATAGAGAGCGACGGCGGCTGCCGAGGCGGCGTTCAGCGAATCAAGAGGGCCCCCGGCCTGAATTCTCACCAGCATGTCACACTCTTTTCTTATCAGCGGGCGGATTCCCTTCTGCTCGTTACCGATTACCAGGCAGAGCGGCACTGTGAAATCGGCTTCGAAGGTGCTCTTGGTTCCTCTGACATCAAGACCCGCCACCCAGTAGCCCGCTGATTTTATCATCATGAGCGTTCGCGCGAGATTTGTTACCCTGGTGACCGGAACATATCCGGTGGCTCCCGCCGAAACCTTTATAACTGTCGCATTGATGCTTGCCGAGCGGTCCTTGGGAATTATCACGCCTTTGGCGCCCAGAAAGGACGCGCTTCTGAGGATTGCTCCGAGGTTTTGCGGATCCTGAATGCTGTCCAGTACGAGAAGCGGCTCACGTTCCGCAAGGGGCCTTTCGAGAAATATCTCAAGCTCCGTGTAAAGGAACTCCGCCGTCTTCAGGGCCACCCCCTGATGGTGCGCGTGGCCGGTGAGTTCCGATATTCTTTCGTTTGCGCTTCGTGTGACGGGTATCCGCCGTCTGCCGGCAAGCTCCTCAAGCTCCCGCCCTCTGGAATCGCTTCGGGAAATTAGTAGCTCGCTCGCGCCGGTTTTTTCACCAAGCAGGGCTTCCCTCACAGGATTTACCCCTGAAATCCAGATAGCCCGTTCGAATGAATCGGCCTTTTTCATGGAAGATTAAGCATCAGGATGGGTGAGCGACGTCAAAAAGTTTTTAAGCCTGGCCGCCTGCGCTACCCGGCTCGATCTTTGGGCATGCAGGATCGCCTTCATATCGTTGACGGCCTCCTGCAAGTCGTCG
>Ga0326728_10002470_pt1 | contig 61394 bp, 45 predicted proteins | sample MB3enrmetagenome_FD_207602 | JGI IMG/M metagenome (GOLD analysis project Ga0326728, IMG submission 207602) | Lab enriched peat soil microbial communities from McLean, Ithaca, NY, United States - MB31MN | ecosystem: Environmental > Terrestrial > Soil > Wetlands > Peat | place: USA: New York... | reverse complement strand
ACATCACTTGGATATGCAACCTGCTTTTTGCTTCCCATGCCTCCATCGTCAACGACAATGCAGACAATTAAACAACCTTTGATTCCAAAAGAATAAAGTTAATAACAGGCTCTAGGCGGAACCATATTTTCCATGGTCTGGCTCATCCCATTCTTCCTTCTGCTCGGAACAAGCATTCCTGCCGCAGTTACACTGGCCTTTGTTCTGGGGTTTGGTATTGGTTATCCGGCTTTGCTCCCCCCGCAGGCATCATGGTATACGGAACTCTTTGATGTTGAATTCCGTACGTCGGGTTTTGCTTTCTCTCGCGAAGTGGGTTCACTGCTGGCAGGTGGAGTAGCCCCATTCATTGCTACGGCACTCTTTGACTGGACAGGCCATTGGTGGCCGATCGTGGCCTATATGTCATTTCTTGGCTTGATTACTTTGGTCGCATTGCATCTTGGGCCAGAAACTCTGCACAAAAACATGGAGTAATAGGACGATAGACTCCGACGCTTACGCAGAATACATGTGAACATAATTCTGTGCCCAATAGATTCAGTGAACTGACCTTGCCCTCAGAATGCGTATCCCATAACTGAGAGTTTTTCGACGTCGTCGAGGCTGTGTGTAAAGTGGAAACCCACACTCCTGGTGTTTGGTGAACCTTAGAGCATTTTCGATTTAAGTGTTTACATATCCGCAAGAGGCGAAGAAGTTCGAGCACTGGTCCGGCGTAACCGCGCTGATGAGGTCACCGATTTCCTTCCATAGTGCATCGATGGATCGTTTGGCCGCTTTGCGGAGCAGCGCTTTCAGTTTGGAAAAGAACTTCTCGATGGGATTGAAGTCGGGCGAGCAGGGCGGCAGATAGAGCAGTGTGGCACCTGTCGCATGGATCGCCTCTTCAATGCCTGACACCTTGTGGCTGCTGAGGTTGTCGAGGATGACGATGTCTCCCGGCTGCAACGTAGGACACAAGAATTCGCACACATAGGCGAGAAACATCTCCCCATCCATGGAACCGTCAGTGACCATGGGTGCGGTCAACCGGCGGTGCCGTCGCACCCGCAAAGGTGGTCGTTTTCCAGTGTCCGTGCGGTGCCGAGGCGATACAACGCTTACCCTTGGGAGCGCGCCCGCAACGACGCGTCATGCTGGTCGATGTCTATGTTTCATCAATGAATACGGGCTTTTCAACCTCCATCCGCGGCAATGCTTCAGCCCATGCTTGCCGCGCCTGCTGCACGTCCTCGCGCTCTTGCTCGCTGGCGTGCAGGGTTTTTTTTGAAGGTGAGATTCCACTTGTTCAACTGATGCCACAGTGCGCCGGGCTTGATCAAAACATCCTGCTTGGCCAATCGTGCAGACAGTTCCGACAGCGCCAGATCAGGCTCAGCTTCAATCCAGCCGCGCAGAACGGACTCCATCTCAGCCACTCGCGAACGGCGATGGCCACCGATCTGAAAGCTGGTTCGCTTGCCCAACTTCTGTGCTCGGTCACGAACCTGGTAGACCCAAACACGGCTCACTTCCAGACGCCGTGCAATTGAGCTCGGCCTCTCGCCGCGATCCAGCGCCCACAGCACCCGCTCACGCAAATCCTGCGAATACGATTTCATCCTGCCTCCTGCCTTACGGCAGGATCATTATCTCTTAAAATGTAAATACTTAAATTAGAAATGCTCTAAACATAAGGAGGGTACATTACACAGGCATCCCCACATTCAGGCGAGGCCCGCTAGGGAGGCGTGGGGATCGGTAGGCCTTCATGACAGGCGTACGATGTGAACGGATATAACGCTGACGATAGCGGTTATTGATCCGACGGACCGCTCTGCCGTGCAGGAGATTCTGCGCCTCAACCTGCCGGATGAGCACATCGTTGAGGTTATTCGGTACTCCCCAGAGGAAAAACAACGAGGTGGCCAGCCCGAAGGGCCGCGCCGTTCCGTGCGGTATCAGACGCTGCGGAAGCTCATCCGATGTAGCTTGAGATGCTGGTACAGGAGCAAACATCCTTATCCATCCCAGATCAGGCGAACCGCTCCATGCGTAGCCGCCAACACGCCTTTGTTTTTCGTTCGAGTGCAGGTGCAGTAGAGGAGCGCATCCCGGAAGTTCTTACCGCCGGAATGCGCTCTCGTCGCATGGCTAGATACCGCAGAGATGTACCTGAACGCCCAGTTCGGCAAACATCGCCGCCTTTGCCGCCAATGCCTTGTCGGCAATCTCAGGCGTTGGAGCGTAGGCAACATTCACATGGTTTGCGTGATGGCGCGCCATGAACTGTGTCTGCGAAACTCCGTGCAGCAACACATGCATGATGGGCCACTGCGAGGTCGTTGCCTTCCAACGACGCTCGGTCTCTTCGGCAGGCAATTCGATGGCAGTTGCGCGGCCTATGTCCACATGCAAGGCGCCATCTGCAATAAATACGCGGCTCCAAACCACATCGCCGGGCTTGCAGATTCCCTTCAACGTTCCGCCGCCCAACCGAAAATACATGGGGGGCTGGCGCTCGCTGACTGCCTTGCTGTATCCGCCGATCAGATGTGAGGGCGGTACGGCTCCTGAAATCTGAAAGACCCACACAAAATCATCAACGCCTTGGCCCTTGTAATGCTCGCCCCAGCGAACATCATGCAGTGTGGTTGCCGGGTCCAGTTGCATCGCATTCCACACCCGGTTGGTGATGATTGCATCAAGTCCGGCACACTCATCCACTTCGTTGAAGTGCGGCAGCGGCTGTCCCTTGTAAAGTTCGCGACCATCCTGTGAGAAGACGGGTGGGCGCTCCACATTGTTCAACATGCCCTCAGCAAGATCGGAGGCCGGAACCATGTCCTTCAGGCCCTGCTGGTACTGAATGCCGATCACGTCACAGCCAAAGCTGTCGGCAATGCGCAGGGTAGCGATGTACATCTTGCACTGCTCAAGAATCTGCGCATCGGTCAGGTCCGTCTCTTCATTCGGACCGGTGCGGAAGGTGATGCCGCTCTTATCGAGCCAGTCGCGAACCTTCTGAGCTTCCGCGTTGGGAATCTCGCGCATCGCCGCCACCAATGCCGCCTGACTCAGGCGCTCCTTGTAAACACCCAGCGGGTTGAGCAGCGGGTCTTCGATGATGGCGTTATACATTCCCATGCAGCCCTCATCGAATACGCCAAGAATTGCCTTCTTCGACCTGAGCACCTTCGCCAGCGAAATACCCAGTTCCCGCTCGGCCACAGGAAGCTTTGCCAAATTGAGATCATGCACATGACGCAGGTCGCGATCGGCCTTCTTCTCCGTCAGCCATTGGCGCAGACCCTTGCGGAAGGCCTCATCCTCGAAGTCCTTGCTCCAAAGAGTGCTGAATTCGACGCCGGCCTTGTGCAGGCATCCATTCAGGTTGAGCATTCCAACCAGCCCCGGCCACTCGCCGGACCAGTTCGCCACCGTCAGGATGGGGCCGCGATGACTCAACAGGCCCGCCAGCACATGATTGCTGTATTGCCAGACTGCTTCCGCCACAACAATGGGAGCATCCGGAGAGATATGTTTGAAGACATCCATCCCCATGCGCTGGTTATAGATGAAGCCATGCTCCAGTTTTGGATCGTAAGAATGTGCGCGACGCAGTGTGAATCCTTCGGCCTTGAAGGCCTCGGTCAACTTCGCTTCCATCTGCGACTGTGCTGCCCAACAGACCTTGTTTGCCGAGTGGCGAAGGTCGCCGCTGGCTATTAACAGAACTTCCTTTGCGGCCACAGGTGTTGCTACCTCTAATTCGGGAACGACATACGATGCCATTGCTGATTTCTCCCTTTTCTCCGGCTTCTCTGAACCGGAACACTCTGCCGCTGACTGCGGCATGGTTGAATTAATTCGCTTCCAACTTGCGGAAGCGCGCATACGCCTCATCCCAACGATCAGATCGCTCGGGATGAAACGCAGAACATTGAACAGAATCTGCAATGGCGATGCGCCCTGCACGCACATCGGGCAGATGCCCGGTCGCCACTGCCTGCAGCATTACATTACCCAGCGTTGAGGCCTCTGCCGGGCCGCTTACCACCTCGCAGCCACATGCATCGGCGGTCATCTGGCAGAGTGTTGCATTCAGTCCGCCGCCGCCGACTACGCGAATTGTTTGAAGGGTGCGTCCGGTGACTCCGCGTAGCGACTCAAGCACCGAGCGGTATTTCAAGCTCAGACTTTCAAAGACGCAGCGCGCAATCTCGCCGATGCACTCCGGAATCGGTTGTTGGGTTGCGAGGCAGTAATTACGAATCGCTCTTGGCATGTCGCACTGCATCTGAAAATCGCGTGCATCGGGATCAATGAAGCTTTGAAATGCCTTTGCGCTTTCTGACGCAGATACCAGATCGTTCCATGTACAGGGATGGCCCTCACTTGCCCAATGCCGCTGGCATTCCTGCGCAATCCACAGGCCGGTGATGTTCTTCAGCAGCAATACGGAACCGTCTGCACCGCCTTCGTTGGTAAAGCCAAGCCGGAAGGCCTCCGCAGAGGTGTTGGGTTCGTTCAACTCAACACCCATCAAACTCCATGTTCCGCTCGACAGGAAGACGCTCTCTTCCTCCATGTTGGGAATAGCTGCCACAGCACTCGCCGTATCGTGCGAGCCGACGGCAATCGCAGGAAACGACTGCGTAAAGCCACACTCGTCAACCACATCCGCGCGCACCGGCGACAGCAGGGTTCCCGCCTGCGTTACAGCGGGAAGAATATTGACCGGCATCCCCAAATCACTCAGCAGATCACGCGCCCAATCCTTCTTTCGATGTGCATACATTTGCGTCGTGGAGGCTTCAGACCACTCCATGGTCTTATCGCCACACAAAAGATAGGTGCACAGGTCGGGAATCATCAGCAGGGTTTCTGCACTTTGAAGCGCCGGATCCTGTACGCGCACCATCGAGTAGAGTTGGAACAATGTATTAATCGGCATTGTCTGGATGCCGGTTTCAGCAAACCACTTCTGCTCCGGAACGCTCTCGAAGACACGTTGCGGAATGTCTCTGGTGCGGGGGTCGCGATAGTGCCGCGGATTGCCGATCAAACTTCCGGCGCGGTCAAGCAGACCGAAGTCCACCCCCCACGCATCAACAGCAATTCCCTGCGGCAATTGCGAAGTGCTGGCATGGTACTTTGACAATCCCACCTTGATCTGCGACCAGATACCGAGAATGTCCCAGTAAAGTCCGTCGGCAGCGCGCACTCCGCCGTTGGGAAAGCGATGCAGTTCCTTCGCTGTAAATACGCGGCCATCCCACTGGCCAAGCATGATGCGACCGCTGGAAGCTCCAAGGTCGGCGGCAACGAAGTTTGCTGTCTGCGTCATAGGCCGAATGGGCGGGATACGACTCCCTGTTCTGCTCGTTGATAGCGACAGCCTACGCCAATTATGCGTGTCTGCAATATGCCTTGGTTTTTGCCCTTGAGCATGGTGAGAGAAGCAATCATTTGAATTGTTTTGAACTGATTTCCGAACATGCGGTGAATGATACTCTCTAAACAAGTTCAAAACAATCCAAATTATGGATTAATTCTGTTACATAATATTATGATTATCCAGTGATATTCCTATGACAATCGGATCAATGAAGCAAACCCAGCGGATTCGCGAGATTCAGGAGTTCTTCTCCCGTCAGGAATTTGTTGGCTTTCAGGAGCTGTCTGAACGGTTTCAAGCTTCAAAATCGAGTATTCGCCGCGATTTGATCGAGCTTGAACGCGAGGGTGTACTTCGCAGAGTCCATGGAGGTGCTATTTCGCTTCAGACTCGCGATGACATTATGGATTTCACCAATTTGTCGGTGAGTTGCCATGACGAGAAGGTTCGCATAGGGAAAGCCGCCGCAGCTCTGGTTGAAAACGGCCAGACCGTGATTCTGGGGGGCGGCTCAACAGTGGTTGAGGTTGCCAGACAGCTTAGAAATCGTCCTATCCAGATCGTCACCAACTCCATCCCGGTAGCACAGGAGTTCTGGGACAGCAAGCTGACAGAGGTCACGCTGACGGGTGGCTATCTCTACCCCAGACTAGGCGTAGAGATAGGCCCTATCTGCGAAAAGATGCTCAGTTGCGTCTCCGCAGACATCCTTATTATGGGCATCCGTGGTATTACCGAAGAGGGCATCAGTGATTCCAATAGTCTTATTGTGGAATCGCTCCGCAAGATGATTAAGGCCGTGCGGCGGGTCGTCATTGTGGCCGATCACACAAAATTTGGACGCGATGCACTGATTCAGGTAGCCAGCCTGAATGAAATTCATCAGATTGTTTCCGATAATAATCTCCAGTCGGAGTTCCTGCACATGCTTGAAAAGCATGGAATCAACTGCATCCTCGCATAGCCATATCTGCTTCCGCATCTCATCCATGCGCTTAGATAGCTACAGCAACCCGCCATCTACTGCGATCGCCTGTCTCGTGAGGTAACTGATTGTCAGAGATGCCAAAAATCTGACCACCGTACCTTTGACCCCGGACAGTGGCAACGAATTGCCGGGGTGCGTTATGCGGGCAAAAAGAGATTCGGCGCGGTCTCAGAGGAGAGACCGCGACGAAGGGTTAGGTAGACTTGTTTCTACTTACCGTTGGGGTCAATCTGGACATCAAAGTTATCAATCAACTCGTTATACCCTCCCCCGCTGGCCCCAGCTCCAACAACCACAATCTGGAATGTATTCTCTCCAGCATTGTAGGACGGTTGAGCCCCCGAACTCGTCACCAGGCTGCCAGTAGTTGTAGAACCCGCCGAACCCTGACTGGCATCAATGTATCCGTCCTTGCCCGTATCATTCCAGGCAGATGAGGGTGCAATCTGTGTACCGTTCAGGAGTATCTTATATTTGCCGAAGTTGTTGAGGGTCGTACCAGTGATGTTGACTGCAGAGCCGACGAAATAATTCACTGCTGTGTTGTACTGGCCGGAAGATGGGATAAAGGCCAGAAAGCTCATCGTGCCACCATTGCTGCTGTCCGCCAGATATGCCGCGTAGTCACCGGAGGCTGCGGCAATCTGCTCGTCCGTCTCCGTGGCTCCTGTCCCGGTAACGCCTGCAAAGAAGTTCTCCGCCTCATAGAGATTGGTCATATCGTCTGCTTTCTTTCCCATGATGTTCTGGAGGTAGTTCCAATTCTGTGTCACGAATGAATATCCGGTGTGATTGGGGCCATGATCCGCGTTGTCCGTTGAGCACCAGATCGAAACGTTCGTGCCGGTGGTAGCCGGATAAGCAGCATTGTCGCTCTTGTTGCATTGAGGCCGGAGCAACCAGAAGGCTGTAATAGAATTGTTGCCCAGAGTACTGCTCTGCTTGACAGAGCTGGGAGTGACATTCGAGTAGAGCTCCCAGAAGAACATGTATCGAACTCCGGCTGCGAGCGCATTTTGCAACTCCTGACCAAGAGACTGACGGGCAACCTGATCGGATGCAACATTGAGGGTTAAGGGTGCCTGAATGGCCGTGCCTGTAGCCAGCATCGGGTTATTAAATTTGTTGGTGCCCCACCCATCATTCGAGTAGTAGTCGGTTTCCTCGGCACCAAATTCGGTCAGGTAAAACGAGTGAACGCCATTATTACCACCCTGCGTGTAAACATCGCCATCAAAGGAGCATTGGCATAAGGTGTAACTGCCGGGTGTCCCTGTAGGTATTGCACTCACATCGGGATATGCTCCCGTGATGGGGACACCGGGCGCGGCAAAGGCGTTCTGCTGAGGTTGCGAGATGCGAGGCAGAGCAGTCGTAGTATTTTGGCTATTGATGCCAGCCCATTGTGGCCCGGTTGCAAGGCTCAGGTTCGAAGGGCTCTGCGTATAGAGCGCAACTTCGTTATACATCTGCTGTGCGCGTGGAACCGTAGAGGTATCCGGCATCGGAGCATAGGGTGCTCCTTCGAACTTATTATTAGGCGCTGCCCCGCCGATCGGGTAAGAATAGTAATCGGGGTTGCCATAGAAGTTCATGTCATCATCTGGTCCACCCGCCGGATAGACTACATTGACCGGCGAGGTATGGGCAGAGTTAGCGATGTTATTGCCGTTTGTTGATTCATAGTAGATCTCAGCACCATACATATCCATGTGCAGGTATGGCAGGACGAGATCCATAAAGAAGGGCGCTTCGAAGTTGCTTCCAATCATGCCGGAATCTCCATAGGTATCAATACTGGTTCCCTCTGCTGCCATCAGAACAGCAACGTTCTTGGCAGAGGAGTTATTTGCAATAAATGCTGCGCGCGCATCATTGACGCCTGCCCACCGCAAGTTATACCACTGGATGGCATTCTGAATGTCTTGGCAGAAAACGCTGTTGTAGGAGATTGAGTTAAAGCCCGCACTCTCCTGACAGGTTTCATATCCCAGAGAGTTTTCGGCAAAGGAGTTCACCGGTCCCCAGGCATTCTGATAGTTCAACAGTTCGTCTCCATCCCACTCTTGCAGGATGAAGGTCTTGCCTGAATTGTTGTACGTAGTTAACAGGTAACTGGTCAGCTCGTAAAACTCATTGTAGACACAGGCCTGATTCGTCTGGCTCCAGGCTGGAGACGTAGGAGCAGCCGTGTATGAGTTTGACGTTGAGTTATAGGTCGGCGGGCCATAGAAGGGCGATCCGCAGGCATTTCCTTCATTGTCTTTGCCGAATTCAGCTGCTTCCAAATCGTAGGTTACAAAATCCGGATTGTTAAAGAGCTCGTACATCGGTGCAGATTCGGCTATTTGCACCAGATTCCCCGGATTGCTGCCGCCATTCAAAGATGTACCAGTGGATCCTGCAATCGTCCAATTTCCCTGATAGACAGGTGCTCCATTGAAACCGACAGCGCCTAAATACTTGGTCGTTACTTTACTCACCATCGGGTAGGAAACATGCGATCTTGCCGTACTTGCAACTCCGCTGGTATATGTGTTTTCGATACCGCCGTTGGGAAATGGTGTGGACAGAGACCCAAACATGGTGTCATCAAACCAGACTTTGATAGCCTTGCTGCCGAGTCCGCCCACTGCACTGGGGTTGGACGCATTGGGTGTGTTGTTCAGGTAAGTGTCCGTAAACCCAGTCGAGGTATTTGACCCAACTACATACTGCCCCTCTTCAAGAGCGCTGACACCGGTGCCGCCTAGAACAGAATAGTTGAGAGGGTCCTGCAGATAAAGCGGCGATGCGACCACAACCCCGACTCTGCCTGAGATAGTTGCGGGGAGGGGTGGAGCAATATTTCCTCCCCAAATTACATAGCTTGGTCCTTGCTGACGCGCAAGAGAGCCATACGCACCCCAAGTCACACCGCCCGTTGTAGGCGGTAACGGATTGACGGTGACATTGATTGCCGGAGTGGACGACGAGGATGTGAAATTTGTATTGGCCGTGTCACTGTAAGCTGCAGTGACGGTATGCAGAACCGGGGACTGAGTGGAATTTGCGTACTGGTTATAGTTCATTGTAGCCACTCCACTGCTATTGACCGTGGCGCTGCCCAGGGTTCCACTCAATGAATCGCTGAATGTAACCGTCCCAGCATTCACCGCAGCCCCCACAGGTGAGCTGACCGTGGCCGTGAGATAGATGGGCGCAGAAGAGTTGGCTTGGGAAACTGTCCCGGCGGTCGTCGAAGTCGGGAAGACTGCAAGGGTCGTATTCGTGCCAGCCGAATTGATGGTCAGTGTGCCGTTGACGTATGTGCTGGTATTGAAGTTGTAGTTGGTAGCCGAGAGGGTACCCTTCGCCGCCGTGATGGTGTATGTTCCGGCATTGACTGGCGTGGCAGGTGAAGTAGTCAGCGATGGGCTGCCGCTAATTACAGACTGCGTATCTCCATTCTGGAATCCAGAATAACTTGCGGTATACACAGGCACAGTCTGCCCATAAGTGATGCTGGGTGAAACCGCCGTTACCGTCAACGGTGCCTGATTGATGGTCAGAGTTCCGTTGACATAGGTGCTGGCAGCGAGGTTGTAATTGGTTGCCGAGAGACTACCCTTCGCTGCAGTGATGATGTATGTTCCGGCATTAACCGGCGTTGCAGGAGATGTAGTCAGCGACGGGCTGCCACTCAATACTGATTGCGTGTCTCCATTCTGGAAGCCTGTATAGGTTGCGGTATACGCAGGCACAATTTGCCCATAGGTGATACCGGGAGATCCCGCAGTCACCGTCAACGCTGCTTTATTGATGGTCAGGGTTCCGTTGTTGAAAGTCGCGAATGTGTAGTTTGTCGCCGACAGGGTTCCAATCGCTGCCGTGATGGTGTAGGTTCCGGCATTGACTGGCGTGGCAGGCGAGGTTGTCAGCGAGGGGCTGCCGCTTAGCACTGATTGTGTATCTCCATTCTGGAAACCAGAATAGGTTGCGGTATAAGCAGGCACGGTCTGGCCATAGGTGATGCTGGGCGATCCTGCAGTCACCGTCAGCGCTGCCTTATTCACGGTGATACTGTTGTTTGTAGGGGATGGCGTATTGTAGTCGTTTGTATCCGTAGGCACAAAGTTGACGCTGAGCGTCTGACCGCTGCCCGAGCCCAGGACAATTCCAGCAGCCGGCGTATAAGTGAAGGTTCCGGGGACAGTGGTCCCGGTATTGGGATTGGTGGCCGTCGCATTCAACTGGGTTCCGCTCAAAGCGGTGCCGTAAGTAATCGCGGAGATTGTCCCCCAACTCACTGTCGGCGTTACTGCCACCGAGGTGCCGGATAGGGCGATGATTACGCTGTTGCCATTACTGCTGATGGTCACGTTGCCGGATTTGAGGCCAGACCCGGTGCCATCCTGCGGGGTGAAGGCGATGTACAGGTTACAACTTGTGCCGGAGGCAAGCTGCGTTGTGCTGGTGCAGGGGTTCGTTGCGCCGGTCGTCACTGCAAAGTCCGTGGAGTTGGTTCCGCTATAGCTGAATCCGCTCAGGTTCAACTGTGCGCTGCCCACGTTGGAGATAATCACGGGGATAGAGGAACTGGTAACCAGATAGTTTGTCGCAGGGAATACAATGGCGCCGCTGGAGCCCGCCGTTGTGCCCGAGACAGTTACCTCGCGGATCATCTTGTCGCCGGAGTCGGCGATATAGAAATTACCGGAAGCATCCAGAGCCACGGCGTAAGGGCCATTCAGATCCGAAACGCTTCCAGGAGCGAGATTTGTTCCAGGGGTTCCACCTGTGTTTCCGTAATCGGCGTCTCCCAGATTGCCGCAGGCCGTGGTGGAACTGGCGCAGGGTGAGGCTACTCCGCTGAGTCCAGCGATGGTGTAGATGTTCCCGCTGCCGTCGCTTTCAATCTTGCGGATGGCGTCATTGCTGGTGTCTACAAAGTAGAGGTTGCCACCGGCATCGGCGGTAAGACCGCGCGGGGATGCTGCAAACTCTGTACTGGTGCTGAACAGAGAGCCGTCACCGGTATATCCGGGAGTCCCAGACCCAGCTCCGCCGAGGATGGTGAGGGCACCGCTGCTGTTGGTGACCTTCAGGATATGGCCACCTGCATAGGTTTCTACATAGAGATTGTTGCTTGCATCAAGCGTAATGCCGTAGGGGCCAGAGATCTCGCCGGAGGTCAGAATCGCACTGCCGGTGCCGGAGCTGGCTCTGTCTGCACCGGTACCATTGCCTGCGATGTTGTAAAGGCCGCCTACAGTGAAGGGAGAGCTGTAACCCAACTCAGAGAGAAGCGTATATCCGGCAGTCCCGCTGGCGCCGCCGGAATAGACCATGAATATCCTGTTGTCAGAGTAATCCGATACATAGAAATCGCCAGCAGTGTCCACTGCGGCATCGCGCAGGGAGCCGGAGGCAAAGGTCAGGTTGTTGGCAATGGTTCCTGCGGCCGTTGTGCCTGAATAGGAGGTGCAGGCAGAGGTGTGACCATTTCCGCAGCCGACAACGGTATAGATATAGCCGACCGTCGGCGCTGTTCCTTTGGTTGTTTCAATGCCCAACGCGTAGAGAAGATTATCGAGAGCTGTCGGAGAGGCACCTCCGCCGGCGCCGGCCTTGTAGACAAAACGAAGACGGCCATCATAGGCGTCCCCGATATACAGGTTGTAGTTGGAATCGAAGTAGAGATCGAAGACTCCGTTCTTGGTGCTGCTGCTCTCGCCGTACTCCGCGTTGAGTACCGGGCTGCCGTCCCCGCAGGCGAGGTAGACCGCAGAGCACACCGACGTTCCGCCGCTGTAGAGGGATAAATTTCCGCCGCTGATCTCCCGGATGGGGCTTACGTTGGAACTTGAGCCGCTGTTTTCTGAGAAGAATATATTCCCGCTGCCATCGACTGCGATGCCCTGCTCGGGATAGATATTGGAACTTGTGGCCGTGCCGTTGGTGAATCCAGAGGTGCCGGTGCCCGCAATGGTGGTAATGGTAGCTGGAGTGACGGCAATTTTCTGAGCGGGGGTGGTTACGGGCAAGAGCATAAATCCAGCACATACTGATAGAGCGGCAATGGTCCTGGTGAGCAACTTCATGGTGGGGGTCCTCGATCTGGAAGTAATGGAGACAGCAGAAATGGCTTCGCTGAATCGGGAGCACTCTCGGATGTTGAGTGGAAGCCTGTAAAGAGATTTCCAAGAAAAATCATAGTTTCAACTTGTAGGAACAAGGTAGATACCTACAAGAATCCCTTTGTGGTGAAAGGAGATATGGTTGAGGAAAACGTTACCTGATTCTGATAACTCTCAATAAATCCATTGAGTAAGAGCCGGTCTAGCAAATTCGGACAGTGATTTAGGTGGGAGTTCTTCTCTTGCGCAGCCTTAAGATGGCAATGAGGAGGCGAGCAGATGAGCAGACGTCCCCTCAGGAACCACACAGCAGCGTTTAAGGCCAAAGTGGCTTTGGCCGCGATCAAGAGTGAGAAAACGCTGGCCGAGTTGGCTAAGCAGTTCGACATCCATCCCAACCAGATCACGCAGTGGAAGAGCCTGTTGCTAGAGGGTGCTGCCGGTGTCTTCGGCGAGGCCCGAGCAGATCAGGCCGTGCCGGTCGCCCTCAAGGCGCTGCACGCCAGGATGGGCGAGCTAACGCTGGAGAACGATTTTTTAGAAGGGGCGCTCACCAAGGCGGGATTGCTGAGCGTAAGGCGATGATCGACCCGAAGCACAATCTCCCCATCCAGAAGCAGGCTGAGGTACTTGATATCAGCCGCAGCAGCGTCTACTACCAGCCGCGACCGGTCTCGGATGAGGATTTGAAATTGATGCGAAGAATCGATGAGTTGCATCTCAATTATCCGTTTGCAGGTAGCAGGATGTTGCGCGATCTTCTGCGCCAAGAGGGCTCCGCGGCAGGTCGTAGACACATCCGGACGTTAATGCGCCGGATGGCGATCAAGTCCATCTATCGCAGGCTCAACACTTCCAAACCCTTCTCAGAACACAGGATTTACCCGTATCTGCTGTGTGGCGTGTCCATCACGCAACCCAACCATGTCTGGGCGATGGACATTACCTACATCCCGATGGCGCGTGGCTTCGTCTATCTGGCTGCTGTGGTCGACTGGTGCAGCCGACGCGTGCTGGCCTGGAAGCTGTCGATCACGATGGATGTGTCCTTCTGCATCGAGGCGCTCGATGAAGCTCTTCGCAGATATAGAAAACCAGAAATCTTCAACACGGATCAGGGAAGTCAGTTCACCAGCGAAGCCTTTACCGGGCGGCTAAAGAAAGAAGGAATCAGAATCAGTATGGACGGCAAAGGCCGCTGGCGTGACAACGTCTTCGTTGAAATGATCTGGCGCTCCATCAAGTACGAGGAGGTTTACCTGCATGCTTACGCCTCGGTCAACGAGGCTCGCCAGTCCATCGGGCGTTACATGGATTTCTACAATACCACTCGGCCACACTCCAGCCTGAAAGCGCTCACGTCCGATCAGATATACTTCAACCGTCTGACAGAATCCATGGCAGCCTAAATGCAAAAGCAAAAGCAAGAACCTCCACTTAAGGGAAAGACAAAAACTGTCCGAACTACCGGAACCACGTCAGGTGCCCCCCCCCACACACACCCTATATCAACAGTGAAAATGTTTTAGCTGCATCCGGAGGTGTTGCCGCAGCTCATGCAGCGATGGCAACTGCCGTTCCTGACCATGATGGCTCCGCAGGTCTGGCAACTGGGTGCATCGCCCATGTCGTACATCCCCATCATGGCGTCAGAGACGTGGTAAATGCCGCCGCCGGGCTGCTCGTTGCTGTTCAGCAAACCGCGATCCGGCGCAATACCACCGCCAAAACTGTCGCCATAGCTGGGAGTTGCACCGGCGTGAATCTCCGGCTCAACACCGGTAATAGGTTGGCTGGTGTAGTCCAGGCCACGCATTGCTGTTCCATCCGACGGCTCGCCTGCACCCGGCTCCGGCAAGGCCGTATGCGGCGGAACCATGCTGGCAAAGAGCGAGAGCTGCGTGCCGGAAAGGAAGCGCAACTGCAACCAGCGGAAGATGTAATCCATGATGGACTTGGCGTAACCAATCTGCTCGTTGCCGGTCCAGCCCGAAGGCTCAAAACGGGTGTGAGCAAACTTCTCGCTGAGCACCTTCAGCGGTACACCATGCTGCAAGGCAAGCGAAATGGAGGTGGCAAAGGCATCCATCAAACCGCTGACGGTCGAGCCCTCCTTGGCCATGCGAATGAATATCTCTCCCGGCTGTCCGGTGGGATACAGACCAACCGTGATGTAACCCTCATGGCCGGCCAGCGAGAACTTGTGCGTAACCGAAGCACGTTCCTCCGGCAGACGATGACGGATGGCCTTGGGCGGTGCATTCAGATCCTGCGCCTTGACGGCAGGCATCTGTGCAAAGCTGGCCAGGGCAGCCTGGAAGGCATTGGTAGCATCCAGAATCGAGCGGCTGGATATCTCAATCTTTTCCGTGACCCTGGATTCCAGCGTCTTGAGGTCGGCATCGGCAGGGCCCTGTCCGGCAGCAAGAGCCGCAAGAATGCGCTCGCCCGCCTGATCGAGCGCAGAGGTTTCGCGCTTGCTCTCCTTGGCCTTGTTGCCATCCGAAACGTTGAGCGGCTGTGTGCCCTTGGAGCCGTCCCGATAGATGGCAACGGCCTTGAGGCCCTGACGCCAGCTCTCTGCATAGGCCTCTGCAATCTCTTCGACGGATGCCTCATGAGGCAGATTCACCGTCTTCGAGATTGCACCGGAGAGGAATGGCTGCGCTGCGGCCATCATCTTGACGTGTCCCATGTAATGGATGGAGCGCGTTCCCTTGACCGGCTTGAAGGAGCAGTCAAAAACCGCCAGGTGCTCGGGCTTGATTCCCGGTGCGCCTTCGATGGTGCCGGTTGCGTCCACGTAGCTGACGATGGCATCCACCTCCTGATGGTTGTAGCCGAGCTTGAAGAGCGAGGTCGGTACGGTGTTGTTGACCAGCTTGATCATGCCGCCGCCAACCAGTTTCTTGAATTTGACCAGCGCCAGCTCAGGCTCAATGCCCATGGTGTCGCAATCCATCATGAACCCGATGGTTCCTGTCGGAGCCAGCACGGTTACCTGCGAGTTGCGGTAGCCATGCTTTTCGCCGCTGGCAAGAGCCTGATCCCAACTGTCGCGACTGGCATCAAGGAGTTCGTCGAACTGCGGTACACGGAAGGGCTCGCTGCCTGCCTTTGAAGCGCCAATCTTGTTGACCTCTGCGCGGTGCATGCGAATCACATCAAGGAAGGGCTCGCGGTTAACGTAGTAGCCGGGGCAGGCGCCGCCGCTGCGCTCGACATTGGCGGTCAGCGGCGTAGCCGAGTCCAGCGGCGGGCAGGCAGCAGCAATCTTTGAAGATTGCAGATAAGCATCGCCGCACATAATGGCGGTAAGGCAGGCGGCAAAGTCGCGGCCCGCATCGGAGTCGTAGGGCATGCCAAAGGCCATCAGCAATCCGCCCAGATTGGCATAACCCATTCCCAGCGGACGATAGTCGTGGCTGTTACGGGCAATGGCCTCGGTGGGATAGCCGGAGTTGTCCACCAGAATCTCCATAGCCGTCAGAACAGTGCGGATGGCGTGGCGATAAGCCGATATCTCAAAGGTTCCTGTCGGCGAGACAAACTTGAGCAGGTTGAAGCTGGCAAGGTTGCAGGCCGAGTTGTCCAGAAACATGTACTCGGAGCAGGGATTCGACGCATTGATGCGCGCCGTGTTCTTGCAGGTGTGCCAGCGGTTGATGGTGGTGTCGTACTGCATGCCCGGATCACCACACTGCCAGGTGGCCTCGGCAATCTTGCGCATGATGTCGCGCGCCTTATAGGTCTTGACCGGCTTGCGGTCCTTGACGGTCAGGGTGCTGAAATCGGCGTCGTTCTCGTAGGCGCGCATGAACTCGTCATTCACGCGGACAGAGTTGTTCGCGTTCTGGAAGAAGATCGAGGAATACGCCTCGGAATCCGGCCCGGAACCATCATAGCCGGACTGAATCAGTGCAAAGGCCTTGGCCTCTTCCTTGCTCTTGCAATCTATGAAGTCAAGGATGTCCGGGTGATCCACATTGAGGATGACCATCTTGGCGGCACGACGCGTCTTGCCGCCGCTCTTGATGACGCCGGCAAAGGCATCAAAACCGCGCATGAAGCTCAAGGGACCGCTGGCTGTGCCGCCGCCGCTGAGCAATTCCTTGCTGCCGCGAATGGTCGAGAGGTTGGTGCCTGTCCCCGATCCCCACTTGAAGAGCATGCCCTCGGTCTTGGCCAGCGAAAGGATGGAATCCAGCGAGTCATCCACCGAATTGATAAAGCACGCCGAGCACTGCGGATAGCGATAACCGGTGACGGAGAAAATGACCTGACCCATCTGCGAGTCCCAGTGCCAGCTCTGCGCGTCGGAGTTCTGCTCCAGGCGGTCGCAGCCTACGTTGAACCATACCGGCGAATTGAAGGCGACCTTTTGCGTCAGCAGCATGTGGGCCAGTTCGTCGTGGAATATCTGCGCATCCTCAGGCGTGGCAAAGTAGCCGCCCTGAATTCCCCAACCGGCCACCGTCTCGACGACGCGTGCCACCAGTTGACGGACGCCGGTCTCGCGCTCCGGCGAACCAATCTGGCCATGAAGATACTTGCTGGCGACGATATTGGTCGCAGTCATGGACCAGCTCTCAGGAACCTCTACATCCTGCTGCTCAAAGATGACCTTGCCGCTTTTGTCAACAATCGAGGCCGTCCGGCGATCCCACTTCAATTCGTCGTAGGGCGAAACACCGGGAGTCGTAAAGAAGCGCTCAAATTTAAGTCCGGGCGCTGCCGGGTTCTGGGGGAAGGTTGAGGCGCCGTGCGTTGCGGCTCCTGTCGTTGTGGTGTAGTTTGTCGTGGCCTCTGCCATCTTATTTCTCCTCTGCGTCCCATCAAATTCTTCTGGTTCTACTGCAATGTCCTGCATCAAAAAATGCGCAAAAACTGATCCAGAAATTTTCCCTTTGCCGCAATCTCCGGCTTAGGAAAAACCTGCTGAAATCATCTGATTTATGTACGGTCTCTTCGGTCTTTCAGGGGGGAATTCATGCCCTGTTCAACTTGTTCCGCATTGCCGAAAGTACCGCCATCCATAGTGCATGTCAAGAAGAAACCACAACATGTTGTATTTCCTTAACTTTGCAGGGACCAAGACCGTTAACTGCGGAAAAGCTGAAACAGGCTCTGCCAAACCATTGATGGATTTGGGCTTCCGCCTGTCAGATTCGCGGCAGTTTTTTAACGAAATCCATTCCAGGAAATCGTCTCATGTCATATAGCGGTACAAGTGGTACAGGTGTTCAGAATCAACGCAGATGGTTCCTGAGGAACAAAACCATCTATCGAGGCTATACCGCTCTGGATGCGATTGAAAGGCGCATCCGTAGTGCAGTTTGTGTGGATAACAGGTCCAAAACTACGGAAAAGACAGCGGGAAGAGGAAGAATAGGGGGGCAGGAAAATCGGAGTGCTTCGTCGCTCAGAAACGAGCTACAAGGCACACCGAGAATACGTCTGGATATGTCGGTGCCCCGGTCATCCGAAAAAGGCAAGGATGGGGCTCTCCAGTTGATTATTGCCGGCCCCAGGAAGAGCGTTGCCATCCCAAAAGGGACGGTGCAAAGTTTGAAGAATTGCGCAAAAGAAGACGCCGCCCGTTTCCGAGCGGCGTCTTCTGTGAGGAACAGGATAGGCGTTAGTTGCTTTGCTTGGATTCGATGGTTTCGATCCTCATGCCATAGAAAGACCTGTGCACGAAGAAGGCCGACACCAGGAAGAAAGCAACCGTCAGCACATGTGCAAGCAGTGGGTTGCTCGCTGTGAGGGTCACGGCAAGTTCGACAGCCAGCAATCCGAACAGCGTCGTGAACTTGATAATCGGGTTCATTGCCACTGACGAGGTGTCCTTGAAGGGATCGCCGACGGTGTCTCCGATTACGCATGCGTCATGCAAAGGTGTTCCCTTCTGTTTCAGGTCAACCTCAACGACTTTCTTCGCATTGTCCCAGGCTCCGCCGGCATTCGCCATAAAGATTGCCTGATACAAGCCGAAGATCGCTATCGAGAACAGGTAGCCGATAAAGAGGAACGGCTCCATGAAGGCGAAGGAGAGCGTAGCGAAAAAGACCGCGAGAAATATGTTGAACATTCCCTTCTGCGCGTACTTGGTGCAGATCTCCACCACCTTCTTGCTGTCGGTAACCGATGCCTTCTCGGCGCCTTCCAGCTTGATGTTGGCCTTGATGTACTCGACTGCACGGTATGCGCCGGTGGTGACCGCCTGCATGGAAGCGCCGGTGAACCAGTAGATAACCGCGCCGCCGCAGATCAACCCAAGCATGAAGGGCGCATGCAGCAGAGAGAGTTTCGCTACGTTCTCGGTCAGACCGTGGGTCAGGGCCATGATGATCGAGAAGGTCATTGTGGTTGCGCCTACAACGGCTGTTCCAATCAGCACAGGCTTTGCCGTCGCCTTGAAGGTATTGCCGGCTCCGTCATTGGCTTCGAGCAGGTACTTGGCGCGTTCAAACTTCACGTCGAAGTTGTAGTCCTTCTTCAACTCCGCTTCGATGCCGGGAATCGTCTCAATCAGCGACAACTCGTAGACGGATTGAGCGTTGTCGGTAACCGGGCCGTAGGAGTCCACGGCAATCGTGACCGGGCCCATGCCGAGGAAGCCGAAGGCAACCAGGCCAAAGGCGAAGACGGCTGGAGCCAGCATTATTCCCAATGGATTGGTCTGTAGATCGTAGACCGGTATGCCCAGACTGAAGTAATAGCCCAATCCCATCAGACCGACCATGCTCAGTCCCAGCCAGTAGGCCGACATATTGCCAGCCACGAGTCCGGACAAAATTCCCAGGGAAGCTCCGCCTTCTTTGGCAGATGTGACGACTTCCTGCACATGGGCCGAGTTGGTTGAAGTGAAAACCTTGACCAATTCAGGGATAAGCGCACCCGCGAGGGTTCCGCAAGAAATGATGGAAGCCAGCTTCCACCAGAGCGTTGGGTCGCCGGCAAGGTTCGGGATCATCAGGTAGGAGACAACGTAGGTCAGGGCGATGGAAACGATGGACGTGATCCATACCAGTGAGGTCAACGGAGCCTCAAAGTCCATTTCGTCCGAGTGTGCGTACTTCGCCTTGGCGATGATGCCATTGAGGAAGTAGGCAGCCGAGCTGGAGAGCAACATGGCCACGCGCATCACGAATATCCAGACCAGCAGTTCCGCCTGCGTCAGAGGATTATGGACGGCCAGCAGAATAAATGTAATCAAGGCCACGCCAGTGACGCCGTAGGTCTCAAAGCCGTCGGCGCTGGGGCCGACCGAGTCGCCCGCGTTGTCACCCGTACAATCGGCAATGACACCAGGGTTACGCGCATCGTCTTCCTTGATCTTGAAGACGATCTTCATCAGGTCGGAGCCGATGTCGGCAATCTTTGTAAAGATGCCGCCGGCAATACGCAGGGCCGCGGCACCCAGGCTTTCGCCAATTGCGAATCCGATGAAGCAGGGGCCTGCATATTCAGCCGGGATGAACAGGAGGATGAAAAGCATGATGAGCAGTTCGACCGAGATCAGCATCATGCCGACGCTCATGCCGGCCTTCAGCGGAATTGCAAACAGCGGATACGGTTTGCCCTTCAATCCAGCGAATGCCACACGGGAGTTCGCGAAGGTGTTGACTCGAATTCCGAACCACGCCACCCCGTAGCTGCCCGCGATGCCGATGAGTGAAAACAACAAAATGATCGGCAAGGTAACCGCAACCGGTTTATTCGGCACCGGCGCCAGAACTCCGAAGTACAGCGAGATAATGACCGCAATAAAAGCCCAGAGCAGAAGAATGAATTTGCCCTGCGTGATCAGATACGTTTTGCAGGTCTCATAAATCAGTTCGGACATTTCCCGCATCGAGCGATGAACCGGCAGGTTCTTCAACTGCACAAAAATGGTCATGCCAAACAACAGGCCGCCGACGCAGAAGAGCAACCCGATCATCAACAGAGCGCGTCCGTCCAGTCCGAAATGATGCACAGTAGACAGGTCGGGCAGGATCAGGTTGGCTTCGCCTCCGCCCGCGTGTTCCGTCTGCCCGAAGGCGAATGTGGGAAGCAGCAGGGCCAGAACGGCCACTACGGTCTTGTACCGCCGCTTCAGAAAGGCCTGAGAACCTTCCTTGATTGCCACTGCAATCTGTTGCATCTGCGGCGTGCCGGCGTCGGCACTCAAAACCTGGCGAGAAAAAAACCAAGCTACAAACAATGACAAGACACTGACAGCAAGAAAAATATCCACCCAATTTGGTACGGTCACATGTTCCTCCGTGCGCCTGATTTGCGGTAAACGCTCGGATTTGTGCTCACACTCGAAAACCCGGAATCGGCAGAATCGTACACAGAATCAGTTGAAGCTGACTGTTGTATACAAATTGCTTGAATTCCCCCCTGCGCCGGAAGAAGTTCCTCTGCCGGAAAGGGTTTGTATTACAGAGTGTGGCGCGAACCGAGGTCGCCTCCGCGCGTTTGACGTTGCTCCCAACAGAGTACAGGTGTCAAGCGTCCAAATCACACGTGTGAGTGAGAAGGAGAATCTTCGGTAGGGCGTCTCTTATGGTGAGACAAAATAAGGAATTTTTAATTGAGATTATCAATGGGGATGGTGAAACTGTCGCCCGGCAAACGGCGCTTTAGATTCTGTACGCTGGAGTCGCGCGAGCCGCCATTTGGCAGGGGGACCAGCCGAAAGAGGACCAGACGATTGCGATCCGTATCATCCATGGCCGGGAAGGTTCCAACCTGTTGCAGGCTATACCAGACATGCAGGTCTTCCAGCGTACCGGCGTCAAAACTGTTCCATGTGGCATACCAGCCGGGATTGTAGTGATGGAGGCGGGTAGGCAGGTCTTCTGTGCCAAAATCATCACAGAGTGCCGGAATGTGCGAAATGAGCTGAAACTGGTTGCCGCTGATCGAAACCAGCAGGTTATTGCGATACGGATTCTGGAGAATGTAGTGCGTAAGCCTGTTCGAGGCATTCACCAGCGTGTATTCCGGGTAGCGCAGAGCATGAACCTCTCCCCTGAGGTTGTGGAGCATTGCACTGACAAGCACTGCGACCAGCAGAACTCCCGGAGCAGCGGGAGCCATCACCAGCTTTGCGCTCACCTGGGCCAGCAGGATAAAGCTGAAGACAGCAATCACTGCGTAATAGCGCGGCTGCATGTTGTTGTGATAACCGATGAAGAATACATATCCGGCAATGGCCAGCAGGGATGCTCCAAAGCTGGGAATCCGGAAGAGTTGCCGGGCCCACTCGGTGCGCCAACAGGCAAAGACGAGCAATAAGGCTACTCCCAAAGCGGGAATCATGATTTTGTCGCACCAGAGCCCACCGTGAAAGGAGTAATAGAAGGCCATCAACCAGCCGCCAATCGTGGCCGGCTTGACATAGACATTAATGAAAAAGAGGTACTTGTAATCAGCCAGATACGTCGGACGAACAAGGAGAAAGAAATAGCTGCTCCAGACAAGCGCTGCTGTTCCAATGGCAATTCCGGCCAACTTGAAGAAGTTCCGCATCTGTGCGCGCAGCGGAAACCAGAGTGCCCACCCCAGAGCCGGAATCAGGAAGATGGCCGTGGTCTTGGTCAGAATCATCAGAACAAAAAGCAGGCCAAGCGCGACGGCAATGGTTTTTTGATGCCTGAAGCGAGGCATCCGGACGGCCAGATTCAGCGAGGCAAGCGTGAAGACGGTCAGGGATGGCTCCAGAATCGCAAGCCGCGTAAAGTTGAAGAGGAAGACGCTCGTAACAGCCATGGTGACGGCCAGAAGAGCGGTCCAGCGGGATTGTTCGGCACGGATCAGCAGATAGATCAGTGCCAGATTGATGCAGAAAAAGCTAACAGAGAGCGCCCGCGCCGCCTCAATACTGACGCCGGTAAAACAGAAAAGCACCCACTCAATTAACTGCAGCACCGGCAGCGCCGGAGCGGGGTTGAAGTCGCCGGGAACATACCAGTGTCCGGTCAGATGCGCGCGAATGGCCGCCGAAGCGTACCAACCCTCGTCGGTGTATTTGGAAAAGTCCATCCATGGCGAGAAGTTAGGGAAATCTGCGCGCAGATGCAGGAAGTGCAGCGCCGCGAGCACGACAATCGCCGAGGCCCAAAGCCAGAAAATGGGGCGTTTCAGTTTTTCCAAGGTACTCACGGGATATCTCGACGAAGATGCGGATGACTCCGCACGCTGATTTTTTGCAACTAAGGTCAGGTGGACGTACTCCCATCATATCTCAGGGCATACGCACATTGGTCTCATACTATGGGTCTCTGGCCCATACCGCTTATTCGTAGGCCAGAGCGTCAATCGGGTCTTTGTTCGAGGCCTTCAGCGCCGGATACACAGCCCCGGCAACACCTCCGATAAAGGCAATCAGCGAGCCGCGAATCATCCACTCCGGCGTCATTTCAAAGAAGATGGTCGGCATGCGCCAGTTCATAAAGGCACGCACTCCATAGGTCATGAAAATACCGAGAAGAATGCCGGTAACGGTGAGAAGAATTGTCTCCCGCAGCACTACAGCAACAATGGCACTGCGCGATGCACCAAGCGATTTGAGGATGCCAATCTCGCGGGTGCGCTCCAGAATGGCTGTGTACATGGCCTGAAAAATGACGAGAAATCCAACAATAGCCGCAATCGTCACGACGGAGTTAACGGCAGGCGTAAAGCCGGGCAGATGCTCCGGCGTCATCATGCTGAGCCACTCCTGCATGGTCTGAACCTGATAGTCGCCCATGCCCGGGGTAGCAAGAATCTCCTTGCGAATCAACTCCTGATTTCTGATGTCGTCGCTGCGCAGGTAAAAGAGAGTGGCCTTGCCCTCGGAACTCATCAACTCGCCGAGAGTTGTAATAGGCAGGAATTTGCGTCCGCCCTTGCCGTGCTCAACAATACCGCAGATACGAAATTTGTGGTTGAGGACCATCAGCGTCTCGCCGACATGGTGACCGTTGTCGGCCTGAGCAAAAACGTCATCCACAATGAGGTCGTAAGGCCCCTGAAATGGTCCGCCCGACATATAGACAAAGGGCTTGAGTGCATCAAAGCTCTCGTAGTCAATTCCCCAGAGGGTTTCCAGCGACTTGCCGGTCGAGAGGTTGGTAATCACCGGACTGGCTGCAACCACGTGGGGCAACTTGGCAAGTACCCTGGGCGCAATGGCCGCCGGGACAGCCGCGCTCGACACAGCACTCAAAAAGGAGGCATTCGGCGGGCGAACAATCATGTCTGCGCCCACTCCGCTGGTTCTGGTCTTATTGTCGTCGAGTTGGCCGTAAAGCATGGCCACAGTCGAGAGGATCATGACGACCTCAATGGCAACAGCAAGTACGCTGATAAGGGATCGCACCGGGCGATGGAGCAGATTGCTGATGACAAGCTTGTTCATGTTTTTGGACGAAATACCTCTCCCTTCAAGCGTAACATTCTGGAAGAGGGTCCGAAGGGCAACACCGGAGTCACATTGCCGCACTTTGGCCGTTTGATGTGACCTGTTTCCGGTGCAAATCGAGGAAATGCTGCCTCTCGTAAAGAGAAATTAATCAATAAGTTAATTTTTCTTTTTGACCTTCAGGAATAACGGACTTACTGTAATTACAAAGGAAATCCGGCTTTTCCACAGGTCGGAGATAGGTAGTGGTATCAATGTCAGCAGTGGCGAGCTTTGGAGAAGAGTTGCGCCGGGAGCGCGAAACAAGGGGGATTCGTCTGGATCAAATCATTCAGACGACCAAGATCAGTTCTCGGCATCTGAAAGCCCTTGAAAGCGATGAGTTCGGGATGATGCCCGGTGGAGTATTCAACAAAGGCATTGTCCGAAGCTATGCCCGCGTAGTAGGTCTGGATGAAGAAGAGTGCGTCAGCCGCTTTATGAGCGCCTACAAAGCAAGCGGCGAAATGCTGGAAGACGATGCAAACTGGACAGCATTTGCAGAAAACATTGGTCGCACACGCGACCCCGAACGCAAAAAGACCTTGACGCGCCTGCGCTGGGCCGGTCTTGTTCTGATGATTTGCGCTCTTGCAGCAAGCGGCCTGTTCACCTACAACTGGCTGGCACCGCGCCAGGGATGGACACCCATCAATTTGCCGCACTTCGCAATCAGTTTGCCGCGGTAACCCTTCCCTCCACTTGAAGCCATCAGCAGCAGCTCGCTGCTTACCGGCTCCCTCTCCCTTTCAGGCTTTGAATCTTCCCTTTCGCTGTTCCTCTTTGTCGAGAGCCCGGTTGGGCTAGTAACATATAAGAGTGTCGCTTCTCTGCGGGCCACCCGTGATTGCACGGGGTTGGTTTGTATCAGGCGGACACAGCATCTTCGTTTTGCGGCAGGGCTTGAGGCAAGGGGCTCTGCAATCGCCCGGAGATGTGCAACCGCAACCGACTCCAACTCTCTTAACATGCAGAAGCAGCGGAGTATGGGTTGCATTTGAGCCTTCAAAGGAGCCAACAGTTTTGAGCGACCGTTTCTTGTTTACCTCAGAGTCCGTGACCGAGGGTCACCCGGACAAAATTGCTGATCAGATCTCTGATTCAATTCTGGATGCCTGCCTTGAGCAGGATCCCTACAGCCGCGTAGCCTGCGAAACGCTGACCGCAACCGGACTGGTTGTGATTGCCGGCGAAATTACCACCAAGGCATACGTTGACTTCCAGACGCTGGTGCGTGGCGTGGTTGCCTCCATCGGTTACGACAACGCCCTCTACGGCTTTGACTCAAACACCTGTGCCGTCATCTCGACCATCAACAAGCAGTCGGGCGACATTGCGCAGGGTGTGGACACGGGCGGCGCCGGCGATCAGGGCATGATGTTCGGCTATGCCACCAACGAAACCCCGGAACTGATGCCTCTGGCCATTTCGCTGGCCCATAAACTGGTGCGCAAACTGACTGAGGTTCGCAAGAGCGGACAACTCAGCTACCTGCGCCCCGACGGCAAGAGCCAGGTAACGGTTGAGTATGACGGAGACGGAAATCCGGTTCGCGTGGATGCAGTCGTCATCAGCTCGCAGCACTCGGAGTCAGTATCGAACGAGGAGTTGCATGCGGACATCCTCAAGTACGTGATTCAGGCAGTGATTCCTACCAACCTGCTCGACGAGAACACCAAGTACCACATCAATCCTACGGGACGCTTTGTTATCGGCGGACCGATGGGCGACACCGGACTGACTGGCCGCAAGATCATCGTAGATACCTACGGTGGCTCGGGCCGTCACGGCGGCGGCGCCTTCAGCGGCAAGGATCCGACAAAGGTGGATCGCTCGGCAGCCTACGTTGCCCGCTACATTGCGAAGAACATTGTCGCGGCTGGACTGGCCGATCGCGCAGAGGTGCAGCTTGCCTACGCGATTGGTGTGGCCGAACCGGTCAGCGTGCTGGTGGATACCTTTGGCACCGGCAAGTTGGGCGCAAAGGAGTTGACCGATCTGGTTCGCAAGAATTTCTCGCTAACGCCGAAGGGCATCATCGAGTCGTTGAACCTGCGTCGCCCCATCTACCGCAAGACCGCTGCCTATGGGCACTTTGGCCGCACCGAGCCGGAGTTCACATGGGAAGCAACCGACAAGGCCGCCACACTCAAGGAGCAGGCTGCGAAGTTGGCTGTGAAGTAAATCCGCTGCTCGCAAGAAGCAAAAAGCCCCGGCCATTGGTTGGGGCTTTTTGTGCATTCCCTGCGCACGCAACCGATTTGCATTTACGATGGATGATGTATCTCTGGTAGCACCTTTGCTGAGGAATAATTGATGAGACTGTTTCTTCGTGTCATTGGATTTGCGGTACTCGCTGCCTCGCTATCTTTTGCTCCGAGCGCAAGTGCGCAAGCAGCGGCGGCGTCCTCAGACAATGCCTCGCACTGGAGCTACGCGGGCAAAGGCGGCCCTGCCAACTGGGGAAGGCTCGACAAGAGCTACACAGCCTGCTCGCTGGGGAAGGATCAGTCGCCGATTGATATTCGCGGGGCCAGGTATGACAAGTCGCTCAAACCCATCGAGTTCCACTACATGGCCGTCGAGGCTGAGGTCGTCAATAACGGCCATACGGTACAGGTGAATCTTCCCGCAGGCAGCTACGTCCTTGTGGATGGCCATCGCTACGATCTGGTCGAGTACCACTTCCACCATCCCAGTGAAGAGGCGGTAAAAGGCAAACTCAGTGACATGGATGTTCACCTTGTCCATCGCGATGCAGAAGGGAAACTACTGGTCATTGCAATCCGCCTGAACGAGGGCCGCGCCAATGCTGCAATTGCTGCTCTGTGGGCTGCAATGCCGGTCAAGGCGGGCGATAGAAAGAAAACAACTGATTATGTAAATCCCGCAGGCCTGTTGCCTGCCGACCGCAACTACTGGAGCTACGAAGGATCCCTGACAACCCCACCCTGCACTGAGGGCGTTCGCTGGCTGGTCTTCGAGCAGGAGGTGGAACTGGATCGCACGCAGCTGCGCAATTTTGGAGCACTCTATCCGCACAACGCGCGGCCCATCCAGACGCCAAGGGAACATAAAATCACATCGAGCAATTTTTAAAGAATTCGCCGCAAGATACGGAGTGCATGCGGTACATCCGATGTCAGATGCTGTCTGCGGTGGAGGATATATGACAATTGACGCAGCCGCAGCATGGCAGCAACTCCTCAGTCGCGATCACAGTGCTGAGTTCTTTTACGCAGTACGCACAACGGGAATTTTCTGTCGGCCATGGTGTGCCAGCAAGCGTCCACTGCGGCAGAACGTTGAGTTCTTTCCTTCCACTCAATCTGCGCGCGCGGCTGGCTACAGGCCATGCCAGCGCTGCAAGCCCGAGAGCGCCAGTACAACCTCCGTGGTTGAGCGGATTTCAGAGTATTTGCGTAAACATGCAGATCGTCGCGTGACACTTGAAGAACTTGGCCGCGTGGCCGGATGCAGTCCCTTTACCGCGCAGAGAAGTTTTCGTGCCGCATTAGGTGTTTCTCCTGCCGAGTATCAAAGGGGTTTGAGGGCAAAGGAGCTTCGTCGCGAATTGAAGAACGAGAGCAACATTACCGATGCAGTTTACGCAGCGGGTTATGGTTCGTCGAGCCGCGCATACGAACGAAGTCCGCTTGGCATGACGCCCAGTTCCTACAAAAAAGGTGGCGAGGGAGAACAGATTGGCTACATCGCCACACAAACAAATCTGGGCTGGCTGCTGGTAGCGGCGACGGCAAGGGGAATCTGCGCAGTGAATCTGGGCAGCACCAAGCAGGAGGCTGTCCGGGCATTAGGTGAAGAGTTTCCGCGAGCAAAACTTCTGGAAAACAATGCTTTATCCCCGACGCTCGATGAGGTTCTCAGCACCATCGCCGACGCAAAAAGTGCGAAACGAGTTCGGATGCCTCTGGATTTACGCGGAACGGCCTTCCAGATTGAGGTCTGGCGGGCTCTGCAACGGATTCCCAGAGGAGAGACGCGCAGCTACAGCCAACTGGCCGCCGAACTGGGCCGCCCGCGAGCAACGCGTGCCGTGGCCCGTGCCTGCGGACAAAACCGGCTTGCGGTGGTGGTTCCCTGTCATCGCGTGATTGGAGCAAATGGCTCGCTGACCGGCTATCGCTGGGGCCTGGAACGAAAGCAAAAACTGCTGTGTTACGAAAATAATCAAAGAGCGAAAGCCGCTGAAAGAGCGATTTAAAGCCTCCAATAACTTACAGGGGAAGGCTCTCCCACCTTTGTTGCATTGTTTGATTTATCTCACAAAGTACCTAATAGGTTGTACTGGTCGAGTTGCGACCTGTTCCTAATTGCAACAGCAATTATTGGAGGCTTCACATGCTTTTACTCTTCTCCGGTGCGACAGTATTTCAGGTGGTTGGCATGTTGGCCGCCATGGCCCTGATTGCAGTTACTGGTTTCCGACTGGACTCGGTTTTGGTTCCACGGCGCAAGCAGCAGGGATTGCCGCTGCCGATTGCCCGCTTCAGCAATGGTTACGATGAGCACGGCGAGCCCTTCTTTGTGGAGCCGGATGGCCGGACACTGCGCCCAGCCCATCACGCCAAGCAAGCTTCCTAGTTTGCCTTCCCAACACGCTGAACACCTATGGGCCGCTGCCAGTACCTTGGCAAGTGGCCCGTTTTCTTTACCTGGACCCTGCTATTTATTTCTTATAAATCTTGCTTTTTGACCCGGAGAGGGGCGTAGAATACCGCTGTATTCGAGAGCCTTACGCTCCCTGCTTGATATGCACCGACCTAATTTGTTCAAGGTCCCCAACCGTGTTTTGGAGGATCGCCCCCATGAAAGCCTGTGACGCCATCTCTTCTCGCCCAAGTCTTTTGATTGCAATGCTGTTAGCCCTATGCCTGCCGCTTGTGGCACAGGTTTCAGGTGGTCCGTTTGTGAGTTTTCCGACAACTGCCATTGGGTCAAGCAGTGCGACACAGTATGTAATGCTCCCGGCAACCATGCAGGATACGCTTCCCAGCTACGTTGTTTTGCCAGCATCGGAGGGTGGAATTCAGGAGTTTACTCTTGGAAATTCGCCCAGCAGTTGCTACCTCTCCGCTATTGCAGGCGCGTTACCCTTTTGCGCCTTTCCCATCACATTTACCCCTGCTTATCCCGGCCTTCGTCAGGTGCAGTTACGGGTAAATAACGGCACAGACAATGTCAGTATCGGTCTGGTTGGGATTGGCACTGGCCCACAGGCAGCCTTCTCGCCGGGAGTTATAACGACGGTGGCCGGGAATGGAACAATGGGATACACCGGAGACAACGGCTCACCAACCAGCGCCGAACTCTATTACCCCAGTCAGGTGGTCGTGGATGCCGCAGGAAATATCTTCATTGCAGATGCTCTCAATAATCGAGTTCGCAAGATAAGCATCACAACCGGACTTATCACCACCGTGGCAGGGAATGGGACGCATGGCTACTCCGGGGATAATGGCCCGGCCACGAGCGCTGCACTGGGTTACGTTGAAGGTATTGCCGTGGATGCCGCAGGAAATATTTACATTGCTGATACAGATAACCAGCGAATCCGCATGGTGAGCAGTACCAACGGAAACATCACCACGGTAGCAGGCAATGGAACCGGCGGTTACTCCGGCGATGGTGGGGCCGCAGTCAATGCCCAACTGGCAAATCCCTCCGGCGTGGCCGTGGACGGCTCCGGCAACCTCTATATCGCAGATCAGCTTAACAATGTGATTCGCGAGGTAAGCATTGCAAATAAACAAATTACCACAGTGGCGGGTAATGGGACGCGGGGCTACTCCGGAGACAATGGAGCAGCTACCAGCGCCAAACTAAATCTGCCCTTTGGCGTGGCTGTGGATGCCGCAGGCAACCTCTATATTGCAGATACTAATAACCAGCGAATCCGCATGGTGAATACGAGCGGCATCATCACTACTGTTGCAGGTAATGGCTATGGAGCCGGAACAGGCAGCGGCGGATACTCCGGCGATGAAGGTCTGGCAGTCAATGCGGAATTGAATAATCCGGAGAGCGTCAGTGTGGATGCTGCCGGAAACCTCTACATCGGCGATCAGGACAATAACCGCATCCGCAAAGTGGATGCAATTGGCAGTCTGGCTTATGGCAATATCTCAACGGTGGCCGGGAATGGTGTTGGAGGCTTCTCCGGGGACAATGGCGCCGCGACGTCCGCTGAGTTGAACAGTCCATACGGCGCTGCTGTGGACAGCCTGGGCAACCTGTATATCGCGGATTTCATCAACAATCGCATTCGCATGGTCAATGTCAACCAGCCGCAATTGAGTTTTCCGACCTCAACAACCGTTGGCAGCAAGGACACCGCGGATGGCGCCGCAACAGTAACGCTCTACAACATCGGCAATGCTGGCCTGACCATTCCAACACCTGCATCCGACACCAATCCGAGTTTCTCCAGCGGCTTTGCTTATGACGCGACCAGCACCTGCCCGCTGGCGAGCGCGGCAAACTATCCGATAGCGCTGGGCCCGGGTGCGGACTGCACCTATGCTGTGGACTTTACTCCAACGGTTGCAGGCGTGAACAGCGGTTCGATGGTGCTGACGGACAACTCGCTGAATGCAACGGTGGCTACGCAAACAGTTGCGCTCAGTGGGACGGGAATTGCGCAGCCAATTGCCCCAATCGAGATTCTGAATGTCTCACCCAGTCCAGGAACCGTTGGCCAGCCGGTCACGATTCTGGCTAGCTTCCCCACCGCTGGCACGCCTTTGCCGACTGGGTCGGTCACCTTCCTGAATGGTGCAACCGTCCTTGGCACTGCTGCGATCAATAGCTCCGGTACGGCCACCTTCACTACCTCGTCGCTGCCCGTTGGGACAAATATACTGACGGCGACATACAGCGGGGATAGCAACCACATCGCTACAACTTCAACGCCGGTAGCTGAGATGGTGAATGGTACGGCTCCATCCATGACCAACGTTACAATTAACCCAAATCCAGCAATAAGTGGCCAGCTAGTCACCATCACAGTAATTGTGAGCGGGGCAACGGGAGGCCCGACTCCTACCGGTACGGTTACCTACTGCGAAGTTCAAACAGGCACCTTTGCAATGGCCTGCACTTTTACCCCCATTGCATTGAATAGTTCCGGCATCGCTACGTTTACGACCACCGCTGGCAGTTTCTCTGTAACCGCATACTATAGCGGGGATAGCAACTACGCAGCATCAACTTCCATGCCGGTAGTTGAGACACTGATTACGATGCCAACCACCACAACACTGACCGCCTCTGCAAATCCGGTTACAGTAGGCCAAACCCTTGCGCTGAGAGCAACTGTAACGTGCCTCAATGGAACCATAAACTCAGGTACTGTCTCTTTCGAAGCTGTTTCAAACGGAAACACAATATACATTGGTTATTTAGTACCAGTGATACCAATGCCGAGCAATAGTCCCAGCGTTACAACTGCCTTCACCTCATCCCTGCCTGCTGGAACATTTACCATCTATGCGAATTACGCAGGGAATGCTGGCTGCGCACCCTCGTCTGCATCAATCACAGAGACGGTCAACCAGGCACCATCCACCACGACACTGACCGCCTCGCCAACCAGCGTTGTTCCGGGGCAGCCGGTTACATTAACGGCAACCGTCACCGGCACAGGCGCCGGGACGCCGACCGGGACTGTTACCTTCACGGCAATCTCGACCGGCATTTCGCAGGGAGTGCTTGGCACGGCTACTCTGGTCAATGGAGTTGCCACTTACTACGGGCTTATCTGGACCGGCAATGACAATGTCACCGCAATCTATAACGGCGACTCGAACTACGCTGGCTCCACTTCAAATGTTGTCCAGGTGGTGTGCGCACCCATCACCGGCAATATCGCGTTCAACTGGCCCTCCATCAACTTCCCGCCTGTTGCTTATGGAGCGACGGACAGTTGGCCTGTGACGCTGACAAATTCGACTGGTATGCCAGTGGCAATTCCAACGCTCAGCTTGACGGGGACGGGTGCAACGGACTTCTCGACCAGCCCGCTCTACTGTGCAAACCAGATGGTTAACAGATACCCATACCAATACCTGCCACAGGGAGCAAGCTGCTACTTTACGGTGTACTTTACGCCGACAATTGGCGGAAGTGCGACCGGAACAACGGTCTCTGCTACGTTGACTGCAACCACAACAAATGTCTGCGTCAGTAGTCCATGTCCGCAGTATGTTGTGCAGCTCAGCACCAGCATTCCGGTGACTGGAACGGCACTGGTCAGTTCGCTCACATTCAACTGGCCCTTCCTGAACTTTACGCCTTCGGTTGCTGTGGGGCAGGTCTCGAATGTCTGGCCAGTGACACTTACAAACCAGTCCGGCACCTCGACCACACTGGCTTCTCCGGTGGTCACCTTTACGGATGCCAGCTTCGCAATTGCAAGCGGAACAGATACCTGCTCCGGTCAGACACTGGCAGCGGGCGCTCAATGCACCTTCTCGGTGGTCTTTTCGCCGGTAGCTGCCGATGTTGTGGCAGCAGGCACAAATATCATCACCGGAACCATGACTGCATCCGGCAACAGCGGAGCAATTACAGGATCGTTGCAGGTGAGCGGCTGGGCGGGTTCGGCGCTCGGATTCAACTGGCCCTATGCAACCTTCCAGAAAGTGCCCATCGGTTCAACAGGAAGCACTCCGTGGCCGCTGACGGTGACCAACTACAGCGGTCAGGAGCTGACGAACCTCACTTACACCCTGACACCTACAACCAACTACGTCAGTGGGGCCTTCACATTAAATAACACCTGTCCGACACTGGCAGCAGGCGCAAGCTGCACCTTTGAGGTTGTTCCCACTCCGCAAACAGGACAGTCCGCTGGAACATACTCGGCAACTCTGGTTGTCTCCGGGGAGGGCAGTTCCGGCGCCTTGAGTTCGTACGCACTGTTCATTTCCGGAGAGGCAATCCCCGGCGGCTACGAAATCAACTGGAATCAGGACCAGCAGGGCGGAGTAAGCACCATTGACTTTGGCCCGCTCAACTCAAAGAACCAGACCAGCGGCCCCTGGCCCATCACCGTTTACAACAACACACCAGACACGCAGACTTTAACATTGACGCCAAGTCTAAGCGTCTTTACAACCGGCGACTCGAACTGCGCTAACGTTCTTTCAGGCGGGATTTGCATGTTTAACCTCTACTTCACTCCAACTGCCGAGCAGGTCTATCGCGGGACGCTGACGATCGCAGGCGGCGGCTATAGCTACACCATCAACACCTGGGGGCAGGCTACCCACTAAACCCTGCTCAATCAAGGGAATGCCCCGGTTTGCAGCACATGCAGACCGGGGCATTTTTTGTCTGCCTTTGGGAGGAAGCGGCAACAGATGCATTTCGTACATCCGGCTCCCGCCGCAATACCTGCCGATGCGAGAGAATAGAAGCTGCGCTGTTCTCTGCTCCAGAATCTTCCTCCTGTAGCATTCGGGATGAGAAGAGAACGCATCGGCAAAGGATTCCGAAAAATGGGAGATGCAGACAAAATATCCCGCGCGGAAGCGGTATCCGCCGAGAATCCCGGCACGGCTGCGCAAAAGACGAGCGGGATTTCGCACGCGTGGCGAGCGCTCAGGCATCGCAACTTCCGGCTCTTTTTTGCCGGGCAAAGCATCTCGCTGATTGGCACATGGATGACGCGCGTTGCTACCGGCTGGCTCATCTATCGCCTGACCGGTTCGGCGTTGTTATTGGGCACGGTCAGCTTTGCGGGTCAGATTTCTACCTTTCTTCTGGCACCCTTTGCCGGTGTCTGGGTTGACAGGCTGGATCGCCGACAGGTGCTGCTCTATACGCAAACACTGGCCATGTTGCAGTCGCTGCTGCTGGGCTGGTTGACGCTGACGGGTCGTGTCACCATTCACTGGGTGTTGTGGCTGAGTGCTTTTCAGGGAATCATCAACGCCTTCGACATGCCGGGAAGGCAGGCCTTTCTGGTGCAGATGGTCGAGGATCGGCGCGACCTTGGCAACGCCATCGCCATCAACTCCTCTATGGTGAATATGGCGCGACTGATTGGCCCATCGCTGGCCGGAATGCTGATTGCGGCCACCAGCGAGGGATGGTGCTTTCTGATTGACGGCATCAGTTATCTGGCCGTGATTGCATCGCTGTTGATGATGCAGATTTCAGTCCCCGCAGTGAAGCGTCTTGCCACCTCAACCCTGACGGAATTGAAGGAGGGATGGACGTATGTTTCCGGCTTTATGCCGGTACGGACGATCCTTCTGCTCTTTGCTGTCCTCAGCCTGATGGGAATGCCGTTCGTGGTACTGATGCCTATCTTCGCAGCGCGAGTGCTGCACGGAGGCCCGCATACTCTAGGCTTCCTGATGGGCGCCATGGGAGTAGGCGCGCTGGCCTCCGCACTCTCCCTGGCAGCGCGCAAAAGCGTTCTGGGATTGGTACGAATGCTGGACATCTCTGCCGCAGTTTTTGGGCTGGGACTGATTGGCTTTGCGCTCTCCCATATTTTCTGGCTCTCGATGATAATGATGGTTGTAGTGGGTATGGGCATGATGCAGGGCATGGCCGCAAGCAACACCATCATTCAAACCATCGTCAGTGAAGACAAGCGCGGGCGCGTGATGAGCTACTATACGATGGCTTTTGTAGGCATGGCTCCTTTTGGAAGTTTGCTTGCCGGGTCGCTGGCACACGTTATCGGCGCACCCCGGACAGTTATTATCAACGGCGCAGTGGTGCTGATTGCCGCAGCATGGTTCACAACAAAGTTGCCCGCAGTCCGGCGCGCAATTCGCCCTATCTATCAAGAGATGGGAATTCTGCCATCGTCAGAGGAGGAGGTCCTGTCATGAACGAACTTGCACTCAATGCAAAACAAACAGCCATTGTGGTGATTGATTTACAGAACGGCATCGTGAAAAATCCCGGCGCACCGAATCCAACTGCAAGCGTCATTGCCAACACCGTCCGTCTGCTGACCGCGGCTCGCAAATCCGGAGCGCAGCCCATTCTGGTTCATGTGGGTGGTTCAGCAAATGGAGCGGACCGTTTGCATCCGACGGCGGATCAGTCCATGCGCGCTGGCACAGCGCTTCCGCCTGATTGGAGCGAATTGATCGCGGAACTCGATTGCCAGCCAGATGATGTGGTTGTACTGAAACGCCAATGGGGAGCCTTTTATGGCACGGACCTCGAACTGCAACTGCGCCGCCGAGGTCTGACAACGATTGTCCTCTGTGGCATTGCCACTGAATTTGGAGTGGAGAGTACCGCACGCGATGCCTATGAACGCGGCTTCGAACTGATATTCGCCGAAGACGCAATGACAGGCTTGAACGCAGAGAGTCACATCAATGCAGTCAAGAGAATCTTCCCGCGCATGGGACGGGTTCGCTCAACAACAGAAATTATTACGGCTCTGGAAGACTGACCCAATCTGCATTTTTAAGAGAAGGACGTAGCATTTTATACGAGATAGTTACCACTGACGATATCCTGCTCGGCCTGCCGTATCTCCTCCGGTCTGCCAAGATCGCGCCAGTAAGATTCGTCTGCATCGAATGCAATAATCTTTTCTTTCTGCTCCGCAAGACGCATATAGGCAGAGATGATGGAAAACGCACCCTCCTCCTGGAACATCTCAAAGATGCGGGGTGACAGGACGTGAATGCCGGAAAAAGCCAGCGCCTGCACCTGACGGGCAGGCAACACCATTTCCGCCTTCCCATCCACTCCTGCTCGACGACCGCAGAGTTGGCCATCTTCGTCAAAAAGCAGATACCGCGAAGTCTTCCGGTCTCGAACAGCCAGCGTAACGAGAGCCTTCTGTTCCATGTGGTACTGCATCATGCGCCCTAGATCAATCGCGCTCAGGACATCCACGTTGTGCAAAAGAAACGGCTCTTGCAGGTTTCTGTTTCCCTCGAGAAAAAAATAGGAGGCATTCTTTAATCCTCCGCCGGTACCAAGCAACACATTCTCACAGCAGACTTCAATCCTCATATCGAAGTTATTGTTGTCTTTGAGATACTTCAGAATCATCTCTGCGTGATGATGCGCGTTCACAACCACCTCGCGTACGCCAAAGGTACGCAGGCGCGCAAGAACCATCTCCAGCAGCGTGCGACCGGCCACTGTTACCAGAGCTTTGGGACGATCCTCGGTGAGCGGCCGAAGGCGTGTACCCAGACCTGCGGCCAGAATCATCGCTTTCATTTACCGATTTTCTCCATCTCAATATGACGCACGATTACTTCCACTCCGCTGCAATTCCGCAAATGCTTCGCCAACTGTTCCGCCAGATATACCGAGCGATGCTGACCACCGGTGCACCCGAACGAGACCATCAGGTTCTTGAATCCTCGGCGCTGATAGGCACCTACGCTGCTATCCACCAGCGACAGAACACTGGCAAGATACTGATGCACACTCTCCTGCTGATTCAGATAATCCATGACCGCTGCATCCTTTCCGGTCAACGAACGGAAACGTTCTTCCCTGCCAGGATTTGGAAGGCTGCGCGCATCAAATACAAATCCGCCGCCATTGCCTGTCTCATCCTTTGGCATCTCACGGTGGAAGGAAAAACTGAATATCCGTATCTTCAGATTTTCTGCTGAAGAAGCCAATCCCTGAAGCTTCTCTGATACCAACATGCCATTGAGGGCATCCATCAGAGCTGGCAACGCAACAGGAAGTTTGATGTGATGAGCCAGCCAGCGCAGGTTCTTCAGTGCATAAGGAACGCTCTGCAGGAAATGCGTCTTGCGTTCATAAAAACCTCGGAAGCCATAGGCCCCCAGAGCCTGCAAAATGCGGACGTAAACATACGCGTAATAGTGTTCTAAAAAAGCATCGCGCTCAACTCGGATGTACCCGGAAAGGCATTCAAGATAGTAGTCGAGCAACTCCTGACGCAACTCCGGCGGCAGGTCCGCCTTGCCGTCGAACAACAGAGAAGCGATGTCATATTGCAGCGCGCCTTTGCGCCCGCCCTGATAATCAAGAAAATACGGCTCGCCGTCGCGAAGCATGACATTGCGGGACTGGAAGTCGCGATATAGAAAATAATCGTGGTCTGCACTGAGAAGAAACTTCGTCAGGCGGCTGAAATCAATCTCCAGCGCCTGCTCGTTGAAGGGGATGCCTGCCAAACGCAGAAAATAATATTTGAAGTAGTTCAGGTCCCATGCGATGGACTGACGGTCAAAGCTGGCGCGCGGATAGCATACCTTGTAATTTAAATCCCGACCAGCCTCAATCTGAAAACGCGGCAACTGAGCGACAACTTTGCGATACGCTTCAACCGCGAGCGCAGCTATAACTTCGCCTTTACGGTTTTCACCAAGAAATTCAAAGAGTGTCGTGTTGCCCAGATCCTCTTCCAGATAGGCCCCCTGGCTCAGGTCCTCCGCATATATCTCCGGCACCGGCAAACCGTAGCGACGAAAATGTCGGGAGAATTCCAGAAAGGCAACATTCTCTTCCCGCACGGAATACAAAATGCCGATGGCGCGAAATCTTCCTCCGGTTAAACGAAAGATGGCTCGCCCAGAGCCGCCGAGCTGGCCTTGAAGCGGTTGCACATCTTCAGCCGGCAACTGGTAATGCTCTTCGAAAAGTCGTTTTAATACGTCCATGAATCTGATTCCCCAAAATTCTAAAGCCGCTTCCCAACGATACTCAGCCCGGGGATGGGTGTGCAAGGCAACCCGCTGTCTGCGGTAAACTTAGCTCTAAAACCGGGCTTCCCCTCTTAGCGACTCATCTGACTTTACAGGTCAATTTAAGAAGGCATAAAACCCGATCTGTCCCAATGAAAAGTCAGATTATACCGTTCGCAGTCACGAATATGTCTCTTCTGAACCAGCCTCTACCCAATATTCATCCTGATGAAAACAGTAATGTTAATAACGCACTTTCTGGCTATCTGCTTGCCCTTTCCGTGCAGAAATTGAGAGGGGTACACAACTTTCAGAACCCTGCATTCCAACGAAAAAAGTGGAAGAAAATGAGCGAATTTCATCAAAGTCTCACTAAGTGGAATCAAGCACTTAGATGCTCTTGTAGGGTGTGCAGTGATAAGGGTACTATTGGACGTTTCCTTCAGGTTCAGAGCCGGAAATTGAGCGGCTCGTCATACTACGATAGGAAGGTTCACAATTTGGCACGTCAACTCAGCAATGCAAGGCTTCTCCGCAAGGTATGCCTTTCGGAATCCACCCAGTGCTACCACTTTGAGTTTGCCGCCGAAGAGGTAGAGACTCTTCCCCTCAAGGCCGGCCAATTTGTCTCCATGGTTGCAGAAGACACCAACGGCAAGCAGCAGACCCGCGCCTACTCCATCGCCTCTGCCGAGCGCCGCAATGAGTTCGACTTGTGCATCAACCGAGTGGATGGTGGTTTTTTCTCGAACCTTATCTGCGACCTGAAGGTAGGCGAGACGGTAAAGTTCCATGGCCCACACGGACTCTTTACCCTGCGGGAACCCATCAGTGACACGATCATGGCTGCTACCGGAACCGGCATCTCTCCAATGCGCGGCTTTGTGCAATGGCTCTTCCCGGAGAGTGGCGAAGACCGCAGCAACGGCAAGCAGATATGGCTCGTCTATGGAACGCGCTATCTGCCCGACCTTTACTACAAGGATGAGTTTGAAGCGATTGCCGCCAGGCATCCTAACTTCCACTACATCACCACCCTGAGCCGCGAGAACGAAGGCTACACCGGGAACCGAGGCTATGTGCAGGATTACGTGAAGAAGATTGTCGAGACGCGCGGAGAGGTTCCAGCGCTTGCCGATGGAAGTTTCAGCATTCACACCTATATCTGCGGACTCAACAACATGGTCTCTGCAGTAAGAGACCATCTAGTGGAGTTCGGCTGGGATAAGAAGCAGGTCATCTACGAGCGTTACGACTAAGCGTGTTCGTTTACGCGAAAAGGTGTCAGAGCCGTTGCTCTGGCACCTTTTTTTCGCAAACGAGAATATCTTATGCAGCAGGCAACGCAACAATCCTCAACTACCTACAACAACCTGCCACGCCGCTTTGATCGAATCTGGAATCCCGTAAATATCCAGTGCAGTAATCAGGAGTGCGCTGCCCCAGCCTGCAATCATCAGGAACCATCCATTCTTCCACTTCCCCATCCGCCTGCGGGAACTGGTGAAGTGCAGCAATGGAAACATCGCGAAGGGCAATTGCAGCGCCAGCACTACCTGACTCAACGTCAGCAGGTCAGTCACACTACTTTCTCCACGGATGCCAATGATGATAATCGCTGGCAGAATAGCCAATGTGCGCGTGACCAGACGACGCAGCCATGGCTTGATCCGCCACTGCATGAAGCCTTCCATCACGACCTGCCCTGCGAGCGTGCCGGTGATGGTGCTGCTCTGGCCGCTGGCGAAGAGAGCGATTGCAAAGAGCGTACTGGCAACGCCTGCACCCAGCAACGGAGCCAGCGTGAGATACGCAACACGAATCCAATCGCTGTCGGCACTGAAGTGGATGAGTTGCCCCCCGGACGCCATCACACTCTCTTTGCCGAAGAAGACCGTCGCCGCCAGCACCAGAATTGCCGCATTGACAAAGAAAGCGATGGTCAGTGCCACGATGGAGTCAAGATTGTTGAAAAAGAGCGCGCTCCCGATAGACCTGGAATCCCTGCCGAAACTGCGGCTCTGAACCAGCGCAGAGTGCAGGTAAAGATTGTGCGGCATCACGGTTGCACCGATGATTCCGATGACAAGGTAAATGATTCCCGCCTGCCGGATGTGCGGGGAGATCAGAGCGTGTCCCATCTCCATGAAACTGGGATGGGTCTGCGGCAGAACAAAAATCTCAATGTAGTAACAAACACTGATCGTGGCAATCAACACCAAGACAATCGCCTCAATCGTGCGAATGCCGAAGCCCTGCAAAGAGAGCAACAGTAGCACATCCAGACCGGTGATGATAACCGCCCAGAACAGGGGGATATGAAAGAGAAGATTGAGCGCAACGGCGCTGCCTAGCACCTCGGCCAGATCGCAGGCTCCGATCGCCATCTCGCTCATCAGCCAGTTGGGCCAGCGCGACCATCCCGGATACCAGTCGCGACAGCACTGTGCCAGATCTTTGCCGGTAACTACGCCCAGCCTCGCAGAGATCATTTGCATGAAGATGGCCATCAGGCTGGCCAGCCCCACCACCCACAGCAGTCCAAATTTGAACTGTGCTCCGGCCTGCAGATCAGTTCCCCAGTTGCCGGGATCCATGTAGCCGACGCTCACCAGAATCGCAGGTCCAACAAAGGCGCGGCACTTCTTCAAAAAACCGGCATGGTGATCCGGCACTGCGACCGTACCATGCACATTCGACAGCGACAGGCGGCTTCTTTCTGCCAACTCAGAAGTGAGCAGCTTGTCCTCAGCTTCCAATTGAATTTCTGTTCTGCTCATCGCTTATTCCTGAAATCACAACTCTACCGTTCTGCGGTTTCCCTTTAACAGCTCTTCCAGCATCAGGCGAAAACGCGTCTGGACAACTTACCAACAAGCCTCTGGTTTTCGGTTTCCCGGTTTCCTGCTCTGAACTCGCTGGTACATTCCGCATCTTGTTGTAGAATCATAAGCACAAAAGGATGACGGAATTTAGGCTTACCTAAATATTAGGTACACCTAAATTCCTGCAAAGTCAATCCACCCATTGGAGCGTTTCCCATGACGGCACGACGCCGGCCCAGGCCGGTCAGCGAATCCGTAGATAACTATCTGAAGGCGATTCTGGCTCTGGGCGGCCAGGAAGAGAACAGGGTCAGCAGCACGGCGCTCTCGGCACGGCTCAACGTTGCACCTGCATCGGTAACAAATATGCTGCAAAAGCTGGCTGCGGAAAAGCCGCCTCTGGTCAAGTATGAGCGGCATCGCGGCGTGTTGCTCTCCGCTGCCGGAAGACGGCGCGCGCTGGAGGTTCTGCGCCATCATCGCCTCATCGAAACATTTCTCTACGATGTGCTGGATTACCCCCTTGAAGAGGTTCATGACGAAGCCGAGCGGCTTGAACACTTTATTTCTGAGCAATTTGAGGAACGCATTGCCGCCAAGTTGGGCCATCCCATGCTCGACCCCCACGGGCACTGGATTCCAACAATGGACGGCAAAATGCCCAAGGAGCACTCCATCCCGCTAACGGAGATTCTGCTGCCCGGCATCCTGATTGTGGACAGCATCTCTGATTACAGCGCCGCAACGCTCAAGAAGCTCAAAGCCAGCGGCATCGCACCCGGCGTGCATCTGAATGTAAGGAGCTGGAACGCAAAGCGGGGATACGCAGTCAGCATCGGCGACTCTGAAAACATTTTTAAGCTGTCACGTGAGTTTGCGAATGCAATCCGAATCCACGCTGCACTTTGAGAACCGTTTTATAACTTGAACAACTCGCGCAACCGCTTTGTCTGTGCGCGGCTGACGGGGATTTCCGTGTGCTGCTTGTCGCTCATGCGCAGTTGATAGCTGGACTTGAACCACGGCACCACCTCGCGGATATGGTTGATGTTGACCACAAATCCACGATGAGCGCGCCAGAAGATCGCAGGGTCCAGCAGTTCAAGCAGCTCTTCGAGCGTACGGCACTTGGACTGGCCTTCAAAGGATTGTGTAACCACGCGGATGGTTCCCTCTTCAATCGCAGCAAAACAGATATCCTTTTGATCTACCAGCAGAAGCCGACTCTGCGCCTGCACCACGATGCGACTGCTTCTGGATGGACCATGTGCATCCTGACCGGTCTGCGTATCCAGCAGCTTGAGCAGCGCATCCAGCCTTGAGTCGCGGCCTGAGTGTTCCCCAACAGCACCGGCATTCTCCTGCAGGCGCGTTTTTGCCCGCTCGATGGCCTGCTGCACTCTTGCGCCATCAAAGGGCTTCAGCAGATAGTCAATGGCGTTCACGTCGAAGGCGCGAACGGCATACTGGTCAAAGGCTGTGGCGAAGATGATCTGCGGCATCTGCTCGACTGAGTGCCGCTCAATCAGCCGCTTGAGAACAGCGAATCCATCCAGACCCGGCATCTGCACATCCAGAAAAACAAGGTCTGGATGAAGGCGTTCAATCAGATCAACGGCCTCAATCCCATTCGCACCCTGAGCGATCACCTCGACGCCGCCTGCGGAGTCAATCAGATAGTTCAACTCCTCGCGTGCCAGGCTCTCATCATCCACAATCAGTGCGGAAATGCTCATCTCATCTTCTTTTCAGTCAGGCGTCAGCCGGCATGGAATGCGCGGAGCCTTTGCGGTGTGTTGTCGGCAGCCAGGTCGTGTCCGCATCGGGTGCAATATAGGTCTGTGACCTGAACCGTTCGGTAGCAGCAGCCGCAGTTTGCCTTCAATTGATAGTTACACTGCGGGCAATGATGAAAGTCGTGCTGAATATCTGCGTTGCATGCCGGGCAGTGGCTCAACACCGGCTGCCGTACCAGAAAATAAACCACTAGGCCAATACCCACCGGCATCAGGAAGCAAAATATCATCCAGAAACCGGTGCTCATGGCGCGCCGAGCGGCATCGCGACTTACATAGCCAATCATGAGGAAGTTAAGTGCGGCCAGCGCTCCCCATGAGATGGAGAAGTAAATTCGCAGGCCGATGGGCGGGCCGGGATGATGGCGCTCTCCGGGCAGAATTACCCAATAAAAATACTCCACTGCACAAAACGCGAGTACGGCCGCAATCATGGACCAGCGCGGAATCAGACTTACATCCTCGCTGAGTCCCTTCTGGCGATCCATGCGATTTTCGCTTTGTTCACTCATGCAGTTTTCCTGAATCCTGCTGGCTTAACGCCTGCGGAATCCGTCCTTCCCGCGAAGGTTCTCGCGCAATACTGCCGTCAGGGCCGTCAGCAATGCAGCCGTCATCAGGACTGCCAGGATTCCAAGTTGCGGCGCTAGACTTGCCGGATGCTCGCCCTCCAGCACCTCATCTACCGTCATCCACACCACAGGCGCAATCAGCATCAGCACGAAAGCTGCTGCAGCTATCGCCAGCCCGAAGTTATAGCGGCGCTGTACGCGCTGCTCGCCATTGCGCAGCAGACGGCCCAGCACCGAGCGGCGCGTACGCAGGGCTACTGTGCGCTCTGCGTCTGCATCAAAGCCGGAGAGCATTCCCAGCAAATGCGGATCGGATTGAGGCGTCTGGTTCAAATATCTTCTCCGCAATGTTCTCCCCGCAGGGAATTAACCTTCGGTTTGAGCGCTGCCAATCCACGATAGAGCCGCGACTTGACGGTTGACAATGGTGCATTGGTGACACGTGCAATCTCTTCCAGAGACATCTCCTCCTGAAAGCGGAGCACAACCACCTCACGATAAAGCGGCTCCAGCATCAGGAGAGCAGAGGAGAGATGTTCGCGATCCTGTTGGCTGCAGCAATGTTCAAAAGGGGAACTCTCATGCGAGGCAAATTCAATCGGACGATCCTCGCCGCCTACATCACACATCTCATCCAGACTCAGCATGGAGCGCTTGCGGCGCTGGTCAATCACCAGGTTGCGCGCAATCGTAAATAGCCAGGTCTCAAAACGCGCGCGGCCATTGAACTGGCCTCCCCGTGTCAGGACACGCATCCACGTCTCCTGAAAAACATCTTCGGCCATCTCACGGTTCCCGGTCAGGTAGAGCAGATAACGCAGCAAACGATGCTGATAGCGAACTATCAGCTCATCGAGCAGACCGGCATCGCTGCGCTTGAGCGCCTGCGCGATTGCCAGATTTTCTGCCTGAAGCTCGGTCTGGGCCTGAAGAACTCTGCTGTTCATATGTGTAAGGACGCTTGTCGCTGCCGGAAGTTGCACGAAAATTAGCCAATTCCCGCCGAAATGCACCCTGCCTGCCCTATTTTACGCGAAATAGCATCCCGAACGTACCTCAAGGGCGGTGGTAGACCCGGTAGCCGGCCAATTCGCGGTAGAAGGTGAATTCCCCCTCCAATAACCGGTGGGTAGCAGCCGATTGCGGAATGGTATCTTCCTCAATCTGAAGATTTACCTTCACAATCATCCAGTGGATGTTGCGACTGCGGACAAGCTCAACCAACCGGGAGGGCGAGTAGGGATCGGTCGCAGGGTCAAAAAGCAGGACGGGAAACTGCGGGGTGCGACCCGTGACGTAATAAAAGGGGTCCTCGCCTGGCAACAGGATAAGGCCATCCGACGGCGGAATTTCCGCTGCCGCAAAGTGAATCAGTTCCTCAAAATTCGGCAGGTAGGGGCCTCGCAGAGCCATGCCGCGAAGCTGCGGCAGGCTGGAGTGGCGGAGTTCGCCCTCCGAAATATGCGCATAAGAGAGCCGCTCATTGCCGGCTGCATAAAGCGACCCGGCAACAAACAGCGCAACCGATAGGATTGCAGCGAGTGTGGAGGCAAGGGCTGAGGCGCGGGGCAGCGGACGCGTCGCGAGGAAGACAATCATCTCTGCCACCAGCAGCAGAAGCAGAGGCCAGATGGCATACGTAGATCCCCAGAGTTGCTGCGAAAGCATGGTTCCCTGAATGGTGGCCAGCAAAATAACCGGAATCAGGAGGCGAAGGCTGGGGCCGCGACGCAGTCCGTATAAGGTGAGTGCGGCAGAGAGAAGCAGCAGCATAGGCCACAAGGAAAGAAGATTATCGGCACGCTCGTCCGACTCCTGCTGGAAGAAGAGAAAGAGAATCGTCCAAAGAAAGGGCAGGGCAAAAAGCAGCAGCGAGACCAGACGCGCCCACAGGTTCTGCCGCAGCCGCAACAACACAAGCGCGAGTGCAATTGCCGGCAGTGACCACAGAAGGGATGGCTGCCTGTAATCCGCCAGCATCAAACCCAGGCCGGGAAGCCTGCGCGCTGCGGCAAATTGAATCGTCCAGTGGATGTAATTGCCGATGCCAACGGTGAAGTGAAGCAGCAGAGCAGCAGCAAGCAGCGCGGAAGCCGTGCCCGCCAGAACACAAATCAGTGTGATTGCGTCCGGTGCCTCTGCCAGGGCAGGTCGCAGACGATTGAACAGGAGCAGCGCTGCAAGACAGAGAATCGTGATGCACAGAAAAGGCAATCCAATGTTTTGTTTGAAAAAGAGCGGCAGTACCAGCGCCGCACCCGTCACAAGCGACCGCAGAAGGGATGGGCGCTGTGAAGTAAGGCGCTGCAGCAGATAAATCCCGAAAAGAATGGAAAAAACGCAATCGCAATCATATATGGGTTGCGGAAAGATGCTGTAGATTCCCAGCACCGTAAGCGGCACAGCCAATAGGAGAGCTGTTGCCCACGCAGAGGCCAAACGCCCTCTGAGGGTATGCAGAATCATTCGCCAGGCAAACGCCGTACCCAACCCGCCAACAATCGCCGCATACAGAACATGATGAAAAAATACGCGTCCGGTCAGGCGGATCAAGACCGCCTGCAGCAGAAAGGTCAGCGGCGCATGAGCAAAGGGAAAGTCACGATAGGGCAACTGGCCAAGCGAGATGCGAAAACTGCTGTCGAGGATGTAGCTGAGATCCCAGAGAATGGTGAGCCGCGAGTTCTGCCAGAGGACGAATGCGGCTGTAACCAGAAAAAGACCGACAGCGGCGACTGAATCACGCAACTGCCAGCGGGCGTCGCTCTCTATCTGCGAGGTCATCGTAGTTTCATCCTGAGGTGCATCTCATTGAACATAATCTGCAAGAAAAATCGTTATAAAGCTATGGTGGGCGAGGCGGGGCTTGAACCCACAACCCCCGGCTTAGAAGGCCGGTGCTCTATCCAATTGAGCTACTCGCCCACGTTTGGGGTGCTCAACGCAGACCCTCTCTTATTTTAGGCTGGAATCAAGTTTGGCTCCAGTGTCTTCGCATGTGCCAATGCTTATTGCGCGGGATTTTTGTGCAAAATGACAGGTAGCAGCAACGCCAAGCACGCAAACAACTCTGTCAGACGGGATTCGGCATCGCACTTGCTCTTGCCGCAGGTTGCGGCATAGAGCGTAATGCAAACCCCTTCGCCGGTCTTCCACACCGACCGCCTCAGCACAAGATCAACACGCGCCGACGCAAACGGTTCTGCCTTGAGCCGCGCTACTACAGCCTTTGCCCGCAGCTTCATCGCATCCAACTCTGTATGGGGCTCGTCCGACAAAATATCAATGTAACAAGCCGCTCCAACAAGTGGCTCGTCCGGGGAAGCATCAAATTCATAAGGGTCAATTTCGTTCGGCGTCCAAATATCGCATTTGCCGGTTCGAATTGCTCCTCCCCTGGCATTCAACGCGACCAGCAACTCCGCCAGTCCCTTTTGCTGTTTTGCTTCCGGCAGGGTGCCGGCCAGCATCGGCTGCCGCACAAGATCAAGCGTCCCCTCCCATGCAGCATCAATCACCGGAGCGCCTTCGCCAATCTCAATCTCCCAATCGGCTTCCATCTCACACGCCCCGGTATTGCTCAAGCCAGTGGACAAGCAGCGATTCCGCCCATTGCCGACGCCGCAACTTCCCATTGAGCATCGTCAAAAATGCGCAGTGACCACCCCGCTCCAGTTCGAGAAAGGTAATGGCAGGATTCGCGACAATCTTCGCCCGTGTCGTCGGTAACATGCGAATGAATGGGTCATCAAGAGAATGCAGAATAAGCGTGGGCAGCGCGATAGAATCCGTCACCCGCGCACTCGCAGCACGTTGGTAGTAATCCTCTGCATTTTGGAAGCCGGAATAGCGCGCGGTGATGCAGTCATCAAACTCACGCAGAGTTCGCACACCTTTGGCGCTCGATGGATGATAAATGTCCGGATAAAGCGCGCATTTGCGGCGAAAACAATCCATCAATCCGCGCAGGAATTTCATCTCATAGAGGCGATTGGCTGGCTCATGCAGTGCATCGGCGCTGGTCGCAAGATCCATTGCAGGGGATACGCCTACAACTGCCACCAGCGATTGCGGTACATTCGCAACCACTCCTGCGCCCAACTCCCCTGCCAGCTTGAGAACCAGATTACCTCCCATCGAATAGCCCACCAGCGCAATTCGCTTGAGACCGTGCAGCCGTTCAACAGCAAGCGCAACCTGAGCCACATCTCCGGAGAGGCCGGAGTGGTAGAGCGTGGTCGAGAGAGTCTCTGTATCGCCGCAGTTGCGCATGTTCATGCGAACAACGTTGCAGCCCGCCTCCCATGCCACACGGGTGATGCCCTGGATATAGCGCGAATCCGAGGAGCCTTCGAGACCATGTACCAGCAACAGCGTAAGTTTCTCTGCCGGCTCCTGCTGCCAGTGGCAGTGGCACAGAACATTGCTTCCCGATTGTTCATCTACCGGAACCAGCAGTGGCTCCGCTTGCAGACGAAAGGCCGGTCGCGGCCAGAAGTTGCCGGCAATGGTCTGCGCATGGTTCTGCGTCAACCACCATAGCGGCTTAAAACTCGGAAATTCAGGAATCTGCTGAATCGGTTCGCTCATGAAATATCTGCGCATTCCCAGTATAGGCAAGCGTAACGCTGATGCTTGCGCCTGTTGCTATTGCTTTCAGATGGCTCACCCATCCCGCGTCTAAAGAAGAGAGGGCACGGAAATGAATCCGCGCCCTCTCTCTTTCTAACCTGCACCTACAACGCTCTTTTATTTCCGGACTCCGAAGGTGAATACGGTTGTTGAACGAAGCTCATGGCCCGGCCGCAATAACGTGGTCGGAAATTTGGGCTGATTCGGCGAGTCAGGAAAGTGCTGCGTCTCAAAGCAGAAGCCCGCGCGCTGCGCATATCGGACTCCAAATTTCCCGGTCAGTGTCCCATCCAGAAAGTTGCCTGAATAAAACTGAACACCGGGTTCGGTCGTCGTGACCGTCAGCGTTCGGCCGCTCTTCGGATCGTATGCCTCTGCGGCCAGATGCAGGCCAGTCGCAGGTTTTCCCCGCAACACGAAGTTATGATCGTAGCCTCTGGCCAGCGTCAACTGCTCGAAGGGTTGATTGATGCGATCTCCAATCGCCTTTGCCGCACGAAAATCAAGCGGAGTTCCCTCAACCGATGCCAATTCACCCGTCGGAATCAGTCCTGCGTCAACCGGCGTGTACCGCTCGGCATCAATCTTCACGAGATCGTCGAGTATAGTGCCTTCACCATTCCCGGCAAGGTTGAAGTAGCTGTGGTTCGTTACGTTGACGACCGTCGGTTTGGTGGTCGTGCTGCGGTATTCAATCCGCAAAGACGATCCCTCCAGCAGATAGCGGACATGAACCGTCAACTGACCCGGAAATCCCATATCCCCATCGTCGCTGACAAGCTTCATTTCAACACCATTCGCAAGAGTTTGTGCCGTCCAGACCTTGCGATCGAAGCCTATCGTCCCACCATGCAAAGCATTTGCACCATTGTTCAAGGGAACGTGGAAGGTGCTTCCGTCAATCGCAAAGGTTCCCCTGGCAATCCGGTTGCCGTAGCGTCCAACGATGGCTCCAAAATAGGTTCCCTTGTCCGCTTCATACGGCGCAACGCTGTCATAGCCCAGCACTACATCGGCTATCTTTCCCTCGCGGTCCGGCGCATTGATAGCAACAACACGCGCCCCAAATGTCGTGATTCGCACGGTCAGGTGTGTGTTGCTTAACGTATAAATCTCAACGGGTTGACCGTCTGCGGTCTTTCCCCAGCTTTCCTTTGTCACTCCGGCCTGAGCCATTGTTCCTGTCAGCATAATCATGAGTCCCGCCATCCATCGGTTGATTTTCATTGAATATCTCTCCTCGACGCTGCTCGCATATACGACGAAACCAGCGTTACCTTCTGTCGAATCTGGCACGCTCTGCTGCAATAGCCCTCAGGCATCCTGATGAGAATCGCCTATAGCTTCGGAGTCTGCAGAATTCGGGCCCAGCGCATCACAGTGTCGTAATCCGCTCCGATTATTGAGTTTACACTGCCTTCAAGGGCCGCAAGCTGAACGGCAAAGTTCCCCGCGGTTGAACTCTCCGCTGCTGCCGGAATGACTTCCAGTCCACTCGCGGCGGCTGTAAGTGAATTCAGAAATTTATTCAGGCTTCCGCCGCCGACAATATAGATGCGGGAAATCTGTTTTTCGCTTAATTCCTGCGTTAGTTTGAGAACCTTTCCGTATCGCTCTGCCAGACTATGAAAAATCAACGATGCAAAGATCGGAGCATTTGCAGCGGATGTATCGAGCGGCTTCAATCCTCTTTCTATACGTTGCCGGTTCATTCTCTCCGGCATCTGATCCGGCAAAAGTAAATCCGGCTCGTCAACATCAATCAACCCATCCGGACAAGCGGTCTTTGCTGCCTCGCTCACCAGTTCCGGAACCGTCCAGCGTGCATCTTCAACGGCCCACGATTCCATGCACTGATGCAGCAGCCAAAGCCCATTCACGCTCTTATGGAAACAGGTCTTGCCCCCCACGGCACCGAGATTGGTAAAGTTTTCCTTTGCCGTAGCTGCATTATTCTGAGGGGCGTTCAGCAACGTACCAACCAAAGACCACGTACCGGAACTGATATAGGCCCAGTTCTCCCCATCTGCGGGAATGCCTGCAATTGCGGAAGCCGTATCGTGGCAGGCTGGCGCAATCAATCGCGTCTCGCGGAAGGCAGGCAACTCGGCAAGCTCTCCCCTGAGCACTCCTAAATCCGTTCCCGGAGGAACAATCTTCGTAGCCAGTGCAATATCCATTCCTGTTGCTGCAAAAATCTCCGCAGACCACTGCTGCGTTTTCAAATCCACCAGTTGCGTATGAGTGGCATTCGTCCGTTCAGAGACCGCTTCCCCTCCCCATCGAGCCAGAAAATACTCCGGCAGATTCAACCACTTTGCGTCACGGACCTCAGGCTTATCCGCCTCCAGTTGATAGATCGTATTCAGCGGCACAATCTGGATGCCGGTAATCCTACGCATCTGCTCCGCACTGCATTTGCTGTGAACCACATCCTGCGAACGCTGGGTACGCTCATCGCGATAGCAGTAGGGGTCAGCAAGAGCCTCACCCTTCTGATTGATACGCACATAGTCAACCGCCCAGCCATCCACCGCGATGGAGCGAACTCCCTCCGGCGCAAGTTCTGCACATTTGCGCAGGCCCTCATCCAGATTCCGGCTCATGGACGAGAGATCCCAACGCAGTTCACCGTTCTTCCGGTATGGCGCGTTGGCAAAACGATAGGCCAGAGTAATCACCGGTTGTCCGGATTGCCATTGCAACAGAGAAATGCGACAACTCTGCGCTCCCAGATCAACTGCTATCAGCGCGCGCGTATCCACAGGAACAGTCATATTGCACTTCCTTCTTCCATGCAGAAACCTCTCTTTGGGGAACAAAACCATCTCTGCTCAGTCATGGGCATGATTTCACATGTTTAACCAATAGAGCAATAGTTTCTATAGAGGATAAAACTATAAACGTCCTCTCTGCTGCCAGAGGATGGCTTCTGCCTATATATCTTTGAGATTTGCCTTTGTAATCAGTTTGTGTTCGATGTAGTTATAGGGCGCAACCGTTTGCCCGCGCAGCAACAGCAACCCCAGATTCACCAGGCTCGGCCCGTATTGCTGCACCTGATGCGAGACAGATGCCACCAATGGCGACTGCGGGCGCCTCATCTCTTCGACCGCCTCAGGGATACAATCCTGCCCCACAATGGCGACGTGACGCTCCCTCTTGAGTGCATGAACCGCATCCACGGCTCCCAGCGCGCTGGTATCCGTTGCTGCTGCAATCAGAATGTGCTTGTCTCTGGGATGGCGTTGCAGAAAGTTGGAAACAGCCTTGCGGGTAAAATCCCGCAGACCGGCCCCCTCAATGCGGACAAAGGATTCAACCGGGAGTTCCGCTAGCCGGGAGCGAACGCCTTCAAAGGCTCCAGTAGTGCGGCTCTGCACCGTAGGTCCGGCGGTCGAGAGTTCAATTCCGAGAACCCAGTCTACTTTTCCAGCCCAGTTCGCTTCCGCATAAGCGGCAAGTTCTTCGCCCGCAATATATCCAACGCGGTAGTTATTGGCTCCAAGATAAGTGGCATGAGGATGAGGAATATCTACGGCAATCATCGGGATTCCGGCCTCAAAGAGTTTGTCGGCCACAACCGGAGCCACTTCCTGCTCCACTTGAAATTCGATGACGAGATCAACCCGCTCGCGTACAAAGGTCTCTGCATTCTGTATTGCGGTTGCCTTGTCGTATGCGTTATCCAGAATCAGCAAATTAACACCGGCAGCCGAGGCCGCTGCCTGAAGGCTTTCTGTAACTGCTATTGAAAAGGGCATCTCCGCGCTTTGTGCGGCAAAGCCGAACCTCACCTTATTAGGTCGCGAAATGAGCCGGTACAACCCATCCTGCGATTGTGCCAGATATCCGCGATGCAAAAATGTTTTTAGAATTCGATAAACAGTTGTCTTCGATATTTTTGTTTTGCGGTAAATAGCTTCCAAAGAAAGAGGGCCATGTTCTCCCTGAAGCAGTTCAAGTATGTCCAGCGACTTGGAGAGAACAGGTATAAGGTACAGGCGTTTACTCGATACGCGTGCCACGGTTTCCCCCTGAATAGAAGATGCTCTTAGATCATTTTACGGGATTAGTTTCCTTAATGAAACATTCTCCTTGGAAATATTGCGTAATGAAATTGGCCCAATAACCCAGCCTTTGCTTTTATAGCAAGCGGCCTCGGGACCATCCAGCAGGGGACCGCTAGAAGCCTTTTCGCTTTATACGTTTACACCTCAGCAGTGTACAGGGTGGATCTTTCTTGAGATAAAATCCGCTTCACATCACGGCTTCTGTAAAGGCTTAAAGCGAAAATGCTGTAGCGGCAAACCTTTTCCACGCGGGCTTTTGCATATTGAGCCTCAATACTTCCATCAGCAGAGCACGTAGCCTACAGAATGGGTTCATGGGCAAGAAGAGGATTTACTGCAAGGGGACCGGATTTCTTCCGGAGCAATAAAACAATAAGCTGTATATTTGATTTCGCTCCATGCCCGCTCGCCAAGAGGATTGCCGGGAAACAAGGGACGATTTACCGGTGTGAACCTTACGCGAACCCAGATTGCCTTTTTCCCGCGCGTCAGCTCACGCGAGATAAGAAATTCATCATCCCGGAAGCGACGATTTGAGGTTACCGTATCATGCACGGTAGCACCCAGCTCCTCTCTGGGATTCGAGTAGACACAGGTATTGGACCCAGCCAGATACCAGATACCAGCTAACTTCCACGTCTTTCTGGATTCGTCTGCGATATATACTTCGGCTCGCTGATCCGGATAGGAGTAGTCGAGCTTGCGGCGGAGCAGGACACCGACGTTATCCGGGCGCAGGTTCATGCGGAACTCTGAGGTTGTTTTCGTCGTGCGTCCTCGATCCTGCGATTCCGGAAAGATCAACTTCTGGTTGAGTGTGTCCACGCCCCACTCATAGCGGGAAGAGATGCTGTATGGGGCAGAAGCATCGGGCGAGGAGTAGCCGTGGGCCTTCTCGTCCGCTAAATCCCCAATCTGCATCCTGTCGGTTTCAATCAGCGTTGGCGTGGGAACACCGTACCAGTAGGTAACCGTTTCATAGTGTTCGGCGGTTTCGTCCATGCCGCCATGCTCAAGACGAATGAGTGCGTTCTTGCCGAAAGGCATCAGATCCGCCAGCAGAAAGCGATAAGCGGATTCAATCTTGTCTTCCTCATTAAGGGCTAGTTTGGCATTGCGGGCGCCTACGGGGTGGCCTGCAAAGGGCAGATTCATATTCTGCCCGCCCCAATAGTCGCCGCCGCCGCCCCACTCCTCGGTCCCTGTTCCCTGCGCCTGCGGCGTAAGGCTGTCATCAAAGAAAAAACGCGGGTCCCCTTCAAGCGTTCCCAGATTTGCATCGTGAGAGAAGATGAATGAAGTACCAATGAAGCTGCCCGACCACTGCTCCTCCTTCTCAACGCCGCGCGTATTCAACAGAACCATATCCTCGCCCGGAACAGGTTGAGGGATGTCCTGATAGGTTGCATGAAAGTAGGTTTGCAGGTTTGCAGGCCCTTCCATAGGCAGGGTGCGCAGCTTCCACTCCACGGCCTTGACCGTCTCTCCGACACTTGCCAGCTCGATGCGGGCCGAGTGGAAGAATGGCATGGGAAAGTAGCAGGAGAGTACGATCCGGTCTTTTGTAAATCGAATGTTGACCGGGAAGGACTTTACCAGATACTCGCGGTCGTCGCGGTTGTAGAGCGTTCCCGCTCCGTAGAAGAGAGCGATGGGAGCATCCACCGAGGGTTGCTCGCGTCCGTCCCATGTGATGCGCAGACGGGCATTCTGAAAGGCGTGTGCCTGATCGCGAGGAATGGAAAATGAAAGTGCGCGGAGAATAGAACGACCCTTGAGGGTAACAACAGAAACAGAACCGGTTGCGGGCAGATTCAAATTTCCGCTTTGCTCCACAGTTCCTGTGACGGGAGCAATGTCCGTGCCGGACTTTGCGATCAGATCAAGCACGTCCCGGCCAGGAATCTGGTTTTCTTCCCAATTATGGATGGGATGAGAAAGGGGAGTGCCGGGAACAAACAGATCGTAGATGTAATATCCCGTTCCATAATGGGTGCGGCTGTAGGCCATTTGAAAGCTGTGTTCGAAGGAGATCGGCGACCAGATTAAATCTGCTCCCATGGTAACGCCCCAGGTCTCGTTAAGCGGACTGGGAAAGGGTTTCGAGGGCAGAAAGACAGAACCATGAACCGGATGCAGGGGGTCTACGGTGCTGCTCTCCTGAATCAGATGGTCCTTGCCGTCTATGACATAGTGCCATGGGCTTCCGTGCCAGTGGTTGTAGCGGCTGAAAACAAGAATACCAGCGCCCTCCAGATCGAGCGTGGCATTAAAGTTATCGGCAAGTTGATAGAGAAAGTGCGAAGCATCCGAGCCCTGATTGCCTCCGCGCCGATCATAGGTGCTTCGCATATACGCGCGCATCCCGATTCTCTGCTCCGGCCACCGATCCCATTGCCTGTACGCATCAAGCCCAACCGGGATGGGAGAAGTTTGCTCCTGGGCCAAAGCAATCCCCGACGCTGCTATTGAGAACAGGATTGCAAGGGTGGGCAAGGAATAATGGATGGTTTTCTTCAAGGGTATCTCCCTTTTCTAATTTCTAATTGCAGTCTATCTGCCAGTTATGTTTCTCGCACAAGGGGAGAAAGCAAATCGTCCAGATCAACCACAAAACAAATAGAAAACTGCCCCACCAATATTGCAGATGCAGACCGCTCATCGCAATGGCCGCGTTGGCAGAGTCGCCTATCTAATTTCCGACCCCGTCCGCCTCTGAGCTAAGAGCAATGGTGATTTTCGACCGTGCTGCGTAGTAAATTCGGCTCACTTCTGTCCCCGACGGAGTTTTGGCGACCCACGCCTGCTCCGCAAGCACCTCTTCCGCCAAAAAGATTACAATTTCCTTTCTGGGCAAATCTCATGGGGTCAGTTGGCTGGGGCCCGTTTGACGGATTCTATGAACCTCGAAGCTATACAGGAAGCACTGCGCGAACAACAACTGAACGGCTGGCTCTTCTACGACCACCACCACCGCGACGCAATCGCCTACCGCATCCTCGGACTCGACGAGACGATGCACGTTACTCGGCGCTGGTACTACTTCATTCCCGCCAGCGGCACGCCACGCAAACTGACACATCGCGTTGAATCCGGACGCCTGGATTCGCTACCCGGTTCGCGCGGACTCTACTCCTCGTGGCAGGAGTTGCAGGGCGGATTGAATGCGATGCTTGATGGCTTTGAACGCATCGCCATGCAGTACTCGCATAACAACGACATCATGTACATCTCCATGGTGGATGCGGGAACGGTTGAGTTGCTGCGCGAAATGGGCAAGGAGATTGTCAGTTCCGCCGACCTGGTCAGCCAGTTTGAAGCGGTACTGAGCGATGATCAGATTGCCAGTCACTACGTTGCCCAACGCACCATTGACGCGGTTTTGGCCGGGGGATTTGCAGAGGTACGCGACCGCCTGAGGCCACCCTCCGGCAGGCGCTCCACCATTACCGAATACGAACTGGTTATATGGCTGCAGGAGGCGATGCGGCGCGAAGGCCTTACTTGGGAGAATGGACCGAATGTCAGCGTGAATCAAAACTGCTCCGACTCGCACTACGAACCGACCGCCGACCGCTGCAAGTTCATACGCGATGGGGATTTTCTGCTGATTGACATATGGGGCCGCACCAATCAGCCGGGAAGCTGCTACTACGACATCACCTGGACCGGCACCGTGGGACGCGAGCCGTCGGAATTGGAGAATGAGGTCTTCTATGTGGTGCGGCAGGCGCGGGATGCGGCGATTGAGGCCGTGCGCGAAGCCTTCTCGATGCTCAGGCCGATTCATGGCTACGAGGCCGATGATGCCGCGCGCAAGGTGATTGCGCAGGCCGGTTATGGCGAGTACTTTACGCATCGTACCGGGCACAACATCTCGACCGAGTTACACGGAAACGGCGCGCATCTGGACAATCTGGAGACGCACGACGAACGGTTGATTCTGCCTTATACGTGCTTCTCGGTGGAGCCGGGTATTTATCTGCGGGAGTTTGGCATCCGCAGCGAGATCAACATGATTACCAGCCGCGAGAATGCACAGGTCACCGGACGCATTCAGACGGAATTGGTGTACATCTAACAAAACCAGATGACCGCAAACTGGTATATTCAGAGTTGAATGACAACCAAGAATGCAAAAGACGCGGTGACACCGCGATTCGAGTACGACGCACTGCTGCTGGGATGGTTGGTCCCCGGCGCCGGACATCTTCTTTGCCGCAAGCCTGTTCGCGCGGCGTTGCTGTTTGTTTCCATCACATCGCTGTTTGTGCTCGGCCTGTTGATGCAGGGCAAGCTGTATTCGAGCGCTGCGGATCTGCTGGATATTCTGGGATTGGCCGGGGATCTGGGCAACGGAGTTCTCTTCTTTATTTCAAAACTGGCGGGACTGGGAACGCTTCCCGTTCAGGTGACGACGGCGGATTACGGAACACGATTTGTTGTGGTGGCCGGGCTGCTCAACTTTATGGCGGCGGTTGATGCGCATAATCTGCGCATCGGCAGGAAGGCGGCCTGAGAATGCTCTCTCATTTTTCTGCGGTGATTTTGTTTTCGCTGTTTGTGTCGGTGGTCTTCGGGATTACACAGCGGTCGCAACCTCGACAGATGCTGATTTACGGTGCTCGATGCTTCGGATTGTTCGCGCTCTCGGCCATTGTGCTTAGCTGGCTGATGATGCTGTTGCATCGGTAATGGATTGAGAACGCTCTAAGCTTTTGCCGGTAGAATCTCTTCTACATCCACCCATTTTGTGGGGTATTTCCCGGTGTAACAGGCTGTGCAATAGGTATTGCCCTCGCCGCCATCACAGGCATTCTTCAGGCCATCCAGCGAGAGATACGAGAGTGAATCGGCCTCAATAAAACGGCATATCTCGGCGACAGAGTAATTCGCGGCAATCAAATCCTTTTTGCGCGGAGTGTCCACGCCGTAGAAGCAGGGCGAAATCGTCGGCGGACAACTGATGCGCAGGTGAACTTCCTTTGCGCCAGCGCCTCGAACCATACGCACAATCTTGCGGCTGGTGGTTCCGCGAATGATGGAGTCGTCAATCAGAATGACCCGCTTGCCTTCGAGCAAATTGCGCACCGGGTTCAGCTTGAGTTTGACGCCGAAGTCGCGGACTCGCTGCTCCGGCTCAATAAAGGTGCGGCCCACATAATGATTGCGGATGAGTCCGAAGCGGAAGGGAATTTTGCTCTCGTCGGCGTAGCCAATCGCAGCAGTGACGCCGGAGTCGGGAACGGGGACAACGAGGTCAGCATCCACATGCGACTCGCGCGCAAGCCGGCGGCCCATTGCTTCGCGGCTCTCCTGCACCCAGCGGCCAAAGATTCTGCTGTCAGGGCGCGCAAAATAAACATGCTCAAAAATGCAACTGGACATCTCGACGCCGCTCGAATACTGGCGCGAGGTGACACCGTCTTCCGTGACCATAACCAACTCGCCGGGGAGTACATCGCGCTCGTATTTGGCGCGGAGAAGATCAAAGGCACATGTTTCTGAGGCAAAGACGATGGTGTCCGGTGCGCCGGGATTCGTAATGCGTCCCATCGAGAGCGGGCGGAAGCCATGCGGGTCGCGCGCAGCAAAGATGCGGTCGCGCGTCATCATCACGATGGAGAAGGCTCCATCCACCTGCGAGAGCGATTCGGCGATTGCATCTACCAGAGTGGATTGTTCAGAGTGTGCGATAAGCTGCACGATGATTTCAGAGTCACTGGTGGTCTGAAAGAATGCTCCGGCGCGTTCAAGCCTGGTGCGCAGATTGCCGAGGTTCACCAGATTGCCGTTATGCGCAATGGCGATGAGGCCCTTGGTTGAGTCTACGCGAATGGGCTGCGCGTTCAGGAGTGCCGAGTCGCCGGTGGTGGAGTAGCGCGTGTGGCCGATGGCCATGGTGCCGGGGAGCTTGGAGAGAACGTCGTCAGTGAAAATGTCTGCGACGAGACCCATGCCCTTGATATTCGATAGATTGTTGCCGTCCGCAGTGGCGATGCCGGCAGACTCCTGTCCGCGATGCTGCAAAGCATAGAGGCCAAGATAGGCCTGGCGCGCTGCATCCGGATGACCGTGAAGTGCTATGACGCCACACTCTTCGCGAAGCTTATCGAAAGGTACATCCGGCATTATGCTTCGCTCCCAAGTTTTGCTTCCAGCGCGGCAGACCAGTTTGCGCGCAGCGTGCTGACGGGCGCGTCAATGAGGGGCTTGCTGTGATTGGTAATTATAAGGCGGTCGCCGGCGGCTTCTCCGACGACTGCGACAAAGCAACCAGCGGCTTCAACCGCAGAGCAGACAGCAGAGAGCTTTGCCGGATCAACTGCAAGAATGACGTGCGATGCGCCCTCCGAGAAGAGCGCGAGCGTGGCGGATATCTCTGTTGGCATTGCAAGATCGAAGTGCGCGCCAACACCATGCCGGAAGCATCCCTCAGCGAGCGAAACTGCGAGGCCGCCATCGGAGATATCGCGCGCTGCGGTGACGAGTCCTTTGTCTGCAAGCGAGATGAGCAGCTTTTGCAGAGCGGTTTCTCCGTTAAGGTCGAGCGTGGGCGGCTCGCCCCAGAACTTCTTGAGGATGATCCTTGCATATTCCGAGGAACCAAAGCTGCGCTCGACCTGCGCTGCATCGCCGGGAGTTGCTCCGCCAACGACAACGAGTTTTTGTCCGGCGCGGAAGTCTGAACCGACTGCTTTGGTTACATCGTCGAGTACGCCGACGATTCCAAGCACCGGCGTGGGATAGATACCCTCGCCACGGGTTTCGTTGTAGAGCGAGACATTGCCGCCGGTAATCGGAGTGCCGAGAGCAATGCATGCCTCGGAGATGCCGTCAATGGCGTCACTCAACTGGCGCATGATCTCAGGTTTTTCAGGATTGCCGAAGTTGAGGCAGTTGGTGGCGGCAACGGGCGTTGCGCCGGTACAGGCTACTTTGCGGGAGGATTCGGCAACAGCGAGCATTGCACCGAGCTTCGGATTCAGATAACACCAGCGGCCATTGCCGTCGAGAGACATTGCGAGTCCGCGTTCGTGACCGGGCTTGCCGCTCTGCTTCATGCGCATGACGCCGGCTTCACCGCCCGGTCCCTGCGCGGTGTTGGTCTGCACCATGCTGTCGTACTGCTCGTAGACCCAGCGCTTGGAGCAGATGTTCGAACTCTTCAGGAGATTGAGGAGGTCGGCGGTGTAATCGCGCGGCGCCTTGATTGCGGCCAAAATCTCTGCTGAGGGCTCGCGAGGAACCGGAGCAGCCCACTCGCCGACCGGGCGGTGATAGAGCGGCGCGTCATCAGTGAGCGACTGATTTGGAATGCAGGCAACGATCTTGCCGTGATGATAGATGCGCAGGATGGGTTCGGCTTCAACCGTGCCGACGATGACGCCATCGAGTCCCCACTTGTCGAAGACGCGCAGAATCTCATCTTCGCGGCCCTTTTCTGCAACCAGCAACATGCGCTCCTGTGATTCGGAGAGCATAATTTCGTAGGAACTCATGCCGGTTTCGCGCTGCGGTACGTCGTCAAGTTCAACAACCAGACCAACGCCTCCGCGAGCACCCATTTCGCAGGTGGAGCAGGTGAGTCCGGCAGCACCCATGTCCTGAATTCCGACGACTGCGCCGGTGTTCATGGCCTCGATGCAGGCCTCGAGCAGGAGCTTTTCCATGAAAGGATCGCCGACCTGCACGTTGGGACGCTTTTGCTCGGAGCCTTCCGTGAACTCTTCGCTGGCCATGGTTGCGCCGTGGATTCCGTCGCGGCCCGTCTTGGCACCTACATAGATGACTGGGTTGCCGACGCCGGTGGCCTTGGCATAAAAAATTTCGTCCAAACGAACCATTCCCAAAGCAAAAGCGTTGACCAGCGGATTGCCACTGTAACAGGCTTCGAACTTGGTTTCTCCGCCAAGGTTGGGAACGCCGAAGCAGTTGCCGTAACTGGCGATCCCATCTACGACTCCCTCAACGATGGCGTGATTCTTATGGAGCAGATCGGTCTCTTCTTCGCCCTCTTCAACCGGGCCAAAGCGCAGCGAATCCATCACGGCCAGGGGGCGCGCATTCATGGTGAAGATGTCGCGGAGGATGCCGCCAACACCCGTCTTGGAGCCTTCTCGCGGCTCGATGTAGCTGGGGTGGTTGTGGCTCTCAATCTTGAAGGCACAGGCCCATCCATCGCCCACGTCTATGATTCCGGCATTCTCGCCGGGGCCCTGCACCACGCGCTCGCTTTTGGTGGGCAGGCGCTTAAGGTGGACACGGCTCGACTTGTAGGAGCAGTGCTCGCTCCACATGACGCTGTAAATGCCGAGTTCTGTAAGGCTGGGGATGCGACCGAGAGCTGTGAGAATGCGTTCATACTCCTCATTGGTGATGGAGTGAGAGCGCAACAGCTCCGGAGTGACTTTGGCGGGCTCAGGTATTGCTTGCAATTGTAGGGGGCTCATCCGGTATCCACCTCTATTGTCGCACGATACGGCGCGTTGGATTAGGGCCGAGTTTTCCTCGCAGGCTGAAGCGGCAATTGAGGCAGCAGTGCGGCCACCTCGCGAATATGTGCAGGGCGCGTCCGGCAGCATCCGCCAATCATCTGTGCTCCGGCGGCAAACCACTCGCGGGCGGCCTGCCCAAAGCTGCGCGGGTCGCTCGTGCCGGTCCAGGTGCGGGTAGTGGCATCCCACTGCTCCCCGGAGTTGGGGTAGGCGAGGAGCGGCTTCTCAGTGGCAGTACGCATACGTCGCAAAATGCCTGCAACCAGCGCGGGTGCGGTACAGTTGAGGCCGACAAAGACAGCTTGCGGGAGGGCTTCCGCCAGTGCTGCGGCCTCTTCCACTTTTTCTCCGTGGGCTATTTCTCTCCCGCTGCGGCAGGTAAAGCTGAGCCAGACGGTGAGATTAGGATAGTCGGCGAGGGCTTCCGCGATAGCGCGAGCCTCTTCAAGCGAGGGCAGCGTCTCAAAGGCGAGCAGGTCGGCCTCTGTCGCGGCGAGAACGGCAATACGTTCGCGATGGAAGCGAACCAATTCGGCAAAGGAGCAGGAATAATTGCCATGGAACTCGGCCCCGTTGTGGAGAGCTGCTCCGTAGGGGCCCAGAGACGCGGCAATCAGCACCGGTTTGCGGGCATGATCGCGACGGGCAGCCTGAGACAGTTCCACGGCGTGCTGAAGGGCTCGGTCGGCGCGGGAGGGTTCAAGACCCAGTTCGGCATAGCCCATGCGCGAAACCTGATAGCTGGCGGTGAGGATGCAGTCTGCTCCGGCTTCGATATATGCGCGATGCACGGCGCTGATGAAATATGGCTGATCTTCGAGGACATGTGCAGACCAGAGCGGCCCATCAATCTTTGCGCCGAGATACTCAAGTTCGGTCGCGAGTCCGCCATCGAGTACGCGGAGTCGGGAGATGTCGAGTTGGTCGCGTGGCGTCATGTGCAGGATGCTTTCCTGACGGTATGAAAGTCGGTACAGAAAGAGCTTCTACATCCATGGTATCGGAGAGTTTTGTTGTGTGAATACGGAAGGGGAATCGGAAAGATAGTGTTGCCTTGTTGAGTGCCTGAGCAAGGGTGTTTGCGTGTGGATAGGGGCATCAGGTTGGGTGGTATAGGGATGAGCGACAAGCAGAGCGAACCTCTGATACACTTCTTGAAGTGTCGCAAGTGGGCAGTGCGAGTCACCAGGCCGCCAACGCTCCGCGATGCTTTCATCACCAAGCGATCGGGGAGTGGCTCAGCCTGGTAGAGCACCTGGTTCGGGACCAGGGGGTCGGAGGTTCGAATCCTCTCTCCCCGACCAACAAAATCAAAGAGATAGAGCAGTTATTTTCTGAGCGAAATCTCGTTTGAGGATGATTTCAAGGGCGCAGAAAATTACTGCC
>Ga0326728_10002469_pt1 | contig 61413 bp, 54 predicted proteins | sample MB3enrmetagenome_FD_207602 | JGI IMG/M metagenome (GOLD analysis project Ga0326728, IMG submission 207602) | Lab enriched peat soil microbial communities from McLean, Ithaca, NY, United States - MB31MN | ecosystem: Environmental > Terrestrial > Soil > Wetlands > Peat | place: USA: New York... | reverse complement strand
TGCAATGTCTCAACCTGCTGATCATAGAAATCAAGATGACCATCATGAAATCTCGATTGAAACTCTCTCAACGCCACCACTGAAGATCCCACCGGCTCCGGTGAGTAAGCGTTTCGTAGCCGGCCTTCTTGATTCAATTATCATTGCCTTAGCTTGGTTTACCTTGATTGGTTTTCATTATCAAACTCCTGCCTCTTACGCAATTCGCCCGAAGCTCAGCGAGGCATACCTTGGGGGCATCGTATTCGCATACTATTTTCTACAGGAAGGACTATTCGCAGCTACGATTGGCAAGACTCTGCTGAAATTGCGTGTTGTAGAAAGGAGCGGCGACCCATGTTCATTCGGTGGTTCCTTCAAGAGGGACCTCTTGCGTTTCGTTGACTGGCTACCCGCCGTATACATTCTAGCTGCCGTGATAATCTCCGTGTCCCACGAAAGGCTAAGGCTAGGCGACATAGTTGCCAAAACGATTGTGACTATTGCTCCGGAAAAGGACATCAATCCACCGCCTGCCCCGTTTCTTTTCCATTAAGAATTCCACGATGATTAGTGAGAACCGTTGCCGGCAAACCTCACTGCCGAAGCCAAAGCCAAATGGCAATTAGCTCAGGCCTCGAAGAACCGCAAGGAGAAGCTTCAAGCCTATGCGGAGTTTCTTGCAGCGACTCCGCAGCATAAAGGAAATGAGCGGCTTAGAGCCCAAGTTAAGACCAAGATCGCGGAACTCAAGCAGGAGATCCTAGCTCAACGCGGCAGACGAGGATCAGGAAAGTCTTCTTGGTCGCTGCAACGCGAGGGAGCAGCGCAAGTTATGGTTGTTGGGCTCACCAAGACCGGTAAGAGCAGCCTCCTGAAGTCGCTGACGAATGCTCAGGTAACGGTTGCCTCATACGAATATACGACGCAACGGCCGATACCAGGGATTCTGCAGTTTCAAGACATCCAGATCCAATTAGTGGAACTCCCCGCACCGCGACTTGCGCGAAGTAGACGCTACGAGTTTCAACCCGAATCTATTGATCTAATTCACCGTTGCGACGGATTAATCGTCCTCGTAGACCTGACGAACGATCCACAGCGCCAACTCGACTTAATCACCACGAGCCTAGACGAGGCTGACATATCAATCCAGAAACCATTATCGCGAGTTGAGATAGTTCTCACGAAAGGTTCTGGAGAAGTACGGATCGCGACGACGAGCACGCAAAGTTCAGTTTCACACGAGCGGATTCGTGAGTTGTTGCACAGCTATGGCATCGGGAACGCCCTAGTAAGAATCTATGGAAGCGCGTCTATTGACGATGTCGAGGATGCCGTATTAGAGAATGTGACACTGTACAAGCCGACTTTGTTAGTCGCAAACAAGGTCGACCTAGATTCAGGAAAGGAAATCTCATCGAGGTTCATTGGAAACGTTCCAGACTTCCTCCCAACAGCCCTGACATCATGTTTGACTGGGCAGGGGTTGACAACGATAGGAAGCAAATTATTCGAAAGTTTGGGGATCATCAGAGTGTACACTAAGGAGCCAAACGATTCTAAGCCTTCCGACCACCCCTTCGTGGTACGCGCAGGGACAACTGTCAGGGAGCTTGCCAGTAGCATACACACCAACCTAGCTGAAAGGTATCGCTATTCGCGAATCTGGGGTTCCACTAGCAAGTTCGCTGGGGAGCGCGTCGGCCCCGACCACGTGCTCGGCGATCAGGACATCGTGGAAATTCACACCACTTAGACGTAACTCACAGCGGCGTGGCTCGGATAGTTCAGATTCTGGCGCGGCGTCGTCTTCTGAAGTTTTTGATCCTCCAGAAGCCGCTTGAGTCACGATAATATTCCATGACTTCCAATTTGTCTCTCACCAGAAACAGAATTCTACGCGCTTCGCCACTTAGGGGTTTCATCGTACGCGAAGGAATGGTTTCCGCCATATAGGCCGATATTCAGTGGGCTGAATTGCAAATTCCAAGCAAAGCTGCTCAAGTAAGTACGCCCAGCTTGATACACTGATCTAAACAATTGCGACCAGTTGGAGTTCAATGGTCAAATTCCTTGAAGGGTTTCAGTGAATTCTGGGCATACTACAATTGCAAGAAAGGCAAGTCCTTTACCGAAAGCTCAACTCAGGATGTAATCTAGAAAGTTGTTGAAAACTATCGAGAAATTTCGTTAAGAGTTGCGTCTGGCAATCGCAAGGATCCCGGCTAGAATTCCCAAGATCATTCCTGCAATGAATCCTCCGCCGACGATTAGGCTGAATATTGCGAATGGGAATATTATCACATCAGCAAGAGCGCCGTTACTTAGTGCCATGATTATTGCACCCAGAACCAATGTTAGACCGATTAATGCCCCGAGCATGAAAGCATAGGGTTCTCCGATTGTCGGGAGCCAGAAGAACATGGAAGACCACATAGCCCAGAAGGAAGGTGCAAGCAGTGCAGCGCTATTTAGCAATACCAAGATGCCCGATAAGAGCGATAGCACAACTGCGATAATATTTCTTCCACCGAGCCGGCGACCTGAAACAAGTCGAGGCGTCGGAGGGGGGAGAACAACTTGAGGTCTTCCGCAGAAGGGACAATAGACGGTGTTCAGCGGCATCACCCTGCCGCAATATCTGCAACGAACAGTGGGCATGGGCAGAATGTATCGTATTAGCGGCCTCGGCGGGGCAACTGGAATAAGCACCGGCTCGGCTGCAGCGACTACACGACGCTTTGGTCCTTTCTTCGAGAGCGCAAATATAAGCAGAGCTAGACCAATCGCGAGGAGAAGCATACCGATGACGAGCCAGAAGATCAATGGGTTAAAGGGATATGTGATGACAGCCGGACCCGGAATGCTCAGAATAGCGTTGACGGTATGCACCGTCGTACCACTTGTCCCAGCGATTACCATTGTGTAGTTGCCGGGCGTCGCGGTGGGCGCTGGGCACAGCTTTAGAATGGACTGAACGGTGGCTCCGGCTGGGGGCGTTATTGGGTTCGATGTGAATTGATCCGAAACGTGGGCAGGCAGACCAGTTAAAGTGAGGTTGACTGCTGAACTGAACGTCCCTATCGAACTAACTGCTATCGTAAAGTTCCCGCATTGTCCAGTGTTCACGTAGAGCCGACTAGGTGATACTGCTATGCCGAAGTCCGCCACTGGCGCAGTAACAACTAAACCAACGACGACACTGTGTGTGATTAGTGGAAGCGTGGTACTTCCGGTAATGGTTAAGTTATAACTTCCAACAGGAGTACTCTGAGTCGTGAGGACGCTAAGGGTTTCGGTAACCGATTGACCTTGTCCGATTGAAACTGAACCGGAGGGAGCAAAAACTGCTTGTGCACCTGAAGGCAGCCCACTAGCTTGTAGATTCACCGTTCCGGAAAAACTGCTGATCGAAGTAACTGTGACTTGATAAGTTGCGGTTTGAGTCTGGGAAACCGTTACTGAGGACGGAGATGCTGTGAGTGAGAAGTCGGCGGATAGGCCCTCGACGAATTTGTTTCCATAAATCTGGTAGACCGCATAATATCCATTGTAATCAGCGTACGTTGGGTACAGTTGTTCATAGGGTTGAAGCGCGAGCCCTTCAACAATACCATTTCCGTATGGAAAGTAGAAGGCAAGAATCGAATATGGAAGCTTCGGTATTCCGTAATTCGTAGTATCCATCAGAATCCTGACATCGGCAGTGTGTCCGGGCTGAACCCCGTTAGGGATCCAATTTCCGACACCCTCCTCCGTGAAGATAGTCACATGATTGGGGTTTGGTCCGGGGTTGTAGTATTGGCTCGGAAATTCAGAGTCGAAACCGGAGTTGCCTATTGCAGGATTGTGCATCATGCCCTTCCAAGATCCGGTCTCTCCCGGATTTCCTAACTGAATGTAGCCTGGAAAAGTGGAGTTCAGGTCGAATATGGCAGCGTCAGTATACATGACTTCATTGCCAGCTGAAACGCGGGCCTGAATCGTATTGTAGACAGCTGTAATTTGCGACCTATGCAGAGGCGTGTATGCTGAAGGGTTTCCGTACCAGCCGGGGCTATCGAGCACAATTAGCGTGTACTGATTGATCATCGAAGGATTTGCCATGACCTGGTCAGTGGAGACCTGAGTGTAACTGATTCCCATTCTCCCCAAGGTAAGGAAAGTCTTTCCCCAATAACCGTCGCTGATCACTAGGATTCGCGTGGGCTGTCTTATGAAAAACACGCGGTTCGACGTGAACGTAGTTGTGAGCCTGGTAGTCGTTACTTTAGAGAAAGTCGCGTTGGCTAACATGGCGTTTACGGCTGAAGTGAGGCTTGAATCGATAAGGAACGGCCCTCCTTGATAGAGAACCCCCGCGGGAGTCAAATCTGTTTGAAGAGTCACGTCTGGTGGTTCCATAACACGAACGACTGCGCTTCCTGGGTTGTTCCTCAGGAATTCGTGAATGAACCCGTATACATGAATTCTATCGGCCTGCTTGTCGTCCATTGGAACTACGACGGTGCCCGGAGAAAATGTGCCAGCTGATAGCGGCGGAAGAGCAAATGCGATCTGGGTAGCCGGGATCATAACGGCTAAAAGCACCACGAGGCACGAGAGCAATTGTCGAGATCGTTTCATCGAACAGTGCCTCAATTTGTTTTCATAATCAAGCGATTTTCAGTTTTCCGAAATGCTCCTAACTAACCTGCCCATTGGTTACTTAAGACTTAACACAATCCCTTACTGCGCACTATTTAACGACTCAATGGCGTAAACACGAACATGGCAGAACAGCACAACTTGTTTGTCGCAATTTCGGGGTTAAAATTGACCTCCATTTGCATAAAATTGCATCGTGCAAGCCACCGAACTCCTTCCATAACATATGGGATGACAAATACGACGGTCTATTATGCCCCTTTTGCGACCGTCTTAAGATAGCGGGTAAACCCAAGAACGCTGATCTTTATCGACACAGAGAGGTAGTCGGGTATTGTACCGAGTGATTGGCCCGCGCGGCGGGCCGTTTCGTCGGTAAGAGTTCTCGCAATTTGGTCCGGAGACGCCCCATCTTTGAGCATGCTGCCGATCTTCGCCTCCCATTCCTTCAAAGCTCGGATGTTATCCGCGATCAAATTTGTCGCATCGACCATGACGCCATAGTGAGGAGCCAAGATCCTTGCGGGCCGTGTGTCTCTGACGCGTTCCAATGAACCGATAGCTAACGGAAGATTGAAGCTTGTAGGAGGCGTTGTGGGTACTAGGACCGGAACGCTCGGATAGATTAGGCCGACTGTATCCCCTGTTGCGACGCTGCCGGTTCCTTCCAATTCGTAGCTTAGGTGGTGTGATGCATGGCCTGGCGTCCAGAGCGACCTTAGCGTTAACCCGCCCCCAAGCGAAATTTCTTCGTTATCGCTAACCTCTCGCAAACGACTCCTCGCGATTGGTTGGGGCTTCCCATATCGTTCCATGAGTTTGGCTCCGAATAATTCTCCCGCGCCTTCCCACAGCTTGCTCGGATCTGCTAAGTGAGGCATACCTCTTGGATGGACTCGAACTGATGCGTTGAAGTATTCCTCCGCGAGGGTGCCGCACCCTCCGGAATGATCCAAATGCACATGAGTGGGAAGAAGATAGTCGATGCTATCAGCACCTAATCCATTCTCTTCGAGGTCATTGATGACACTCTGGGCCGAGGATCTATAGCCCATGTCGATTAGTGCTCTTTCCTTTCCTGACACGAGATAGGCTGCGACCACTCCAGGTTTTCCTAGAGCCATGGTGTCGATGATTGAAACTTGATCGTCGAGTTTCCTTAGCAAACCAACTTCCACAGGCTTGCATAGACGAGACAACTATATTCGTGTGTTTCACGATTGAAGACAGGATAGGTTTGATTCGAGATGAGCCGGCCAGAGTTGCCAGATGACTTCGAAGTCTATATCGACACTTTAGACGAGCAGGGTAGGGTGACATACATTTCCGGATTTTTCGAGTACAAGAACAATCGCCTGAAGTTTGGCGCGATTGGCATGGAGGGCTATGGCGGCCCGAATATCAATGCGACGCTCTCGGAAGAGACAATTGCGGAGCTGAGAAAACTGAGTATGGACGACGAGGGGATTGACAACTTGATTACAGCCCTACAAAGAAAGATCATGGATGGCCAAGCGCACATTCAGCTACGCGATGAACCAACCCAAACCCAGAACCGCCCAGAAGGAAAGAAGGAGAATCAGCCCACTTAGTCTTCACTTGAATCATGGTTAGCGGTGTCAGTCACTAGAATTTAGCTCAGGGCATTAGAGTGGAGACATATTTTACGCTTTGAACCATCGGAAAACTAAGTAATCGACTTTGCGGCGCCGGTTAGGTACTGCTATGGTGAATTGTTTTCGCACGGTTGTTGCAAGGCGTCCGGCAAGAACGACTTCGAAGGGGCCCATTGTTTCCTGTTCCTTCTTCACAGTTACTATGAAAGGCGCATGGTCGATGCCTGGGCCATGTTCATAGATCGCGAAATCGGATCCGAATCTAATGCCCGGCGTCACGATTAGCCCCTTCTCACGAAGGTTCTCGTAAGCGGTATAACCTAGGTTGAATTGTTTGTAAGTGCGGTTAGCCAGTTTGAGCAACTTAGCCCTGGTGACTGACTTACTGGTCTTTGCATCCGTTACCTTAATGATCTTCCGGTCGAGAAGGTACAGCCCTTCCATGAGGTCGAGTATCAGAGGGGCTTTGAATTCCTGCTCGGGCTTCGGCTTCGGGATTCCTACTGGTTTCCCGAAGAAACCCATACGGTAGAGCTGCACTGCTTCTGCAAAGTTCCAGACGATCAGCCTGGTGCCGATTAGTTCGGCGGAAGTCACGTCTGCCATTCGTGAGTCTACCTAAGCAGTTAGCGCGAGTACTCGGATATGATCCACGACGTCTACGCCGATATCCGCGATCCTTTCGGCTCTATCGACTAAGTCCCGGAAAAATAATACGGATGGGAGAGGCATTTTGCTTGCCATGAGTTCCAAGTCTAATTTGCGAGATTCAGCGTCGATTTGACGTTCTAATTCCTCAACATTGTTCGCAATCTCCACGGCCTTATCTGCATCGAAAGAGAGCGAGTGCAGGGTTTCTCTGACCTTAGATATCTCCTTCAAAACGGAGCCCATAAGGTGTGAAACCTCCTCCAATCTATTCGTGTCCAATTTCCATTTCAAATCGGTAACGCTCATAAGCCTGAAGCCCATGGCCTCGCAATATTCAGCAACCTCACCAAGCCGAAAAAGCAAGCGCAGAAAATCTTCCCTGCTGATGAGCAAACTTCCGACTGAGGCAACTTCATTTAGAAACGTCGTTTTATTCTTCTCGTTCTCTTCGAGGGCTTTTAGCATCGTTTCATAGTTTTCTTTAGCTAACTTCGTCTTCTTCTCACAAATATTGTCCATGAGAACTACAAGCTGCCTGGTTATCTCAACGACATTTCTGGCGTGGATTTGACAAAGATCCAGCATCCTACGACGGATGTTTGCTTCTGTCTCGATCGGGAATGCCACCTGGGTACACCGCAGTTTCTCTCAGAAATAGTAGTGTGAATCAGAACTTAAACCATAGCCCAGATGACCGGTTTTCATCACTCATAAATGGTCTCAACCGGGTTTCCGAGCGTCTCAAATTCTATTTCTCCCCGGAAAAACTGTAACGCCGTCTCAGGGAGTTTTTTCCAATCTACCCGAACTTGCTTCCACGTGTCTCGATCTCGGATCGTCACTGTTTTGTTCTCCTTAGTCTTGTAATCGACAGTAACAGACAATGGGACACCGACCTCATCCGCTCTCGCATACCGCCTCCCAATCGTCCCGGATTCGTCGTACTCCACTTCAAACCCATTCTCGGAGAGCAGTGTCTGAATCTTAGATGCTATTTCAGGAAGCCCGTCCTTTGCCATTAGGGGAAAGACCATAACTTGAGTTGGGACTAGGCTTCTCGGGAGCCTTAACACGACACGATCGTTGGAGCGTGTGTAGGCGTATTCTAGCGCTGAATAGACTAATCTCTCAGCGCCAAAGCTAGGTTCAACCACATGTGGGACGACGCGTCGGCCTGCCTCCCGTTCAGTGTGCTCCTCGAACCGAACATGTGTTGGCAGAACCTTGAAGCCTTGAATTTCGAAGAAGCCGAATTTTTCGAACGCCTTCAGAACTTCGTCCGGATTACTCGACCTTAGTGCTTCGATCACTGGCTTGCTCTTTTCCCTCAACAAGGGACCTAGAACGGAATCGGTGGGCACAATGTTCTTGACCGTCTTTGAAGTGGGGCTATCATATGGTTTGAAGACGGAAAGGTCGGCGCCTGAGGACCTGATATGCGCGGTTAAATCGAAGTCCGTGCGGTAGGCGTGGCCAGCGATTTCCACCCAGCCCCATCGGTCGAGCCAAATTTGATGGTCGAAGGTTTGGCTAGAGTAATGCGATCTCTCTGTGACCATTTTCTCCTCGAACCTTTGCTTGTCAGAAGGTATGCCGAGGCTGTTCACAAACTCCACTGAAAGAGCCATAAAGTAAGCCAGCCATTCAGTAAGCACGATTCCATTTCTCACGGCTTCATGAGGCGCGACGCGTGTGACCTGCGAGCTTTTCCGTTCGCGTTCCTTCGCAAGAAGAATTGGTAAGAGCGTTCCTTTGACTCGATCGAAGTATGGGCAGGTCGCGTCGTTCGGATCGAAGAACAATTCCATTTCCATTATGGTAAATTCTCGCAACCTGATTGGCCCTTGTCTAGGGGAGATCTCATTTCTCATGACTGTGCCGACTTGCGCGATGCCAAGCGGGAGCTTTTCGCGGCTCGCTTCATAGACACGCTTGAAGTCTACGAACATTCCTTGGGCGGCCTCGGGTCGGCCATACCCCGTTACGTCGCCGTATGGGCCAATGTTAGTCTTGAACATGGTCGAATAGAATTCTGCCTTGCTTAGGGTGCCCCCGCACTCGGGACAACGGATGAGGTTTTCAGTGATGAAAGTGTCGATTTCCGCGGCGGTCATGGCTTCTGCAGCCAAGTTAGTTGTCGCTGGCATTGCTTCGGTTATCACGTAGTCGGCTCTGAAATGCCTCTTGCATTGCAGACAGCTTACCATTAAGTCCTTGAAGTGGTCAACGTGGCCGGACGCGGTGAAGACTTTCTCGGGAGTAATTACTGGAGTAGATATGGCTGGGTACCCATGCTGGTATACGAAAAGTTGGAGCCATTTGTCCTCTATTCGTCGTCTTAGTTTAAAACCTAGGGGGCCGAGGTCGAGGTAGCCACTTATCCCTCCGTAGATTTCAAAGGATGGCCAAAAGAACCCTCGACGTTTTGCGAGGTCAGAGAGAAGCTCGTATTTGTCGATTCCTGCCAAGGCAAAACATCCATTCGAATGGAATTATACTTCGGTCTCCTTTGTGCACCTTAACAACATTGTCTCCCTGCCTTCCTTAATGAGGCTCTTGGTTCTCCTTGGCAGAATCAAAAAATCCAGCGTCAATGCTCAGACGGGATAACATCCACATGTGATCCGCAGTTTTCGCAGAACGGCCGGACCTCGCCCGCTGAAGAAACCGCGTTAATGAACACGTCAATCTTGCTGCCACACGCTGCACATTTAACGATCATCGAAAGCAGCTTGTTATCCTTCTTCAAGAAGGCGGAATCAACTCCCATCGTGCATCAACCCTACTTTATAGTCTTCACGGGCATGAGCGAGGTGCCGGTTCTGTTTGCCGAAGATTTGGAAAGGGTAAGGCCTCTGAGCTTCTGAATTGCTAGTGCTGGGTCAACGCCCTTTGGGCAGACGAAACTGCACGACCCTGCAAAGTGGCACCGCCATATGCCATGTTCATGATCTAAGGCCTTTAGGCGTTGTATGGCACCTTCGTCTCTTGAATCAGCGACGTAGCGGTAGGCTTGTCCGAGTGCTTGAGGACCTAAGAACCTAGAATCGTTTGCCATCGTCGGACATGCGGCATTACAGAGGCCACATTTTATGCAGTACGAGAATTGAAGAAAACCATCAAGCTCATCACTGCTCTGGTAATATTCTGACTTTGATGTTTCCTGTTCAGCGACATTTCGCCGTAGAAGGAATGGCGATACAGACTTCTGTTTCTCAAAGAAACCATGAAAGTCAGTTACTAGATCACGCACGAGCGGGTAGTGATCAAGCGGCCCTACTGTGATTGTCCTCGCGGACATCTCGTTGACTTGTGTGTAGCACGCGAGTCTCGGCAGGCCATTGATGAGCATTCCGCATGAGCCGCATGAGGCCATTCTACACGAGAAACGAATTGCAATAGAGTGATCGAAGCGTTCCTTTGCGTCAAGCAACGCTCCGAGAACGGTTAGCCCTGGTTCGTATGGTATATCAAACTCCTGAATTGCTGGTCCTGTCTTAGTTGCGGGGTTCTCGCGTCGAACTCTCAGTTTGAATGTTTCTCCGACTCGCAACCAATCGATCCCTCAGTAGTGACGTTCGGTAGGCTGATAGTTGATAATTGTCACAGGCGCGTAGTCAAGTCGCGGCGGCTCATCAGCGGTGTAGTACGCTAAAGTATGCTTCAACCAATGTTCATCGTCCCTATTTGGGTAGTCGGTGCGTGAATGTGCGCCCCGGGATTCTGTTCGGTTGAGGCCGCCGACCAAAATGATTTCTGATATTTCAAACATCGATTCTAGCTCGAGCACGTTAATGAAGTTGCTATTATATTCCTTCGCTTGATCCTCAACATGCCTAAAGGCTCTTCTGTGAAGGGCGCGTAACTCTCGCAAGCCTTGCTCGAGTCCGGTTCCAGTTCGGTAGACGTATGCGTACTTGTCCATGATTGTTTGGGCTTGGTTTCGGATTTCGTAAGGGTTCTCGGAGCCGCTTCCATGCAGAATTTCATCAAAGACCCGTTTTTCATCTCGTGCTACGGATTGCATGTCTAAACTTCTTGTTGCTTGAGCCATCGCGTATTTTGCGGCACCTGCCCCGCTTCGTGCGCCAAAGACGAGGCATTCGGCAGTCGAGTTCGCGCCGAGGCGGTTAGCTCCGTTTATGCTGACGCACGCCGCCTCGCCTGCAGCCCAAAGCCCAGCTATCGCCGTTTCCGCACTGATGTTTGTTTTGACCCCGCCCATCGTGTAATGGCACACGGGACGTATCGGCAAAGGTTCGTTAATTGGATCGATCCCCTTGAACTTTAGCGCGATCTCCCTTATCCCAGAAAGCCGTTCGTTGATTTTTTCAGCGCCTAAGTGACGAAGGTCGAGAAGCACATAGTCCATCCCGCTTACAGAATCCTTCAGCCCCCGGCCTCCCTGAATTTCGGTCATGATTGCTCGTGATACGACGTCACGTGAGGCGAGATCCAACTTCTGCGGTGCGTACTTCTTCATGAACCTCTCACCATCCTTGTTGATCAACACCGCCCCGTCGCCGCGTGCACCTTCAGTGATCAGGATGCCTGATGGAATTAGTCCGGTCGGATGGAATTGCACGAACTCCATGTCCATTATCGGTGCACCAGCACGGTAAGCCAATGATAGCCCGTCCGGAGTCGAGGAGTAGCCGAAAGTGGCGAACCTGTACAATCTTCCAGCTCCGCCTGTGGCAATTATTCCCGCTTTGGCATTGAAGGGGTGAAAGTCTCCGGTCTTCATATCTATCGTTGTCAAGCCTCTGAACGTGCCCTGGTCCACGATCAGTGACGTGACGAACCATTCTTGGAAGAACTGAATATTATCGAACTTACGGGTAGTGTCGTAGAGGGTTTGCATCTCGAAAAAACCAACTCGATCGGCTGCAAAGGTTGCTCGTGGAAAGCTGTATCCCCCAAAGTCACGTTGTGCTATCCTGCCGTCTTCGGTTCTGGACCAGGGCATTCCCCAATGCTCAAGTTGGTATATCTCCGCGGGCATAGCCCGAACGAAGAAGTCGACGACGTCCTGGTCGGCGAGAAAATCGCTGCCTTTGATGGTGTCATAGATATGGGATTCGAACGTGTCACCCTTGTCAGGGTATAACACCGCGGCGGTGCCGCCTTCTGCCGAAACGGAATGTGATCGCATAGCCTGGACCTTTGTAATGACCGCGATGCTGCTTTTACCGTCTGACACACGTGCCGCCTCGATCGCGGCGCGGAGACCCGCGATTCCTGAGCCGACAATAACAATGTCGAATGTCAGCGTTTCACTCACGCCACTCGGCCTCTAACTTTCTCGTATCTTTGCATTCGCGATGGTCGATGCATATAAGTGTGAATAAGCGGAAGCATGTTCGAGGCGCCTTCGGAGACTCGCTAGGGATGTGGAATATCAGAAGAGAAACGATCAGTCACCTAGCTGGTTTTGCAGTTGGGTTTGCGGTTCTCGTCGGCTTCCTGTTCTACGTTGGAATCAATTCCGTAGTGAAGATCCTCCTCAGCGTCAATCCTTTCGTCATACTTCTAATGGTGGGGATCCAATTGTTGGGGTATGGATTCTATACAACGGCATGGTACCTCTTGATACTAGCCGCAGGTTACCGAATGCGTTACTTAACCTGCTTGGGGATAAGCCTCGCAAGCATTTTTCTAGTATACATGACGCCGAGCGGAGTCTTCCTCGAGGTGGCGAGGTGCATTCTCGGATCCAAGGAAACCGGCATGCAACTAGGTGAATCCACTTCTACAGTTGTTCTTCATAGGATTCTGTACGTTCTTGGGTTCATAGCCACGACCGCATTCGCGCTGTTCGCCCTTCTTAACGAGGGCACGACCTCGTTCAGCCTACTCGGACTAGCTTCTATTCCCCTTGTGACAATAGCCGGGTTGGCCGTACTACTCTACCTCTCACTCGATCCAAAGAAAATCGCGCCAATTCTAAACCGCGTCCTGAAATTTGCTCTGCCGATCATCAAGTTGATCCAGAAAGAGGCAGTCGTTGACGGCAAGGCCGACCAATTTCTAACCGAATACCACACAGGTTTCAGGAAGATGATAGCGTCAAAACGCCACATGTTACTATCATTTCTAGCGAGCTTGGGCGATTGGAATTGCTCAGTTGCAATACTCTGGATCGTTCTCATCTCACTAGATACAAACGCATCACTTTGGGTGGTTATGATAACAATCTCGATAGGTAGGATGATACAGATGACACCTGTCGGGATTCCGGGAATGATTGGAGTCTACGAAACTGCCATAACTACGATCCTCGTGCTATTTGCCGTCCCGGTTTCGATCGCTGCGTCCGCAGCCATATTATCCCGAATCGTTACGGTCTGGTTAGAGCTGCCCATAACTGGTGTTGCAGCATATCATTATGGCTTCAAGTTGTTAGGCAAAGGAAAACTTCAAGCCTAAGCTTGCGCCGTGCGCTAGTCTCACCGCGAACATGCTAAACGGCTTCGATACTCTCTCAAACAAGTTAGATACAATCGGAAACGATTTTGATACAGAACCAAAACGAAACCAAATTACGGCAAATCATCTTCTATCCCGTTTGTGACAATAGCCGGGTTGGCCGTACTACTCTATCTCTCACTCGATCCAAAGAAAATCGCGCCAATCTTGGATATATCCTCAAAACCTCGAATGTTAGCATTCCCGGAAGGATCAGAGTGTACGAGACTGCCATAACCACCGTTCTTGCGTTATTCGCTGTATTAGCGTCAATTGCAGCGTCTGCTTGGATATTATCACGGATCGTACCAGTCTGGCTTGAACTCCCAGTCACTGGTATTGAGGCGTATCATTACGGATTCAAATTTCTTGATAATTCGAGCTTTATGTTTGAGTCCCATATGCAGGCCCTGAGTATTGTTCGATGACTGAGATGATCTTCTTTTCGTAATCGAAGAATTCTTGTGTTTGGGCAACTTTTACGCGCGGACGGGGCAATTCTACCGTGATGTCAGCTACAAGGGTTCCGGGTCTTGCCCGTAGAATTATGATTCTGTCGGCCATGAAAACGGCCTCGTGTACGTTGTGAGTTACCATTACGAAAGTGTTGGTTACTATTGTGGGGTCTCGCCAGATCTCAAGAACTTCCTTGCGAAGAGTGTCGGCGGTTAGTTCGTCTAGTGACGAGAATGGTTCGTCCATCAATAGGACTTCGGGTTCCACTGCGAGCGCACGGGCTATGCCAACCCTTTGCTTCATTCCTCCTGAGAGTTCACGTGGATAAGCCTCCTCGAAGCCACTGAGCCCCACAGATTCGATATACTTCGCCGCTTTCTCACGCCTGGCACGTAATGGTAGCCCTTGAGCTTCAAGCCCTAGCTCAACGTTCTCCCGAACATTCTTCCATGGCAAGAGCGCAAAGGTCTGGAAAATCATCGAGATCTTGGGTGACGGGGCGGTCACTAGTTCCCCGTTGAATAATACTTGACCAGAAGTAGGCAAATCCAACCCGTCCAAGATTCGCAGGAGGGTTGATTTTCCACATCCCGAAGGGCCTACGATGCAGAGAAATTCATGAGGGAATACGTCAAACGTAACCGCCTCTAAGGCACGTATCTTCTGGTTGCCTTCGAAAACTTTTGAAACCCCTCCCACTCGAAGTACTGCTGACGATGCCGTCACTCATGCCTCGAATTTGTATTTGTCGACCTGTTTCAGGGAGTAATGCCAAATCGTTCGGTTCATGAGAAAAACGATACCAGCCATCAAGCCGATCGCCACCAAGACCATTGGCGTATCACCTCTACCAACCGAGATATCGAGAAGATACCCTAAGCCTGCAACATGATAGGTCTTGGTTCCCAGGTTAATGTATTCAGAGGCTATGGTCGCATTCCAACCACCGCCCCATGCCTGGATACTCCCCAAAATAATTGCGGGCAGAATTGCCGGCAACACAACATTTCTGATGTAACCTAAACCCCGCAACCCAAAACAACGGGAAGCTTCAATCACGTCTGATGGTATGGCCTTAACCGCACCGATTATGTTGAAGAGAAGGTACCATTGCATACCAGTCAGCACGAGAACCACTGACGCCAATTCAAGCCCCAACTCAGAACCATGGAAGTAGTTAATCACAACGCTAATAACAATTGGAAACAACGCCAGAGCAGGAACGGACTGAGCAATATCGAAGACAGGTAGGAGAGCGTTGAACAGTCGCTCGCTTCGGGCAATGACTATACCCGCGACTAACGTCCAACTCAACGCGATGAGATACCCTACGAGCAACCGAGCCACCGAACCAAATGCGTAGCTTGGAAGTTGTGCAAGGTCGCGTCTCAAAACAAACTCGCGTAGAGCCTCTGGAAGTCTCGGGGGCACAAGAATTCTGAAGATAATAATTGCAAGAACGATTCCGATCACGGTCCCGATTAGGCTCCCGAGGCGAGAATGCTTGTGCCAGGCAGTTCGAATGTGAAAGTGTGTGAGTGTGTTCGCGTGGCGAAATCGAAGGACGTGTGGGTAATACCTATGTTCGAGGGTGACCACCGGCTCGACCGCGGCCGCGAGATCGTCAGAAACCTTCCTGAGCTCCTTTAGAAGCAAATGTGTTGCTCGCGACTGCATTCGTCTGTGACCCGGCAGGACGGAACTTTCGTACTTGAATTTTTCCGCATGATCCATAAGGGGATGCCATATCAGACGGTTGATGATCCCCACTATTACAACCAATATCAGCAGACCGAAAATTGAAGCTGTGAGGTTGCCATCAAGAGCCGCCTTGAATATGTAGAATCCTAAGCCGGGGAGTTGGTATACCTTGTTGGCAAAACTTAGGTATTCGCACGCGATCAGGAAGTACCATCCACCTCCCCAAGCTAGAATGCTTCCTGAAATGAAGGGGGGATATATCGCGGGGAGCACAACGTCACGGAGGTATTTTGTTCTGCGGATCCCGAAGCTGTGCGCGGCTTCCGAAATATCCCTAGGGATAGTCTTCACGCCCCCGTAAACGCCGAAGGTAACGGCCCACACCATGCCCGTAAAAATGAGAATGATCGACGCCAGTTCTTGTCCGATTATGTTTCCGTTGAAAAGTGATAGAAAGAGGATTATTACTCCTGGTAGGTAGCCTAGAACAGGTATCGATTGAAGAATGTCGAGAATGGGAATAAGAAACTGTTCCGCACGCTTACTCATTGCGGCAGTGATCCCGTAGACAAGTGCAAAGGCAACAGATAGCCCATAAGCCAGAATCATCCGAATCATAGTTCTGAGAACGAAATTATCCCAGTTCAACTGAAACAGGTCAGCAGTATAAGGGTAGGAATAGATCGCATGCAGACTGGGACCCACGACCGGGATCTGGGTCAACAAGTAGAATGCCAAAGGAATAACGGGCACGATAAAGTAGTCTGGCCGGACACGAAAACCGCCCACAAACGTTCCAGCCCACCTCTGTCTCGCTCTTTGGCGTTCGTCACCGGGCCAACCTAGGAAGCTTAAATGTATTCCCTAATGTTCGCGGGAAAAAGAAGGAATCGTTCAGCATTTTTATATTAAAAGCACAACATGCTCATCAACGTGAGAAGCCTTGGCCCTAGTCGGATATGAATGGCTGATCGTCCTACGTATCTTGTAGACGATATACGCCTTTCCGATGGGATTCAGCAGAATTTAGGCAGGAAGAATGCTCGAGGCTTAAATGCATTTGATGGGTATCCGTAAGAAATTCGAAGAATCTGTTCATCACTCTTATATCAAACGGAATGCATGCCTTTCTCAGTGACAATCTTGGCACTGGTAGGGTATGACTGGCTGATTGTGCTAGGAATCTTACTGGTCGTATTCTTATGGGGCCCACAGAAGCTACCTGAACTTGCAAAGTCGATAGGACTAGCTAAGAAGGAGTTTGAAAAATCAGCAAAGGAAGTATCGTCTCCCAGCACTAGTTCTTCGGCTGCACAGCCTGCTACAGACCCCTTGATTGTTGCAGCGAAGAATCTAGGCCTCAGCACCGAAGGCAAGACAAAAGAAGAAATCGCAAGGGACATAGCCGACAAGACCTCACCTAAATGAAGCCGATCAGCTGGATTAATACGCCGCTGGGCTCCTCCGCAGTAAGAGGTATAGCCTCCCTAAACGATGATTATCACGAATAAGCCGTCAATCAGAAAAGCTTTCTTTATCATACCGCAATGCAGTACGAGTCCGCTTGAGCACCACGTAGAAGACCATCCGCGGAAACGAAGGCATGGTATACAGACTTTTCATAGATGTATTGCTCAGTGCGTGCCAGCTAGGTGAAAATCAGTTCACGACGCAGGACACTCCTTTTATCGGACGCGCACGGAACCAGTTCAGTGTGGTGGGTGGATGTGTTAGAAGGATATGAGATGATTGCAATAGTAGCGGTTCTAGCCATCATTTTCCTGTGGGGGCCACAGAAACTCCCCGAAATGGCAAGGTCGATAGGTCTAGCAAAAAGAGAGTTTGATAACGCAGCCAAAGAGGCCTCATCGCTGGCAAACCCACGCTCTATCATCAACCCGCAGACCAGCACACCGGCAACCACTCAAAGCCCTCAACCTCCTCAAGACCCTCTCGTGATCGCTGCGAAGAGTCTGGGAATAAGCACTGAAGGAAAGACGAAGGAAGAGCTTGCTAGGGAAATTGTAGCTCGAACTGCTGTGAACAGCGTACACCCAAGCGAGAAAGAGACCTCCGCAGCTGCGGCAGGAAAATAGAGAAATTAGACTTCATGCACGACGTGACGGCCTAGTGACAACTGTGAGGAAATTCCTAGTAGGCGCTGTTTTGACCTATGTGGGTTTCTTCCTATTCCTCGTCGGCTTCATGATAAGCGCTACGTCAATCCCAGCACTTGATGACATGATCAAGGCCGTCATCCCTCTCGACATGACCACTGCGCTTACGGGAGCCATCATTCAAATATTCTCAGGCCTTGTTGGAGTTACCGGTCTCCTTCTATGCATAGCATCAGTCTCCAAACCAACGCCGGCTCCGATTACTATCGTGCAACAGGTTCCTGTGACTGCTCCCCCTCGCGTACCCGCGCAATCGGCGGCGTCTCCACCCGCGCAAAGTGGCGCATGCAAGTTCTGCGGCCAGGACATTGAACCGAATGAAACTTTTTGTCCAAACTGCAACCGAGCGCAGAGATGAATTTACGGCTGAAGACCCGCGGCGTATTAGCGCAACAGTTCCAGAGAACACATCACCCACGAGAACTCCTACCCCTAGGAGCAAGCTCAATTCAATAAATCCGCAATTCAGTGTCATGCGCAACATGACAGTGCGACTTAGGCTCTGGGAATCAAAGTTTGAGTAGAGAACGGGTTCCTGCATTCTCGCACCGAGCAACCGCTCGTCTATTGTGGAACCTGAATTGCTTTTCCTTTCGGGCTAAATTTGCCGAATGTTCCAAGAAACCCTCCGGCTTATCTATTACTTCTTTGTGGTTAGATTAGTTATTTCCGTTGCGAGTTCTTGCTTCGTCTTTCCTAGCGTGTTTATTCCCAGACTCTTCGCGGCAATTATGATCGGGTCTTGAGGAGGCTGTTTTGTTGCCTGCTGACTAATCTCTGGTGTGCTGGTTGGTGGACTGGTGGTAGTTTTGTTAATGGAATCTGTGGTAGGATTTGTGATGGGATTTGTGATGGACTTCACATCCGCAAGGGAGGTAACCTCTTTGGCTGCTTTATCGAACTCTCTTTTTGCTTGGCCTATTACTCTGGCCATTTCGGGGAGTTTCGATGGCCCCCACAGGAAGAGTACCAGGAGTATCGTGACCATGACTAGTCCGTCAAATCCGAAGAGTGGCAATTCTTTCCACAGGCACGGGCAGCGTTCGGTTCCCTATAAGAATACTGAATTCCTACGGTGTCTGAAAATCAAATGCAGGACCCTCTCGCCTTGACCATTGGTTGGATAACTCGTTAGATTCATGATTCAACATCTCTGAGGCTCAGGGCCGCTACGCCTCTAGAATAACGTTTTGTCTAGACTTGTGATTTGCCGCATGCTACACAGAACGATGAGGAGACGTTGCCGCCACAGAACATACATGCAGCTGCACCCAACTGGGTCGTTGGTGAGGCATAGGTGTACGTTGTTGGACGATTTCTCTCAATTCTTCTTGCTGCAGATGCAGCTACTTCAAAGATTACCGAAAAGGGAACCATTATGATTGTAGCAGTAATTGGAGTTGGATCGGGACCGAAGGTCCAAATAATCAGCCACAAAACGATATAGATTGCAATTTTCGTCTTACCCGAAAGAACTTTTGCCGATATGATTCCGAACTGCACCAGAAGTACGATGAAAACAGGGATGGTATAGAAAATGCCTGATGCCAGAAGAAGCATGAAGACCCAGTTGTAGAAGTCCTTTATGCCAATTAACGGAACTGCTCCTCCACTAGTTATGAACCAGACCAGAATTCGAAACGTAATCGGTATTATCACGAAATAGGCTATTACGAGACCGAAAGTAAAGAGCCCGACAAAAGACCCCATGAACCATGAGATGTATTTCCGTTCGTTTGCATAGAGAGCTGGCTTGACATAGGCATAAATCTCATACGCGATAACTGGTGAAGCCAGCACTACGCCGATGAGTACGGTGAGGTACATGTAAACAAAAAGCGTGTCTACCAGGCCTGACGCTATGAGAGTGGCACCGCTGGGTAGAAAATCGTGCTTCATTTTCTGCATCATTACCGATACTAGTGGCTGGTATTGGTGGAATGGATCCGAGTACCCCTGAAGGTCAGATGGCAAGAACCCGATGCTGCATGTCACCGCAAGCACGATAATCATGATCATCAGGCGCTTCTTTAGCTCCGATAAGTGTTCCCATATTGTCATGGGCTTCTGTTCAGAGCTTCGCGCCAATCTTTTTCACTTCATGTTAAGGTGGAGATTTCTGCACTGTGGGTAATCAAGATGACGCCGGGAGTGGGATTTGCACCCGCCCTGTATCCTCACGAGCGAAAGGCAATCTCCCCGTTTCTGGCAGCGTTCACGATTCTCTTCGCAATCGGCATCGTGTTCGGCCACAAGGTGCTCGCACCATTCATACTGTGAGGCATGATCCCATTCTTCCTACTCACCAGCGCCCTTCCAATCATCACCGCCATGGACTTCTACAACCTCGTCTTCATCACAACTCTCGTCTCAGGTTTCAGTTTCACAATGCCAGCCTTCTTTGTCCTATTCGTCAGGTTTGGCATAATCAAAACGAGCCATGTAACTACAAGGAGACGATACATCTACGCAGCGTTATACATTATCTGTGCGATAGTCACACCTGACGGCGGACCGCTCGCCGACATAGCCCTCTTCGTTCCGATGGCTGTTCTGCTAGAAGTCGCGGTATTCTTCGGTAGAAGGTACGAGAAAGAGCACGCCAGCCAGCGGTTGCTAGCCACCAGGGAAAAACAGGTATACGGTAAGTGTAGGTCGTGTGGAAACCTGCTTACCGAAGCGGACGTTTTCTGTCCTACATGTGGCAAATCAAGGATTTAGGAGTCTACCGCGCTTTAACTCGTTTTACGATCGGAGGCCGTGCCTTCCTTAGAACTCGGTAGCCGCAGAATGGGCATTTTATTTCTGGCGTCATAGCTAGTTGATCGGCGGTTAGGTGCTGGCCGCAGCTTATGCACTCGTACGTTATGCCTGCTGGCTGCTCGCTTGTTTCTTCAGACATCGACATGAACCACCAAACCCACCTGTTCCAGTTTGAATTAAACTTTTACAGATCACGAATGACGTTTCATGAAGCCCTCAATCGCATCGAACGCCTCGGACATCATTGATTCCTCTGCAAGGAAGACGGCCCTGAAATGGTCGCTACCATATACTGGGTCGAAGCCAGAACCGTGAACCACAAGTACACCCGTTTCTTCCAACAGTTCAGTTACGAACGCCTTGTCGTCCCCCCATTTTGTTCCTTGTAGTTGAACCTTGGGAAAGAGGTAGAAGGCGCCTCGCGGTTTCGTCGCCGTCAAGCCGGGTATCTCGGTCAATCGTTTCCACGCGAAGTCACGCCGCCGTTGTAGGGTTGAAACCATTCGCGCGATATGCCCCTGAGGCCCCGTCAAGGCCGCTAACCCGCCAAATTGCGCGGGGGTGCTAGCGCAAAGACGGACCCGCGACATCTTCTCAATCGCATCCCAAACCCGCTTCAGTCTGCCGTTTGGATCCTGGATGTAGATGTAACCCAACCGCCACCCCGTCATCAGGTAAGCCTTAGAGAACCCGTTCAAGCAGAAGATTGGAACCTCTTTGGCGAGCGAGGCCAGGGAGGTGAATTTGCCGTCGAAAACTATTCTGTCGTATATCTCGTCCGCGGCGACGGGAATGTGGTGTGCCGCTGCTATTTCCAGAACCCGTGACAGGTCTTTTTCTGAGTAGAGTGAGCCTGTCGGGTTGTTGGGGTTGATAACAACAATGAGACGTGTGCGCTCAGTGACCTTTGCTTCAAGATCAGACAGGTCGGGTGCCCAGTCGTTCTCTTCAATCGTCCTGTAGGTGACTGCTTTCCCTTCGAAGAATTTCGTGTAAGTGATGTACGGTGAGTAGCATGGACCGGGCATCAGCACCTCGTCACCCGCCTCTACCAACGCGGCCATTAAGAACATGATTGCTTCAGAGATGCCTTGGGTGATGACGACGTTGCGTGCTTCAATTTGGGCGCGATTGACCTTGTTCTCCTTCTCTGCAACTGCCTCTCGAAGCTCCTTCAAGCCCTCAGATGCGGAGTAATAGTTTGCGCCAGTATCGATCGCTTTCTTCATTGCGTCTTTAATGTGTGGGGGTGTGTCGAACCCATATTTGACCGGGTCCCCGATGTTTAGGTGAATGATCCTCTTTCCTCTACGCCTCACTTCCTCGGCCTTGGAGATGACATCGCGAATAGCGTACTCTACGCCCTCGGCCCTCCTCGAGGGCCTTACCGCTTCCTCCAGCATTTCTACTCGACGTCGCTACGCCATCGCGTGATTATTAGCGTTCCTTATTGAGATCCAAAGAAGAGGAGAACGCTAGCTAGGAACGTGAAGAATTCAATGGCATTTTGGAGTAACTGGACCGCGAAAACGGATATTGACCCTTACGATTGAATAATAGCAATCCAGCAGTTGTGCGTAGGTGGGTGGGGTAGGAGTGCAGCTTCGTGTATCGGCCGCACAACTGGCGCTCGGTCAACGAGACTACCGTACGGCTGTTGAAAATGCCGAGAAACTTGTCAAAACGGCTGGTGAGCAGGGAGCAAGGATCGTCTGTTTTCCAGAACATTGGTTGCTCGAATACCTAGAACACGGACAACGAGCCCTCGATCAACTCTGCGACGCAGCCCGTGAAGCGGGAACCTTTGTGATTACCGGAGCAAACTACATGCCCGACGCGGCACCGGAGTCCACAGAGCTCCGTGTTCGAAGCGTCCTAATTGGCCCAGACGGACATCGTATAGGCCACCAAGACAAAGTTCACCTCTATCGAAGCGAAAAGAAGGTCGCCAAACCGGGTGAACATTACAATGTCTTTCAGACGGCACTTGGTAAAATTGGCATACTAATCTGCTACGACGCAATGTTCCCAGAAGCTGCCAGGACTCTCGCTTTGAAGGGAGCCGACCTCCTTTTCGTTCCTTCAAGAATTGGGGCTGCGGCCTTGGACCCATGGATCTTCTACCTGAGAACGAGGTCGTTGGAGAATCGCATCCCCATCATAGCGCCGAACGTTTTCCGTCCGCCAAGATATATCGGAGGTAGCTTGGTAGTTGATTTGGACCGGCAAAGAGACACTAACGTGGTCTCGCCGAAGGTTGTGGGTTCAGCAAAATCGGGAGAGCAGTTGATTCTTGCCAACGTTAACGTTGAGCTGGCTAGAGAGCTGCGAAAGGAGAGGTTTCTTGACAGGCGACCTACAGCCTATTTCTGGCATTAATGAATTAACGCGTAGATGAAGAGTGGTGCACAAGCTAGAGTTATCGCATTCAATAGTTTAACGACCACGTGCAGCGAGGGACCTACAGTATCCTTGAGTGGGTCGCCCAGCGTGTACAGCCACGCGATCACGTTCACGAAATGAAAGAAGTCACTTACTTGGTCGCAGTGAAGTCCGGTCTCTCTGCTCTGGCTTTTTCTTCTAAAACGGTTTCTTGTTTGCTTCGTCGTAGTGCCCACGCTGCAATCGCGATTAGGAGAGCTGCGGCGAGTACCGGGATCCAACCAGTTCCGAGAGCTACAAGAATTGGCGCAATCAGCAAGGATACGAGGTTGACGACTTTGACCATTGGATTCAGTGCCGGTCCAGCTGTGTCCTTCAACGGGTCCCCAACCGTGTCGCCTACAACGCTAGCCTTGTGGCGTTCGCTACCTTTACCCGTATTCTCAGCAAGGTTTCGCGGTTCGTCTTCAATGGATTTCTTGGCATTATCCCATGCTCCCCCCGCGTTGGCCATGAATACGGCGAGAAGCTGACCTGAAACAATTATTCCGGCCAAGAATCCTCCTAACGCCTCCACGTGAAGTAGCAGGCCCACGATGATGGGGGCGGTGAGGGCTATGAGGGCTAGAGGGACTAATTCCTTCTGCGCGGCGGCGGTCGATATGCCGACCACAGTTCTATAGTCAGGCTCAACCGTTCCTTCCATAACTCCTGGTACTCGGAACTGCCTTCGAACTTCTTCTACGATCAATTTGGCGGCACGTGACACGGCGCGTATGGATAGGGAACTGAACAGCCATGGCAATGCTCCACCGAGCAGTAAGCCGATGAAGACATTGATATCGGAGACGCTTATCGCCTTCAACCCGGTAGCCGTGATGTATGAGGCGAATAGTGAGACGGCGGCGATCACTGCTGAAGCGATCGCCACACCCTTCGTAATTGCCTTTGTAGTATTTCCAACAGCATCCAAGTCAGCCATTATTTGACGACCATTGCGAGTCTCCTGATCGTCGAGGCCATGCCATGCCATCTCCCCGATTCCATTTGCGTTATCACTGATCGGACCGTAGGAGTCCATGGCGAGATTGTTTCCTGTCTGGCTCAGCATTCCAATGCCAATCAGTGCTATGGCGTAGAGTGTAAAGACGCCCGTTGAAGGCGGGTAAAGCACCAATGCCAAGACGAAGGCGATCACGATCAAGAAGAGTGCCCAGACTGAAGACTCGTAGCCCGTCGCCAGACCCGATAGGATTGTGGTGGCGGGTCCCGCTCGTGTAGACTTCACAATATCCTGTACCGGTGGCTTGTCTACTGCCGTGAAGTAGGATGTCAGTGGATTGAAGCTTATAGCGAGACCGACTCCAATCGCGATCAGCGCACCCAATCGCCAGTCATGTACGTAGAGAAACGCGACTACAAAAGCCCAGAAGATCGTGTTAATACTAGACGCCTCATAGGAGCGGAACATCGCATCCTCTGCATTCCGCGCTCGGATCGCTTTAATGGGAAACTTCGACCAAATCGGCACCATAAACGTCCCGAGTATAGATGAGATGACGCCAATGCCGCGAATGATCAGTGGAAACAGAAGCCACTCCAGACTGTGAGTGACGAAAAATAGCGCCAAACCAAGGATAAGCGCTGAGACGATTGTGACCTCGTAAGATTCGAAAATATCCGCAGCCATACCAGCGCAGTCGCCAACATTATCCCCCACCAAGTCTGCGACTACGGCTGCATTGCGCGGATCATCTTCAGGAATGTCCTTTTCCACTTTACCTACGAGGTCCGCGCCCACATCAGCGGCTTTCGTATAGATACCCCCACCAACTCTCATGAAGAGCGCGAGCAGGGTACCTCCGAACCCGAAACCAAGCAGGGCGTCAGGTGAAGCGATTCCGAATATAATGAAGATCGAGGTGCCACCGAGTAAACCCAACCCGTCAGTCAACATTCCAGTGATTGTCCCCGCGTAGTACGCGATCGACAATGCCTCATTGAAGCTCCTGCGGGACGCTGACGCAACTCGCACATTAGCTTGCACAGCCATCCGCATTCCAAACTGGCCAACGATCAGACTGAAAGACGCGCCCAAAACGAACGCGGCCATACGTCCCACTGCGACTGTGAGCAGGGCACCCTTACCGAATACCTGCACCGCCTCAGCGCTCGGCTTGACGACGTAAACACTGAAGAAGAGTAGAACCGCGAGTATACCTATCAATGGAAGGATTGATCGCAGCTGTCGATTAAGATAGGCGTCTGCACCAACGCGAATGGCGTTCCAGACTTCTTGCATCTTCTCTGTGCCCTTATCCTTCTTGAGCACCGTGCCCCTAAGCCACAAGGCGTAGAGGAGACTGAGAATCGCTATGCCAATGATCCCCCACGGAGCCATGCTTTCAAAAGTTCCAAACTCTACCACAATGCAACGCTCCTTTCATCAATGAGGCTTAACATGCCGCTTAACCGAACTCGCTTTTCGCGGTTGGCGGCAAACTCGGGTCGTTAATTTAAGCAACAGGTTCAATTTCCAACCGATATTTTCAAGAAGAATAACGAGACGAATTGACGCATACTCTATAAATCCTTGAACCAAGTCTGACGGAGCTTCAAGACTTCCTCTCAATCGGTGAAAGAGTTGGCCAAGGTAGTCTCAATTATAGGGTTGGACAAGATTCCACTAGTCAAGCCTGGAGATGATGTCGCGCAACTCATCTTCGAGAAGGCGAAGGAGGAAGGCATTATCTTTGCGGACGGCGATTTGGTCGTCATCTCCCAGAAAATCGTATCCAAGGCGAACGGGCTCTTGGTCGACACATCAGGAATCAAGCCTAGTCAGAAAGCTAAGGCCTTGGCAAAACGGACCAAGAAGGATCCCCGGCTCATTGAACTGATACTTCAGGACTCAAAAGCCGTTCTACGCGCTGACACAGAAGCTTTTGTGGTTCGTAGGAAAGACGGCTTAGTCTGCCTGAACGCAGGCGTAGACAAATCCAATGTTGAAGGTCGATTCATCTACAGCCGCCTGCCCCCAAACTCCGACATCGCAGCAGATGAAGTTCTCACCCGACTCGAACGACTCTCCGGAAAACGACTCGCGGTAATAATCGCTGACACTTACAGTCGCCCCCTCCGCGTAGGACAAGTCGAATTCGCGATAGGAGTGGCGGGCATCGAGCCGATCGTCGACTACCGAGGGCTTGATGACATGTTCGGGTACAGTTTGAGGTACAAGTATGTTGCTATAGCAGACGAGGCCGCTGCGGCCGCTGAACTAGTCATGGGGCAAGGGAAAGAGCGAACGCCCGTGGCTATAATAAGAGGACTCGATAGAATGAAACGGAGTTCGGATCGAAACCTATCAAGAAAACTCCTCTTAGGTAGAAGACTCGATCTATTCCGTTAAATCATGTAGAATCAGCGGAATATCGATATTCGGAGATGCGTGTCCGATTACTGCCTCACGGAGTTGTCAGAAAGGCATTTATGGATTCGGATGGAGCCTTTTCTGAAGCTTGAGGTCTCAATGAGCGCAGCCTCTCCCGTGGACGAAAGTAAGGCACCGGTCGTTCAACTGGGAGCCGATGACAAGTACTTAGTTGATATCTTCGCGCCACCCAAGGCGATACCAAGCCCCAAGGAATCGCTGGAAGCCATCAAAGGCGCAGTCAAGGGTAAGATGCTTGCGCGAATGAAGAAGGAAGCTGTTGATTGTCCGGTGAAGGTGAAGAAGGTTTCATTCGTCGAATGTTTCACGTGCCCGAATTTCAATCGTAGGGTACGCGGGAAGGTTGGCTGTAGAGGCCTTCCGTTGCCGCCACAATAGGATTAGGCCGATTTGCTCATTTTACGCCTGCGATCTTAGCCACGATTGCCACTAGAAAGTGCGCTCTTTCAGGCACGATATCGCGAATGAAGTCGAGATCATCCTTCCTAAGCAGCCTCAAAACACGCAACGCACCCACGTAAATTACCACGCCGACCACTACAACCACAGGCAGCATTGCAAGCTTGAATAGAAAAGTGTGGAAAAATGATAGTGCGAAGAATACGACTGCTCCCATTAGAAATGAACTGCCAGCAGCACTCAAAAACGCTCTAAGGTCTAGCTTGAAGAAACCGCGTCTCAGCGCCGCATAAGCATAGACCAAGGCTGCAAGCACCATAAGGCTCGCACGCCCCAAAGCCGGGCCGGATAAACCAAGGACCGGGGTAGCCACATAGGCAACTACAGCCAGGCTGCCAAGCCCAATCACATTCGCCCCCGTATACCACTTGAGCTCACCCACGGCCAATAACACGGCTGCATAAACTGCGCCCACCGCCGTCAACCCGGTCGCCAGCGACACTATTACAGAAGGCAAGAAACCGGCTACGTACGCAGGGCCGAAAATTCTCAGGGCCACCTCGGTGATTGATGCGAAGCCTACGGCGACTGGGATGACTATGATTGATACGTACCTGCTGTAATGTTGTACCAGTTCCCTCATCTCCGCTGCCTCGTTCGAAGCATGCAGGGACGAGAGGGCCGGCAGCAGGACGGTTGTTAAAGCGTAGGGAGCGAGGCCAGTGAAGCTAGCCGCAACTATCGCGACATTGTAAATGGCCAGCTGAGGTAGACCTTGCTGGGCGAGGGTGAACAGTTTGTCCGCCTGGTTTATCGCGTAGCCGATCAGCGCACTCACAAAAGTGATCGAGCCATACCGCGCGAACTCCGAAACCGAAAATTCCAACGTCCCTCCCCCGACACTGAATGTTCCCACTGACTTTCGAAATGCGATTGCCAGCAGAACGCCATCACCGATAATCCAACCCACGAGCACGCCTGTGATTGCATAATTGAACAGAAACAGGGATGCCAGCGTATAGCGGACTGCACTCCATAATATGATGTAGATTGTTGCACTGCGCATCTCGCCCCCCGCGATGAGCGACGCAATACAAACTTGGCCCAGGGAGAGCAATATCACATCAATAGCCGATAGCCGAATATACATCGAAAGAACGACAGTGCCGCCTAACAACGGAGCCACTAAGCCTGGAGACACAATAAGCACCGCTCCGATCGCGATTGAGATTGCAGCAGCGATTCCCAAAGATAGATAGAAGATTCTTCCAGCACTTCGTCGAGCTTTTCGGGCAATGAGTTCTGGGATGAACTTCAGAACTGCGAGCGGCGCAGGAATAGGCGACTGCATCGTAACAGGCTGCGCTAGGATGGATACTGTAACAAGGAACCAGGTCATCAAGTTCAGTGCTGTCAAAATGCCAACATCTAAAGTCGAACGAAGGATGTTCGTCAAGATGAGGAAGTAGAGCGTGTTTGTGACGAGAACCACCACGTTTGCGATGTAGAGTGAGGTTGCGCCCCTAGCAACTGCGACCCGCGAATGAGCCATGGCTGATAGTTCCGCCGTAACGATCTAAAGCGTCGGATAACAACCCCCTCTCCTAATAAGTGAAATCCGTCGCCCATATGCAAATGAGCGTGCCCGGACTTATCGAGAGAAGCGCTATTCTATAGTGCAAGTATCTCAATTAGTGTGAGGACCGAATCACGTACCCGGCCCTGAGCCGGGCCGAATTGGTGGACCGTCTAAAGAAGGCATCAATAAGTCTGAAGAAGAGGCTACCGCTAACGAGACTCATACTGTTCGGTTCCTATGCGGTGAATCGCTACACTGCCGCGAGCGATATTGACGTGCTCGTGGTTTACGATGGCCGGGAGAGGGAAGACGCATTCAAGATCGTTGTGGACGAGCTGCGACTTCCAAGACTCGAGCCGAGAATTTACACTGAAGAACAGTACAAAAGTGTGCTGATAGACAGCCCCATGTTTGCCAAAGTCCTAAGCAATGAGGGCCTACCTATAGTCGGGAGTTGTAGGATAGATGGTTGAGAGGAGTAAAGATTGGTTAGATCAAGCGAACCGCGATATCGGCCAGGCGAAGGCGTCGCTTTGAGATGGGTTCTATGAGTGGGCGTGTTTTGCTGCACAAGAGGCAGCTGAAAGAGCGGTCAAAGCGGTCATTCAAAGTCGAGGCGGCGAGTCGTGGGGTCGCTCAGTTGCAGGCTTAATCGACGCACTCCCTGAGAACGTTAGACCTACGGACCTACGGGACAAGGCGTTGGAACTCGACCAAGCCTACGTTCCAAACAGGTACCCGAACGCTCATCCTGCGCCGTTTCGGGGCAAAACCCATACTAGAACGATGCCGGAGAGACTAATCGATTATGCTGAACAAATAATCTCCTAGTCCCGACAGAAGGTCAACGACAAACACAGGATAGAGTGACGTTTCAGCATTCTTGCAATACGCCTGACTTTGAGCGGACGCGTCCTGAGCAGACCCATACAAAGAAAACAGCCAACCGAACACCATCTTCGAAATTAGCCAACGCAACAGGGTTAAGGCCCTCTAAGACGAGGAACTGGATGGGGGACTATATTACTGGGCTCGCGGAGGGACATGACGAGCAGACTTGAGAGTTCTCCTCGTCGCACCCAGCCTTAACCCCGTAACCTACAAGGGGCTGGGCCGATACTGCCGAGAACTCTTCGAAGGCCTGCAGCGGCATGTCGACGTGGAATTGATTGTTAAACCTGCGGAAGAAGACAAGGTTGTCTCAACCCACACCGAGATCCCATTTAGGATCCTCATAAAGGGCCAGTGTGACATAGTGCACGCGTTATCGCCTGAGATGGGAATATACACCCCGCTCCTGTCCTCTAAGTCCGTCACAACCTTTCACGATTTGATTCCAATAGTCGCGTTCCGTGAAATGGATTTTAGGCTTCCATACTTAACGGCGCTTTACACGAGGTTAACATGGCAATTGGCTGCGAGGGCTAGCCGAATAATCGTGAACTCCACTCAAACGGCAAGAGAACTCGCGAAAGTTCTAGGTGTCGACCGCAGGAAAATCAAGGTGGTGCCCCTAGGAGTGGGAAAAAGGTTTAAGCCCATGCCCCGGTCCGCGCGAAACAGGCCTCTAACGGTCGGTTTCTTTGGCAACTACACTTACAGAAAAAGAGTGGACTTGGCATTGGAAGCGTTCAAGCTTGCACAAAAGCACACGGACGCGAAACTCGTCCTAGCTGGCGGCAAAATTAGAACGGTCTACCAGAGGCACTTCAACATGCCGGAACTAGTAAAGGGAATAGCAAAAGTTGAGACGCTTGATCATATTTCAGAGTCCGAACTTGTAGCGTTGTACAACAGCTTCGATGTAATGCTTTTTCCCTCAAGCTATGAAGGGTTCGGGCTACCAATCCTCGAAGCTCAAAAATGCGGCGTCCCAGTGCTAATACTAAGCGACGCAAAAATCCCGCCAGAAGTTACAAAGAAATGCGTTGTGTGCACAGACGTCATTGACATGGCCGCGAAAACTTGGGCTCTCCTTGAGGATCCTCGGAATAGACGCAGGATCAGCCACGCTGGCATTGAATACGCCTCTCAGTTCACGTGGGAAAACACCGTCAAGCAGACACTCGAAGTTTACGAGGAACTACTCAAGGGGTGCCGCGCTTACTCGGTGGCATAGGTACAAGGGACTAGATGTGCTTCTCTCTGCAGTGTCGCCACTCAGAGCGGGCGAAGACGTGCGGTTACTCGTGGTCGGATCCGGAAGTCTTGCCAATGGAATTTCTGAAGATCGTAGTCTCGCAAATTCACTGCGAATCTCCAAGGAACGCACGATCGATCGCTAAGAAACATGACTGGTCCATCGTTGCAAAGCAAACGGAGCGAGTGTATGAGTCCGCTGGGCTAGCTAGCGAAAGCGTTCGTCCCTCATGACGGTTATGAGCGTGAAGAGAATCACGCCCGTGAAGAATGATAGAAACGCGAGGATCCCTGTGGCTATTGAGATCAACGCCAAATTCGTTACAATACGCCCCCATCTGGCATAGTAATCTAATGTCTCGAAGCCGAACACCAATGCGGTGACGAACATTATCGCAGCAAATCCACCGTAGAATGAGAGCGGATGGCGAATTGAGATAAACTTCACGACGCTGAAAGTGACATCAAACCAATGGTAAATCGGGTTGTGGGTCGAGGTCTGCAAATTCTTGTACTCCATTGTTACTGGAAGTTCAACGATTCTCAGCCCTGCTTCCTTCGCATGCATAAGAATCTCGGAATCGACACCCATCCCAAATTCGCTAGCGTTGACCTGCTCGAAGGCCTTTCTTGAGTAGGCTCGAAATCCGCTCTGGCTATCTACAACATCTCCTCCTCCAGCAATCATTCGGTCTAATATTTGCCCTCCAATCCGTCTTAGCGCGGGAACGCCGTCGCTCAATCTACTCGCTATTACGACATCGGCCTCACCGTCTATTATCGGGGTTAGGAGGCGCGGTATGTCGTCGGGATTATGCTGGCCGTCTGCATCAAGCGTGACTAGCACATCAAACCCCGAGTCTCTGGCCCAGTCGAAACACTTCCGAAGCGCGGCACCCTTCCCAAGATTTCTCTCATGTCTGATCACTACAGCGCCGAGTTTTGTCGCTATCAGCGAAGTATCGTCGACGGAGCCATCATCAACAACAAGTACCTTGTCAACCCAATTTATAGAATGAATTATGACCTTGGCGATTGACTGCTCTTCGTTCAGTGCAGGGATTGCTGCAACAACCTTTGCCAAGGGAAACGCCTCGATTCGTTAAATCCATATAATAGTTGATTGAAGCATTAAGTTTGCGTAAGGACAACTACACATTTTGAGGCAACCTACCGTGCAGACTCCGAAATATGTACTGGCAAAATTCGTCGCCTAGACAGCCTCGAACAAGTTCGCTCTTTGCGTCATAATTTTCGGGGGAGTGTTACGGTCGACCTGCTGACGGGCCTTAGGTCTCGTCACTCTTGCTCGCGGTGTGGTTCGTGTGTGCAAGCAATTTGGTTTTGTTGCTCGTCAGGCGAGGTTAAGTCAGGGGGTCATTCTTCTAGCCCTGCTGATTCCGTATGGTGGACTCGCTGTGGGATTCATCGCCGATTTCGCCGCCCCACTGGCATTTCTACAACCCGTGCTCTGGAGGGAATTCACAATCCTTGCAAGTCGACCTTCCACCGTCTCCCGATCTGATATCACATCATCAGGCCCACCATACGTACTCCGATTAGCGAATTCGATGAGGTATCGGCAAATCTAAGGCTTATTACTTGAAACATGGTGTGGCGGAGTTTTGAATGAGGGCTGCCTAATTGAAAGCGGCTATTCTGGCGGGCGGTGCGGGGACACGTCTCTACCCTATTACTGCATATGTGCCGAAATCGTTGATTCCAATCGGAAGCCGCTACGTAATAGAATACATTCTCGAATATCTCAAACATTACAACGTTGATGATATTGTGATGTTGATTTCCGAGAAGGAGTCGGATCTGCTCCGAAATCATCTTGGCGACGGAAAACGATTTGGGGTCAACATCGAATATTCCGTGGCTGAGAGAATTGGTACGGCGGGGGCCCTCGGGGCGGCGGCGAGTCTTCTCGGTGACAGATTCCTGGTGTATTATGGGGATGTTCTTACTGACATGAATTTAGCGGAGATGATAGCGTTTCATGAGAGCAGAAGAGCAGCATGCACGATCGCGATGAGCACCTCCGTCCCGATGGAGTACGGTGTCGCAAGGGTTGCGGATGACGGACGGGTTACCTATTTCGAAGAGAAACCCATCATCAAAGAGTACCCCGTAAGTATGGGGATACTAATCTGCGAGAAGGACGTTCTCCGATATTGCAAACCAAATACGGACATTTCACACGAAGTTATGCCGCAACTTTTGAGGGACAAGAAAGCGGTATTCGCATACTTAACCAGTAAGCGACATTACGACATTGGTACCTTCAAGAACCTTGAGGACGCCCGAAGCCTAGTCGATAGAACCAGAACCCCATTTCAGTTTTCATGAGTTGTGGCGGCTTGGGTTACGACAAGGTGCTTGTGACTGGGGGCGCGGGTTTTATTGGAAGCCATACGGTAGACGCGCTCCTCAGTCAAGGGGTGAAGGTCTACGTACTTGACGACCTGTCGACCGGCTGCCTGCGCAACCTCAAAGTATGGAAACACGATCGTGCGCTTCGTTTCAGTAAGAACACGGTCACTCGATACAAAGTCGTTGAATCACTTTCCGCGAAAGTTGACGCAATATTGCATTTCGCAGCTGTCGTTAGCCCATACGTCTCCGTCAAAAAGCCAGAGGTTGTCAACGAAATCAACGTTTCTGGTACACTGAATGTGCTAAGAGCTGCGCTGAAGAATAATATCGAGAGAGTTGTCTTCGCGTCCTCATCTTCAGTCTACGGGAACCAAACCAACCTACCGATAAAGGAAGATAACCCCCTCCATCCCGTAACCCCCTACGGGGCCTCGAAACTCGCGGGTGAAAAATACTGCGAAGCCTTCTTCCGCACCTACGGCCTCAGCACGGTTTCCCTTAGGTACTTTAATGTCTACGGTGAAAGACAAAGCGCAAGTCCATACAGCGGTGTAATCGCGATCTTCGCGGATTACCTCCAAAAGGCGTTAAAGCCGTCAATTTATGGCGATGGTGAACAAACAAGGGATTTCGTACATGTCTCCGATGTGGTTGCAGCCAACCTCAAAGCTCTGGAAACGGAGAATGGAGTAGGTGAGGCATTTAATGTCGGGACAGAGCGAGCGACAACGATCAACCAACTTTTTTCGCATTTAGCCCAAATGTTTGGAAGAAACGGCATACAACCTAAGCATTTGAAGGAGAGACCGGGAGACATAAGGCAGAGCTATGCCGACACTACAAAAACTAGAATTACCCTTGGAGTTCAACCAGAGATTCCGCTGAACAAAGGCCTAGAACTACTCACGAAGCACACTGCCTGATTTGTATCGCAGGCAGTGCTGCCGTCGAGCATGCTAAGTTAGCATTCTCTTTACCAATCATCTTAAATGCCGACGACACAACCCCACAAATTCTGGTTTCTTCTTGATGCTCGGAAAAATCAGCCTTTTGATTCGCAGCAAAAGGATATTCTTGGCAACGGTCGTCGCGATTTCAATCCTGAAGCTTCTCTTATCGGCACTAGTACCTGCGAGCTATGACCTCAGAGATATCGTAAACCTGTTTTACCAACCAAAAGCGCCCCTCGGTCCATGGGTCCCCCTCTACCCGCCCCTGTACCTGCCCTGGATCCCAAGAGAAGCAATCACTGCCTGGCTGGTGTCCCAACCACCAACGAACGGCATTGATGGACTAGTTCTGTCGCTACTGTTTCGATTACCAATATTTGGCTTCGACCTCGCGACGATGTGCATGATCTACTATACGGGCAGAAAATTAGGATCCCCCGAAACGGCTAGGCTCGCGAGCTTGATTTGGTACTTGAATCCCTATTCGCTGCTCAGCGTTGAACTCGTAGGGGTGCCAGATGTTGTCATAGCCTTCTTGATCACACTTGCTGTGTGCCTCACTATTTCGCGCCGCCTTCTTCCAGCGGCAACGGTTATTGCGTTCGGAATTTTCTTCAAATTTATCCCATTGGTCCTAGCTTTCCCTATCTTCCTCGCCCTCTCAACCCGAATTTTCTCCAGAAAACGATTTGCACTGGCGGCCGGAATAACTCTCGTAGGCCTGGTCGGATACATCGGCTGGGTATTACCATCTGGTTTGCCGTTACTGACTGAATACACACCTGTTACACAACCCATCCTATTCGTAGTCGGCCCGCCAATCGTACTTGGAGTAAACTATTACTCTATCGTAAACCAAACCACGTTTGGAATGATTTCATTCTATTCCCTGCTCGTTCTCTTCGCAAAGAGAGATGTTCTCATTCCGACTTTAGTTTCGACCCTTATGGCGTACTACCTGGTTGCAAACTACTTGCCTGCAAACCTGACCCCTCAGTATCTTATCTGGGCTCTACCCCTTATTGCCCTTGACGTGGCCTTCGTTGCCCGTTCGAGAGCGATTCTCGCTACGGCTTTCTACGCGCTCGCCTTCTTGAATTGGTTTCTCGTTTCCAACGCTTTTCTTACCCCCAGCGGCTACAGCCTCTTGATGATCCCCCTATCCGCGAGCAACCCTCCATTCTACGTGCTTCAACTTCATAGGTTCTTCGAGAATTACCAACTTCTGAACGTCGTCATTATCCCCCTAGTCTTCTCAAGTTTGTTTGCATCAGCACTAATCTACGCTATCGACGCAGCCAGATCGTGGTTCGCGCTTCCAACTTCAAAGCCAGCGTGAAAAGGTTGTTCGGAATCCTAGGACGATGGCGTTTAATCTCGGTGGTGATTTGCGCAGTAAAGATTTTTGCGATCTTAGTGCTTTCTTACTGGTTCGGTCTGCTCGGTCCTGATTTCCCGAATTGGACGCGAGGAGCAAGTATGGTGTTCTCGACCGTCAGCGCCGGTAAATTTCCTTCCGTCTCTACATTCGGTGCGTACTTAGGTATCATGGTTGTTCTCGCACCATTTTATTGGTTATGGTCCATTATACCCATTGAGCACCCTCCATTACAAGAGCTGGTCAATTCCACGACGCCCGCAACCTTGTTGGCGGTCATAATGAAATTGCCTATTTTGATTTGCGACATTCTAGTTGCAATTCTAATATACCGGCTTGTCAGAAAGGTCACAAAGTCCGAGAGACAGGGTGCGATCGGATCTCTCAGTTGGTTCGCGAACCCATACAATTTCTACTATCTGTATGTGTTTGGCGCCATGGATGTGATCCCCGCGACTGTCGTCGTGTTGGCGCTGACTTTAGGATGGGACAGGAATTGGAGCCGATCTGGATTTGCTACAACCATCGGAGGCTTGTTGCGGATATACCCGTTCTTTACGTTGCCGTTCTTCTTGCATCTCACTAAAGCAAAGAAGGAACTCATAGGCCTCATTGTTGGGTCAACATTTCCCATTTTCTGTCTAATTGCACTCCTCTACGTGACGAGCAGCGGGGGGATCAGTGCCCTTCTTGCGATACCTCTCACGGAGTACTGGGTGTTGGAATTCTTGGGAGGAAACATAGTTACAGGCCAACTTCTTTTTCTGAGCCCCTTCCTCGTGTTAATGCAGCTGTACGTAGTTTTTCGGTTCTGGCGAGCCGACGCCAATATTGTTCATCTCGCAACTGTTTCTCTGCTGGCTCTCCTGATTGGGACAACGTATGCTCCGACGTATGCTGGGGGTATGCAACACTTCATCTGGCTTTCATCACTGCTCAGCGTGTGCGTCGGCATGCACCCGGAAGAGTCATGGCTGTTTGCGGCCACATTCGTCACGGCCTACCTCTCGCCCGGCCAATATGCCTTCAACTTGCAGTTCGCCACGGGACCGCCGGGACCGCCGGACTTGCAGGTCGTTGGCAATTTTCTGACGGGTGCATTTTGGGCAATGAAGTCAACCTATCTTGTAAGACTGAATTTATGGAACCTAAAGTCTGCTCACGGGAGAGTCCAACTGGGACTAGTGACAAATATGGCCCAGCCGTTGCGGACAACTACCTGAGTCGTCTACATTGCGTTAACGCTAGTAACCGAGCTGAGTACCCTGTGTCTCTAGCTGGTCAAAGGGCGTAGGAAGTTATCACTTCGAAATTAAGGAGCCAAGAACGTTTGAGAGGTCAAGACAGGATCATTCCTGTTCTCGAAGAACTTGCCCTTTCTCCAAAGAGTTAATTTACATTTGGATCGTAGTGGCCAGCGGTTTCAGTTGACAACTCGACAATTACGGAGACAGCTCCTCGAAGGACAAAGAAAGATCGCGGTTTGGGGGACCGGCTACATCGGGTTCTCTACAATGGCAAACTTCGCGTCGGAGGGAGTTACATGTGTTGGAACCGACGTCTCGGAGAGAATTATCTCGACAATTAGCGCAGGCAAGACGCCAGTGCCTAACATGGAGTACTGGCTTGGGTTCAACCCCAAATACCTTGTAGACTCAGGAATGATGACCGCGACCGTAGACTGGAACAAAGTGCTCAGCCCGGAATTTGCAGTTCACATGATCGCCATACCAACTGAGAAAGAGGATAAACCTTGGGACGGGGCTCTTGAAGACGTCGTTACCAAGATCGCATCACACGTTTCAAAATCAGAAGACCCCCCACTCGTAATTATTGAGTCCACACTCACCCCGAACAAAACCGATCAGCTAGTCATCCCCATATTTGAGAGGAAACGCCTGACCGTTGGCAAAGACATCCTTTTGGGAGTGGCGCCACGCCGGGATTGGTTTATCAGCCCGGAGAAAAATCTTCGGTCCCTACCTAGAATTGTCGGCGGCACCACCCCCGAAACAACTGAGCTTATGACAGAAGTGTTAAGCATTGTTTGTGATAGCTTGGTTCCAGCCCCAGACCACAGGCACGCGGAGATCGTAAAAAGCGTCGAGAACGCCTTCCGCCACGTGGAAATTACGCTCGCAAACCAACTCAGCCTAGCCTACCCGAGCCTAAACATGATCGAAGTACTCAGACTAGTTGGCACAAAGTGGAACGTTGGTGTTTTTCATCCAAGCTTCGGAAGTGGGGGCTATTGCATTCCGTTGTCGAGCAAGTATGTGCTGGAGGGAGCGGAGAGCCCTGAATATCTAACGATTCTCAAAGAGACTATTTCGACTGACGGCGCTCTGCCATCCATCGTAGCTGATCATATCGCAGACAATGGCTTCAAGGATGTCGGAATTCTTGGGTTATCATACAAGGGTGATCTGAAGGTCCACGTGCTCAGCCCAGCATTGCGGATATCAAAGAGGCTTATGGAGCGAGGGGTGAACGTCAAGATAAACGACCCGTACTACACACATGAGGAAATAGGGAAAATTGCGGGAACCAGTGCTTTCGACTTCCCCGACGGCCTCTCAGAGTTCGACTGCATCATAATCGTTGCCGGGCACAGACTGTACCGGGCAATACCGGAATCACAACTGAAACGGCATCTGACGAAATGCAAACTCGTAGTGGACAACCTTGAAGAGACATGGAAGAACTTCAGCTGGGGTTCAATTGGACCAAAATACCTTATCGCAGGAGATCGAAACTGGCTCTTGTAATGCTGTATCGAGTCGGTCGCTTGGATCACTCCTGGACCAAGACTAGAGGTTAGCAAGATTCTGGTATCTGTGGCTTCAACTTCGAGGACTGGCTACTCGAGTGGGCCAATTGCCTGAATGAACTTCTCCGCGAACTTCACGGGTTCTCGTTCAGGGGGAATCTCGGTAACCTCTTCCCGATTGTAAATCACCTTCAGGCCGCATAGCAGTGCTTCATGAATCATACGAGACAAGCCGTCTTCCGTGGTCATTCGGATCAACTTCCTATGCTTTCTGTATAACAAAGGCATTTGAGAAGGCTCAACAAAGAGAACTACAGATACATTGGACTGGTCAACATGATAGGTAGCAGGATGCGCCTCGCTGCCAATTATCGTTATCTTCTCGTCCGGGTGCTTTCGTGCATATTCAAGGATCCAAGAGAGGCGGTAGATCGCCTCATTTGTTGGACCCCCAGGGCAGTAGTATAGGACATCACGTTCGGGTTCAATTCCGCGGAGTGCGGCTTCCTTGAAGCTTTCAGTCGCGATTGGAAAGGGCAGAATAACGCCTTTGCGATGGGTGAGTTCCATTAGGTGCGGAGACACATAGAAGACTAGATCCGTTAGCCAAAGCACAAGCCCCCAGTAAATTTGTTTGTGAATAGCATTCTCCCTCGCGAAGCGATAGGCGTCGCTACCCACAAAGTGTAAGATCGTCTTTTTGCCGAGAAGCTTCGCCGCCAGAATGTAACGGCTGCACGTCTGCAGGTAAACCCCATACACAATGTCAGAGTGCCATATCAGCTTCAGACTCGGGAACTTGATACGGTCCGTCCATTGGGCATCGACGCCGTTCGACCGGAGAACTTCAGCAACCATGTCGGCGTTTGGCGATCCAGCACCTACAACCAACACTTTGGGCTTGAAGCGACTCATCTGACCCGACCTTCTCTCCGATTCATTGATGATAAGCAGAGAAATTCACTAATTAACGACCTGCCGGTATTTGAAACCAGTGAAATCAGTGACGGATAGACTGGACGTGTGTCTCTGGACCAAAAACAGCGCAAAGTTGCTGCCGCGAACTCTTCAAAGGTTCGAAGAGGTTGTTCCAGAAGAGGTGGTTGGGAAGAAAATCCTCGTGGACGACCACAGCTCAGATAACACAACCGCAATTGCGAAAGGTCATGGGTGGCGCGTTTACGAGAATCCTAAGTCGGGTGTGGCCAGCGGAGCGAACGAGGCGTTGAGGCATGTGTCCACGCCGTTTTTCATTTCCATTGAGCATGATGTTCTTCTAGCAAATGGCTGGTGGCCCAAGATATGGAGGGATATCGTGACGGACCCGAGGGTTGCGGTTGCGCAGGGTTGGAGGGCCCCAACGAACCGAACCCTTCGTGCGATACTTGCGGATAATGTAGACTACAGCATAGACAACAACATCTACAGAACAGACATCATCCGGCAAGTGGGAGGGTTTCCGAATACCTGCGTAGTCTGCACCGATTCATGGCTTAAACGGAACCTGGAAGATGCAGGTTATAAGTGGCTGGTGGACGCCAGAGTTGTTTCGGAGCATGTTCGATCGGGCGTTATGCAGGAGGCGGCCCATAGGTCGAGGCTTCACCGCATGTGCACGTGTAAGCGTTGGAGCTACCCGACATCATACGTGCTACGCCTCACGCTGATGAGCCCCGCGTCCGGGTTGAAACTTGCATTAAAGCACGATGCTCCAGCCGCCTTCTTCGCCTACCCGTACTTGAGGGTTCAAATCCTCCAGGGATGGCTAAGCGGCGAGATAGCTAGGAGCAGCTGAGTTGTCCAGCGATAGAACTGTGGAGGGTTGTGTGAAGGGGCAGCGCACAACCTGCCAATGGCTGTCTGTCGAAGTGCATAGCGAAGTTCCTGACCAACTTATCATTAGAACGTGAACCTCATTTTCGGCGGTGCTTAGCCCATTAGGGTAAAAACCCTTTAGCTGAGGGTGAAGTGTTTGCGTGGATGATCTGGAGCGATGCGGCGCATTACGTTATGGCTGGAATGTGCTGATGACGAGGCTGAGTTACTGGCAAAGAGAGCGAACGCGTATCTTTCTTCTCTCGGCGCACTGAATGTTCAAATTGTCAAGATTGAAGAACTGCAACCACCGCGAACTAACAAGTGATAGAAGGCTGCAAGTATGTTGACGACTCGCGCTCCTGTACGAATAACTCTCGGAGGAGGGGGGACGGACCTTCCGCCCTACTACTCTATATACGGTGGATTCAGTGTTACCGCTGCCATAGACAAGTATGTATACATCATAGGTCATGAACGATTCGATCCTGGCTTCAGGATCAGTTATTCAAAAACAGAGATTGTAAACCGGCCAGATCAAGTGGAACACCCGATCATTAGAGAAGCACTCAAACTCCTCGGTGCATTCGATCATCTCGAGTTAATGTCAGTGGCCGATCTTCCAGCGAGAACAGGCCTCGGAAGTTCTGGTTCGTTCGCTGTAGCGCTATTGAACGCCCTCCACGCTTACAAGGGAGAACACATGCCTCCAAGCGTACTTGCCGAAGAAGCTTGCAATATCGCCATCGAGAAACTGCATGAACCATCCGGAAAGCAGGACGAGTATACTGCCGCCTTTGGAGGAATAAACAGTTACACGATTGCGATGGATGGAACCGTAAGGGTATCCCCGGTCCGAATTTCTAGGACGACAATATCGGAGTTAGAGAGCGAGCTCCTTCTCTTCTACACTGGGATTACTCGTGAATCACGAATCATATTGGAATCACAGCGTAAAGCCGCTGTTGCGGGGAAAGCGGACACGGTGGAAGGCCTGCACAGGATCAAACAAATCGGGATAGACAGTCGGAATGCGCTGGAGGAGGGGGACCTGAAGGGTTTCGGCAGACTCCTTCATGAGCATTGGAAAACAAAGAAGGTCATGACGCCTGAAACAAGTACGCCTGAGATCGACGCGATATATGAATTGGCGATCAAGAATGGCGCTACTGGAGGGAAAATCATGGGCGCCGGGGGAGGAGGATTCTTCATCTTCCATTGCGACACTGACAGAAAAAAACTCACGGAAGCTCTGGAGAAGCATGGTTTGAGAAGGATGAGCTACCGATTTGAATACGACGGGTCAAAGACGGTAATCAACATATAATCACGAACTCCCATCCTGAAAAGGTCAGCCCAGGAAGGAAGACAGTTGCAGGCGGTAATCCTCGTTGGCGGTGAAGGAACCCGGTTACGGCCGTATACTCGCAACATCCCAAAGCCAATGGTTCAGATCGCAGGCAAACCATTCCTTGAACACCAGATCAACCTCCTGAGGCGTAACTCCGTCGACGACTTCGTGCTGTGTATTGGCTATCGGGGCGAAGCCATTCGTAACTACTTCGGAGATGGCTGGTCATTGGGCGTACGCATCAGATATAGTGATGATGGTGATCAACTCTTGGGAACTGCTGGCAGTCTCAAGAAGGCGCGCCATCTGCTCGATGATAAGTTTTTCATAACTTTCGGAGACGCTTACCCAATCCTCGATTACGAAGCTGCTTGGAACTACTTCCTTTCAACTGGGAAGATTGCCTTAATGGTCGTCTACAAGAATTCCGACAAGCACGGCAGAAGCAATACCGTCGTGAGAAAGGGCTTCGTGGCCTTCTATTCAAAGAAGAGACGGGAAGTGGGAATGGAATACATTGAATTCGGCGTGACATTTATCGACAAACGAGCAACCGACATGATACCTGAAGCATACCCAGTTGACCTAGAGACTCTCTACAGCCTGATAATCTCGAAGCGCGAAATGGCTGCGTTAGAGGTAAAGCAGAGAATCTATGACATAGGGTCGCCTGAAGGGCTTGCGGAATTCCGTGATCTAGTCAGTGCTGGCCAGATCCAACTCTAAGAGTTGGAAAGTGGCATCCTATCCCCGGGCGACTTGAGGTGCGACACGTTTCTTGCTAAGCGCAAGGAAGTCTTGCCATGCCTTATCGAATTCCTGTATCGTCTCTTCGGTCTTGGAATGGAATGGCAGTTGCGCCATGATCTTGTAGGGGATGGTCAGAACATGCGCTCCCGCAACTGCCGCCTCTACGACGTCATTCGGCCGCCGGATGCTGCCCGCGATTATCTTCGCTTTGAGATCAGCCATGTCCAATATTGTCCTCGTCTGCCTGATTGCCAGAACCGGATCTTCTCCTGCGTCCCTGATCCGGTTGAAGAATAGACTGACATAATTTGCGCCTGCCTTCGCGGCTAGAACAGCCTGCATCGGTGCCATCATGACCGTAGCGTTAATTGGTATACCCTCCGAAGACAACTCATGGATTGCCTCCAATCCTATGCCGTCACCCTTCATGGCAACCTTGACGACCACGCGCTTAGGATCCCAACTGTAGTATTCACGCGCCTCGCGCACCATGTCAGTGACTCTGTTGCTGGTTAACTCCAGACTCACGGGCCCATTGACCAGAGAGATCAATTCGAGTGCTCTCTGCTTGAAATCGACTCCCCCCTCTTGAAGGAATATCTTTTGATTAGTCGTTAGGCCGCTCAAGACTCCCCATGGTAGAATCTTCTTTACTTCTTCAGTGCTTGCTGTGTCGAGGAAGAATTCCATCATGCATCAGTAAATCAAATAGAATATAATGGTCGACATAAAAGCAATGCCCCATCTCGGTCAGGTCGAATTCGTTGTCTAGTCATCTGCAGAAATCGAAGCGGAATGCGACTCGGTCGATAATTGAAGACTTCCTTGAGGGAATCAAGACCACCTGCGATATGATTTCAAGGGATGCGGTTGAGTCTGCGGTTGAAGTATTATTCGAGGCATGGCGAGGGGAAAATAACGTTTTTGTGATCGGGAACGGCGGATCAGCGTCTACAGCGACTCATCTTGCCTGTGATCTCGCGAAGAACGTTGCCGGTGATAACAAAGGCATCAGGGCCATGTCTCTAGGCGATAACATACCTCTTGTCTCCGCGTTGACAAACGATAATGGGTTTGAGAACGTATACACGGAACAACTGAAGACATGGCTAGACAAAGATGACGTCCTCGTGGCCATAAGTGTCCATGGAGGAAGCGGCAAAGACAAAGCTGCAGCATGGTCGCAGAATCTGATTAGAGCCATCACGTTTGCGAAGTCACGGGGAGCAAAGACGATTGGGCTGACCGGCTTTGATGGGGGGATTATGAGGGAGCTCGTCGACGTGTGGATTAATACACCCTCTGATGCCACCTTCGAGGTAGAACCATTGCACGTGATTGTGCACCACTTGATCTGTGAATGCCTCACGCAGCGGATCAATGCTTTCTCACGTGCGGAGGCCTGAGTGCTGAGTTTGGGGGCCCCAAGGTCGGTGGAATTCATTAGGTACGAGTTGAGTCAGTAGCAGAACTATCGTGTGCTATATATTGCAATCTCCACAAGTATTATTGAACCGCGAACCAAGTTTAGTCAAAGAATAATTCTGGTCGGTCGAGTTCAGTCCCTAAGGTGAGTTCATGAAGGCGATCGTAACTGGAGGAGCCGGGTTTATCGGTAGTCATCTTGTCGATCAGTTGCTGGAAGAAGGAAACGCCGTCACCGTGATCGACAACATGTCTACTGGTTCTATGGAAAATCTATCTCATCATTCGAAGAACCCCAATTTGATAATTCGCCGCGCCGACATTTTGCATGCCCGAGCGCTTGAGAAGATCCTGAGAGGGCATGATGTTGTCTTCCACTTGGCAGCGAGCGCTAATATGAGAAGGAGCTTAACCGACCATAAGCTCGATCTGGAAAACAATGTGATTGGAACTTTGAACATTCTTGAGGCCATGACCAAGGATGGCATCAAAGACTTTGTTTTCGCTTCAACCTCTGCACTATACGGTGAAGCATCGGTCAGACCAACACCCGAGAACTTCTTGGGAGAACAAACGTCTCTTTATGGGGCCTCAAAACTCGCTTGCGAGGCATATGCTCAAGCCTACACAGAGTTCAGCGCCCTGAAGGTTTGGTCGTTTAGGTTCGCGACAGTGATTGGCGAACGATGTCGGAAAGGAGTGATATGGGATTTCGTCAAGAAACTCAGACGCAACCCGCACGACCTTGAAATCTTAGGCGATGGAAAGCAAAGCAAACAGTATTTGTATGTTACGGACTGCGTTAATGGAATACTACAGGGTTACCATGTGTCCTCCAACAAAGTCAACACTTTCAATCTCGGAATAGAAGAACAAACGGGTGTCGATCGAGTTGCTGACTTAGTCATTGAAGAGATGGCGCTGAAGAAAGTATCTACACGACGCACTGGCGGAGTGCGAGGGTGGGTTGGAGATAACGCTGTTGTCCACTTAAACTTGGATCAAATCAAGAGGACAGGTTGGCAGCCTGCGCTCTCTTCGGAACAAGCGATAAGAAAGACGATAAAGTGGACTATGAGAGAGCAGGCTAGGCCATTCGCATAGTATTTAGCAGTTTTAATCTTGGACAAAAGACAATGTCGCCCTAAAGGGTCGCTAGTCAACATTGACGTTGTCGGATCCACTTTCCTTTTAGCGGCCAAAGCGCTAAATGATCCACACTCCTGCAGGAGAGTCTCCTAGATTAGTCCTCAAGATCGTGTTTGCGTTGTCGGGTTGTGGCATTTAGGATGTGTGTACGCAGCATGCCTAGCTAAGCTGGGTTATAATGTGGTCGGGGCGGATGAAGATTCAAAGATAGTTAAGGATTTGAAGAGAGGCGAACCACCAATCTATGAACCCGGTCTGGATAATCTGATTGCTACAGGATTGGCCAACGGGAATCTAACTTTCACAGACGAGATTGAAGAAGGGGTAAAGGGCACTTCATATGTAGTAATTGCCTATGACACTCCCATTGACGAGGATGACAACGTTGACCTGTCGATTGTATTCCACGCTGCCCAAAAACTAAGGAAATCCAGGCCACACGCAACGGTCGTCGTCAGTAGTCAAGTTCCCGTCGGAACCTGCCAACAGCTAGCTTCTATACTCGACACAGATAATGTGGGTCTAGACTTGGCCTATGTTCCGGAGAACCTTAGGCTAGGTCAGGCGATTGACCGTTTCCTGACACCTGAGATGTTGGTGATCGGAGCAGACACACCTTCGTCGATGTCAAGTACTCGCGCACTCTTCAAGCCCATTCAGACTAGAATTATCGAAATGGACCTGCGCTCAGCTGAAATGGCCAAGCATGCTCTGAACGCGTTCCTTTCCACATCGATCAGCTTCGCGAACGAGATTGGGAACATCTGCGATTTAGTTGGCGCCGACGCGTTTAGGGTGGTTGACGCATTGAGATGTGACTCGAGGATTGGATCTAAGGCCATGCTGCGTCCAGGGTTAGGTTTCTCCGGGGGCACGCTCGCACGCGACCTGAAAATTCTGCAAAGAATCGGTGACAAACATGGGTACAAGACCGAGTTGGTAAATGCAGTGCTGAATGTAAACGAACGTCAGAACGCTTTGATCGGCGAGCGGCTGAAGCGAATAGTTGGAAATCTGCAAGGAAAGTCCATAGGGGTGTTAGGACTGACCTACAAGGCAGGAACGAGCACCCTCAGAAGGTCTGCCGCTCTCGATATCATTGATGATCTCGGACGCGAGGGCGCCTCTGTTAAAGTCTTTGACCCACATGTTGACAAAGCGGACGTTCTCTCGGAGCGTGTTCTAGTTTGCGAAGATGCATATTCGGTTTGCAAAGACAGTGATGTGTTGTTAATACTTAATGATTGGCCCGAATTCGCCAATCTAGACTTCACGAAAATTCGCCTGCTCATGAGAAAGCCTATTCTTTTCGATGCGCAGAATCTTCTCGATCCGAAGAAGGTGACTGAAAGTGGAATCAGATATATCGCGACGGGCAGAGGCTCGATATATGTACAGGACTAAGAATCGCCATTGTGGCGAACAACTCTCCACTCAGACCTCTTTGAATCGCTGGTCGTCGATTCGTTTCATTTGATAGAGGGCTCTCCCAGCGAGAGAACTGGCTTTGAGACTCCGCCAATCGTCCCAAATCGCGCTCAATAAGCGTCCTGTTATTTTGTCCGAAGCATCGGACGCCAAGAAGACAGCAAGCTCAGCTGCTCTGTCTGCGGAGATACCGCCCCCTTGCTTCTGCTTCAGTGCCTTCTCGTAGAAGCTTCCAGCTTCGGCTCCTGCAGCCAAGACTTCATCCAAAAGTCGTGTATTCACCGGTCCCGGAGCAATGCTATTGATGTCAATGTTGTACTCCATCAACTCTTCGGCTAATGTTTCTGTGAGGCGAACTACCGCGCTTTTGGAACAGGCATACGCGCTGAATCTCGGAAACGCGCCCTCACTTCCGCCGGCGAGATTTATGATTTTTCCCTTTCGCCGCTCAATCATGTGTGGGAGTACTGACGTTATGCAATTCACCGTGCCGAACAGGTTTACGGCTACTGTGTTCCTCCAACTCGCCTGATCGTTTTTCCATAGTTGTCCAATTGGTCCGTAGATGCCTGCATTGTTTACCAAAATATCGATTCTGTCGAAATTTGATAATGCGTCCTTGATCATGCGGTGAACATCTACAACCTGAGACACGTCAACCCTGTATACAGCAGCGTTACATCCGATCGTTCTGATTTGTGCCGCGACATTCTCCACCTCGCTAGTTCTCGAGCAAAGAATAAGCGATGCGCCTTCCTCAGCGAACACCCTAGCTATCGTTGCGCCGATTCCTCGACTAGCTCCCGTAATGATGGCCGTTTTTTGTTTTAACTTCAACTAGCGTCCAACGCTGGACTAGCATGTACGCTCGGGCTTAAAATCCCCAGGGTACGATGCGAATCACTATGATGTGTTGGCAGATTGCATCTTTTTCTCCAAGCGTCGCTCCAAACGTCCCATCGCTATTGAAATCGCCGCAACTCCGAATGCCTGCAAAGCGAAGACTATAGCGAGAAGGCCGACTAGGATCCACCCAAAATGCCATACGCCCCTAACAAAAGTCTCGTAGGAGGCCCACAGCATTATGATCGCTCCAGGGATAAACAGGAGTGTTCCCAAGGTTGAAAAGAATTGAACAGGGTTGTAGATGCGAGAAAGAGTCATTATGGTCCAAATGTCACTAAGGCCGTCTTGCACGGGCGACAGCTTAGACTCACCAAGTCGTGTTCGATAGTTTATCGGGACCTCAGTAATGCGAAATTTTGTCGCAGTTTGAGCAACGATCTCAACTTCGCTGTCGATGCCTGATGTGTGAAGTTCCAAAGTTCGTGCCACATCAGTTCTGAGGAGGTACATTCCGCTTCCAACATCAGTAACTCTCCATCCAGTAAATAACGTGAAAACAAGGTTAATGATCCGGTTGCCTACCCTATTCATGAACGGAATACGATCCCTCTGTCGTCTAGCCCCTATGATTTGGTCATAGTGTTGAGCATGGGATAGGAATCTCGGAATATCTTTGGGATCATATGTGCCATCACAATCCATAACCAGTAGGAACGGAGATTCAACCCTCTCAAAAGCCGTCATGAGAGCCCCCGTTTTGCCCTCCCAGTGCTGCTGGATCACTTCGACACCTTTGGCTCTGGCGATCTCAGCGGTCCTATCATTCGAGTAGCCATCGACCACAAGAATCTTTGAATATCCTCCTTGCAAAAGCTCGTCAAGGACTGGGCCAATTCCTTTTTCCTCGTTGAATGTGGGAAGGACGATGGTTAGATCGTTCGCTGTGATTTCCAACTCTGCATCCCTTGGTTTATCATTCGCTGACGGAAGTATATTGCTCGAACAATGCTCTCTTATAGAAATGATGTAGTCACTGACCACAGGTGCCTAAGGTTGCTGAGAGTGGGTTTACTCGGTTGTGGCAGGCAAGGCTGGCGTAGGTCAAGGGCGGTTAAGGCGAACGGAGACAGTCTCGTCGTGGTTGCGGACACCAACATGGCGCTCGCATCAGTTCTCGCCAACGAGATGGGTTGTGAGGTCGCAGCTGACTGGCAGCGGGTCGTCGTAAGAAGTGATTTGGACGTTATCGTCGTATGTACACCAAATCATCTGCATGCCCCAATGAGCATCGGCGCGATGGAGAACAGGAAGCACGTCCTCTGCGAGAAACCGCTTGCCACAAGCCCGGAGGATGCTGAAGAGATAGTGAAAATGGGCCGTGAGAATGAACTCAAGGTCAAATGCGGCTTCACTCTGCGCCATCACCCAGGAATACAACAGGTAAGGAAATGGTTTGATGGTGGCTTGATCGGGCAACTAAACTTTGTCAGAATCCGGTACGGCATCGGCGGGAGAGAAGGTTATGATAGAGAGTGGAGAGCCATTCGCAAATTTGCTGGCGGAGGCCAACTCATGGATCAAGGGGTTCACGCGCTAGACTTGAGCCGATGGTTCCTAGGCGAGATTTCTGAGGTTTTTGGCTATACCACAAACTACTATTGGAAGAATGCAGATGTCGAGGATAATGCATTCTTCCTCCTTCGAACGAAGACAAGCCAAGTGGCAAGTGTACATGTGAGCTGGACCCAATGGAAGAACCTTTTCTCATTCGAGATTTACGGCCAAGATGGCTATTGTAATGTCGAGGGACTCGGTGGAAGCTACGGAACGGAGAAGGCAACCCTTGTGAAGAGAGACTTCGAAGAACCGTTCACTGAGGAAATCGTCTCCTTCACTGGAGACGACGGATCATGGCTGAACGAGTGGCGTGAGTTTACTGCGGCCATTGCGAACAATCGTGAACCCTTAGGGAACGGTTACGATGGGTTACAAGCTGTAAAACTGGCATACGCAATTTACCACTCGTCAGAGAGTGGAACCTCAGTAACAGTCTGAATTCCAGCATTCTCAATTGCAGATGTTTACGTGCGCTATTCTTGGAGGAGACGATCGACGTAGAAAGCTGGTGAGTATGCGATGAGTCTTCAAGACTTGAGAGAAACATCGGAATCGTTCCTTCATGTTATCTAGGATCGCATGAAATATGTCTATATGGGATTTTCTGGCGAAAGCGCTATGAGAACAATTGCCACCGTGATGTATTTGCGTTGATCACTTGGAACGATGCGACGCATTACATTGTTCACTCCTTTCATGATAGCCTGGTCGTTGGTTAGCGCTTATAATGAGCTTCGAAGTTAACCGCTGACCATGTTCTTCCAGACTACCAGTTAATTAGTCACATGATGAACTCGCCTGGACAATGGCAAGAATTCAAGAATTCAATCAGCTGACCATGTGTCCTCTATGCCAGTCTGATTTGAAGCCATGGCAAGTCAGTCCGTCGCGATATAAACTAAGTCACTGCTCGCGCTGCCAATTAGTCCTGCAGAATCCACCAATTGAGGACCCTGAGCTATACTCTGGTGCATACTTTGGAGTTGAGGAAGACGATCTCGCGAGCACTTCGTTCTTCGAAATGAAGAAGTGGTCATTTGGAAAGATGATTGTGCCTGTCCTGAACAAGGTAAGTTTAGAGGGCGGGAGTAGGATCCTAGATGTTGGGTGTGGAATGGGACCGCTTCTCGACGTCCTATCGTCAAAGGGGTTTGAAGTATTCGGACTCGAGATAGGGAAAAAGAGTTGGGAATTTGCTAATCGAAGGCATCCCAATCACGTTTTCCAGGGGTTCTTATGTGATACTCCGTTTCATGATGATTTCTTTGACCTCATTACGATGTATGACGTAATCGAACATATGCAGGATCCTATCGGAGCAATGCACCAAGCTAGACGATTGCTTAAGCCTGGTGGATGGGTGTACCTGCTAACCCCTAATATTTTCTCAATCAATTCAAGGCTGTTCGGCCAACACTGGTACCAGTATAAGCCAAACGAGCATCTGTTCTACTTTTCTCCTACCTCTTTGGACCTTCTTCTTAGGCGCTGCCGGTTTGATGAAGTCACGATTCAAGCTGCAGGAGTCTATACAGACTTGGCGCGCATTTCTCACCCTCGTGTTGCCTCAAGTCCACTTTTAGCCAAATTGCTCAGTGTCTTTCGCAATATCAGAGTAAGCTTTAGGGTCTGGGTTCCCAGCGGGCACGTTTGCGCATTTGGAAGGAAAGAGTACTGAGGAAGTAGTGGGTTTGGTCAGTTGTTACTTATTTGAAGGCAACAATCATTTCTCTAGGAAACGAATAGAACCCGGACAAACACTCAGGCCATCACTTATATGGACTTTGACTCTGGTCAATGGAAGGACTTGATTTGTTTCGTAGTTTCGAGCGCTCAGCCTCATTCAGGGCAGCGATCATTCTCGGACTCGTAGTGCTATTGGCGTACGGCGACATAGTTCTGTTGGGCTACTCGATTAACCCGTCGATCTACAGTATCGGGGTGCTGACGCCTCCGTACGGTTACCATGGGAGGTGGATTCACTACTCCCCAGTCATTGATCCGCTCGCTGTGGGCGGCGCGATTAATCCTGCGTATGTGCTTATTGATAAATTCCTTACATCATTTCGGTTGCCTCTCTGGAATCCGTACCAAGGCACCGGAGCGCCTCTCGGAGCTGACACTACTTGGGGCACTTATTTTCCTCTTCACTTGCTGCACATCCTCCTTCCAAACCAATACTGGGACTTCGTTTGGTTGCTGGAGCTTTGGCTGGCTGGATTCTTGGCCTACCTGCTGTTTCGCAAATTAGGTGTAGGTCATGTTGCTGGAGTCGGGGGTGGTGCTGCTTACTCTCTGTCAGGTGCATTCATTCTCTATCCGTTTGTGCCATGGTCAGATGTGGCTATTTTGACTCCCGCTCTCCTCTTGACAGTCTGGGCGTGTTTCAATAAACGACGGACCACGCCTACGATAATAATCGGCGCCATCGTGTTCGCGGCATCCATTCTCGGTGCCCACATGGAGACGCTCATCATTCAGTTCCTTTTCGTGAATTTATTCGTTGTTTTCGAAGCGGTTGGACGCGAAGAAGATAGACTCAGAGGATTGAGGACATGGGTTATCGTCGTAGCTTTGGGCCTTGGTCTATCCTCATTTTTCCTTTTGCCGGTGTTCGAGTACCTACAGAACGCTGCACTTGGACACGCAGCAGGTGCTGGCGCAGGGTCTTTTCTAACCGACGGTAATCCTGCTGTATGGTGGATCTCCCTTTTCATCCCTTACTTCTATGGCTTCGTCCAAACATATCCATACTCGAAACTGGGTCAAGTTTTCTCATGGAATATTTTTCCCGGGTACGTAGGCACGACGGTCCTCTACCTTTCAATTCTGCCAGCGCTCTCTAAGTTTCGGAAAACGAAGGGCTCGAAATATTATTGGTTTTTCGCGTTTTCAACAATAGCGATTCTGATGAAACTTTTCGGTGTTCCGCCGATAAGCTGGATCGGATTATTGCCTGTCTTGAACTACGTCATTTTTGAACGATTCGCCGGATCTTTCCTTGCGATATCGTTTGCAGGTTGTTGCGCGTTTGGGATAGACGCCGTCCGGAACTCACGCATCGTTGAACACGATGCGAAGAACGCATTCTTCGTTTCTCTAATACTATTGGGGTCAGGACTGCTCGGCGGTTTCGGAGTTCTGTCACTCCACAATAGTTACTTCATCGCATCGATCGCGTACGGAGCTTTGAGCTTAGTTCTCTTGACGCTCTGCGTATGCGTTGCCTCTAAGGGGGGTAGGACGGCTAGTGGCATTCTGACTGCTTTTGTGATTTTGGAGCTTGTAGCTTACTTGCCAAGATCTCTCACTATTCAATATGAGGCAGCACGAACTCTGTTGATTGTGATTAGTGCGTTCGTGCTGGCACTCTTGGCCATGGAAAAAATCAATGTGCTAAGTTTCTTGAAGATCCCCCGAATTCCACGATTTGTTACAACGAAACAACTTCTCTCACTCGTCTTGATTCTAGCTCTAATAATCCAATTTCTCATAGCCGCCAGCTCGCCGGGAGGTCTCCCGAATAGGTACGACTCCCTTACGCCTGCACCCTATGTTCATTTCCTTGAAGATAACGCTGGGATTCAAAGGGTCTACTCCCTCGATGGGACATTCTTTCCACCCGTCGCAGGAGTCTATTCAATTCAAAGCATCGGTGAATTCTCGTCACTAATGCCAAACTCCTTCGAACGATTCGTTCAGTCAAACTTGGACACCAACGCTCCTGCAGCCACTTTTGTCGGTAACGCTTGGTTTAGAAATGACACGCCAAGCGCAGTAGCGGAAATTCGTGCTAATTTGCCCTTCTATAGTCTAATGGGTGTCAAGTATTTCGTTATGTCGCAATCGGATCTTAGCGTTATGAATGAAACTCTCCTTGAACCCGGCCCCAATGCCGTTGCGGAGTGGGTTCCGCTGGGATCCAATATTGCGCGAACGCGGTTTGTCACGTCAATTCCATTCGATGGGTTATACCTCTGGCTTGGTACTGTCGGCAATCCCACTTCTGGAGAGATAGTAATCAATATCGACGGGCTCGGCCTAACCGTTCATCGCCAATCGCAGATCAGTGCAGCATCGTTCCTTAGGGGAGGATGGAGCCTCTTCAAATTCGACAAGATCAACGTGACGGGCACGAACGAATTCAACTTGAGCGTATCGCAGACTGATACGAGAGTTGAAAATGAAGCGGCAGTGATGGCATGGTCTCAGGTGGTTTCCAATCCGAGTCTGCAAGTAGCCTCTGGCTTCCCGTTGTTTGCCATCGGGTTGACTCAACGCGACCCTCAAACGGCATCAGGTCTTCCCATAGTTTACCAGGATCAGAACGCTACGATTTACGAGAACCTCCATGTCTTCGCGCGTGCCTTCTTGGTTAGCACCTTCATTCTTGCACCTAACGATACCGTGGCCATTGACGAGACGCACTTTCTTGGGTGGAATACGAGGCATACGGCTGTACTTGAGATGACTAGCCCTCCAATCGGACTCATGAACTCAACTCAGGTCAACGCAGGGAACGTGGAGGTAGAAACCTATTCGCCAGACCAAGTGACGCTGCGGGTCAACGCCCTCCAGCCGTCGATTCTCATATTGACGGATACGTACTATCCTGGTTGGCATGCATATCTAGACGGAGCCCAACAACCAATCTACCGCGCCTACGGGACGGTTCGAGCCGTAGTAATCCAACAGGCCGGGGCACACGAACTGGTTTTCCGGTATGAGCCAGAATCTTTCATGATCGGGAGCATTCTGAGCGGAGTCTCTCTGGTCGTTCTTCTAGTGCTACTAGTGGCAGGCATCATCGGCGAGAAGCGATCCCTAAAATTGAGGAATTCACAGGTAATGCTTCATGAGCTGACTTGATAGGTGCCCTGAAGATTCGACTCAGTTCCAATAGGCATATTCCGCTATTCTAGCGATAATGGTAAAGACAGCGTGCTTGTCGCCCGCGCGAAGAACGATTCTCTCAGCAAACAATTTTTTAAACCATGGCCGTTGTTAGAGACAAGTTTGGTATCTTCTTTTGTAGGACCTCCTGCTGAGTCACCATGGACCTCTTGCAAAAGGAGGAGATGAGCGTCGCTTTTGCGTGAGTCTAGTTCAAGAGGCATATTGGATCCGATATGGCGGCAAATCTTGCACCCGACAGACGCCTCTTCATGAGAAAGCGGTTCGACACTATGCCACCCTCAAGCGTTTTGAGAGAGAACATCTGCGTATGTCAACCATCAATGGCATCTGATAAAATGGTATCAGACGTAGGAACATGAGCTAGGCTGTAATTTTCCTCGGGAACGATGCTAGCAGTCTGCACGCAGAGGCTTACAGATGTTCTCAACAGTTTTGACAGCTTCCTCCAATGTTCTCACCAGGTAATCCGGCTCAGCGTCCTGGTCTTCCATCAACCTAAGCAATAGCCCATTCGTCGACGCCACTAGCAAAGTCGTGCACCCAGCTGCACGTCCAGCCTTTACATCTACTAATCCATCTCCTATCACGAAAGATTTGGAGAGTGAAATATCGTGTTCCATTGCAGCTCTGAAAATCAAGCCGGGTTTCGGTTTCCTACAATCACAAACTTCCCTATATTTCTCGCGAATCCCATCAGGGTGGTGAAAACAGTAGTATTCAGCGTCAAGGTAGGCGTTTCCTTCCCTCAATGACTCACGCATTTTAACGCATATTGAATTGAATATATGCTCGTCGAAGTGCCCCTTCGCCATTCCTGGTTGATTCGAAATCACGATCACCTTGTATCCCAACTGATGGAAGCGGTTCACCGCTTGAACAGCGAAAGGCGTTAACCTTAGTTGCTCAGGCGTGAAAGGGCTGTCTACAGTCCCATGTTCGAAATCGTATAGCAGCTCGTTTATTATTCCGTCCCGATCGAGCAGGACGGCTTTAGTCCCCAATCCTTCACTGCTCCGATGAGTTAGCGAGCGCATAATATGCTATAGGTTACTTCGGCCAGAAGCATCTCTATGGGCGATCTTCAATCTCAAACACTCCGCCGCGGAGATCCCACGAATCCGCCTTCGTTTAGTAGCCGTAGTTTTTGTTCAAGTTCCTTAAGTCTTGTCTTGTCTTCACTGTTGAGGAGTTCCTCTGACTCCAATAGTCGTCTCATCATAACGAGCAATTCCAAGTACACGGGACCCATCGCATCTTTTGTCCAGCCTGGAGCGTACTTGTAATAGTACGGGTTAGCCTCCACACCTATATCCACCTCTGAAGAGTAAGCCGGGCTACGTTTGAGATGCAACCAACCAATTAGTATGGTTGGGGGAATTCCGACCGCACTTACTACGACAGCGAAGGGAACGAAGTGACCGAACAAATTCGCAATTACTGGTGTATCTTTGATTGCAAGGTACCACACGACAACGAGAGTTTGCACGGCCCCGAGGAGAAATGTAAGGTATGTCGCGTATCCCATCCTGAAATAGTACCAAAGGCGGGCCACGAATCTAAGTTTCGTCTCCTTTATCATCACGCATCCAAGTCGAACTCGAATTGCTGCCTATTATGGGATTCGATTATCCAGTCCAAGAATGAGTTATGTCGCGACCAAGGAAAACTTCTTAGTGTGCACGTTTACTCATCGCGATCAATCTGCTTGAAAGGTAACAGTTGATTAGGCTGCTCGTCACAGGCACTATGGGTTTCATTGGTTCGAATCTCATAAGACAACTCCTGAGTACTGAACCCAGTTACCAGATTGTGAATCTTGACAATCTCTCGTACGGCTCGAACTTAGCTAATCTTCGAGACGTAGAATCACGGAAAGCGTATCGCTTCGTGAAAGGCGACATCTGCAACAGCGGCTTGGTGAAAGAGCTATCAACCGATGTCGACGCTATTGTGAACGCCGCTGCCGAAACTCATGTTGATAGAAGCATTTCGGATCCGCGACCGTTTCTGGACACTAATATCGGAGGGGTTCTTAACCTGCTTGAAGCCTGCAGAACGCAGGATTTGGATTATCTTCAGATCTCCACTGACGAAGTGTATGGGTCCAGTGAGGACGGCCACGCTTATTCGGAGATCGAAAGGCTTGATCCGTCATCTCCGTATTCCGCCTCAAAGGCCGCTGCTGACATGCTCGTAAACTCGTACCACAAGACATACGGATTGAGGACATTGATAACGAGGTGCACCAACAACTTTGGCCCATACCAATTTCCCGAGAAACTCATCCCCAAGGTGATTATTCGCGCAAGCAAGAATCTCAAGGTCCCAATCTACGGATCGGGCAGGCAAATCAGAGATTGGATCCACGTCTCGGATCACTGCGAGGCCGTGAAACTCGTCCTGTCCAAAGGCACGCGGGGGGAGATTTACAATATCGGAGGAGGAAATCAGGTTGAGAACATCGAAATCGTCAAGAAAATTCTGCGGTTACTAAGCAAGCCGGAGGCTCTGGTCTACTATGAATTATGGGTTGAGACATCGAATAGGTAATTTGCTGGAAAGCACAAACGACGACCTATACGATTCACAGGAAATGCGGAAAGTGTTAAGGTAACATCGTTAAATCCATCGAAGTGCATTGTCATTCGATTTCCCATTGCGAACATCTCATCGCAAAATCGCAATTCTTACCCCAACTATAGGTAGACCTAACAGGGCAGCCGAGTTAGTGAGGACCTGGGAGGCCACGACATCCGGGTTGTCTGAGCTATTCTGGTACATTGATGATGATGACCCTACTATGGATCATTACAGGTCGGTTGTTGACTGCTCCAACGCGATTATAGGCCGAGAAAAGACTTGAGTCCAGCGTTGAATCAATTATGGGCCTCAATCCCAGAACACCAGTTCTACATGACGTGCAGCGATGATTTCGCATTTAGAACCAGCGGTTGGGATAAGCAGGTCCTCGAGGCATTCGAGGAGTGGCCTGATCAGATTGGGATAGTGTACTGTAATGACCTGTATCGAAGGGAAGAGCTCGCTACGGAAGCCATCTTATCTGGGAAGCTAATCCAAGCCTTAGGATACGTTTGCCCACCCAATTTTCAGCACCTCTACGTAGACAATTGAACATATGCACCCGCTCGCTGGCAACGCCGACTGGGATGAGAGCTACAAGAGAGCCAATTCAAAGGAGATGTACAAGAGGGATAAGAAAGTCTACGACAAGATTAGGAAGGAATTGCCGATTCTAATTCGACGATTGAAAACAGATCTCAACATCTAGCTATTGCACGAACCGAAAGGCTACTGGATACTGGGGCTTAGAAAAATCAAGAATGACAATTCTAGGCATGGAACGGCCACTGCTTCACCTTCACTTGTCTGCTTCTAACTTGCGCTGGAAGGAAATTCTGCCGTTGCGAAATGTCTTCGTGTAACTCCAACAACACCTCTTCCGTCAATTCGCCCCAATGTCGAATCATGGATGTTGAGAGGGCAGGTCAACTGAGCGGCATCTGAATGTCCGCGTTAGGAGTTAAACCGCGGTACACCTTTTCTACGTCGTCCACCATCCCGTATTCAGTTCATTCGGGAATTTCGGAACGCAATGCAAGCGCATGAAAGTTCAATCGCAACGAAAGGACAAATGAAAGAGGCGAGAGTACAACGTTCATTACGGTATTGGCCCGAACTGCTCCCAAATGAGAAGCTTGCTGAATAAGTGAGGTAGGTCGCCGGACACATGACAAGTGCCAAGAAAAGGATGCTATACATATCCAATAATGCCGTCCCACTCCCCTCGCAAATAACAGACGGGGGACAGCTCCGACTCTATAGCTTGGCATCTGCGATCGCGAAAGAGCCCAATCACATCATAATATCAGCGGTGATACGAACTCGCTTTGTTGCTATGAATTTTGCTTTGAATTTTGCTATGAATTTTCCTTTGCTGCGTTTCATGATTATGGGATTGGATGTACTCCTTCGCCGACCGGACGTTGTGTTCTTGAGCTATCCCAATTTTCCATTCTTCCTTAGAGAACGCAGTCAACGGTTTGGTCCTTTCTCACGTTCTTTTCTGTTTCTCCTAGGAATCTGCAAGCATTTCCGACGATTCAGGATGATTGTCGATGCGGATGATTTGATCAGCGCAGAAATTACTGCCTATACGAGGGCTACTGAAAGAAGGGGGAGCGTTAACGGTAAACATGTCTTCGCATTTGAGAGAAGCCTCTTTTCCTTGGCTGACGTAATCTGGGTAATATCTGCAAATGAGGCTGAGTGGATACGGCGGACGTCTCAAGTGGATGGGAAATTCCTCGTAGTTCCGAACGGGAATCTGAGGTCAGACCTTGTTCCAGAGCCGCTCACGAAGGATAAGATCAGATTCGTCTATGCAGGCGCCCTTTACCGAGATAGAAGAGAGATAGTGCACTTACTGAAAGTTTTCAATTCGCTCGACGCGCCTGATATCGAACTATACCTTATGGGAGCCGGCGGTGAATGGATTCCCCGTGACTTACTCGGGCCTAATGTGAGATATCTCGGAAGGCTGACGCACCGCGAAGCGGAAGGATACGTAAGGGCTTGTGATGTAGGTCTTATATTATATACGTCAGAAGAGCGATTTTTCGAAATTATGCCTTTCCCTGTCAAACTCGCCTTATACATTACCAATGAATTGCCCGTAGTCTCCTTAGATTCTCCCTCAATAGCGAAGTTCGTGCATGAGAAGGGGATCGGATTAACAACAACCCCCGAACTTCTTTCGGAGGAGATCCTTCGAATTGCCCACAACGACACCTTGCGAAGGAACTTTAAGGCCAATTGCCGAAAGATAAGAAACGAATACTACTTTGACACGATCTTCAACAAAGCGATATGCATTTCACTGAAAAAGTTATTTCGTGACCCCTAGCGGCTAGTCTGTTGCCGACTTCAAAAACCACCCGAGCCTCACCACTCTAGGTTATAACCATAACCTAGATCCATACCAGCACCATCATATCCGACGTCAAACAGATCGAATTCGCGTCGTGCTGCATGGGGTTACTCTAGAATAGAGCAAGCCACATTTTGTTCATAATAGAAGTAGGGACCATTGAGTAGAACTATCTTAAGCGAGATGGTATGCCGTCCCTTTGGTAGGATAAACGAAGAGAAAGTGGCAATGTAACCAGAATACTCAAAATGTGGGTTCGAAAAAGCAGCTGCCACATCAGGCCTGTCCACGCCATAAAGAGCAGGCAAATCAAGCGTTCCGTCGATAGTAATGAAGACCACGCGAGCTGGTGCGTTAGCCTCTCTATCTACCGCCCAGCCTGTGATTGTTATGGTCCTCTCTTGGTCCGAGTGAATAATGACGGGCGTTCTGGACACAATTTTCCCGTTTATGGTGTCTAGATAGAAGTACGTATCGGAACTTGCAGAAGTCAGAGATGACGTGACAATGGCTGGTTCTCCGAATACGTTAAGTCCGTTTTGTTCAACAAATTCAGCTCGCCCACGTACTACTGCTGCAGATGGGTAGAGGTAGGTTTGTATGTTCTCATCCGATTGTGTCTGGTAGGTCTTCAGAACGTAGGCACACATTTCCTTCGAGGATCTCCAATTTGCTCCCTCCTGCCAGCCCCCACTGTAAGGCACAATCAGACATATCAGAAATAGTGCTAGGGGAGCGCGCGCTATTTGAACCTCGACACTGTGATTCACCACAAGAGCAAGTATGAACGAGCGAGTCAACTTTGGGCAGCCCTCCAATAATGTGAAAGTCGCCACAGCCGTAAATATTATCAGATAAATTTCAACAGAAGTGAACCCCCACAAGATGCTTTCATATTGTCTAAAGCTGAAGAGCAGACGCGATGCGGGTAGGAAAATTAGAAGAGCTTTTGGATCTTTATGCGACTTAACCCAGTATAGATAGAGAAGCAAGACTGCTGTCAAAGTGATCAGAAACCAGCCGAGAAACATCTCAACCACGGTGTTGAATCCCGTGAGCTTCTCTGTGACGAGCGTGAGAAGGTTCTGAAAAAGAGGTCTGTGCTCGTTATGTTGACCGAACAGATCAGTGACCTATAATCTGCCTTGGTTTAGCCTTTCCAAGAGCGGAACCATCTCCCACTCGTCCCAGAAGACAACGTTCACGCCGAAAACTGCAATGTAATACGCCAGCGCCGAGGATGGGAGCATTACCAAGAAAGCGTAAACGATGAGCATCGCTCTTGCGAGAAGATTCTGTCTCGGCCATTTTCCCGATCGTTCTTTTGGCAAATACAACATCAATATCGGCCTCATTCACCAATATTGCAGTAGATGTCGCGATGGCAATTTCTTGAGACCAAGTTCAACCGATAAGTTGTGTTTTCTCCGATTCATTGTTGAGGCAGACCGAATATTTGCCTATTACGACTCTACTGGTTCTTGGGATTAGCGGCATGCATATTACGGCACCCCGAAATTCCCGATATTGCCTGAGAATGTCCGTTAGGCAGTATTGAGGAGAGATTGCTCTCTGATTTTCTGGCATCTTTACTCTCTCTTCTGGCGTAAGAAAACATACGTTCCTCGAGGGAAGACGCTTCTGTACAAAGGCCCAAGCATATTCTTCACCGCTGGTTTCAGAAGCCTCCAATTGGTCGAGTACGCAATTTGGATGCTAAATGGAATCTCCACCATTTCAAATCCAGCAATATCTGCCATTCGGGTAATTGTTCTCCGAGTGAAGCAGTTTATGTGTTCGAGAGGGGCGACGGCATTAAGAGATTTCTTGCTACCTTTAGGTGCTGTCCAATCACAAATCTTCAATCTCTTCTTGATATCTCCACCATCAGGAACACTGACTTTTATCAGCCCTTGAGGCTTGAGGGCGCCTCTGAGGTAACAGAGAGTCTCTAACGGTTCGGAGATGTGTTCCAGAACCTGCTCCGTGTTTATGACGTCAAAACGATAGTCAGTTACCTCCTCCCACTTGAGTACGTGAACACCTTGAGATTTCGCATGTTCAATTCTGGTCTCAGATAATTCAGTTCCGTAACAGTCACAACCAAACGCATTCGCCAACATACACCACCCTCCCCAACCCATTCCAAAATCTAAGAATCTCATTTGGCTTGGCGTGGTTTTGAAATAGGCGATTAACATCATTATCTCACGCGCGTATCCTAAATAATAGCCATCAAGACTTGCCGTTTCTCTGTGTTTCTTGAGGGCCATCCCGGGATCTATCCACTCCTCATATAGTTTTGTCATCAAGAAATCGTTCGGTATTTCATTTTGGAAAACCAAACCACAATCACCACATTCTTCCAAGGCATAGGTGGCGTCCCTGAGATATTCAAATTCGATTTTCCCTTGTGGGTTATAGAAAGATTCTAGGTATCTTCTCAAACTTGGGTCTAAGTAACTGCAAGAATAGAGAGTTGAATGGTCTTTCGACCTGCACGCCGGGCACAACTCACGTTTTATGAAAAAGCTGTTGGTCAAAGTTGCATCATCCCGGGTTACGGAAACTTTCCTCATCCGACTTTATCAGTTTGCTTACCGGTTTGCTTGCCGGGCATCCATGGTTCCGAGTTGGATTCTACGAGGCGTTTGGTTCTACCTAAGAATAGGTTCACCTCATCCCGCCTGTACCGCTCGTAACCTTTCCAGTCACGTTCATACTTCACCCAATCCCTGTCGCCATGACCTTTCCTAGGCACATTCCATCGATGAAGCCATCATTAGGGCGACCTTAGAGCTTCAAAACACCACAACATCAAATCTGCCTAGGTGGGAGCAAACCCCCTAACAGGAACTTTGAATACTAACTTTCCACAGTCTGCTACATCGAAATCCACAAAGCTAAGTCGCGTCCGTTTCAACGCCTAAAATCGAACCCAAACCACCTCCTATTATGGGATTCGATTACCGGTTCTGTTGACAGAACCCGAAAGTTTCTTAGTACACACGATTACTCATCGGCGGATTGAATGATTAGAGTGGTACGAGTTGAGAAAGCTGCTCGTCACCGGTGGCATGGGATTCATCGGTTCGAATCTAATAAGACTCATTCTGGCCACTGAACCTGAGAATGAGATCGCAAATTTGGACAATCTCTCGTACGGCTCGAACTTAGCTAATCTTCGAGACGTAGAATCACGGAAAGCGTATCGCTTCGTGAAAGGCGACATCTGCAACAGCGGCTTGGTGAAAGAGCTATCAACCGATGTCGACG
>Ga0326728_10002468_pt1 | contig 61419 bp, 59 predicted proteins | sample MB3enrmetagenome_FD_207602 | JGI IMG/M metagenome (GOLD analysis project Ga0326728, IMG submission 207602) | Lab enriched peat soil microbial communities from McLean, Ithaca, NY, United States - MB31MN | ecosystem: Environmental > Terrestrial > Soil > Wetlands > Peat | place: USA: New York... | reverse complement strand
CTCGAAACTCGTGATCGAGATGCCGAATTTCGATTTTCGAGTTTCGATCCTAGTCCCCAGCCCCTAGCACCCAGAACCTAGCTACTACGGAGGAGAAGAAACCATGAATCAAGCCTTGGGAATGATCGAAACGAGAGGGCTGGTGGCCTTGATTGAAGCCACCGACGCCATGCTGAAGTCCGCCAACGTCACCTTCGCTCACTGGGAGCCCGTGGGTTCGGGGCTGGTCACGGCATTCGTGGAAGGCGATGTGGCTGCCGTCAAAGCCGCCACCGACGCCGGCGCGGAGGCCGCCGCCCGCTTAGGCGAAGTGGTGAGCGTACAGGTGATTCCGCATCCGCACGAAGACCTGAGCGTTTTCACCGCGAAATCCGCGAAGGCGGCGAAGAAGTAGGAAACGGAAACCATCGAACGGCATTGAGGAGAGAGTCATGAATCAAGCGTTGGGATTGCTCGAAACGAAAGGGCTGGTGGGATTGGTGGACGCGAGCGACGCCATGTGCAAGGCCGCGGACGTTCAACTGGTCAAGATGATCGAGATCGGCGGCGGCTACGTCACCACCATCGTGCGCGGAGACGTGGGCAGCGTGCGCGCGGCGATTGACGCTGGCGCTGCGGCGGCCAAGGCTCTGGGAGAACTGGTGGCGGCCCACGTGATCCCCCGCCCCCATGAAGGGGTTGGGGAAGGCTACCTGAAGTAGGACGTTTTGGGTTCCGGAGGCAGGATCGAAGCTTGAAATTCGGTGCCTCGCTCACGAGTTTCAAATTTCGATTTTCGAGTTTCGTTCTCTCCCTGGTACCTGGCAAAGGAGAATCGCATGGCACATCAAGCAATCGGCATGATCGAGACCCGTGGGCTGGTGGCGCTGGTGCAGGCCACTGACGCCATGTTGAAAGCAGCCAACGTGCAGTTTAAGGGCTGGAGAAAAATTGGCGGAGGCCTGTGCACGGCCTTCGTGGCGGGCGACGTGGCGGCAGTAAAGGCCGCGGTGGACGCGGGCGCCGTCGCGGCCAAGAGCATTGGCCAGGTCGTAAGCGTCCAGGTGATCCCGCGCCCGCATGATGACTTAGGGGCAATTCTGCCGGCATAAGACAAGGGGCTAGGGACTGGGGACTAGGGGCTGAGGGGATTCGCAGAAACCCAGTTTTTTTCCAAAGTTCAGAAGCTGGCGGAACTTGACTTCGCAGCGGTGGATGTGCCCCAGCTCCCAGAACCCCGTCCCTAGTCCCCAGATTTGAGGTGCGGCCATGTTCCTGGCTAAAGTGATTGGTAACGTCATTTCCACTCAGAAGAACGCCCGCTTCCTCGGTTCGAAGCTGATGATGATCCAGCCCTATATTACCCGCGAAGGAAAGCTGGTGGAATCCGGGAGTTCGGTGGTGGCGGTAGATAGTGTGGGGGCCGGCGAAGGCGAACTGGTGATGTTCACACAGGGAAGTTCCGCGCGCCTGACCGACACGACGAAAGATCTTCCCGTGGACGCCGTCATCGTGGGCATCGTCGACACCGTGGAAATAGCGGGGCGGCGGCTGGAGAAACCTTAAGACGCGGGACACGGGACTCGGGACACGGGGTGCGGGCAAGATTGCAATTTTGGAAGTCTGACCATCCGGTCAGGAGCACACAGCAAGTCTAACGCGATGCCCAAGCCCCGTTTTCCGTGTCCCGAATCCCGTGTCCCGAAAGGGTTTGACGTATGAGCACATCCACTGATCCCATGGTCGCAGCAATTGTCGAAGAAGTTCTCGAGCGGCTCAAACCGCGCCTGGCGGGGCAAATGCCGGCGCGGCAGGCCACAACCGGCAACGGCGGAGTGTTTTCCACGGTTGACGACGCGGTGAAGGCCGCGCACGCCGCGCAAAAACAGTTGGCGGCGTGCAGCCTGGGGGACCGCGCGGAGATCATCGCCATCGTCCGCCGCTTGTGCGTCGAGCGCGCCGAAGAGTTGGGCAAAATGGAGTTTGAGGAATCGCGCCTGGGCCGCCTGGACCACAAAATCACAAAAGTGCGGCTGGTGGAGAAGGTACTGGGCGTAGAAGCGCTCAGGACCGAAGCGCGCAGCGACTCCACGGGACTCTTCCTCATTGAGTGCGCACCTTTCGGCGTCATCGCCATGGTTCTGCCCAGCACCCACGGCGTGCCCACGATGGGCAGCAACGCCATCAGCGTTCTGTCGGGCGGAAACACCGCGGTGTTCAGTTCTCACCCTTCGACGGCCCGGAGCGTGGCGTACGCGGTGCGGATGTTCAATCGCGAAATCGAAAAGCGCATGGGCTTGCGCAACCTGCTTTGCACGGTGGAGTCACCAACGATCGAATCGGTGAATGAGCTCTTCCGCCACCGCGATGTGGCGTTGATTTGCGTGACGGGCGGCGCCGCCGTGGTTCACGCCGCGATGCAGGCCGGCAAGCGCGTGGTGGCGGCGGGGCCCGGTAATCCTCCCGTGCTGGTGGATGAGACGGCGGATCTCGCGAAGGCGGCGGAAGCCATCATCGCAGGAGCCTCGTTCGATAACAACCTTCTTTGTATCAGCGAAAAAGAGATTTTTGTCGTGGCCCAAGTCGCCGACGAATTCATCTCTGCCATGAAGCGAGCCGGCGCTGTGCAATTGACCCGTGCACAGGTGGAAAAACTGGCGCAAGCCGTATTCGATTTTGAGCCGGGGAAAGGGGGCGGCCGGGGCCGGGCTCGCGTGAAGCACGAGTTTGTAGGGAAAGACCCGTCGGTGCTGGCCGGCGCTATCGGCATGCCTTTGCCCGCAGGAACTCCCTTACTGTTTGGCGAGACGGATGAGGACCATCCCTTTGTGCAGACCGAGCAGATGATGCCCTTCGTGCCCGTCGTGCGTGTGGGATGCCTTGACGACGGCATCCGCGCCGCCCTCAAGGCAGAACATGCCTTTCATCACACGGCGCTGATTCATTCGCGCAGCGCCGAAAATGCCACCAAGATGGCGCGGGCGATGGACACCACGATATTTGTCCAGAACGCGCCGTGTTTTGCCAGCCTCGGGAACGGCGGCCCGGGCTTCAATAGTTACAGTGTGGCCACGCCGACTGGGGAAGGCATTACAACACCTTTGACGTTTACGCGGCAGCGTTCCATCACCATCGCGGGGGCGTTGCGCATCATCTAGGTTGACCAGATGTTCGTTGCCCGCATCGATGGAACGATTACCTCCACGGTCAAGCACAAGAGCTTGTGCGGTGTCCGCTTGTTGATTGGCCAGCGGCTGGAGGCGGACGGCACCGAGGTGGGGGAACCCCTGGTGCTAATTGACGATCTCGGAGCGGGCCTCGGCTCCCAGGTGTTGGTCACCTCCGACCACGCCTTCGCAAGGCAGAAGTTGGCCGATAACACCACGCCATCGCGGATGATGGTGGTGGGAATCATCGACGGATTGAGTCATCGAGCTATTGGGTCATCGGGCCAATGAGCAGCTTTTTTTAAATGGCTCAATGACCCGATGAATCAATCACTCAATAACATATGCGCCTGGGAATTGTCCGCGGAAAAGTCGTGCTGAGCTTGTCGGACCCAGGTCTGATGGGTACACGATTCTTAATTGTCGAAGCGGTGACGGCGCGGGGACTCGCGGCCCATGACAGAACCGGGGGAGGGAAGCAACTGATTGTTGCTGACCACCTGGCGCCGGCAGAGGGGCAAATGATCGCTTTTGTTGAAGGCCGCGAAGGCGCCAATCCTTATTGGCCGGGCCGCGCGCCGGTGGACGCCTACTGTAGCCTGTTGGTTGACACCGTGGACTACCATCCGCCCGGACGCAAAAGCCAGGAGTTTTAGTTGAAGCGCCGCCCTCTAGGGCGGCACCTGCCGGGCTGAAGCCCGGCGTTATGGCGGCACATCCGGAGGTGGGGTTTCAATATGAAGAGAGTTGACTTGCAAAGTTATAAGGTGCTGACGGGCAAAAACCTGGAAGCTGTTGTGTTATCGGGCGCCAGCGAAATCGTGCTGGCGGACGGTGTGGTTATGACGCCCACCGCGCGCGACGTTATTCGCCGCGCCAGGTTGACGATTGTCGGCAATCATGCGAGCTCGGCCGCCGCGCAACCCGCCCGTGAAAACCCCACCCCCCGCCCCGCCCCCCCTGCGCCGCCGGCGGCGAGCGCTGCTTTGGCCAAATACACCCGCGCCGATGAAGCCCTGCTGAATTCGCCCGAGGCGACAGTCATTAAGCAAGAAATGATTGGCGTGGGAAAGAAACTTTGGGACCGGCAGTACGTGGACGGGAACGGCGGGAACATCTCCTACCGTATCGCGCCTGACCGCGTCATTTGCACTCCCACGTTGCTGAGCAAGGGGGACCTGACCCTGGAGGATTTTTGCCTGGTGGATTTGGAAGGAAACCAAATGGCCGGGAAAGCCAAGCGGACTAGTGAGATTTATCTTCATCTCCAGATCTACAAGACGGTGCCGGAGGCGCGCGCGGCGGTGCACGCTCATCCGCCCCACGCCACGGCCTACGCCATTTCCGGGCGCGTGCCTCCCAACTGCGTTATTCCCGAACAGGACGTTTTTGTGGGGTCAGTGGCCATTTCGCCTTACGAAACCCCCGGCAGCAGGGATTTCGCCAAGACCATTATTCCTTACGCGAAGGGCCACAACACCATTTTGTTGTCCAATCACGGCATCATTTGCTGGGCTGACACCGTCACCCACGCCGAATGGTATGTGGAGGTTGTTGACACTTACTGCCGCACGCTGATGCTGGCCGCGCAACTGGGCGCTGGCATCACGCGCATTCCTCCCGAAAAGGAAAAGCTACTGCTAGAAGCCAAGAAGCGGCTGGGGCTGCCCGACGCGAAGTTCGGGCTCGAAGAGTGCCAACTCTGCGACCAGCCGGAAACCCCCGGAGGCATCACCGTCTGCCCGGCCACCTGCCCGCACAATTGTCCGGGCGGGTGTGGCGCAAAAACGCCGGATGTTGAAGCCCTCGTCAAAGCCATCACCGACGAAGTCATGGCCGCGCTGGAAGTGAAAGAGTAGCACCGTGCCGCCATACAGCTATGCGGCTCAATATCCGGTGGCCACAGAGGAAGCGCGATGTTCCATTTCCGAAGCCGATTTGACGTGGTCCGGGTAGTTTACCACCTGGATATCGGCAGTGAAGCGGTTGCTGGCGCCGGAGGCGTCGGCCAATCCTTCGGAAAGACGGTTGGCCGCTTGCCGGGCCACCGCATCCGTGGTGCCCGGCAAAACAATTCCGAAGACTTCCGATGACAGCCGGTAAAGCGAATCTTCCATGCGCAACTTGCGGCTGAGAACTTTGGCGACATCTCCCAACGCCACCTCCGCTTGCGGCCCTCGGGCGAAAATCTTCGAAGGCTTCACGCGCACCAGGAGGAGTGAGAGCGGTTCGGTCGTCTGGGCGGCGCGGCGGAAGTCCATGCTAAGCCGGTCCTGGAAGTGGCTGAATCCCAACAAGGTTCCCAGCAACTCGGCGCTTGACTGTTTCATGACCTGCGCCAATTGTTCATGCTCCTCGATGAGGCTCGCGCGGAGGTGCTGGACCACCAGCATCCGGTTGACCAGATACACCACCATGAGGATGCACAGCACGCAAAAGCCGTAGAAGAGGGTGCGCGAAGGCGCTACTGGAATCACCGCCGCTTTGCCGAAGACCGTCGGGTACATCAGCAAGGCCATGCCTCCTCCCAGGATAATGACCATGACCAGTGCTAAGATGGACAACTGCCGGTCGCGACGGTCGAGTGTCTGCTGAGTGACCTTGTCAAAAACTTCCATCATGTGCTCCGTTCAACAGGAATGGGAAACAACCCTCGTCGGCAGCATTCCGTTTACATTTCGCGCCGTGAATGCCTTGGACGCCTCCTATAACATCCCTCGGCTGTACAGTCAATCACAACGTGGCTACCCCGACGGGAAATAGAGTATGTCACCTCCATTTCTAATTGGCCAGAGCCTCACTTGGTGCAGATTCCCAGCCGGCAGCAAAGGCGCCTTAGTGCGCAGCTTGAGCGGGGGCGACCACGTAGACGTACTCCAAGATTCCCTCGCCGGTGTTGGCGACGTTGTGCTTCATGGCAGGTGGAATATAAACCAGAGCCGGCGCAGAAAAGGCGCGCGCAGGTTGGCCCTCCAGGCGTGCTTCTCCGCGCCCGGTTAGAATCACCAACGACTCTTCGTTTTTCCCCGTCGTGTGCCAGCCCACGGTCTCGCCGGGTTTCAGCCGTACATAGCCGCTGCGCATGCCCGCGGTCTGGGGCGCACCGTTCAGCAGCGGGCAATCTCCTCCCGGGCATTGGAGCGCCAAAGTCATCGGTTGGGGCTTGGCCGTCTCAGAGGAAAACGGCGAAGACGCGGCCACAAGAAATAGGCCCGGCAGGACGGACGCAATCAGCGCGAGGCGTTTCATCGCAAACCTCCTGGACGATTGGTAAAATTTCCGGTGGAAGAGCGACCTACTGATTATTCATGTCGCAGCGCCACGATCGGATCAACCCTGGTGGCCCGAAACGCTGGAATTCCGCAGGCCATGAACGCCACGCCCAACAACACAGCCGTTACGCCCAGGTAAGTGGCAGGATCGCTGGGGCTGATGCCCACCAGTAGATGCACCATCGCCCGCGTCAATGCCCATGCCCCCACCAAACCCACGAGTACCCCTGCCATTACGAGTCGCGCGGCTTGCGCGAGAACCAGCCGCAGGATGTCTCTCCGACGCGCGCCGAGCGCCGTGCGAATCCCAATCTCCCGCGTGCGCTCGGTCGTGGCGTAGGAAACAACTCCATACACTCCTACCACCGCGAGGACCAAACCCATCGTTCCCAAGACGGCCGCAATATTTGCACCCAAACGCAAAGCAGAAAAACCCGCGTCCTCCTCCAGTACCTCCCTCATAATGTGGACGTCCAGAAGGGGCATATCGGGATCGAGGGTGCGGACTTCATGCTGGACTGCGCTGACCAACAGTTGGGGCGGATCTTCCGAGCGGATTTGCAGGGCTCGCCGCGAAGTATAGTTCTGTGCGATTGGCACGTAAAAGAGCGCTTGCGCGTCCTCGGCGACAAATTGGTATTTTCCGTCGGCGGAGACTCCCACGATCTCGAGGAATGGGCCGCCTGCACTTTCCACCTGGAAGCGCTTGCCGAGGGGATCTTCCTTAGGCCAATAGCGACGTGCCATGGTTTGATTGATTATGGCTACCTGCGGGGCCGAGGCATCGTCAAACTCAGTAAATTCGCGGCCGCGGAGGAGAGGAATGCGCATCACAGGGAAGTAGTCGGTCCCGATGCTGCTCGAGAGGATCCTGGGCGGGGCCTCACCGGGTGGTACGGGCCGGCCTTCGATATACACGGATCGTTTATTGGGGAGATCGCCCATCGGAACGAAAGACGTTTGGCTCGCGTAGCGAACTCCGGGAAGTGCGCGAATCTTGACTTCAAGCTGGCGGTAAAATTGCTGGGTTTGTGCCTCGTTGTAGGCGCTCACTGAGGGGTCTAGCGTGACATTCAGCAGGTGGTCGGGATCGAAGCCCAGACTCGTGTTCGCGACCGCGCGCAGGCTGCGGACGAACAAGCCCGCCACAATCAGCAAGGTCACTGAGCCTGCCACCTGCGCAGCCATAAGGTCTCCGCGAACTCGGCGGCGAGACAAGCTGGTGGTTGTGTTAGGCCCGCCCTCGTGCAGGAGGGTATTCACCTCGAGGCGCGTGGTTTGCAGGGCAGGCCCCAAACCCACGGACATTGCTGTGAAAAGCACTGCCAAGAACGCGAAGGCAAAGACCCTCCAGTCGAAGGCGTAATCCAAGCGTAGTGGGAAATTGTGTAGGCGAGTGGTCCCGATAATTCGGCCGGCCCAGCTTGCCAGGACGAGCCCTGCGATGCCGCCCCCAAATGCCACCAGCAGGGTCTCCGTAAGCATTTGACGGACCAGCCGTCCGCGGCCGCCGCCCAGCGCGGTACGAATCGCCATTTCCCGCTGTCGTGAGGACGCACGCGCCATCAGGAGGTTCGCAACATTGGTGCAAGCCACCAGCAAAACCAGTACCCCAAGAACGAGGAGCAGGGCGACGATCATGATAAAGGCGTTGTTGGCATAAGGGATGGGGCGCGACAGCCTTTCCGGAATAGCACGCACCGAAATGCCTTGATCCGTCACCGGGTACTGCTTCGCCAGACGCGCCGAGATGACGTCGAGGGACTTCTGAGCTTCACGCAGGCTGAGGCCTTTCGCCATCCGCGCCATCGCCAGGATTAGTCTCACGTTGCGATCAGTCCAAAACCTGTTTCCGGAAACTTGGGGATAGAGCGCGCCCAGGGAAACATAAGCGTCCAATTCAAGAATTGAGGTTGATCCGAAATCCTTGGGAACAACGCCAATGATGGTTGCGGGCCTTCCCTCCACGCGCACTTGCTTCCCCACCACCCCGGAATCGCCGCCAAATCTGCGCTGCCAGTAGGAGTAACCCAGCACGACCACGCCGGGCGAGCCGCCACCTTCTCCGTCGCTGGGAAGAACCAGGCGGCCCACGGCCGGCTTCACCTGGAGAACAGTGAAATAATTGCTGGTCACCCCGCTCATCGGCACCTGATCGGTACGGCCCTCGATGCTCAGCGGTACGAGCGCCAACCTCTGGCCGATGACCTCGCAAAACGACTCTGCCTGTTTGCGGAATTCAGAGAACTCCGGATACGAAAGGCCCAGGGCTCCCAGCGGCGCGCCCTGCTGACTGACTGCCAGGACGATAAGTTGCTCTGGGGCCCGCACAGGCATAGGACGGATGAGACACCCATTCACCAGGCTGAAAATCGCGGTGTTTGCGCCGATTCCAAGCGCCAGCGTGAGCAGAGCCACCGCTGTTAGGCCGGGGCTCTTAACCAACATACGCAGGGCGTAGCGCAAATCCTGAAGTAGAGTGTTCATGAGGATTGCGGTCGGGGCTTTCGCAGGAACGGTGCGGCGCCGATCAGGAGCGGAACCGAGGGCAGCAGAACCCATACCACAGTCAGAACCAAGAAAGCAGTAAGGCGAATGTTGTGCGCCACGTGCTTATCCAGGACCATTGAAAACGGCAAGATCAGCACGAACAAGCCCAACAGGGCAATCACCGGCGCAAGTGCCGCGAGTAACTGGTGCCGCAGGGCGCCGCCCGCCCGTCGCGACCAATATGCCGCCACTGCGCCGACCACGGGCTGCGAGATGAGCCAGGGAACAAAGAAGGCAATCATCGGTTGCATGCTTTTGCCCGTATAAAACCAATAAAAATGCGGCGGCGGCCCGAAAACCTGGATGAGTGCCAGCATTACATTGCTCAGGGTAAGAGCGCACAACGCGGGCAGCCATAGGACTTTGGTGCGGTAGTTCATGATTGCCTCCTCAGTTTCCGCGGAAAGGATTTCCTCGCGAAATTCGGGCCAGTTGAACACGGAATCAAGAGCTGCTCGGACGGCTGCGTCTCTCGGCACTCCGCGCGCTTCGAGGGCCGCGGCGTGGTCGGCCACGTGGTCGCTCAGTTCGCGGAAAATTTCTTCTTCTCGGCAAGTTCCCAGCCCCAGATTGCCCAAGCGCTCTCTGATCAATTCTTGATTATCCGGCATGGGCGACTCCGGCGATGCGATGAAGCGCCTGGAAGAACATGCCCCATTCCGCGCGCAGCGGGGCCAGTTGTTTCTTGCCGTTTCGGGTCAGGTGGTAGTTGCGGCGCTTGCGCCCACTCTGGGCCTCTTCCCATTTTCCCTTTACCCAACCCCGTTTCTCCATTCGATAGAGCAGAGGATAGAGCGAGGCCAAGTTGAACTGGAGGACGCCGCCGCTAACCTGCGCGATGCGCTTCGAGATTTCATAACCGTGCAACGGCTCTTGGTCCAGCAGCGCCAGGACGGCAAGCTCGCCGCTGCCGCGTTTGATTTTGGTATCGATCGCAATCATTGTGACTCCTATAGCTGCGTACCCTATATATCGGGGACAGCCTTGTCAAGAGAAAAGTTTCGTTTCGATTGACTCAGTTCACGGCTTAGTCCATCATAAACGCTATGGAAGTCAACATCCATCAGGCCAAGACGCACCTCTCCAAATTGCTCCGGCGCACGATGGAAGGTGAAGAGATTATTATCGCACGGGCCGGCGTGCCCATTGCGCGGCTGGTTTCCATTCAGCGTGGGAGGGGGCCCTTTCCTCTGGGCCTCGACCGTGGAAAGTGCGAAGTCCCAGAGGATTTTGACGCTCCACTGCCTGTGTCTAGGTCATAATCACGCCGGCGAGCTACGCTTCCTGTTCGGTTTGCAGGGAGCGCAGGCGAGCCGCCTTGCCACGCAACTTGCGCAAATAATAAAGTTTGGCGCGGCGCACGCGGCCGGAACGCACAACCTCAATCTTGTCGACGACGGGCGAGTGCAAGGGGAAGATGCGCTCCACGCCGTGGCCGAAGGAAATCTTGCGGACCGTAAACATGGAGTGATTGCGAGCGCGGCGTAAGGCGATCACCGTGCCTTCGAAGACTTGAATTCTTTCCTTTTCGCCTTCTTTGATCTTGACGTGTACCTTCACCGTATCGCCGGGGCGAAACGACGAGACTTCCTTCTTCATCTGTGATTGTTCAACTTTTTCGAATGCATTCATGTTTCCATTCTCCCAAACTTTTCGAGAGCACTTCACAGGGGCAGAATTCAGCCTTGCCGCTCCGGCCTCGAAATAAATTTCAAATATAGTAACGGCGAGCCTGTCCGTCACCTGACGGACCACGTGGTGGCGTCCCGATATGATCGGGATAAATTTCGCCGCCTCTACTCCTTGAGCGATTCCAGCCACCTGCGGTCTTCCTCGCCCAGGGGAACCTGGGCAAGCAACTCGGGCCGGCGCCTCCAAGTTTTTTCCAGCGCCCGCCGTCGCCGCCACTGGCGAATCTGCTCGTGGTTACCGGAAAGCAGAACTTCCGGCACTTTCCAATCTCGAAACTCAGCCGGGCGCGTGTAGTGTGGGCAGTCGAGCAACCCGTGACGGACTTCCAGCGGCGCGCCCGCCGGGACGGCGAAGGAATCCTGCGCGCGCGACTCTTCGTTGCCAAGCACCCCCGGAAGGAGGCGAATGGTGGCTTCCATCAGTACCGCCGCGGGCAGTTCACCGCCGCTCAAGACGAAGTCGCCGATGGAAATCTCATCCGTAGCGAGGTTTTCCGCCACGCGTTCGTCCACGCCTTCATAGCGGCCGCAGATCAAAATCAGTCGTCCGGCGTGGGAAAGTTCTTCCGCCACGGCCTGGGTCAACAAGTGTCCCTGGGGCGAAAGCAGAATCACCGGTACGTGACTCTCGGGCGCTTCGCTTCGGAGCGCTTCCACCGCGCGGAAAATCGGTTCCGGCTTAAAGACCATGCCGGGCCCGCCGCCGAAAGGCCGGTCATCCACAGTCCGATGGCGATCGTCGGTACAATCCCGCAAGTCGTGCAGCCGGATCGTCGCGTGCCCCGAGGCCATGGCCCTCTTCAGTAGCCCGTGCTCCAGGATGCTACCAAAGAATTCCGGAAAAATCGTAATAACGTCGAAGGTCATCAAATCAAGTGTAAAGGGTAAAGGTTGAAGGGTAAAGATTGTGAGAATTATCCTTTAACCTTTACACTTTACCCTTCCTCACTCGTTCAATTCAAGTAGCTCCTCCGGCGGGTCGATCACGATGGTCCGGGAGGCGAGATCGATCCGCGTACATATTTCCTGCGCCAGCGGAATGAGTACTTCCCTTTTTCCATCCGGACGCCTGACGTGGAGCACATCCACGCCGCCCGTGTGTTCAACTTCGCTCACCGTCCCAATTTCCTGTCCCTGGCGTTCCCAAATAACCCGGCAGCCGTGCAACTCACACAAGTAGTAATGGTGCGGGGGAAGCGGGGTGCGCTGTTCCCACGGAATAAGAACTAGGAGCCCGCGCAGGCGCGAAGCACCCTCAATGGAATCGATTCCTGAAAACTTCAGGATGATCCGGCCCTTGTGCAGCCAACCGCGTTCCAGGTTGACGGACTTGGGGGGCTGGCCGGGAACTTCCAGGAATACCGATGGGAGCTGCTGGAAATGCTCTGGGAAATCGGTAAGGATCTCTGCCGCAACCTCTCCCTTGCGTCCCTGGGGCCGGAGAATGCGTGCGATGGCCAAGAATTGCCCGGCTTCGTTTTGCGCCAATGCCCCTGCCGCCCCCCACGCCGCTCCCGGCCGCATGTGAGACGAAAGGCCCCCTATTCCAGGATCTCCAGCGTAAAGCGCTTCTTGAGCTTCATGCCGGCAGCGTTGAGGATGGTGCGAATGGAGCGAGCGGTCCGCCCCTGCTTTCCGATCACCTTCCCCAAGTCGGAAGGATGCACCCGCAATTCCAGCACGGTCACTTGTTCGCCTTCTATGGCTCGCACCGTAACCTGTTCGGGATTATCCACTAGCGCTTTGGCGATGGCTTCGATTAAGTCCCTCATCTGGCCCTCCCGCCCACTCGAGATGACGTGCCAAGGTCAATCGGAATCAGTGCGTATGAGAACGCATAACCGCCATGGGTGCGGGCGCCGCGATGGGCGCAGGGGCCAGCCTCACTGTTTAGGCCGCTGGCGCTGCCGCTGGCGCCGGAGGCTTCTTTAAGAAACTTTGAACCGTTTCTGAAGGTTGCGCCCCTCGTCCGATCCAATAATCGACGCGCTCGCGATTCAGCACGATTTCCGGCGGCGTTCGCCGGGGGTTATAATGGCCGACAATTTCCACAAAGCGCCCATTGCGGGCCCGCTCGCGATCAATCACCACCACTCGGTAACTACTTTTCTTTTTGGCCCCCGTTCGAGCCAAGCGTATTCTTAACAATCTCCCCCCTTTTGATGTTCGATGGTCGATTGACGGTGCTTAGTTGGCCTCAATTCGCCGTTAAACGGCCATCGGTTATCGAAAATTCATTTAATCGTCATTGATCTCGCCTAACGGAGACTATCGCGCCCCCGGCCCCGCCGGCATTTGCAGCCGGCTGAGTCCCCGCCCCAGCAGGTTCTGACTCATGGACTTCATCATTTTGCGCATTTGGAAGTATTGTTTCAAGACCTGATTTACCTGTTGGACGGAAGTCCCGCTGCCCCTGGCGATGCGCTTTCGCCGTTTGCCATTGATGATCTCGTGATTGCGGCGCTCTTGGGCGGTCATGGAATTGATAATTGCCTCGATGTGAATCAGCTCTTTCTCCTCCACTTTGACCTTGCCGGCATCCTTGAAAATACCGACTTTGGGGAGCATGCCCAGCATCTGCTCCATTGGCCCCATCTTGCGCACTTGGTTAAGTTGATCGCGGAAGTCTTCCAACGAAAAAGTATCGGTCTGAAGCTTGCGATGGACTTCGATCGCCTTCTGCTTGTCGATCTTCTGCTCGGCCTTTTCAATGAGCGAAAGGATGTCGCCCATACCGAGGATGCGGGAAACAATCCGCTCAGGATAGAAGACCTCCAGTTGATCGTACTTTTCGCCGATGCCCATGAACTTGATGGGCTGCCCGGTGACGTAATGAATGGAAAGCGCCGCGCCGCCGCGCGCGTCGCCGTCAAGCTTGGTCAGGATCACGCCTGTCGTCCCCAGCCGCTCGTGGAATTCCTGCGCGCTGCGCACGGCGTCTTGGCCGATCATGGCATCGGCCACCAGCAGGACTTCGCTGGGCCGCAGCTTGGTGCGCAATTCACTGACTTCGTTCATCAATTCCTGGTCGATGTGCAGGCGGCCGGCGGTGTCAACAATCAACACGTCGTGACCGCGGTCGGCGGCGTCCTTGCGCGCGGCTGTGGCCAGTTCAATGGGTGAGTTGATGCCAGCGCCGGCAAAAATCGGAATTTGAATGGCTTTGGCAATTATCGCCAACTGTTCTCGCGCGGCGGGGCGGTATACGTCGGTCGAAACCAACATTGGGCGGCGCTTGCGACCGGCAAGCCAAAGCGCCAATTTTCCCGAAGTAGTGGTCTTGCCGGAGCCTTGGAGGCCGACCATGAGGAAGACTGTGGGGTATTCCTTGGAAAAAGTCAGCAGGGCCGCTTCGCGACCGAGGATCTCGATCAACTCATCGCGAACAATCCGAATCACTTCCTGAACTGGCGAAAGGCTGGAGCGAACTTCTTCCCCCAGGGCCTTGACTCGCACACGGTCCAACAACTCCTTTATAACATTGAGGTTAACGTCGGCGTCGAGAAGCGCCAAACGCACCTCGCGTAAGGTTTGGTCCACCACCTCGTCATTCAGGACTCCCTGGATACGGAGGGTCTTGAAAACCTTTTGCAGCCGGTCTTGGAGTGCATCAAACATTAAAATCAGCCAACTGGGGAAACAAATACCCCCACACCGGTCCCCGTCCGATGCAGAGTAACAAAACAATTTATTTTACGCCCTTTACAAATATCAAGCAAAGCGCGCTCCTTCAATATATCACCAGAAGCGGGACGAGGGAATGATGAAACCTCCGACATGTCCTAGGACAAAATGTGCAGATTCAACATAAAAGTCCCCGGAATGCCGCCCAAGGCGAGAAGTCCTCCCACCTCGGTAATAAATCTGTATACCGATGTCAGAGTTTGGGATGTTGCAATGATAACGTGTCAAGAATTGGTAAGAATTTCTGTCCTACCATGATGAGAAGGCGGACCCAAAAGCGGCTGTTTGATTGAGCAAGCCGTCAAATCAGCCCGCCATCTTTGCGGTGAGTTCGCCAACAATTGAGTTGCTGGACCGCCACCGATAGCACGCAAATCCCGCCCGCAATGGAGACGCTTACCTCCAACAAGTACTGAAGCATGTCTTCGTGCCTAAGGGCGCTGACTATAGCCGCCAGGGCAATTCCATGGACTACGGCCCAAAGGCCAATAATGCCGCACAAGGCAAGGGTCACGACTCGAAGGGCGGTTTTGAACATAGCCACCTCCCCTTTCTGCCCGAATGGGGCACGAATCGGCTGCAATGATTCATACACCCGGATGAGGGCAGGGTCAACTCAAAGTGGATCGGCAGGGGAGGGGGATGAGAACCCGGAAAATGCGTTCCTGGCGTGGTTTGCTTCCTGTGGTGGCAGGCGCAGGGGCCTAGCCTGAATTCACAAGGACTTCCGGCGTTGCAGGGGCGCGGCTAAAACAAATTGAATTGGCACTTGAAATTCCGATGCCCGAATTTCCTGGAGGAAGGGACAATTAGAGGTTCAGGAGATAGTCGGAAGCCGTCAGGTTTCCGAATCTCACCGTATTCACACGCTCTCCCACCACATTGGCAAAGTATTCGAGGATGGCAGTTAACTTCAAGGCGGCCGCCGTTTCGCGCAATTTCAACCAATGGCGCGTTACCAGAGAAGCGAAAACCAACTTGAAGTAAACAATTAAAAGACGCTCTTCATAGGTATAGCGCTGGTTGACGTTGGCAGCATTCTTGAGGAGGTAGGTGAGCGCGAGGAAATCACATTTAAGTGTCAGCGTCAGCCGAGGGTATTCCATGGGAGAGCCAAAGTCCTCGATGGCCTTCCGAACCGATGGAAATTCCAGGCGATTGGCGTTGACGATCGATTGGAAAAACTCCTGCGTGAACCGTCGGCGCAAGATCTTTTGACAGACCGCCTGAAGATAGAAGAAAAATAGCCCCGTAGATAAAATCAAGATCAGGGCTGCCATAAACATGCTGCACCTCACAGCAACGTGCTAATCCGAAACCGCCTCCGCCAAGACTACTTGTTTCCCTACCTGCGAACGAGCCGGAGCTGCCTCTTGCGTCTTCATGATGGCATAAATCCAAGTCAACAACATTCCCAGCGTGCAGGCCGGATTTAGAAGGCTGAAAACGAGCTGCACGGCGTGCTCGCCAAAAGTCAAATGATACAGCGCCAAGCCGGCGGCCTCGCCTGCGAACTGAACGCCCATTCCACAGACCAACAGTCCGAGCTCGTCGTCATCAATCGCGAGCTGCTGGATCATCACGAAAAGCAAGGTATTCAGGACGAGGCAACTAAAGTAGAGGTTCTGGCTGAACTCAACAATGAATCCTGTGTAAAGTTGGGTGTAATGGCGGGTAAGGGCAAGAGCTGAAATTGCCACGACCAAAGCGAAGACGAAAACCAGCATCAGGCGAACGAACCGCCACAGCCTCTCCTCCTGCGTGCAGGCACGTCGGAAGAAGCCGCAGGTCAGCAAAAATGCGCCCATGGCTAGAACGACATCCGTCAGCCAATAAAAATACCTGAACTGCACAGACGCCCAGCCAAAATAGTTGAGAACAGTTGGGCGCGCTACGCCGTCCAGAGCGAACAGCAGCGTTACATAGAGGCACAGGCCCTTATGGTCGCGCCACCTTCCTCCGCGAACAAGCCGCAGGCAGATGAATCCTTCGAGCGCGTAACCCGCATATTGCAGGCCGTGAATTAGAAGTTCGTTACTCACGAGCGACACGGAGTTTCCGATCCCCCTTCGTTGCCTCCGTGCCGCTTATCTAGGACGCTGGAAGCAACTTACCTCATGGGCGGCATGGGCGCCGGGGTTGTCCCGATCCCCAAGGCCGTCATGGGCGGCATGGGCGCCGGGGTAGTCCCAATACCCACAACGCTCCGCCGAACTGAGACACTACTCAATACCACTAACAACGCAAGCAAAAACGCAAGGAAGTAATTTTTCACGGCTTTCCTCCAGTTAGTCAATCAGAAATAGTTGCTACCTGAAGGAAAGCCTAATAGATTATCTAATCGAAGTCAATACGTTTCTTGACACTTCTCCTGCACCAAGTATTTTGACCGAAGCGGGCTTAATGTCAAGCGATATTTACACCCCTCCCGGGGTCAAAGCTCCCATACACGCGCCACTCTAATGCCCTCGCAGAACTTTGGCAATAGTACTTGAGTACTATGCCAATAGAATAAAGCAGGCACCCGACTCCCTTGGATGCAGTTCATCCAGTTTGTCTGCCGGCGGTGAGGCGCCCATAAACTTCTACTGCCTTCGAGTTGACCCAAGGGGATGCCAGTGGCATCATAACAGAATATTAGTTCGAGGCATTGTGGGGGGTGCAGCATGAATAAAATGAAACGGTATTGGCCGATTGCTCTGATGGCCGGAGTGGTTGGGGTGCTGGTCTTGGCGAGCTTTCCGCCCAAGTGGTTTGCCCAGTCCCAGGAGCCTTCGCCAACCGGGCAACAGCAAACCTCGGGGCCGCAGCCGGACGTGGGCGAAACAGTTCTGGTTCCGAAGAAGACCCAGCCGAGCCCATCGCAGCCGAACTCATCGCAGCCGACCACTGTCCAGCCGGAGAAAAAGCCCGAGAAGATCAATCCCAACGATATTTATACGCTCTCGACGACCACCAACTTGGTGAACGTAGATGTGATGGTCGTCGACAGCAATGGCAGCCCGCTCCAGAACCTGGATAAAAAGAATTTCCAGTTAACCGACGACGGCGTCCCGCAAGCCATTACCAACTTCGGAACCGGCGAAGCCCCCATGACCATTTGCATGCTGGTTGAGTTCGCCAACCGTTTCTGGCCGTACCTGGTTTTAGCGCTTCGATACAGCTACGATTTCTTGAATGTAATTCACCCCAAAGACTGGGTAGCGGTCGTCTCTTTTGACTTGAAACCCGAAATCCTCACCGATTTCACCCAAGACCGCATGGAGGTGCGAGCGGGGCTGGATCAACTGCGCATTCCCGGCTTCAGTGAAGCCTGCGTTTACGACGCGTTGGCTTTTGTCCTGGACCGAATGAAAGAGGTGCACGGGCGCAAAGCTATAGTGGCGGTGGTCACCGGCGTTGACACCTTCAGCAAGTTGACTTACGACCAGTGCCTAAAAATTGTTAAGGCATCGGACACCCCCATCTACCCCGTCAGCATCCTGGAATTCATGTCCGTTCGCAGCCCCAGAGGTGAGAACATCACGACTCTGCAAGCCGAAAATGCGCTCAAAACCATAGCCTCCTATTCCGGCGGTCAGGCGTATTTCCCGCGCTTCGAGCAGGAAGTGCCGAGCGATTACCAGCAAATCGCGCAGCAACTTCGCATGCAATATAGCTTGGGCTTCGTCCCCACCAACGCCACCCGAGACGGCAGGTTCCACAAACTCAAAGTCGCTGTGGTAGACGACCAAGGAAATCCCCTCGAGATTTTCAATGAGAAAGGCAAGAAGGTGAAGTACCACATTGTGGCGCGCGACGGCTATTACGCCCCGAAGTCTTAACACCGCGCCGTTCAGGAAGGTGGGTGTTCTCGCCGGAAGAAAAAATTGCGCCCCCTTACCATGAGTCTTCGCCCCGCGGAGAGCGGAGGTTTGTTTTATCCTCGAAGCGGATTTGTACCAGAGGCTGGGTGGGCGCCTCAATGTGAGAAGTGCCGCATTCCTGTTAAGACCATTGCCATGTGGTGCTGGTTGGCTGCGGCGATGACTTCGTTGTCCCGAACCGACCCGCCGGGTTGCACAATCGCCGTGACGCCCACTCCCGCCGCTACTTCCACTCCATCCGAAAAGGGAAAGAAGGCATCGGAAGCAAGCACCGTGCCTTCCAGCGCGTGCTTCAAATCGCGGGCTTTATTGGCTCCCAGCTTAACGGAGTCCACGCGGCTCATTTGGCCGGCCCCCACGCCCACCAGGACTCCGGGGCGCGCATAGACAATGGCGTTTGATTTGGTGTGCTTCACGACTCGCCAGGCAAAGATCATGGCTTCCATCTCTTGCGGCGAAGGCTGGCGTTCCGTGACACATTTCCACAGATGAGGTTGTGCCGGCAGGGAATCGGGAGTTTGGACGAGCAACCCTCCACCCACGGCCTTGAACTGGAGCCCGAAATCATCGCCGGCCGTTGCCGACATATCCAGGAGACGGAGGTTTTTCTTGCCGGCCAAGCGCTCGAGCGCGGGCGCCTCAAAACCCGGCGCTACGACGGCTTCCACAAAAAGCTTGGCCAACTCTTCCGCCGTGGGTCCGTTCACTGCGCGGTTGAGGGCGATCACTGACCCGAAGGCGGAAACCGGGTCGACTTCCAAGGCGCGCTGGTAACTTTCCACCAGCGTCACGCCCGTGGCCACTCCACAGGGGTTGGTGTGTTTGATGATGACCGTAGCCGGTTCTTCGAATTCCTGCACCAGACGCCAGGCAGCCTCCAAGTCCACCAGGTTGTTGTAGGAAAGTTCCTTGCCCTGGAGTTGCGGAGCGGCCGTCAAGCCCCGTCCGGCCGAGGTGGGGCTGCGATAAAGCGCGGCCTTCTGGTGCGGATTCTCGCCATACCTCAAATCCATGACTTTCCGGTAGTTCAGATGAAAAATCTCAGGAAATTCTCCATTGGCCATTTTTTGCAAAGTGGTAGAGATCGCGCTATCGTACGCCGCCGTCGTCGCGAACGCTTTGCGCGCCAGCCGGGCACGCGTTTCCCGCGAGACACTTCCGTTATTGCTCTGGAGTTCCTCCAGAACCTTGGGATAATCGGCGGCATCCACAAGAACCGTGACATCCTCGAAATTTTTCGCGGCCGAGCGCAGCATCGAGGGACCGCCGATGTCGATGTTCTCGATTAACTCTTCCAAAGTCACCCCGGGCTTCATCGCGGTTTTTTCGAAAGGATAAAGATTCACCACCACCAGGTCAATGAACTCGATACCGTGTTCCTTTACCTGCGCCTGGTGCTGAGGGTTAGAGCGGATGGCCAGCAGGCCGCCATGGACCTTCGGATGAAGGGTTTTAACCCGGCCGTCGAGCATCTCGGGGAATCCCGTCAAGTCCGAAACATCCCGCACCTTCAGGCCCTTCTCGCGGAGAAGTTTCGCCGTGCCTCCTGTGGAGAGCAACTCAACCCCCAAGGACATAAGTCCTGAGGCCAGTTCATAGATACCGGTCTTGTCGCTGACGCTGATCAGCGCCCGGGATATTCTTCGCATGGAAACCCCTTTGGTAGGAGTCAGAAGTTAGGTGCTAGAAGCTAGGAGCTAAGTGTCAGATTTCAGAACTCTGATCCCTGCCGCAACTAAAAGGTAGGGGTGGACGGTGAAATATAAATGATCGATGCCAACGATATCAACATGCTTTCGGACAGCAAAAACACGGGTGAAAATGCCTTTTTCCTGACTTCTGGCTTCTAACTTCTGTCTCCTAATTTCTGGCTCCAAACTTCCCGCTTCTGTCTCCTGACTCCTGATTTTCTCATTCCGCTCTCGCGGCTTTGAATTTAACCTTGCCATCCTCAATCGAAACGGAAAACTGCACCTTGTCGCAACCCAGCGCTCCCTTTAGCTGCTTGGTCTTATCGCTGATGAATTTATGGAAGGCGGCGGGGTCAAGGTTGCTGGCGGTCTCTCCAACCTGCCTCCTAGCCTCCAGCATAGCTTGCAGAAGTTGGTTGATCTTTTCCTTTTCCATATCCGGATCCGAACAGACCACGCGCACGGTGCTGTCCTCCGCTGGCAATTCGATCGGGCGTTTCTGCGGGCCGGTGAGGCTGCGGCCTTCTTCCTTTTCCTGAAGCTTGCGCCGCCAAAGTTGTGCATTGACGGCGTATTTCTGTACCAGATTTGTAAAGCGATAGCGCTGGCTGAAACTCAATTTGGATTGGTCGCTGGAATATCGTTTTATCGCAGTCTCTACACGGTAGAGGGTATCGTGCGGAGGGCGCGGCGCCCCGCCATTAAAATAGACTTCGTATTCAATCTTGAGACGGCGAATATCGTCATCGAGCTTGTTGAACTCTTCGTCCACGGTCACGGCAGCGCCTCAAACCCAACGTAGGAGAGGGAATTATACCGCGTTTGAAACGAGTCGCGTCAACGGGAAAGTTGACGGGCATAGGCGACTGTGTTGAAATGTCGAACGGACGCGGGATGAGGGGACACGGGACAGGGGATTCGGAATCAGTTCCAACCCTTGTGCTGTCCATAATTAGGATTAAGGCGATTTAGAAATCCGAGTTGCCCCTGAATCCTCAATCTCCACCCCCGAATCCCCGGCTCCGTATCCCGTATTCTGTGCTATGGATTCCTCCAAGAGTGGTCCCGAACCCGCAGCCGACAGCTTACTCCGCCAAATTCCCGCGGTGGATGAGCTTTTGAATCGCCAAGGCTTGCGCGAGCTTGAAGGGCGAGTGGGCCATCGGCTGGTGGTGGAGATGACTCGGAAGGTTCTTCAGAGCCTGCGCGAGAGAATCTCCAGCGGCAGTCTGGCCAACGTTTCGGCCGCATGGCTGGAAGATAAAATCCTTGAGGAAGCGGAAGCCGAAATAGGGTTTTCGCTTCAGCCCGTCATCAACGCCACGGGGGTTATCCTCCACACCAACCTGGGACGCGCGCCGCTGGCGAAGGAAGCGCTTGCCCACCTGGTTGAGGCCGCCGCGGGCTATTCCAACCTGGAATATGATCTGGAGCGCGGCGAGCGCGGCCAACGCGATGTCCACACGGACCGGCTGTTCGGCCGGCTGCTGGGTGCTGAGCGGGCGCTGGTGGTCAATAACAATGCCGCCGCCGTTTTTCTGGCCCTGAACACGCTGGCGGAGGGTTCGGAAGTCATCGTGTCGCGCGGTGAGCTGATCGAAATTGGGGGCTCGTTCCGCATTCCCGACGTTTGCGTGAAAAGCGGAGCGGTGCTGCGCGAAGTCGGCACCACCAACCGCACGCGCGCCGCTGATTACGCCGCGTCTATCAACGAACGCACGCGCGTGTTGTTGCGGGTGCACCCGAGCAATTTCCGCATCGTGGGTTTTACGGAACGGCCCAGTTTGGATGAACTTGTAGAATTGGCCCACAAGCACAAGCTCCTTCTGATGGAGGATTTGGGCAGCGGCTGCCTGGTCGATCTCACTCCCTTCGGCGTGCGTGATGAACTGCCCGCCGGCTTGAGTTTGAAAGCTGGCGCCGATGTCGTAACTTTTAGCGGCGACAAGCTGCTGGGGGGCCCGCAGGCGGGAATCCTGGTGGGGAAACGTGAAGTGCTCGAACGCATCCGAAGGAATCCCCTATTTCGTGCGCTGCGGGTGGACAAACTGACGATTGCCGCGCTGGAAGCGACCGTCTCCCTTTATTTGCGGGGGCGCCTGGATTCCATTCCCTCGCTGCGCATGATGCGCCTGTCCAAGGAGGAAATTGGGTTGCGGGCCGAGCGCCTGGCCAAGAGGATATCCGCGCGGCCGGGTTTCACGGCTCTCCTCCGGGATGGCCAATCCGTAATCGGCGGCGGTTCTACTCCCGGCCAAGGGCTCGACACTCGTCTTGTGGCGGTCCGGCATACTCAGCTCAGCGCAGGGAAGCTGGAGGAAACGCTCCGTCGCCAGAAGCCTGCTGTCCTGGGCCGGGTCGAGCAGGACGAGTTGGTGATCGACCTGCGAACCGTGGGGGAAGATCAGGACGATAAGATTGCCCAAGCCTTCGAAAAAATTGCCATGGGTCAGTAGTCCGGGTCCGTTGCCAGTTGTCAGGAAGAGATGCTTCGTTACGGAAAGCCGGATGCAATGATTTGGCAGAACAATATTGCCGGTGCTAGTTGCATTCATGGCGCCTTCCACTGACCACGGAGCTCGGATCACGGGCAACTGACTACGGACAACGGACAACTGACGACTGACACCTCTTTTATGAAGGCTCTCTATTTCGACGGCAAGCTCGCCCTGCGTGAAGTCGCGATGCCGCAGCGCGCGCCCGGCGAGGCGTTGATTAAAGTCTTGCTGGCGGGCATCTGCGGCACCGACCGGGAAATCTTGAAAGGCTATTCGGGTTTTCACGGCATTCCTGGCCATGAGTTTGTCGGGCGCGTAATGGAATGTGATGACTCGCACTGGCTAGGCCAGCGGGTGGTGGGGGAAATCAATATTGCCTGCGGCCATTGCCCATGGTGTGCGAAGGGTCTGGGCCGGCATTGCCCCGGACGGTCGGTTCTGGGCATCGTAAGTCGCGCTGGGGCATTTGCGGAGTATGTGACTCTGCCGCTGGTGAATCTGCACAAGGTTCCCGATGAGATTTCGGACCCAACCGCGACTTTCACCGAGCCGGTGGCGGCGGCATGTGAAATCCTGGAGCAAATCACCCTCTCACCGGGGACGCGAGTGGCCATTATCGGCGACGGACGCTTGGGGCTGTTGGTGGCTCAGGTGCTGAAGCATGCCGGAGCGCAGGTGACGCTGATTGGGCGGCATGGATGGAAATTGGATTTGGCGCGCGCCTGGGGCGTCCGGGTTTTGAGCGAAGGCGCTGAGGAGCTTGCCCCCAGCAGCTTTCCCGTGACGGTGGAAGCCACGGGCTCACCACGCAGCATCAGCGAGGCGCTGCGCCTGGTGGAGCCGCGCGGCACGGTGGTAATGAAATCGACTTTTCACGGCTCAGCGAATTTTGATGCCACCAAACTGGTGGTGGATGAGGTTACCCTGCTCGGTTCCCGGTGCGGGCTCTTTGCGCCGGCCATCGAGTTGCTTCGGCGGGGACACGTGACGATTCACCAGTTGATTACCAAAACCTTTCCTTTGGAGCTGGGAGTTGAGGCCTTCGAGTATTTGGATCAGACTTCGGCTTTGAAGGTTTTGCTGGAGATGCGTTAGGAAAGGACGAAAATCGAAACTCGAAAATCGACGTTCCCGCGAGTTTCGATTTTCGATTTTCCAGTTTCGAATTTCGATTTTTCGCATGAGGGTAAACGGCATGCGTGCCTGGTCGGGTCGAAAATCCATTTTTTTTCACATCCAGATGTTCTCACTCCTAATCGTGGTACTTGGTCTGGGCGCGGCAGAAGGAAAAAAGAAAGCGCCACCGCCTCCGCCCACCGGCCTGCCCGCGCGAGTCAATGCCCTGGCGAAGCAACTTTATGGCGTGATGCTGGATGACGCCGGGCCCATCACGGGGCAGATCCAAGAGTTGGTGGTGGATCACATGTCGGAGTGGATGGCAAACCGCACGCCGACGGATGTCGAAACGCGCCGCGAACTGGAATATGTTTTCTCCCTCCTGCACTATCCCCTGGAGGGTCTGCCGGCGACTTTCGCGCAACCTTGGAGGGGCCAAATAGTGGTGGGCGCGGGGTATACCTTGGGCTGGAATGAGTTCGACCGCCAGAATGTGGTGGCGATCTTTGAAAGTGGCGCGGGTAAGAGCCATCTTGCCACCGTCACGAACTTCGTTCCTCGCGTAGACCTACACTATGAAATGCTACCCCAGCTTGCCTGGGATGACCTCCGGTTCTTCATTTACGGTTTCCGCCCCGGGAAGAGCCAACTGCGCCTCTCTGTGGTTCTCTATTCCTTTGATGGACAGAAACTCAATCCGCTTTGGCAAAGCCTGGACATCTATGATGGAAAGATAGGTTTCCTGAATGATAAAGTCACCATCAGCTACCTGAATGAGGATGAATATGTGCACGCGGTCGAGGAAAAGCACCAACCTCCCCGCCACTTAGCCACCTACCAGCTTACCCCCGCGGGAATTCAAATAACGGACGACCACGAGATCCCTTTCTGAGCATCGATAGCGTTGACTTGCACCAACATCTTGAGTTACGCTTGCTTTGCCGATAAGGCTTTGTTCCTCAAGCCGGTTAGGCTAACGGGTGGTGGCAGTCTGAAGACAAAAACTGAGTGGATCGACTCCCCAATGCACGGACCGAGCCAGAGGTGTGAAAGCGAGGCAGTATGGCCGAAGCATTGACCAAAGCAGGGCGATATCAGATTGTCAGGGAATTGGGCCGTGGGTCGATGGGGGTTGTGTACGAAGGGTTTGACCCCATCATCGGCCGCACAGTGGCCATCAAGACAATGCTCCCCCAGGGTCTCTCTCCCCAGGAGTTTCAGGAGTATAAAGCGCGCTTCCAGCGGGAAGCGATGGCGGCCGGAATTCTCGCTCATCCTAATATCATCACCGTCTATGATTTCGGCGAGGACAATGGCGTCCTCTACCTTGCCATGGAGTTCTTGGAGGGCAAATCCCTGGAAAAGATCGCCCAGGAAAAGACCATCCTGCCGATCGAAACCATTTTGCCCATTTATGATCAGGTTTGCAGCGCACTCGACCACGCGCATCGGAACAAAGTGGTGCACCGCGATGTCAAGCCCGCTAATATCATGATCCTGCAAAACGGCCTTGTGAAGGTGACCGACTTCGGCATCGCCAAGATGATGGCCATGGGCATGACCCAAGCGGGCCAAATCCTGGGGACGCCGAATTACATGTCGCCGGAGCAGGTTAAGGGCCGGCAGATTGATGGCCGGTCTGACATCTTTTCTCTGGGTGTGATCCTTTACGAGTTAGTGACCGGTGAAAAGCCTTTCGGCGGCCAGAATATTACGACGGTGATCTATAAGATCATCAATGAGAATCCTACCCCCCCGCGCGAATTGGACGCGTCCATCCATGCGGGCTTGAGCTATGTCATCTCCAAAGCGCTCGCCAAGAATGCTGATGAACGCTATCAGACGTGCCGCGAGTTGGCGGAAGATCTCAGGAATTACAAGAACCTGGTGGGCGCAGGGACAGGCCAGGGCACGGTGGTTCTGAACGTAGCCCCTGTTCAGATGGAAGCAGCAGAACCCCCTCCACCCTCCCCGGGTCAAACGTTGCCCTTGCGAACTCCGGCGCCGCAATCCCCTCCGATTTCCGTTGATGAGGTTCCAATCCCGAGTCCTGTCAGTATCCAAATGATTCCGCCGCCCGCGTCGCGCCAGCGATCTATCCCACAGATCGCCTGGGTTTTGGGCGCGCTCCTGGTGGTGGCGATCATGGCCAGTATCAGCTACTTCTTGTTTGTGCGGCCACGGAGCCAGTCGGTTCCCCCGGTCGCGACCGGGCCGGTTGTAACGGAAACCCCCGTGCAAAATCCGCAGCCACCTGGCGCCGTGGCCACGCAACCGGCCGCGCCAGAGACCGCGACGACTGCTCCCCCTCAGCCCACGACGAACCAGCCGACGGAAGCTCCGCCTTCCAATGTTGCCGTGACTTCCAATCCTAGAGTACCTGCGCGCCCTGCCGCGGCGAAAGTGGGGCAACTGATGGTGAGCGCGAACGTGAATGGGGCGAAAATTACCGTCGATGGACGGTCCGATGCAAGTTGGTTGACCCCCTATACTATCGCCGACCTTCCTGCGGGGGGACACAACGTTACGATTTCCATGGATGGTTACGAGAGCTTCCAGCAGAGTGTGACGATTGAAGGTGGGCAGACAATCACCGTGACGGCCAACCTTTCATCACCCCGCGGGGAAATTGACGTAGTCACGGTACCACCAGGCGTGGAAGTGCTCATTGACGGAAAATCCTATGGGCAGAGCCCCGTCAGCGCTACGCTGCCTGCGGGGAATCACACCTATACGGTGAAGCAGCCAGGGATGGCGCCTTATGAGAAAGCCTTCACCCTCAAAAGCGCGCAAATCCTCACCGTAAAATTAACCCTGAGCACGGTTGTGACTACAGGAATTGTGGAAGTCCGCACCATTCCGCCCGGCGCCACGGTGCTGGCGGATGGATCGCCGGTCAGTGGGCAGACGCCCACCTCTTTTCGATTGTCCGTCGGGACCCATACGCTGGTGATATCGCTATCCGGCCATCCACCCGTTCGGCGGCAAGTTACGGTCTCAGAAAACGCGACCACCCCCGTTAATGTTGACCTGACCAGCCCATAACGGGGACGCCCCTTGCGGAGCACCCAGAAACGTTACGGAGGTTTGATCATGACACGCCGGATTATTCTTGGTATCTTTTTGATATTGTTCTTCACGCATAGTGCATGGGCGAAATTCAGTGTGGAAGACCAGAAGTATCTCGACGATCAGTTTAAGGCCGTGCTCGACCAGATGCAGGCCTTGGGGAACCAGGTAGCGGCGTTGAACGCGCAACTGACGGAAATAAAACAGAATCAGGGACAACTCCAAGCGGTGGTTATGCGTCAACAGCACCAGCTTCAGGACCTGGATGAGATGCTCTCCTCCTTGCGCATTGGCAATGAGGAGAACTTCTCCAAGTTGAAGGCGGCGGTCGCGGATCTGCGCGCCGAAACCGAAAATGCCGTCAGCAAACTAACCGGCCAGCCCACGGCGGCACCCGGTACTTCGGTTGGGGTTGCCGGAGTGACGACTCCGATCCCTGCTGCGCCGTCACGACAGCCCACGCAGGGCTACATCACGACCGTCGACGGCACGAATGTGATGATTGACATGGGGTCCGCGCAAGGCATCCAGCAGGGATCACGGTTGGCTGTTTTTAAAGCTACGGACCTCAATACGCGGGTGGGAGTCATCGAGGTCACTCAAGTGATCGACTCCGGCAACGCGCGGGCCCGAATTGTTACTATGAATTCGGGTGTGAAACCGGAATTTTCCGACGTGGTACGGGTGGAGTAAACGAGGCTTTCTCCATGGCTCGATTTGTCATTACCGATCCTGCGGGCGGGACCCAGATCTTCGAGATTACCAGCCCCACGATCAACGTGGGGCGAGTGGATTCAAACGATCTGGTGCTGCGCCATCCCAGTGTATCTCGCCATCATGCACGGATCACCTCGCTTCCCGGCGATATCATCTTGCTGAATGATTTGGGAAGCATGAATAAGACTTACGTAAATAACACGGAGATTCAGGAGCATCGGCTGAAGGACCAGGACCGGATTGCGATCGGCATGTATCAGTTGAAGTATGAGACGACGCGCGCCGGCGACTTGCACATTCAGGCCGGCACCGGAACGGTAACCGATGTTCACGCTTTGGTCGCAGCAGAAAATCTTGGCACGGCCCTGCGACTCACCCCGGCTGTGGCGCCTGAAGCTCCTGTGCCGGTTGAGGAACGAGTAAAGGTGCTGGAGAAGGAAAACAACCTTCTGAAAATGCTCCTGGCGGTAGGCAAAACGCTCTCCTCCGTGCTGTTACCTGACGAGATCATGCACCGGGTTATGGAACTGGTGTTTCAGATGGAAAACGTCGAACGGGGCTTCGTCATGCTCCGCGACGAAAAAGAGGGTTTTAAACCCGCCGTACTCCTTTATAAAGACGAAGCCCGGAAAGCTGAGGAGCGGGGCGTGGCGCTTTCCAAGTCGGTAACCGACAAACTCATGACGGACCGCGTGCCGCTGTTGATTTATGATGTCGGCACCGACGAACGCTTTGCCGCCAGCCAGAGCCTGCGCATCTCAGGCATCCGCTCCGCCATGTGCGCGCCGTTAATTTACAAAGACCGCGTTTTCGGAATCTTTTACGTCGATTGCCTGAGCAAGCCCTACGCCTTCAACCAGGAAGAACTGGGCATTTTCTCGGTGATCGCCGCCGAGGCCGCTATCAGCTTCGACAATGCGCGCTCGCATGAGGAGCTGGCCCGCCGCGTCGTGGAGCGCCAAGCCCTGGAGCGCTTTCTCAGTGCCAACATCGTCGAAAAAATTCTCGCCAACCCGGATGAAATTCACCTAGGAGGGGAAAATCAAACCGTTACTATTTTGTTTTCCGACATTCGCGGCTTCACCCGGATGTCCGAGCACATGGAACCCCATGCCGTGGTGGAATTGCTGAATGAATACTTCTCGGAGATGACGGACCTCATTTTTGATAGCGGAGGGACGCTCGACAAATACCTTGGCGATGGAATCATGGCGGTTTATGGAGCTCCGATTCCCAAACCCGATGACGCCTTGCGCGCCACCAAGACCGCCATGGAAATGCAGCGTGCCCTGGCCTCTCTCAACCGCGATTGGGAAAGCCGCGGGCAACAACCGCTCCGGATGGGCGTGGGGGTGAATACAGGTCCGGTGACGGCAGGGAACATTGGCTCCGCCAAGCGCATGGATTACACCGTCATCGGCGACGCGGTCAACTTAGCCTCGCGGCTGTGCTCGAACGCAGCCCCGGAGCAGATCCTCGTTTCCGAATCTTCGTATTTGCAGTTGAACGGTGCAATACCGGCGCAACGACTGGAACCCATCCGCGTGAAAGGCAAGGAGACGCCCGTGGAACTCTATGAGGTCCCCTGGCGAGAACCCGCCTCCTAGGGAAGAAGAAACTGCTCGGTTTCCCAGGTAAGCCGCTCTTGCGCGGGATTGATCCGGGAGTCCACACACAATGTTCTTGTCCACATCCACTCTCTCACGGTTTGGGTTTCTTACATTCCTGGCTTGGATTCTTTGCACGCTTTCTGCCTCCCTCCTCGCCCAACAAACCGAACCCACGGCCCAGATGCCGGAGGCAATTCGCGGCGCCAAGATTTATCAACTTCCCACCAAAGGAGGCCAACCGGCGCCCAATCCTGCTGTTTACAAAAGTCTCTCCTTCCGGGATATTAACTTTGACCGCTTGCTGCTCGGTCTCTCCGTCACCATTCGGCCCGTTGATCGCGATGCCACTGTGGAGCACATGTACTTTCAAGATGTGGCGATAAATGGCATTCCGGTCCACATTGATACCTTTGATCAAGAGTTCAAGCTATCCAAGAAAGAATCCGTTGACCTTCCCACCCCCCTCCAATGCGCCATCATTTTTGCCGATCTCGACTCCATGCAGCCGGTCCGCGATATGGTGGACAAGGACACGATCCAAATCACCGGCCAGAGCTTCATTGAGGTCAAGCTGAATTCGCTGGAAAAGCTGGCGATGCACGCCAAACAGGTCGTGATCCCGGTGAACTTGAACGAACAAGTCCCGCTCAATTTTTTCCAGGGCAACCCCCTCCTCCACATGACCGCCGACACGATCCTGGCCACCCTTTCCAACCCCGCTTCCGCCGCGGCCATGGGCATGGCAAAGGAACATCTGGCGAAAGTGCACCTCGACGAGACCGTGGGAGGAAAGGCAAAATCCGCCCTCTACCTGGTGTACACGGAATACAAGATGGGCGATCCAAAGTCCAAAACGTCGGAGCAGTTTTCGCAATCCGGAACGGGCTTTCTGGTGAGTCCGGATGGAAAACTGCTGACCACCAAACGCGTGGTCGCGCCCTGGAAGTTCGACCCGCAAGTGGACTTCCTGATCGAACACCAACACCTGGAACTGGATAAGGACAGTGTGAAGACCTATGCCTGGCCCGCGGGCGCGCAAGTGATGGGGGCGGACGGTCAGCCTGATTTTCAATCTGCTCTCAGCACCGAAAAGCAATCTTTGAAGATCCTCCAGACGCCGCCCGATGAAATGGTCCAGCAAGATTACCAAGACCAGGACTCGGGGGAGAAGGCGACGTTGCACCTTCATGCCGAAGGCTCGTCCGACCTGGCCGTGTTGCAACTGCTGGGGACGGGATTTCAACCCCTGCTTTTTCCTGACCCGGCGGCCAGCCCTGCCGCTAATCCCCAGTTGGTCTTGTGCAGTTATCCCTTCGGCATAAGCCAGGCTCAAATCGCCCCGCGCCTTCTCAGCGTCTCGGTGACCCTTGATGGAAGCGCGCTGAAGATGGAACATCAGGCGGATCCTGGTGAATCCGGCGCACCTTTGCTCGATGCTGACGGGAAAGTTGTGGCGCTCGCGACCTCGGCGAACCAGTGCATCGCCGTGCAGGTCGCGCGAAAGCTAATCCCATGAGATCTACCCTCAGGCAATTTGGCTCTCTTCTCGGCTTCATGGTGGTGGCGGCGTGCTTTATGGCGGCCCCGCCCGCATTTTCCCAGCCCCAGGAAAGCTTGCTCGACCAATTGAAGGCGAAGCTTTCGAAGACGGGGATATTTTTCCGCGCTGACGCCCCCCGCTCGTTGCGAAATTCTGATGATGTCTATCTCCCCATCTTCGTGGAGATCATCAACGGCGTCGAGCAGGAAGCCCATACCACGGGCTCCGGCGTCTCCAACTATATTAAACGTGACCCGTTGAATCTCCAGGGTGTGGACGTTTTCGTGAAGCCCAGCGGCGGCCGGCACCAGTTCATCACCCAGCCCTTATTGCTGGGCACGAGCAAAGATTTCTCTTTTGACGCGCGGACAGACGGCCAGCCCCTGGCGATTCAGGACCGCTATAAGAAGAATCTCGAAGTTCCCCGCGAGGCGATTCAGTCTTTTCTCGCCAGCCACTTCTTGGGCGGTCCCTTCGCTTCCGCGGACTTCTGGGTTTCAATTCGAGTCGTGGATTGGCCGGACCAGGACTTTTACCTGCGCGTGAACCTGAACGCCCCTCCGCTTCCACAAATCCCCAACTGGTACCGGGGGGACATCCACTACCACTGCGGCTACACAGACAATCCCGCGGAACGCGGGTATCCGCTTGACGTTACCAAGCAAGCGGCAATTCAGGCGGGGTTGGATTGGCTGCTTTTAACCGACCACTCCACCGATCTTTCTCCCGACCGCTACAAACAGGAGTTGGACGACGTCGAGAAATTCCGCGACGGGAGGTTGATGCTGATTCGCGGTGAGGAGGTCACGGTCGCCAGTGGTCAGGACGCTGTCCTGACCACAGTCCACATGGTCGCGGCGCCGTCCCCCGATGATCCCGACAAAGGCTTCCCCGACCTCAAGAATGCCGAGGATACCGTAATCCTGACGGGTGACGGTTCCCCTTCCTCTGCGGCCATGCCCATCAAGGACGCACTGGCGCGTATTGCCGCAGCGGGAGGATTTGCCTATGCCGCCCATCCGTTTGATCCCATCAGTCCGGTCATGCGCGGAGGAAAATGGGACCTTAACGTGGATTTCCTGGCGCCGGACGGAAAACAACTCCAGGCCGGCTTGGTCGGTCTGGAACCGTGGAACCGCGCCTCGCTGTCCACCGCTGACGACATGCGCGATCCATTTTGCATCCGTCCCCACGAGGATGCAGGCGCCTGCTTCCAACCCGACCCCGGCGCTGACCAGTACGCGCGGCTCGAGCAAGGCATCAAGGAAGGATGGCAGCCGCTGCTCCAGCGGGGCCTCGGGCCGCGGAGTGATGGAACCGATTCCCCGCTCTTCAAGACCTTCCTCGGGGCAGGATCCGACGCCCATGGCGACCTGAATTTCGAAGCCAGCATGGACGTCACCGATTTTCTCGGCAAGCCTTCCCGCGGCATAAATGGATACGCCGAGGACAACGCGATGGGCCGGATTTTCACTGTGGCCTACGCGCCGGCCGGCATAGGGGCGCGGGGTGAGAACGTCCTGCGCGCGCTTCGCGAAGGCCGCACGGTCGAGAGCAATGGCCCGATACTGATTGCCGGTTTCGACCGGAACTCCAATGGCACGCTCGACGACCCCGAAGATATCGGTATCGGACAGGAGATTTCCTGCCCACTAAAGTTGCTGCCCCCCTTGCAACTCCGCTGGATGAGCAGCGAGGAATTTGGTCCCTTTCAATCCATTAAACTGATCGTTGGGACCAGTACCGGAGAGTTGCCGCCCGTGGAAGTGCCTGTGCCTTCCCCCAAGGGTCTCTCGAGCGACGGCCTCGTTCCCTTCGACCTTCACCCCATCCTGAAGGAAGAATCACAGAATTGGATATATATCCGATTGGTGGCCAGCACGCGAAACAGTGCCAATAATGAATTTCGCTGCTATACTAACCCCATTTGGATTAAAGCCACCGGCGAGTAAAGCCGACGAAGATCGAAATGAGCAAAAAATATGACCGCTGACGCAAATGAACAAGGAACCGTACGTTACATGCGCTGCGCATCCTGCGGAGCGATGAACCCGGCGACGGCGCCCACCTGCGCGCGCTGCGGAAAACCGCAACACGTGGCGGGGACGCCACCGGCGCCCGCGCCGCCGCCCGCGCCTGCCGCACGCGGCCCGGGCGCAGCGCCCGTCCCCCAGGTAATGTGCCCGAAGTGCCACAAGTCCTTTCCTCTCGGAAGCAAATTCTGTGGATACTGTGGCACCCCTCTACCGACAACTGCACCGCAGATGGCTCAGCCCCCCGCGCCGGGGCCTGCGGCGCCCCCAAGGCCCGTTGGGCCACCACCGCCGCCTCCGCCTCCGTCGGCGGCCCGGCCCGTGCCTCCCCCTCCACCGCGCCCAGGGGTTCCACCGCCACCTCCTCCGCCGCGCCCGGCGGTTCCTCCACCACCGTCGGCGGCCCGGCCCGTGCCTCCCCCTCCACCGCGCCCGGCGGCTCCACCACCACCTCCGCCGCGCCCGGCGGCTCCTCCGCCACCACCCGCGGCCCGGCCCGTGCCTCCCCCTCCACCGCGCCCCGTGGCTCCACCGCCGCCACCTCCCCCGGAGGCCAAGCCGGTTGTGCCCGCAGCGATGAACCTCCCGGAAGCGGCCATGGAGGGAACTGTAGTTTTTTCAGGCCTGCGCGCGGCCCCACGTATCGAAGCCAAGATTTCCGAAAAGAGACCCGATGGAACATTCGGCAAATCGCTGACCATCGTCAAGGAGACGCTCATCGGCCGTGAGAACTGCGACCTGAACTATCCCCAGGATATGTTACTTTCCCCTCGCCATGCTTCGGTTGCCGTGCACGAAGGGAATCTGGTGCTGAAGGACCTGGATAGCCAAAACGGCTCCTATATCCGCCAGAGACAGGATTCGGAACTCAGTCCCGGTGACGTTTTCCTGCTGGGGCGCGAACTCTTCCGCTTCGTCACCCAGAGCCTTGACGAATCGCTCAACAAAGAGTCCGCAGAGGGCACGGTGATGTGGAGCGTCCCCAAACTGCAAAAGGGACCTCTCACCGCCAAGCTAGAGCACATCAAGTTGAATGGTGAAGTTGTAGCAGAGTTCAAACTCGATAAGCCGGAAACCACCCTGGGCCGGACTACGGGCGACCTGGTCTTCAGGGATGACCCCTACATGTCCGGGACGCACGCACGCATTGTTGCTCAACCGGGGCGCTTCCTTCTCCAGGATCTGCGCAGCCGGAACGGTGTTTATCGCCGCGTGCGCGGGGAAATTATGCTCAATGACGGCGACGAATTCTTCATGGGAGAACAGCTCTTCCACGTGGAATTGAAGGATGCGGGATAAGCAGCGGTTTCCCGCTGCGGTAATTTTGGCTTTTCGAGAGGGGGGCAGAGCTGTTTTCTTCGAACTCGGTGTTTCTCCTTGCGGTAGAAACTCAGAATTTCAGGAGGAGGAAACTCTGCCAACTTTGCTTACAACCCTGTTATGGCCGCCGTTCTGCCCCCCCAGCGATCGTGCGGACCTTCTGTTAGCACCCTGCCAGCGCTAGTGCGGCACCTGCTGCATTACCTGCCGCTCAATCTGGGGCGCCCGCGTCTTGAAGTAGTTATCCATGGTGATGGGCAGTTCGCGATTCATCCGGGCCACAAAAGAGTCCTGGGCGTCTTGTAGCTTCTTGTCAATACCGGCCGCATCTTGATTGAGCTGATCCATCCTTTTCTGAAGTTGCTGCGACTGGTCCAGAGCGCTCCCCATCATTTCTTTCGCAAGGATTTGGCGCAACCCGTCTAACTCATCACTGTTCTTCGCCAGTTGAGTCCCGACGTAGAAATTCGCAAAGATCGACAACAACGTAAGCCCCAGAACAACATAGAGCAGGTTGCGAACTGTAGAAATACCGTCGTTCATGCTGACTCCTTTAAGGGCAGTGACCAGTGAAGAGTGATGAGTGGCGAGCAAGAATCCCGGACCTGCTTGCTCTTCACTCGTCACTCTTCAATCGTCACTGCCCTTGTCACTCGTCACTCCTACTTCACGTCTTTGCGCTTCATCACGATCAGGATGCCTACCAGCATCAGGAGCGCGTACCCCGTCATGATCGCCAGATATGGCCCCTTGTCCCGCCAGAAATGAGAGGGAAGTGGAAATCCCTCGGTCGTCGCGAAAGCCGCTGCCGGTTCCTCCAAGCCCTGCTCGAGATCCGTGACATCGTCCGGATGCAGAGAAATGGTGACGGTATTGACAATTTTGTAAGCGTAGTCCTGGGTGGAATGCGCGCCGTGCACACAGAGGTCGGACAGCGCCTCTAACCCCCAGCGGGAAATGGCCAGGGTTGAGAACCAGCGGATGGGCGTTGCCATGCCCGCGACCGGAGCGGGAGTATACTTGTGGAAGATGGCCATGGTTTGCGGCGAGGGTGCGATTGCGCCCACCACCAGATGCCCGAAGCGCCCCTGTTCGACTTTGGCCTTTGCAGCGTCCTCGGCGGCGGCGTCCTGCTCCATCCGCTGTACCTTGGCCTTCGCTTCCGGTTGCGCAAACATTTTCCCCTCGAGAAGCTGCTCCACCGTAATCGGGATGATGGTTTGAATGGGGCGAACCGGCAGGAAGAGTCCGCAAAGCAGGAGCTCCGGAATCAGGATCAAGGGAAATATCGTCAAGGCTTTTTCCGGCGTGGCGACCAGGCTGGAGATCATCAATCCGATCAGCGAGCCGTTTACCGCCACCAGGAACATGATCAGGATGGCCGCGCCCGCTTCCGGCAGAGTCAGAGACAAAGCGTGATTCACGAACAAACAGATGAGCACTACGGAAAAACATTGCACCAAGGCCACGAAGGACAAAACCGCGAGTTTCGATAGAATGTACGAGGGAATCTTCAGACCGGTCTGCCGTTCCCGCCGGTAAATGGTTTGCTCATCCACAATCTCCCGAACGGAATTCGAGCACCCGAACCAGAGCGACGAAAACATGGCCATAAAGATGGTTTGCACCTGGTTGGGTCCGCTCGCCATCAGGGCCACGAGCAAAGCCACCAGGGGGGCCTGCCCGAAGAGCAAAAGGGTTTGCGCCCGGTCGCTGAATTTCAATTCCCAAGTGCGTTGCAGCAGGGTGGTAAACTGGCGCAGGCTGAATCTTTTTTCCTGAGGCTGCGTCTGATCCGGCGCGCCGCTCGCCATGGTCTGCTCGGCCGGAATGCTTCGCTGCGGCTCCACTACCAGGTTTTGGTACATGGGGGAGCTCTGAAATCGCTTTTTCAAGTCCAGCGCATAAGGAATGGTGTTGTTATCGGTCAGGTCGTCATAAACGTCGGGAGGAGTTTCCGCCTTGAAATACTCCAGGAATTTTGTTCCCGGACCGTAGTAGGCCAGCCGCCCCTGCACAAGGACGACAACTTTATCGAGCACGCCAAACGACCCGAGCAAGTGCGTAGTGATGATGATCGTCGAGCCCTGGTTGGCGAGCTGCCGGAAAAGCATCATCATCAGCGTCTCCGTCCGGGGGTCCAGACCGGCCGTGGGCTCATCCAGAAAGAGCACTCCGGGCTTGGGGAGAAGCTCGATTCCCAAACTAACGCGCTTTCGCTGGCCGCCGCTCAGCGTGGCCACCGGGTTGTCCCAGCGCTGCTGGTCGAGTTTCAAAGTTTCCAGCATTTCTTCCACGCGGCGGTTGATCTCATCGTCTGAAATATCATCGGACAAGCGCAGTTTCGCCGCGTAGTAGAGACAGCGGCGCACCGACAATTGCCGGTGCATGATGTCTTCCTGCGGGACAAACCCAATCGTGGACTTCATCGCATCCAGGTTCTGATACAAATCCGCGCCGTTGTAGAGCACCTTCCCGGAGGTGGGTTTGACAAACCCGTTCAACGCGTTCATCAAGGTGGTTTTCCCCGCGCCGCTCGGCCCCAGCAGGCCGATCAGTTCTTTCGGCTTGACCACCAGCGAGAGATCATCCAACAGCAGTTTGGGCTGGCCCGTCGTCCGATCCGTCACCTGGAAATTCAGATGCACGGAATCCAGCCGCACCACCCGGCGGTCAGGAGCGTGCGTAAGGGCTCCGCCATGAAAATGGAGTTCCGAGGGACCAATGACGACTCGATCCAGTTCCTGGAGTTCGTGGCGTTTCACCCGGATGCCGTTCACAAAGGTCCCGTTGACCGAGCCCAAATCCACAATCAGGCTCTTGCCGTTTTGTTTGATAATTTCCGCGTGTCTTTTCGAAACAACGGGATGGGCAATCACCACATCGCAACTGGGGTCGCGCCCGATGACCAAATGGTCTCGGGTCAGGTCAATGTTCTCCATCTTAAGCTCTGGCTCCAGGCCGGAGCGGAAGATCAGAGATTTGCCGCTATAGCGGCCGAAAGTAATGTAATCACCGTCGTGCAGTTCGGCAGATTTGATGCGAATCCCGTTGACGAAAGTACCATTGGCGGATTTGTCGGTCAGTTCGACTCGGCCTTCTTTGAGCGAAAACTCCGCATGCACTGCGGACACGGAGGCGTGTTCCATCACCATCTTGCACCGCGAGGAATCGCGGCCGACCACCAAGCCCTCGTCCGGTATGTCCTCGCTTTTCACCGCGAACTTGTCAACGATCAGCTCAACGTGGGGGCGGGCCATGATATCCGTGAGCTTGATGGCCACGGTGCCGCCCCCAGCGCGATCCGCCTGCTGCGCAGCGGCAATGTCCGCCTGGCTGATGAGGGAGGTGTGGATATGGCCATCCTCCGTTTGGCTGCCCGCCTTGCGCGGCGCCGCCGCGACCGGCGCTTGGACGAACAATTCCACACGGAACTTATGCTTGCCGCCCGGACCGAAGGAGACCTCATCGTTGGGCTTTAGAACTGCTTCCTGGACCCGCGCTTGGTTAACAAACGAGCCGTTGGCGGAATCACGGTCGCGAAGCACGGCCTGACCGGCTTCGTTCAAGCCCACCCAGGCGTGCTGGCGGGAGATTTGGTCATCCGCAAGGACGATTTGGCATTTGGTCTGATCGCGGCCCACGATGAGACCCTTCGAGGTAATATGAAATGTGCGGCCGGAAAGGAGTCCCGAGGTGGCGACCAAGCGGAGAGCGGATGGACCGGCGGGACTGGGGGGAGAAGTGGCAACCCCAGCCGCGGCGACGGGTTCCTCACTGCGCTTCGGCCCCGCGGGCGTGGCCACCACCGTGGCGCCAGCCGCCGGCTCCGCGCTCATAGAGCGGCCGCAAACCCTGCAAAATGCATACCCTTCCTCATTGACTTCGCCGCAGGTTGGGCATTTCATAGTCCAGTCCTCAGCTTTCAGTACTCAGTTCTCAGTAGCCCGCCTCCGGACCGGCTAGTCAGGAAGGTCAACCGAAAACTGACGACTGACGACTGACGACCTCCTATTTCTGCGCTTTAAAATCTTCTTCGTTGAATTCCTTGCACTCGACGGGTACTCCGGAGTCCAAGGGAGGAAGTCCTGGCCCCGAAAAGTCCGCAAGGATCACGGTGATATTGTCCGTCCCTCCGTTGGCGTTGGCCTTCTCAATGAGGGCTTTACAGTTGTTGGCCAGCCCCTCCCCTCGGCCGCCGAGCTCCAGCAAATCAGCCTCGGGGACCATGTTGTACAAACCGTCACTACAGATCAGGATTCGGTCTCCCTGATACACCCGGACATAGGTGACTTTTACGTCCAACGTCTCACTGCTTCCGACGGCCTGAGTCAGAATGCTTTTTCGGCTGTCCTTTTCCGGATCGGCCGGGAGCTCGGCGCCAATGTCCTTCAGGTAGTTCAGGAACGTCTGGTCGCGAGTCAACCGGGTAAGCTGTTTATTTCGGATTAAGTAGCAGCGTGAATCTCCCACCTGTCCAATGAAGAGGTGCTGGCCGAACAGGGCTGCTGCGGTGGTGGTGGTTCCCATACCGCGGTAGGCAGGATTGGCCAAAGCCTTCTGAAAAATGATCTGATTGGCGTACTCGATGGCCTCCCGCAAGAGGATTACGAAGTTGGCCTCGCTGGCCGTCCCCAGCAACTTCAAGTTGTCATACAAGCGCTTGGGAACAGTGACGGCAGCAAGCTGGCTGGCCACCTCGCCGCTTGCTTCGCCGCCCATCCCATCCGCCACCATGAACAATGAGCCCAGCGGACCTATATCGTGCTCGCGCAGCGCCGCTGACACCCCAACTTCTCCCGTCGTAAGATTGCAAACTACGAAGTTATCTTCGTTGTTTTTGCGGACGCGACCCATATCGGACATCCCGAACAAGGTCACATGAATGGCCTTCGCATCAACACTCTTTGTCTCGGCCACGGCCCTCACCTTCCCCCGGTTGCAGTCACGCTCAACCGTAACCTCGGTGAAACATCTCTTTGCAGGAATGCTTACAATCAGTCCGAACTCAACTCCCCAGGGGCTTCACTCTTGCCCCGGTACCTTTCCCCGCTTAGGCAGCCACAAACGGCCTTTTTCGCCAGGAGGCTGGCTCTGGTGGAATGAAATGACTCTTCCTTCTTACCACACCCGCCGCTTGGTATCAAGGGAATCGGGATGAGGGGTTAGGGATCGGGGGTTAGGGGCGAGGAGTCGCTTACCCCTAGCCCCGAATCCCTAACCCCTCATCCCGTGCCCCTAACCGTGGCCCGTGCGAAGTTCATGAACGATCTGCGCGGCCACGCGGCGCGCCCCCTCCAGATCCTGCGGCGGCAGCGAAATCGCCGCCACTTTGGGATGACCCCCGCCCCCATAATGCTCGCAGATGCTCGCCAGGTTGGCAGCCTTGGGGGCGCTGTTCCACGGGTTGCTGCCGACGGCGATCTTGATTCGCTCCTTCGACGTGCTTACCCCCACGCTATAGACTGCGGTGGGAAAAAGATAGTAGGGAATGAATTTGTTGAAACCCTCCACATGCTGGTCCGCCAGGTCGAAGAAAACCACCCCATCCTGGAGTTCGGCGCGCCCCCGAATCAGTTCGATGGATTTCAAATGTTGGGCGTAAAGGCCTTCGAAGGCTTTTTGGATATGGGGCAAGGCGACAATTTCCTTCAGTGGCCGGGAGAGAAGCTCCGGAATCAGGCGCACGCAGAAGTCCGGCTCGCTGGTCCCTTCGATGACCAAAGTCAATTGGGTGGCGGGCTCACGCATTTCCACCGCCGTGCGGATGTCGGGATACTGAGCCCCGTCAATCAAGTCCGCCCAGTGGACCAAATCCTTCAGGTCGGGAGCCTGGAAACCAAAGCGTATCCTGGCGATTTCGGCAATGAATTTGGTGCAGGAGCGGAAGTCCGGCCCGTAGAACTTCTTGCCGCTATGGTCGTTCCGGAAATGCTCGGCATCGGCTTCCGTAAGAAAGGCGCTCTGGTGATGATCAAACCACCACGTCAGGCGATCGGAGCTGGAATACTTGAAATCGACGATCACATTCTCTTCCGCGTCGAACAATCCCGCATCAAACAACTGTCCCGCGCGGTGCATCATGCCGCGATAGCGAAACTCCGCCTTGGCGTCGATGCACTGCCGGTAGAAGCGCGTGAACACGGCCGCCGAGCATGCCCCGTCGAAACACCGATCATGAAAACAAACCAGAACCGCCATAGCTGTTGAGGGTGAGGTGACCCTGTCCCAACGCCCGGCCTCACCAAAGCGAGGGAAACCACCTAAATTGCGCCCCCTGCCTGAAATTGTCAAGAGGAAATGCGGAGGAGAGGTTGGGGGAGCCTCTGCCGAAAGCCAGGGGCGGCCCAACGCGCCGCCCCCTCGATTTCGAAAGGCGTTGCTGAGTTGGCAGGGGCTTATATGCCCGCTTGCTTTGCCGCCAAGTCGCCGATGATGGGAGCTCGGTAATACTCGTTCTGATACGCCTTGTACATCAAGAAGATCCAAAAACACAGGAACACCAGGTGGATGAGCAGGCTGATCAAAAACATGATCCCCGCCAGGAAACCCATCGACACGAGCCCCAGAATGATAGAGAGGATCGCCCACACGATGCTAAAACCGATTATCACCACGCTGAAGAAAATCGACTGGAAGGAGTGGAACCTAACGAACTTGTCGTTCTTGTAAGGGTCCAGTACCATGAAAATGATCCCCGTGATGAACCCCAGAACGTATGCCAGACACCCGGCTACATTCGAGGTCAATCCGGTACTCGCTGCTGAGGGCGCCGCCGGTGCAGCGCCACCCACCGGCGCGCCGCACGATCCGCAGAAGGTTGTTCCCTCGGCCATTTGCGCACCACACTTTGCACAGAATGCCATGCCCTTTTCTCCTTTCGCGGAATTCCTGAGCTCTGAGCGCCGGCCCCCGCCCACCGATCAGGTACGCATGCTTCGAACCCGGTCTCCGCTTGCTGTGAGGAATCTATTGACTATCGACAGGACGAGCTATTCGTACCATAAAGCCTCTCGCGAAACAAGAAAGAAATGTGCCCCGTCACCTTGGTGGTGATTTCTATCGCCCCTAGCGAGCAACGCAGACCCCAAGATAGGAGTCTGCGCCATCTGCGGAGGTCGGAACGGTCGGCAATTGCGCAGGGCGGCGGAGCCGCAACCCAACGTGCTTTGTAGGGGCTGGGCTTGCCCTGCCCGAGGACACCCCAAGGGTGCCCCTACAAATGGCGCAAATGTTTGCCAAGAAAAACAAGAATTCACGAACTTGCAATGCAGAGAGTTGCCTGTAGCCGGGTGTCAGATGGCTTCAGCCGTTGTACTGACTCCTGGCTCCTGACTTCTTCCCCTACTTCTTTCCATACATCGGGCCGTAATTCGCACAGGCACGGTAATCGGCGCCTTCCGGATCGTGGGTCCCAAAGTGGGTCCAGACACTGGGGCGGAAGATCCTTTCTTCGCCCACGTTATGCATGCACACGGGAATGCGCAGCATGGACGCAAGGCTAATCAGCTTATCGCCGACGTGCCCGTAGCAGATCGCCCCGTGGTTGGCGCCCCAGTTGTTCATGACGGAATAAACATCGCGGAAGGGTCCCCGGCCGGTGAGCATCGGCGCGAACCACGTGGTGGGCCAAGTGGGATTGGTCCGCTCATCCAGGACTTTGTTCACTTCCGGCGGCAGAGCCACGGTGTAACCTTCGACGAGTTGCAGCACCGGACCCTGGCCCGCGATCCAATTGATGCGCGCCATGGTGGCCGGCATTTCACAGCAGGTGAGGAACTGTGAGGAATAGCCGCCACCGCGAAAGTATTCCCGCATCGCCGGCTCCCACTGCGTGGCTTCCAGGCAGGCCGCCACTTCCTTCGCGGTAATTTCCCAGAAGGGCTTCATGACGGATTTCCCGTCACGCATCTGGCGCCCGGTGGCATCCAGGGTAGCCGCCCCCGAGTTGATCAAATGCAGGATGCCCCCGCTCGCCTTTCCCAAGAGCTTGTGGCCGGTCACGCGCTTCACTGCCGCCGGGCTCCAGTAGGTGCGCACGTCGGCGAAAATCTGCGCGGTGTCGGTGAGCAGGTGGCCAAAGAGCATGGTGGCGCCGTTGAGGGAATCATTCTCCGTGGCGAAAACAAAAGCCTCGCGGATGCCGTTCCAGTCAAAAGATGAGTTCAGGATGGCTTCCATGAAGTCCCCATTGGGGAAATGATCGGTCCACTGGCGCTGTCCCTGAAAGCCCGCCACGATGGCGTTGCGGCCCATGGCCTCTTCCCCATAACCCAGTTCCGCCAGGCGCGGATTGCCCACCATCAGGTCGCGCGCGATGAGGGCCATCTTCACCGAGGTCACCCAGTCGGCGTCCTTCGCCTCGCGAGACTTTTGTAAGGCAGGAGGATTCCAGTCCTTCCCCTCGGGACAGTGGGTCTTCACCCAGGCCATGGCGCGATCAAATTCTTCCGGGTCGTAAATCTTCTCGTCGATGCGCCGGACGAACTCTGACATGTCCACGTATTCGTTGCGCATGCCCAGGTAGTTTTGGAAGAAATCCGCATTGACCATGGAACCGGCAATGCCCATGGAGACGGAGCCCAAAGACAGGTAGGATTTGCCCCGCATCTCCGCCACCGCCAGGCCCGCTTTGGCAAATTGCAGCAACTTTTCCTGCACGTCGTCAGGAATCGTAGTGTCGGTGGAATCCTGAACGTCCTGCCCATAAATGCCGAAGGCTGGCAACCCCTTCTGGTTGTGCCCGGCCAGCACCGCGGCCAGATAGACCGCGCCCGGCCGCTCGGTGCCGTTAAAGCCCCACACCGACTTGGGAATCAGCGGGTCCATGTCCATGGTTTCTGACCCATAACACCAACAAGGCGATACCGTCAGCGACACTCCCACACCCTCACGCGCAAACTTTTCGGCGCAATCGGCCGCCTCCGCCACACCCCCAATACACGTGTCCGCTACGACGCATTCCAGCGGCAGGCCATTGGGATGGCGCAGGTTTTTGCTCAAGAAATCTGCGGCGGCTTTCGCCATGCCCATCACTTGCCCCTCCAGCGATTCGCGCACTCCCTTGCGGCGTCCGTCAATCGCCGGACGAATCCCGATCTTCGGCAATGCCCCCCGTAAGCGCTTCTGCGGCCCGATCAACTTCAGGTCTTTAATCTTAGCCATGGTGATTTGCCCCCTCCTTGGGGAGCACAATTGTAACGCAAAGAGGGGCAATTGCATCCGAAGTCATCGTTCTATTTTGGGGGCGCCGACAGAGAAAGGACGTAATGACCGAATTCGTATCCCTGGCTCGGAAGTTGAGCTCTGGTCTAGCCGAACATTCAACAGTCGCCTCTGCGTGCGAGGAAAAGTGGAAATTTCCTTTTATCTCACCAGAGCAGCTTCATTCCAAATTGCACCTGCCGGGACATCGTCGATGTACTGGTAATAGCTCCTGCGATGCCGGAAAGCCCCGAAGGATTCGCCGTGCTGGGCGGGGTAAAGACGATGAGATTTGGAGTATTGAAGTTGGCGCGATCCAGCAGGTTGAAGATTTCCGCTCGAAACTGAAGGTGCAGCCCTTCGCGAAGGGAGGTGTCTTTCAGCACGGAGAAGTCCCATGTCGCCAGCCCTGGGCCGGTAAAGGTGTCTCTGCCGAGATTGCCGTAAAATCCGCCGGTCGACGGCGGCGCAATAAACGCGTTCGGATTGAACCACTGCGCCGGGTTGCCGAGAATCACGGGGCCAGTGAAATCAGGATTGAGAAACGGGCGCACGGGATTCTTCGTATCTCCGTTGTTCGACGGGTTATAACTGAGTTGCGGGGTAAACGGAAATCCCTCTTGCAGTGTCACGATGCTGTTCACCGACCAGCCGCTCGCCATGCGGTCGGCAGCGCCCGCGAGGCCGGAACCGAAGCGTTCGCCTTTCCCAAAGGGCAATGCGTAAAGCGCGCTGATCACGCCGATATTCCGCACGTCATAGGTAGCCGGCCCCCAATCCGCACCGAGATCGAACGGATTCGAAACCAATCCCGGGGCGTTCCCAGCAGTTGTCGCATTTAAAGAATCCCCATCGTCGAGCGATTTCGACCAGGTATAGACGCCGCGGATTGAAAGGCCATGACTAAAACGATGGTTCACATCCACTTGCAGAGCGTTATAGGAGCTGTCCCCAAGGGAGAACCAGGTCCACGTGGGGGCGAGCGTGGGATTGGGTTTGGTCGCTGAGGCAGGAATGTAGTAGCTCCCGGGGGGCACAGGTGCTCCAGCCAAGGGCGAGCCCGCGGGGAATCCCGTGGCAATGGTCACCGGAGGATTGGAGGTTGAGTTCACGGTTGGATAGGTGGCCGGGCACGGCGACGCCGGACAGATAGTGGGTGTCGACTCGTTGGCGTCGATACCGATGATCTCGTGATAGCCGTGCGAGCCCACATAGCCGATCGTCAACGCCGTATTGGACGTAAGCTCCTGCTCAACTCGGAAGGACCACGATATCAACGTGGGCGTATTCATGTTGGGCTGAACGCCGGCAGGCAGCGGCTTCGCTGTGGCGGGAACGGCGGCGGAGGGGTTAATGGGCAGGTTCGCGACCGGTAATGAAGCAATGCTGTAGGTGGGGTTGAAGGGCCCGTTCTGGTCCATACGGTAACCCAGCGCGTCCTGCAAATCGTTGTACATCCCGAAGCCGGCGCGAATCACCGTCTTGCTGCGGAAAGGACTCCAAGCCAACCCGATTCGAGGCTGCGGCAGAAATGTGGCGTTGTTGACCGTGAAGACCGACTTGCCTACCTGCGGGGTCGACGAAATAATCCCATTCGGGTAAGTGTAGTTTGCCGCGCGGCCATAGGCTTCGTTCCAACCTGTGGTGAACTCATCACGGAAGCCCAAAGACAGGGTGAACTTGGGCGTCAAGCGAATGACGTCTTCGGCGTACCAAGCTCCGAACAGCGATCGCCACGCCATTTCAGTGGGCGCGGGATCAAAAACGAACGTCGCGACGGTTCCCGACAAAAAGGTCGCAAGGCTGGTGAACGTCGCCTGCCCGAACTGGCTCAGAGCGAGAGTTTCGTTCGATTGGAAGGGCTGAAACCAAACGCCAAGATTGAATTGATGGCGTCCTCGCGTCAGCGTTACGCGATCCTCAAGGGTGATGAGGTTTCGAGCGACCGTGAGATCGCTTCCGTTGTTACTGCCGGCCAAGCCGACCTGGGCCTGGGGGTTGGATGCCGCGCTTCCGCCCACAACCACAGCCCCTACGGGCTTCCCCACCAGAAACCCTGGGACCGTCGTGGCGGGAGTGTTGGGCGTGGGCTCGCCGGTGAAGAAGTATCCCGCGCGCGAGTAGCCGATGCGGGCCGTGTTGAGTAACGTCGGCGAGAAGATGTGGGTTTCCTCCACGCTTAAAACCTGCTCGCGCAAGTTCAGGATGTCCGCGCTGTAGGGATCGGCAGGCGTCGCCGTCACGTCACCACCATCATCGATGGTGTAGACTCCCGAAAGTGAATCCCGCGGGGAAAAAGTGTGGTCGACTCGCGCCGATCCAAAATCCTCGCGAATGGTTTGCAGCGGGCTGCTGAAAACCTCCGCAATGCCATTGAAGTCGGGGGCGCTGGACGGCGCCGTGGGCCAGAGGTTGAGCAGCGGTTGGACGCCGGCCACGGCGGCGGCGCGCGAGGTTGCGTCGGGGACAAAGGCCGCGGAGGTTTGGTTCAGGTTTTCGCGAAAGCCTTCGTAGTTGGCGAATACAAAGGTCGTGTCTTTCTCGATCGGCCCTCCCACCGAGCCGCCGAACTGGTTGCGCCGGAAGGGTGGGACGGTGCCCTGAGCGAAGTAGTTGGGAGCATCGAGATCGTTGTTGCGGAGGAATTCATAGAGGGAGCCATGCACCTGGTTGCTGCCCGATTGGGTCACGATGATCACCTGGCCGCCGGGGTGTTCGCCGTATTCAGCGCCGTAGGAGTCGCGTAGGACGTTGAATTCCCGCACCGCATCGACGCCCAGCAACTGCTGGCTCGGGCCACCCGGCTGCATGTTGTTCTCCGCGGCGCCCGTGTATTCGACCCCGTTGAGCAAAAAAAGATTCTGCTGCGGCCGATTGCCCGAGACGGAGAAGTCGTTGCCGGTTGTCGAGTTCGAGATCCCGATTCCTCCGGTCTTCTCCGAGGTGAAATTGACGATGCCGGGATTCAGAGTCAGGAGCAAATCGTAGCTCCGGCCATTCAGGGGAAGATCCTTCACCTGCTTTTCCCCGACCAAGCCCGGAACGTCCTCGGTGGTCGCACTCACCAGCGGCGTGTCGGCGTTCACCTTAATCTGCTGGCTGATCGGTCCCACATGCAGAGTCACATCCACGGTGGCATCTTGCCCGACGACCAAACGGATGCCGGTCCGAATCTGTTCGGCAAACCCCTGCTTACTTACGAGAACCTCATACGCCCCGATCGGAAGCGAAAAAACCTGGTAGAGGCCGGCCTCGCCGGTAGTGGTGGTCCGGATTGCGCCGGTTTCCACATCCTTGACCGTAACCGCAGCACCGGAAACGGAAGCGCCAGACTGATCGGTAACCGTTCCCGAAAGACTTCCCGTGACCTGGGCGGACAATGTGGGGACGAACAGCAGACAGAGAAATATGGCTCGCACGATCCGGGCGGAAAACTTGCGCGCGTCAATAAGACGCATCGGTTGAGCCTCCGTCGCACTTGGCGAGATGGGAAATGTGACTAACTCAAGACACATCGTGAACTCTCCCTTAGCGGGAAGCGGCAAGACCTGGAGCATTTTCCTGGTGGCGTCAATCCTGCCCAACCCACTCCCCTTGCGCCGCGGCCCCGTTGGGTGGAATCCCACGCCTGCGGTGCTTGCTCGCGCATAAATGAAATAATACGGCCCTGCCTCATTAATCTAAGCGATTTAATTCGATATGTCTATACGTCTGCCTACGAATTTTCGATGGCTTGGTGCGGATTTCCTATCACGGATTTAGAGGGGGAGGAGTGAAGAGCATTGGGCAGAATGCGGGATGCGTCCGAAAGTCCGTCAGCTCATTCGGATCCCGCTCCGATGATCATGACCTCGGTCGCCTTGATCAGAGCCGCCGCGGCTTGCCCTTTCTTCAGGCCAAGGTCGCGGCACGCGTCGCTCGTAATAATCGCCGTGACGGTCTGACCGCCGATATCCAGCGCGACTTTGGCCAGCAATCCGACGATTTCAACCTTCGTGACGTGCCCGATTAGCTGGTTCCGGCCGCTGATATAATGTTCCAATCCCCTCGGCAATTTGAAGGCGGGCGAGGGCTTTTTCTTCGTACGCTTGCCGGACTCTCCGAAGAAGGCGAGCCGATCGATTTCGGAGCGGGGAATGCGGTGGTGTCCGCCGGCGGTCCGGACGGATTTTATCTTGCGATGATAAATCCACTGCTTGATTGTCGGATAGCTCACCCCCAACTCGCGGGCGGCATCGTGCAATTTGAGCAGGTCCACATCTCACCCCGGCAATTCAATGCGATTTAACCTATGTTCCTATTATGAAATTTCGCCCTGCACGGCGGGAACGTTGTCCAGGACGACGGTCGGAGGAGAGCCTTTGCGTAGCACGTCCTTAGCGTCGAGGACCTCGATGCCCACCTGCGCGAAACCCTGCGATTGGAGGAACCGCACCAGTTCGCCCGCCGTCACCTGGGGCATGCGGCTCATTCGGGAACCGCTACGGTCAATTCCTCAACGTGCACCAGCCGGTCATCCTGCGGGACAAGCTGGGCATGGGCCAGCATCGACGTGAGATGCTGCTCGATGGCCTGACGGATGTTGCGCTTGGCCTCTTCGATGGTTTTGCCGTTGCTGAAGCAGACGGGAACGTTGGGTGTATAGGCGAAGTACCCTTCGTCTTCCGCTTCTTTCTCAATAACAATCTGAAACGAGTAGAACTTCATCGCTGTCACCTTCGGCCGCTTTGCCCATTCCCAGAGTCATAGCCGCTGATTCGGGAGCTGCCACCGGCGATTATACCAGAGGCGTTGATAAAGCCTATGTGCGGACGCAAGATGGCGTTAATCCGGTTTGACCAGAGGTGCCGCCCGGGGAGCCTGGTCCCTCTCCCTTCCGCATTCGAAGGCGGGGGCGAGCCCGGAGGGTCTCGCTCGTCACTCGCCCCGCCGCGGCGGGTCACTCGTCCCTGTCCTTCCGTTGTCTTGCTCGTCACTCGCCACTTGTCACTCGTCACTGTTCTTGCTGGATGGTGCTTTTCGCGGTCAAAAAGGGGGCGACCCGCCGACCCGCGAATCAGGCCGGCGCTCGTCGGCCATCTCAGCGATACTTGCGGGTTTGGAGCAGCGCATTGACCTCATCGTGATTCCCCAGGAAACAAACGAACAAGTCCGATGGCCGGTCCTGAAAGATAAAGCTCAGCGAGACATTGCCGCGACACTCAAAAATCTTGTCGCCCAATTTGCGAATCCCCAGGCCACTATGCACGTGGGGGCGGCCAAAGGTTTCCGGCAACTCGCACAGCGCTAACAGGCACTCAGCTCTTTCGTTCTTCGGCAGACTCTGTAAGCGTCGTAGCACCGCAGGGTCAATTGACAGAAGCTTACTCAAGCAGGTTCCTCAGTTGCTCGGTAGTGACCGTCACCAATTTCCCTGACCGCTTGAGGCGCCGATAGCGTTTTTCGGTGGCCTCCGCAAACGCCGCGATCTGCTCGGGCGTCGCCCCGTATTCGCGCTGCGCGTAATCGGTGGATTCCACCTCCACCCTGCGCAGAGCAATGATTTCGGCCCCACGGATAATCCCGATGTCCTGCCCGCGGGCGGCAGCGTCCAGCCAGCGGCCCAGATTCTTTTTCGCCTCCGTAATGGTGAGAGTCTTCATAAAGTCTTTATACAGTCTCTAAAGAGCTTTGTCAATTCACCCTGCCCTTGCATGCGCCCGAATGCCGACCGCATTATTTGCCGGTGGGCGCAAACAACCTGTCGAGCAGTGCCGTTCCGAGTTCCTCGGGCGGAGTGAAGGCTCCCGAGCCCACATAGGCATAGAGGCTCCGCAGGAACTGCTTCGCTGCCGGTTGGTTGTCCGCCAGGCGCGGAAGGTCCATCGAGCACACCAGCAGGGTTCCTCCCCCTACTCGGGCCTCAAATAAATTTCCCAGCTTGTCATTACGTGCAAAATTGTCAATAACTTCAACGATAGGCCGAAACGTGGCGGGGGCGTCATTCAGGATGATGGTGCGCGAATTCTGCAACAGCTCGTACCATTGCCAGTTGCTATAGAACTCCGTGGGGAACCGCGCCAACGCGGGATGCTTGGGATCACACAAGATCCCCATGGTCTTTGGCTCCCGTTTAGGGAACCAGATGGGACTCCAAAAAACCGGCAGAAAACTGCCGCGCATTGATTGCGAGGGGTTCACGGCCTGGGGAAAGAGTATTACTTTCTTTCCGCTCGCCAGCGCCGCCTTGGTGGCCTCGTCCCAATTTCTGGAAATCACCACATCGGGAGGGATCGAGAGCTCGGGAGTCGCGGGATAAACCCAGATATCCCATTGGTTAGTGAAGGGGGTTCCCTTGAGTGAAACCGTCACGGTCAGTTTCGCGGGGGCGGGGGCTTTTGCCAGGGAGGCACTGATAGCGCCCAGGGCCGACAGCTTTCCCGTAGGTATTCGGCGGGCCACCCACAAGCCGGAAGCAACCTCCTGGCCACTTCCGTCGCGGATCGCCCATGCCGGTTGCGCGTTGGCGAGGTCCGCGGGACCAAAGTGCGTGATCTCAGCTTCCCCCGTGAAAGTTCCATTGGTGGTGAAAGTGCGTTTCGTCATGCGCAATAGCGGCACCGTCGCACCGCAGTATCGACGGTGCTCTTCCGGCGCCACGAAACCCTTCGAGTCCCAAAACGGATCGAGCGGCCCGATGAGCGCCGTCCCTTGGCCAGGGTAGTCGTGCAAGTCGAGCAGGGAAAATCCCGCGTGGTCCGGCGTGCGCAGCAGGATCTCAATTTCCTCCTTGTAGAGAAGTACGGCATGGAGGCCGGTGGCCTGGACAAAACGGGGCGCCAGGTCCAGCAGGTGCTTCTCCGCCAAATCGTCGCGGACCAAGTCAAAGTTCTTCGCCGCGAGAACGCCAGTGTATTTCTTCGCCTCATCAAGGTTGGGGTAAAACGTCCATTGGCCGATCTCGTGGCCAATGAGGGGTCGGTCCTCCTTGCCATACGCTTGACGAAAATCCGTTTCCGTGCCCGGACCCTGCACGCCACGCGGCTGGGCCCGCTCAGTGAACTGCCGGTTGGCGGTGATTTGCGCACTCGACGCGGAGGAGTAAAGCCGCCGCGGGTCCTCTTTGATCAGCATATCGACCCAATGTGAGAGCACGGCATCAGCGCCGCCATATTCATTGCCCAGCGTCATCAAACAAAAGGAGGGATGATTTCCGTACGTCCGAATCATGCGCAACAATTCCTGTTCCACAAACGCATCCCGGCGTTGATCCACGCCGGCGGGAATATTTGCCTGCGGGCCTTCGGCTTGAATCATCACACCCTCGATGTCAGCGGCAGCAAAGGCGGCATCCGGGGGGCACCAGGAGTGAAAGCGGATGAAATTAAGGCCGTAGGATTTAATGATGCGATAGATGCGCTGCCAGGACGGTACGTCGGTCGGGGGATAGCCGGTCAGAGGGAAAATCGCGCATTCCAGTGTTCCCCGCAAAAACACTGGCCGGTCATTCATGGTGAATTGTGTGCCGCGCGCGGCGATCTTGCGCATTCCGAAGGTGACCGTCTGCTGGTCAGCGAACCTCTGGCGTCCCCACTCTGCCGGCGTCACTTCAGTAGACATTCGGTTTGCCGGCTTCGCCGTCATTGACACCGTCAGTTTGTAGAGCGCTGGGGAGAACTCATCCCAAAGGCGTGGGTTCTTTCCCATGGGCAGTTCTACGATGATGACGGTTTGAGCGCCATCGGCCGTAAAACCCACCGTGCGGGCTGGAACCTTTGCGGCGTCCGCGGGGCCAGTGGCTAAGATGGTGAGCTTGCCCTTGGCCGGCTCGCCCAAATCATTGGCGATGACGATTCTAACTTTTGCCAATTTGCGGTCGACGTCGGGATACACCTCAACATCCGCAATTGAGAAAGGGTCCTTCGCGCGCAGCTCCAGTTTGCCGATCAGCCCATTCCAGTTCGTCTGGGTCCCTGAATAGTTGATGGAGACGAAACGGCCAAGATCAATCTTGCGGGTGTTATCCACGCAGATTGTCAGCCGGTGCTTGCCCGGCGCCAGGCCTCTCCCCAGGTCGTAGACGTGCGGGGCGATCAGGCTGTCTTGTGTGCCCATCGGCTTGTCATCCACCCAGACCGTCGTGTCCCAGTGCGTCCGCTCGAGGAAGAGTGAAACCTGTTTGCCCTCCCACGCCGTGGGGATCTCGATATCTCGCTGGTACCAAGCCGGCCCCTCGTAAAGGTAAAGCCGATAAAGACCATCCAGGGTCGGCTTGTTCGGGTTGGGCGTGCCCAATTTCGCTTCGTCGGTCGAGCCCGGCAGGGATATTTGCTCTGATAATTCCCGATGATAATATTGCTTCTCAACACCCTCTTTGTTCGGATCGAGAGCGAACCGCCAGTGACCTGCGAGCGATATGGGGTCGGTCCAGGCAGGGCCGCTCTGGGCAAAAGCCACGCCCGTCATCGCCCAGATTGCTAAACAGGTCCGGAAAATCGCACCAAAGTTTCGCATTCCATTCCTCCATCTTCACCGGAATTCGCTTTTTGGCGGTCCGACGTTTAAGAGTATATACCCGTGGTCTCAAACCGAGCCCTTTCGGTCCGTTTTCCCTCTCGGCGTTGGTCGGAACGACTCTCTGCTGCCTTCCGAGAGGCCTGAAAGCCTGCACTCATCGCCTGCTCCCCCAGTTTTTCAGGCACTGTCCCGTCCCCGGAGTGTTTTCGTCCATTTTCCTACCACCCTGAACTCTAGGTTACCCCGTGAGAACCGGCAGCCGCGCGATCCTGCCACCGTCGCCCCAAACAGTCGCTGAAGCCCTTGCTGATGATTGACAAACGAAGGCAATCGACAATTTCTTTGGGGTTACAGCCCTTTTTCGGCAAGTTCGAAGGCGCGGAGGACGGCGCGGGCCTTGTTCAGGCACGTTGAAGTAAAGTTAACAGTCCACAGTCGATAGTTCATAGTAAGGACTGAAGACGCCTTCACTGTTAACTATCGACCCTCAACTGTAAACTTCCCTTCCTTATTGGCCCGCTTCAAACCGAAGCCTTGACTGGTGCATTGAGACATGTAATTATATGCTTAAAAGATGCTAAATAATGGAGGCGCGGTATGATTGACCTTCGCGAAGTACGTTCTGTCACCGAATTTCAACGCAATCTCAAGAACTATGTCGGGCGGCTAAAGGAGAAGAGGGCCCCCTTGGTCTTGACGGTTAATGGCCGGGCTGAACTCATCGTGCAGGATGCCGACAGCTATCAGACCTTGCTCGACCGATTGGAGCGTGCTGAGACCGTAGCCGCAATCCGTCAAGGCATGGACCAGTTTGAACGCGGCGAAGGGATCCCCCTCAAGCAAGCAGAGCGACGGCTCCGGAAGAAACATGGCTTTTCACGTTGAGATTTCACCGCGGGCTTTCAATGACTTGGATGAAATCGCGCGGTACATCCAGCAGCAAAGCAGCTTCAAGCATGCGGAAGAGTGGTTCAATGGCATCATCGCCGCCATTCGAACGCTGGAAGACATGCCCAGGCGCTGCCGGGTTGCGGATGAATCCGAAGAGCTTGGACAGGAAGTGCGCCTCCTGCTGTACGGCAAGCGCAACCGCAAATACAGGGTGTACTATTCCATTCGACAGAGAACCCCAACAACAGGCACTGTCCGCGTGTTTCATGTGAGGGATTGGGCACGGATAAGCCTGGACACCGATCAGTTGCGGGAATTGATGGGCGACCGCCAATTGTAGGGGGACGGCTTGCCGCCCCCTCTTGGCCGTCCGGCCATCACGGATCGTTGGGGGTGGGCTTGCCCTCCCCCTTATGGTCATATTAACCATCGGCCAGGGTAGGGCAAGCCCTACCCCTACAATCCTTTTTCGGCGAGCTCGAAGGCGCGGAGGACGGCGCGGGCCTTGTTCTGGCATTCGTCGTATTCGCGGGCGGGGACGGAATCGGCGACGATGCCGGCGCCGGCTTGCAGGTAGGCGATTTTATCCTTGATTAATACTGTTCGAATGACAATGCAGGAATTGAGATTGCCGGAAAAGTTGAGATAGAGCACGGAGCCGCCGTTACGGGGACATGCCGAACAGCGCCAAAAGCTTGGCACGCATCCGAGTAGCGATTTCAAACGCCTCGGAGGCCTCTTTCTGGTCCGCCGAATCGCCCGGATAGCGGAAATCCACTGCGGCGCGAGTGAGATGGCGGAGCTCTACCACCGGTCACGACCAGCCCTGGCATACGGGCGTCAGCAAGTTATCCAGTGTGACCAAGTCGTGGCTCCTGGGAGGTGTTACGCCCAGATGGATCAACAGAGCCTTCATCAGTTTCTCGGCGCATTGCTCGGCATGGAAGCAGACAGCATCGAAATTCGGTGTGCCCGCAGGATGCAGTTCGCGCTCCGCGGTTCGGTAATCCCCTTCCGCTTTGGAGACCCACTCCTTAACCGTGGCGTTCATAGAGAACCTTTCCATGGTCGAGGGCTTCGCGAATCAGAGGGTCACCCTCCTCGTAGCGCCGGGCGGTGTCCTGCGGGCGCCGGGCCAGGAGATCAACGGAAAAATCCGGCGAGACTCGATCCAGAATCTCCAGCGACTTGCGGAATCCCCTGCCCTCAAACGGAAGCACGACCAGAAGGTCCACATCCGAATCAGCTCGCGGTTGGCCGTAGGCATAGGAACCAAACAAAATAATTTTGTCAGGCTGAAACTCCCGGACAATCCGCTCACTAAGATCCGCAATACACCTCTCGTCTACCATGGGCAGTCATCTCCTTGCCACCAATCCCGTATGGTGGATTTTAGATTGAAGGATTGGAGATCGCAAATTGCCATGCCATCCGCCGAAGGACTGCGAGGCCCTTATTTTTTCACTGCTCCGGCTGCCCCCTGCATCGAGCGCCGGGGTGGTTAAACCTCCTGGACTTCTAGCTTCTAACTTCTAGCTCCTGATTTAAACGCGAGCCCGGACTCTCTTGCTCGTCACTCATCACTGTTCTTACTCGTCACTCGTCACTGTTTTGCCGGGTGATGCATTTCGCGGTCAAAAAGGCAACGACCCGAAGACCTGCAACACAGTCCTGCGCCCCCCCAGCGGACTCTACCGGTATACGTCGCGGCGATGGCCAACGTGGAGAACGGTTACGGTGCGACCTATCAACTGTCGACTCTCAACTTTCGACTTCTTTACAATCCTTTTTCCGCGAGCTCGAAGGCGCGGAGGACGGCGCGGGCCTTGTTCTGGCATTCGTCGTATTCGCGGGCGGGGACGGAGTCGGCCACGATGCCGGCGCCGGCTTGCAGGTAGGCTGTTTTATTCTTGATTAATACAGTTCGAATGACAATGCAGGAGTTGAGATTGCCGGAAAAGTCGAGATAGAGCACGGAGCCGCCGTAGAGGCCGCGGCGGGTGGGCTCGAGCTCGTCGATGATTTCCATGGCGCGTACTTTGGGCGCGCCGGTCAGCGTGCCGGCCGGGAAACAGGCGGCGAGTGCGGCATAACTATCGGCGTCGCGACGCAACGTCCCGGTGATCTGGGAAACCAAGTGCATGACGTGCGAATAGCGCTCGACAAACATGATGTCGACGGGCCGCACGCTGGAGAACTCTGAAACTCGGCCCACATCGTTGCGGCCGAGATCGACCAGCATGATGTGCTCGGCGCACTCCTTCGAGTCGGAGCGCAGCTCTTCTTCCAGGCGCTTGTCCTCCTCCTCCGACTTGCCGCGCGGGCGCGTGCCGGCGATCGGCCGGTACTCCACTTTGCGGCCCGCCACTTTCACCAGCATCTCCGGCGAGGAACCCAGCACAGTGGAATCGCCCGCGCGCAGGTAATACATGTAGGGCGAAGGATTGACGACGCGCAGCGCGCGGTAAACGTCGAAAGCGGGAACGCGCACGGGAACTTCCATCCGCTGCGAAAGCACCACCTGGAAAATGTCTCCGGCGCGAATGTACTCCTTGGAGCGCCCCACCATCGCCTCGTAGCGCGGACGCGGCATGTTGGAACGTACGCGCAGCGAGCCCTGCGGCCGGCGGGTTCGCGGCAGGCGGAGCGGGCGGCGCAAACGGCTTTCCAGATGATCCAGGTGGCGGCACGCCGCGTCGTACTTGGCCCGCAGACTTCCTTGGCCTTCTTCCGTCAGCACGTTCGAGATCAGAAAAAGCCGGTGCTGCACGTGGTCGAAGGCCAGCACGCTGGCAAAATACATGAAGACCGCGTCGTCTAAATCGACGTCCGCGGCGACGCGCGGCGGCAGGCGCTCCAACATGCGCACGGCTTCATAAGAAAGATAGCCTACCGCTCCGGCCGTGAAGGGCGGCAGGCCGGGAATCTCCACGGAATGGTAACGCGCGCCCAGGCGGCGCAGGAATTCGAAGATGTTGCCCGTCTCCTCCTGTAGCGGCGGTCTCCGATCGACGTTTCGGCGGCCGGAGACCGCCGCCACAGGCCGCCGGTCGGAGGTCGACGCGACATCTTCACCGCGCCGGACCGTGATGCGGTCGCCACGGCAGGAAACGATTTGAAAAGGATCAACGCCGAAAAACGTGTAGCGGCCCACACGCTCGCCGCCCTCCACGCTCTCGAGCAGGAAACTGTGCGGGTGCGAATTCGCCCCGCGCCCGTGCTGCGGCGAAATACTGAGGAAAGCTGAAACGGGACTCAACAGGTCCGCGACGATGGTGCGATAGACGGGCACGACATTGCCGCGGCCCGCCAGACGCTTGAATTCTGCGAAGCTGGGGTTTGCATCCGTCATGAGATTAAGCAGAGACTAAATGTCAAACGGCGAATAGCAAAGGACAAAAGGTCAGGAAAAATGCCGCAGGGCGGACAAATCGACCGTCCTAGGCGAAACGAAAAACCTCGTAGACACTCGTCGTTAATTACGGGCAGTAGCCCTTTATCCATAGTAGAGTGGCGCTCGGTCTTCAATTTTCGAATTCACAAAAAAAATTTTGACTTTTGCCTTTTGACTTTTGCGTTTTGACTTTCTTTTCCGCCTTGGCCGCGCCCGCACGAAAAAGCTACCCTCCCGCCTTGTGACCCAGCGCCGAGCGGACGGCTTGTTCCATCAGCGCGCGAGGAGCGGCGATGCCAGTCCAGATTTCAAACTGTCGCGCGCCCTGCGCTACCAGCATCTCCAAGCCGGAAATCGTGGTCAGCCCGCGCCCGCGCGCTTCGCTCAGGAAACGCGTATCGAGGGGGAAATACACCATGTCAAAGACCACCCGCACGCGCAGGCGCGCCAAATCGATGGGAGCGCTGTCAACGTGCGGGAACATTCCCACGGGTGTCGCGTTGATGACCGCGTCAACCTCCAGGCTCTCGGCGCTGTCCCAGGGCACCACCAGTGCCGCGACTCCGCGCGCCAAGGCTCGCGCCGCCGCCTCGCGCCTCGCGCTAATGATCACCTCCGCGCCTTCCGCCCGCACGGCATAGGCGGCCGCACGCGCCGCTCCCCCCGCGCCGAGAATCAGAATGCGGCTGCCTGCCAGACGCAAACGCTTGGTGAGAACTTCCACCACGGCGGCGGCATCGGTGTTCCATCCCAACCAACGGCCACGCTGCAAGGCCACGGTATTGCACGCGCTGATGCGATGCGCCAGCGGGTCCACCCAGTCGAGGGCACGTAGGATGGCGCGCTTGAAGGGCATGGTCACGGCAAATCCTTGCAGTTCCAGCTCGCGCGCGAAGGCGAGGAAATCCGCCAGTTGACTGGTTTGGCAAGGCAGGAAAACCGCGTTCACGTGTTTGGCCTGAAAGGCCGCATTCTGCATGGCGGGCGAAAGAGAAATCGAAGCGTGCGAGCCGACCACTCCGTAAAGCTGCGTGTGGCTGTCAAGGCGTTCCACCCGGTAGACCGAACGCATGACTTCCGCAGGAATTTGTCCTGCCGCGGCGGGGGAATAGTTGAGCGGCGCCGCATAAGTGAACGCCGATCCCCACAGCAGGCAAAGCAGGCGCGAGGGGACTCCCGATGCGCCCATGGCCAGAGCCGCCACCTTCGGGGTGCGCCGCCGATGAGCTTTGAGTAGCCGGTGAATTTGCAAGTTGTCACGCAGTTTGCGCGCCTGCGTGGCGATCTTCACGACCTCCACCGGCAATCGCACCATGCGGCGATAAACCGGGGCCAGGGGCGGAGTCTTTTGAAAGTCGTGATAGGAAACAATGATCTTGGCAGGTCGGAGGTCCTGGAGGAGCCCCACGCCGCAGTTCTGGACTGATTCGATCTCCACGTCAACCCATTGGCAACCCGCTCGCACGGCAGCAGAAAGGATTGCCACCTGATCAGCCAGCGTCCCGCGCAGCATGCCGCCCGCCGTCGCCATTCGGCACGTGGCAATGGTCTGGGGAAAATGCAAGCGCATGAGCATCTGGTGAAGCAGCGATTCCAACTGTGAAAATTCTTGCAGGTAATCGAGCCGCAGTTCATAGCCGACCGGCACACCAGAAACATGAATGGCCAGAGCCTCCATTGCACCCAGCGTGGGCGCCGCCAAACTAACGTAAATATGCGGCAAGCTCGGCTTGGCCAAATTCAGTTCCTCAACTTGGGAAATCCCACGACTCAAACGCTTGAATATAAAGGTTTTGGTAGACAAAAGGCAAGGAATTTGGCTCGTACCGTGATTCGGGCCCGAGCGGAAGATGTCCCCCGACCCCGGGGAATTCCTGTAATTCATTGCGATTAAAGGATTAAGGCTTTCAGAGAAAATGAGGATGAAAATACCCCCACACCCTTTGATGGCTGGGCCCAAAACTCCGCGTGCGCGGCGCCTTGCCGTTAACGACGAGCACGCCCACCTTTACCCTGGCGGCGGTGTCAAACCCGGGAGAGCGATCAGGTGTCGCCAGAGGCTCGAACCCTGGCACGGTGCGTTCACTGGACCCGGCTGGCCGGTTCATTGCCCGGCGGCGGTGGGGGTGGAACCATCAGACCGAGGCCTTGCAATAGCAGGACGGTGCGTTGCGCGGCACCTCGCCAGACAAGCTGGCAGCCTTCCCCTTGGCAATTCTGAACGTAAACGTCCCCGCCCGAATACTCCAAGCTGCAATTCTTAAATTTGCAATTCACGTAGACGCCATCGTCCAAAATCACGTGCTGATTCTCGAAGATCTTGTCCTCATGTCGGTTCATAGATTCACTCGGGCCGCGTACCGATGCGAAAAGTTCAGTGTCTCCCGGGGCCGCAAAGACGGAGGGGGGAGCCGATGCTCGGCTCGCCCCCATGGGAGCTCCTTGATGAGGCTACCATCCCACGTCAGGCGGATGCAAGAAGACAGTAGAAAGCAAGCGGACAGCAGGCGTATTGCGTCGAACCCACGACAGCGACATAAGCATGAGGCACCAAAGGTACGCATCTTCGTTCGGAGGATAACCTATGGCGCGCATTTATTTCGAGAATCCCAATGAACCCGAGCAGCCGGCAGGGGTTGTGTACCGTTGCTACTGCCGCATTGGTTCTAAAAAAGTGACTTTATACTTTGGGAACGCCCGGGCTCGCGAGGAGCATGTTAGTGCCCCGTGCATTTTGAAGCGAGGTAACCAGGAGGCACAAAGGAGCTGTCTCAGCAGCGATCCAGGTAAGCTGTTGGACACGGACTTCATCGTCGGCACAGTCTTAAAGTACATCAAGTCGAGAGGCCACGACTGTTATTGGCGGCATGTAGACGGCGACCCGCGAAAAGAGAAGCGCTTCTGTGGCTAGAACCAACCATCATTGTAAACAGGCAACGAAATTTAGCAGAGGTTTCGAATTCCCAACCCCCCGCGCGGCCCTTGGACAAATGGCGATGTGGGTTCGGCAGAAAATGATCTTTTCAGCCTCTTCGACGGCGATGAGCATTTCGAGGAATTGTTTTGCGCCCCATGCATACTGTCTTCTGCTTTCTGCCTTCTGCCTAATGCTTTCTCCGCTTTTTCAGACCCCGGCCCCGACCGCCTTCGCAAGAGTGGCCGTTCCGGCGGTTGCGGCAGGACGCGGGCGAAGGAGGGATTCCACGCTCGCCTTCAACCGCACCAGGGCTGCGGAATGAAGCTGCGAAATGCGCGATTCGTCCACGTCCAAGCGGTCGGCAATCTCCTTCATGGTCAGTTCCTGCTCATAGTAGAGGGTGATGATTTGGCGATCCCGCTCCCGCAGATGGGAAAGCGCCCGGGCCAGGATTTCATGCTGCTCGCGGCGGTAGCACAGATCGAAGGGATCGGCGCCGTCATCGGCCAAAAGCGCCGGCTCAATCCGTCGGCTGAGAGACTTTGACGTCGGACTCGCCGAGAGGGTGCGTGCGCCGAAATCGAATCCCACGCTCTGAATTTGATTCAACGTGCGGTGCCACTGCGCCAGGTTCATTCCCAACGCCGCGGCGATCTCCTCATCCTCAACCGGGCGGCCGAGCTTAACCTCCAATTCGCGATAGAGCTTCTGGATTTTCTTGTTCTTGCGCCGCAAGTCGCGGGAGGCGGGGTCGGCGCCGCGCAGGCCGTCCAATATTCCTCCACGAACCCGGTGGCGGGCGTAGCTTTCCAGCTTCACTTGCTTGGTAATGTCAAACTTGGTGACGGCATCAACCAGTCCCAGCATCCCGTTGGCAAGCAGGTCATCCACTTCCACGTGCGCGGGCAGGTGTTCGCGAATCTGAAAGGCCATGCGCTTCACCATGGGAAGCATTTCCACCAGCAGCCGCTGCCTTTCCCGAGCCTGCTTCGCGTCCCTTCGCGCCGCAGGACGAACACTGGAAGGCGCCAAGGACTGGCGCGAGATTAATGGGCGGCGAAGGGCGGGCACCGCCGCGGCGTTGCTCAGTTGTTCGGAAGTGGGGATCGGTTGAGTTGCCATAAAAACCTCGCTCACTCTTGAATGTCCATCAGCCGACGGATAGCGCCTTTCGACCGTGGCCTTCCTTTCAGGTGGCCGCAGGCAACACTTCACCCGCGGCGTAGAGCCTACGGCTCCGCGCTTCATTCGCCGCCTTCGGCCCTTAGGTCCTTGTGCTGACCTTAGAAATTGCAAAGGATGGGCCAATCCTGAGGGGCCGGAGGCGCAGAGAAAGCGGATAAGAACTAGCGTTTCCGTACAAGCAAGGAGAGTCGAGCGAAGCCCACCAAGGTAAGATCAGGGGGAAGTTGAGAGCGCTTTCGTTTGCATGCGGTGGCTGCCTAGCAAGCTGCTCGTTATCAGATACCTGCAATTGGTCTTCGGTGTTGGCGGCGACTGGCATGGGACTAGCGGCAAAAGCTATACGGGCGCGGCGGACGTCCCGGGAAGAGCGCGGAAGGGGTGCGAAATTTTGTTTGCGAATTGTCCTGGCCTGGCATTTTGAGCTCGTCACCTCGTTCCAAAACAGGAGAGCGCGGGGATTTTGATTTCTCTCCCTCGTCCTTGGGGAGAGGGTGTCCCGGCACGTCGGGAGGGGTGCGGGATCTCTTCGCGCCTGAAGCATTCAAAGTCCTGGAGGTATTCGATATGCGACTTTGACGGGGTCCTGGCGCCGACGTCATAGCGGATGCATACTTTCTCAAGCTCAGAACCAAAACAGCCGATAGATGGGAATGAGAGAAGTAGAATGAGCCGCGAGAGGATCAGCGAGCGCTGCGCGCCCATGCGCCTTCAAGCTTCTTGTCTCTCCAAGCGTCGATGGCAGGGGCAGTCGGTGGAACCGGGGGCCGGAGTGGAATCTGAGGCAGCCCTGGACGGGTTCAATGGCAGCGGCAGACGACCGATTTGCGACGAGGACGGGGGGAACAATGGCAGCCGTTTTGCCTGAAAAATTCGAACCTAGCCGCCTTTTCCCGAATTGGCACAAAGTTCCTGTTCGGAACCCGCTCCGGCCCCCTGCGCGCGGTCAATCCGGTGGGTCGTAGGTAGCATGTGGCGGGTTCCTCCTCGCGCATGGTTTGTCCAGTGTTCGAACTGAGTTTTTTCGATATGGCCGGCAGCAAGAACCAGGCGGCTGGGAACGGAAATCAGTGGTTGGATAGTGTCCGAATCTGAAGGAGTGATTTCGAAATGGAGGGTAAAACTTCCTGGTGTCCTGTCCCGGTTAATAATTTCCAATGACGACCGCGACCGGTGGCGAGCTCGGTTGTCAGATATTAGGCAGGGCAGCACACTAGCCCCGAAGGGACGATCTAACAAAGCCTGGGCTAAAGGCCTGGGTCAGGGAAACGCGACCTGTTTCCGTTCGCAATCCCCGAAGGCATCTGAGGATCGATGTCAAGTTGTTTTCTAAAGCGCGGGCGTGCCAACAGTCGTCTCAGTCACCTTCCATACGGCGTGTTCACCTCGATCGTGGACGAAACGGTGGGTTCCCTAGCCCGCTTTTCTCACCAAGTCATCCGCGGGTCGATTCGGGGCCATGATTATGGGGGCGGATGGGGATTTTGGGCTGTTTCGCGTCGTGATGATACGAGGGGGCGGGAAAAGCCGCG